>Ga0208324_1000056_pt1 | contig 74175 bp, 77 predicted proteins | sample Sb_taG_2_FD_187707 | JGI IMG/M metagenome (GOLD analysis project Ga0208324, IMG submission 187707) | Peat soil microbial communities from Weissenstadt, Germany - Sb_50d_5_LS metaG (SPAdes) (version 2) | ecosystem: Environmental > Terrestrial > Soil > Wetlands > Peat | place: Germany... | reverse complement strand
CGGCGCTGCTCCTGGCCCAGGGGGCCGGCCGGCTGCTGCGCACGATGACCGACCGGGGCGTGGTCGCGGTGCTCGATCCCCGGCTGGTAACGGCGCGTTACGGCGGCTTCCTCCGCGCGTCGCTGCCGCCGTTCTGGACGACCACCGACCCGGCGCTGGTCCGGGCCGCGCTGCGCCGCCTTTCCACCGCGGACTCCGCCTTACCGCTCCATTAAGTCTGGGCGCCTGGTGCGGATATCGACCCACGATGCTGGGTAACATTTCGGGAACTACAGGCAGTATTAATCCGTTATCCGTTGGGCTGACCCAGTCACAGCGGGAGGTCAGGCATGCGGCCCACGAGGGGCAGAGCGCCGCGCGAGGGCAAGCGGCACGTGCTCCGATGGGTCGCGGTCGGGGCGGTCGTCATCCTCGCCGCGGGCACGCTGGCCGCCTACCTGAAATACCGCGCCGTCTACGACAGCATCACCCGGGTCAACGTCCCGGGGTCCGAACTCGGCCAGCGGCCCCCCGAGTACAGCACCGCCGCGGAAAACATCCTGGTCTACGGCGACGACAGCCGTAAGGGACTGGACGCGCACCAGCAGTACATCCTGCACACCGGCAGCGACCAGACCGACAACACCGACACGATCATGATCGTGCACCTGTCGCCGGGTCGGCATCTGGTGACCGTGATGAGCATTCCGCGCGACACGATGGTGCCGATGTACCAGTGCGCCGCCGGCCCCGGCTACCCGGGCCAGCAGGCCAACCCCAGCGGCTACGTGCAGATCAACTCGCTGCTGGCGGCGGGCGGCCCGGTGTGTTTGTGGGAGACGGTCGAGCAGACGACCGGCATCTTCATCAACCACTTCATCGGGATCGGCATGCTGGGCTTCGTCAAGGTCGTCGACGACCTCGGCGGCGTCAACGTCTGCGTCCCGTTCAACGTGAACGACCCGGTGTCTGGCCTCACCCTGCCGTCCGGTGAGGATCACATCGACGGGGTTCAGGCCCTGGCCTTCTGGCGTACCCGCGAGGACATCGGGACCGGGTCCGACCTGGAACGGATCCAGCGGGATCAGTTCATGTCCGCACAGGTGGTCAAGGGGGTGCTGGATAGCGGGCTGCTGTCGGACCCGCTCCGGCTGCTCTCGGTGGTCACCGACGCCGCCGCCTCGATGACGACCGACAGCGGCATGACCGTGTCGGACCTGGTGGGCATCGCCGAGAGCCTGCGCAACGTGTCCAGCAAGAACGTCCAGTTCATCACCGCTCCCAACCAGGCCTGGCCACAAGACCCTACGGCCCGCGTCCAGTTCGCGCAGCCGCAGGCCGGCGAGGTGTTCTCGGCCATCGCGCACGACGTGACCGTGCCGAAGGTCAAGGTCGCCCCGTCGGCCACGCCATCGTCCGGCGGCGCCCAGGTGCTCACCACCAGCCCGTCCAACGTCAAGGTCAAGATCCTGAACGGCTCCGGCGTGGCCGGCCTCGCGGGCCAGGCGGCCTCCGGCCTGAGCAGCCGGGGCTTCGACGTGACCGGCACCGGCAACGCCGCCAGCTTCGCGTACACCAAGTCAGTGATCGAGTACCCCTCCGCCGCGGACCTCGCCGCGGTGAACACGCTCAAGCAGCAGCTGACCAACGTCACGACCCTCCAGGACAGCAGCCTGACCCCGGGCACGGTGGAGCTGATCCTTGGCTCGGATTTCACAGGACTAGCCCAGACCGCGGCGACCCCCGCGAGCCCCGGCGCCTCGGCCAGCCCCGGCGCCTCCGCGAGCCCCGGCGGCTCGGCCAGCCCCGCCGCGTCCGCCAGCCCCAGCGCGTCCGGCTCGGCCGTCGCCAACCTGGCCCAGTCCAACAACGGCATCACCGCAGCGGCCAGCTGCGCCAGCGACGGCTCAGCCTTCGCCGGCCCGCTCAGCCCCTGAGCACCAGGGGTCAGCGCGGCGTGATGGCGCTGACGTCGGCGACCGCCTCCGGGAGCCTGCGCATGCTGGTAATGCGGCGCTCGGCCAGCTTGGCCGGGTGCCCGGTGCCGTCCCGGTCGACCCACACCTTGCGCAGGCCCATCCGGGCCGCGGGCAGTATGTCGTGCACCCAGCTGTTGGCCACGTGGATCCAGTTCACCGTGGTAACGCCGGTCTGGTCGGCGAATGTACGGAAGTGCCCGAGGTCCGGCTTGTAGCTGCCCACCTGCTGCGCCGTCACCACCAGATCGAACGGCACCGGCAGGCGCGGCCGGGTGGCGGCGAACAGGTCGTCGTCGCAGTTCGTCAGAATGGCCAGCCGCCAGCCCTGCTCCCGCAGCGCGGTCAGGGCGGGGCCCGCGTCCTCGAACATCGGCATGTCCGGCCAGGCCCGGACGAACGTTGCCTCGCCGCCCCCCGGCAAGGTGATCCCCTCGTGCCGGGCGGCGGAGGCCAGCCCGGCGGTGAGCACTTCCCGGTACGGCATCCAGCCGGGCCCCGCCTCGAGCTCGAGCTCGGCCTGGTGGTACGCGCTGAGCAGCAGCCCCGCGTCAGGGCCGGTGACCTTCTCCAATGGCCCGCCCATGCCGGTGTTCCAGTCCGCGATCGTCCCATAGCAGTCAAACGTCAGCCACTTGTCCGCCACGGCTCACCTCCACTCCCTGGTCGTCCCAGCCGTCCGGCCGACGGAATCCAGCAGTAGCTCCACGAGCTCAGTAAAGCGGGTGTCCGGGTGGCCGAAAATCACCGGACCCGCCTCAACCGCCAGCGGGGCGGTCTGGCGGCCGATCAGCTCGGCCCGCCGGCCGGGGGAGTAGCGCTCGTCGCCGGCCGCGACCGCCTGGCTGACCGCCTGCTCCTCCACGCAGAAGCCGATGGTGAAGTCGTGCAGCAGGACCAGACCCCGGGCGGCGTCCGGCAGCGTGAATCCCTGGCGGACGAGGCTGGCGAAGGTGACCTCCTGCCGCCGGACCACGTCCGGGTCGGTCAGCGTCGTACCGCTGAACGCCTTGGCCCCGTCGCGGTGGCCGAGCAGCGCCTGCCGCACGGTCGCGGCGTAGGTCCGCATCACCTCACGCCAGGGCAGGCTGTCGGGCAGCCCGGCCATCACCTCGCCGATCTGCCGCCAGATCTGGGTGGCCATCTCGTCCAGCAGCGCCTGCTTGCTCCGCACATGCCAGTACAGCGCGGGGGCCTGGACCCCCAGCCGGGACGCCAGGGCGCGCACGGTGAGGCCGTCCATCCCTGCCTCGTCCAGCAGGTCGAGGGCGGCCTGCACGATGACGGCCTTGGTGAGTCCGGCGGGCATGATTTGACAGCTTAACAGTGTTAAGGCAAGCTGGGGGTACGGTCACTTAACAACGTTAAGGAGATAGCGGATGAAGGCGGCGATCCTGCACTCAGCGGACTCGGTACCCGTCTACGGCGAATTCGCCGAGCCGGCGGCCGGTCCGGGCAGACAGGTCGTGGACCTGGCAGCCGCGGGCATCCACCACGTCACCCGGTCGGTGGCGGCAGGCCGGCATTACGGCAGCGCCGGAGCCTACCCGCTCATCCCCGGCCTCAACGCGGTGGCCCGCGCCGGCGGCGGCCAGCTGGTCTTCACCTCCTCCGCGCCGCCGCCGTGCGGTACCTTCGCCGAACGCATCGCCTCGCCCGACGCCATGCGATTCCCGCTGCCGGACGGCGCCCAGCCCGAGGCCGTCGCCGCGGGCGTCAACCCAGGGATGGCCTCCTGGCTGCCGCTGAAGGCCCGGCAGGCGGCGGCCGGGAAACTCGCCACCGTGCTGGTCCTGGGCGTCACCGGGATGTCCGGCTTCCTCGCCGCGCAGAACGCCAGGCTGCTCGGCGCCGCCCGCGTGGTCGGCGCCGGACGCAGCCGGCCGGGCCTGGACCGCGCCGCCGCGGCGGGCGCGGAAACCGTCGTCCTCACCGGCGACCGCGACGCCGACACCGAGGCCCTGGCCAACGCACTGGACGGGGACGCGCCGGGCCTGGTGCTCGACTTCGTATGGGGACCGGTCGCCGAGACCGCCTTCCAGGCGCTCGGCCGGCGGGGCCTCAGCGAGGACACGGCCGACATCTCCTACGTCCAGATCGGCGCGCTGGCCGGAGCCGAGGCGGCCGTACCGTCCTCAGTGCTGCGCAGCCGGAAGCTGACCATCTCGGGCAGCGGGGCCGGCTCGGTTCCCGCCGCCGAGATCAAGGCCCAGATCCCGCGCTACCTCCAGCTCATCGCCGACGGCTCCGTCCAGGTGCCGTTCCGGACCTTCCCCTTGTCCGCCGTGGCCACGGCCTGGATCGCCTCCGCGGGATCCGGCCCGCGGGTGGTCCTGGTCCCCGACTGAGCCAGTAGGGTGCCGGTCGTGATCGACACGGTGGCCCGGGTCCTGTAACGCGACTGCCGGGGGCGTGGTGTCAGTTATGTTCTGGTGCTGGCGTGTTGAGGCGGGGTGCCGACCCGGCATCTCCGTGGCCGCTGGCCGTGGTCCGCACCCTCCTCGTCGCAACTCCCTCCCCGTCTGGCTCACCAGTTCACATTTTCGCGGAAGATTTGGCTTTCGAGGAGGATCCGGGAACTGGGGTTGCCCAAAGTCTCCGCCGAAGCCGGATCCTCCACGCAAATGGGGCGGCGGGGCCTGGCGGGAAAGGGGTGGCGGGGCCTGGCAGGAAAGGGGTGGCGGGGCCTGGCAGGAAAGGGGTGGCGGAGCGCGGAGCCTGGCGGGAAGGGGGCCATCGAACTGCATCGGGCGACCGCCGTCGGCTCCGACTACCACCGGAGCTGGGCGATCTGGTCGTAATCGGCCGAGGAGTAGCCGACCAGGCCCTCCGAGAGCGCGAAGATCCACTCCGCCACGCCCAGGGACAGGGCCAGGCGGCTGCAGCGCGCGCAGAGGTGCGGTTCCTCCAGCCGCACCGAATCGTCGGCCTCGAGCCGGACGTAGATCAGCTTCGCGCCCTGCATCAGCCGCCAGCCGTCACCCTCCCGGGCCAGCGTGATCGCCCGCTGCTCCGCGTGGGTCCGGCACTGGTCGTGGTGCCCGAAGTCGCCGAACTTGCAGTAGCAGTGGTCTTCCCCGGGGAACGGGACCCCGTTGGTGCCCCAGGCCAGCATGCTGCCGTCTCGCATCAGCACCGCGGCGTGCCGGGTCCGGGCGTGCGAATCCCGCGCCAGCTCGGCCGCCCGCTCCACCATCTGCTCCGCTATGTGGCTGTCGTGGCGTTTCAGCGGACGCCACTGGGGTCCTGACGCTGGTTGCATAGCCACTACGCTACGTGAATCGGGCCCGGACCAGGCGGGGGAGGGCGGCCGGACCGGTGACGGGCCGGTACCGGGCTGCTGCCGCGCTCAGGGCCTGGTACTCGCCGTCGGTCAGGTCGATGTCGGCGGCAGCCACGTTGGTATCCAGCTGCTCTAGGCTCGAGGCGCCCGGTATCGCCACCACGGCGGGCCGGTGGATGGTCCAGGCCAGGGCAATCTGGGCGGGCGTGGCGGAGTGCGCGTCCGCCACCTCGCGCAGGGTCGCGATCAGCTCGCCGGCCCGCTCGAGATTCTCGGGCAGGAACAGCGGGTTGCCGGCCCGGACCCGGTTCGCCGGCCGGTGGTCGCGGTCGTACCGGCCCGAGAGCAGTCCCTGCGCGAGCGGGCTGTAGGCGATCACGACGTGACCGGTCGTCTCGGCGAACGGCAGCAGATCCTGCTCCGGCGACCGGGCGACCAGGCTGTACTGGACCTGGTTGCTCAGCACCCGGCTGCCTAGCGCCGCCTCGGCGGCTCGCCAGCGGTCCAGGGAGTAGTTGCTGACGCCGACCTCGCCGACCAGCCCGACCCGCTGCAGCGCGCGCATGCCACGCATGATTGTCCCGTCCCGGACCAGCGGGTTGGGCTGGTGCACCTGGTACAGGTCGAGCCGGCGGACCCCGAGCCGGTTCGCGCTGGCCACCGCGCGCTGCTCCACGATCGGGGCGACCGGCAGGACCGGGAAGATCTTCGTGGCCAGGAAGGCCGAGCCCCGGTCCTCGCCCAGGGCCTGGCCCAGGATCCGCTCACTGCGGCCGAAACCGTAGATCTCGGCGGTGTCGAACAGGGTCACGCCCAGTTCCAGCGCCCGGCGCACGATGGCGTGCGCCTCCTGCCCGGCGTAGGACGTCCCGTAGCCCCACTCCCGGGAACCGAACTGCCACGTGCCCAGCCCGATCCGGGAGATCCTGGCGTTGGTGCCAATGCTCAGGTACCTCACGCCACCAGGTTAGAGGACGCTGCGGAGCCCGTGTGACACGCCGTGTGACCTGGACATCTGTGACACGGGCGCATTAAAGGGGGAGCATCAGCGCTGTGCAGACATTCCAGATAGGAAGGCCACGCCAATGCTCCCGGAGCCGACCATACCAAAGCGGCGTGCCGCCTCACCGGCCCCGCAACCGTGGGTGATGACTCCGTTGTTCTGCGTACCGGACGAAGACGAGCCTGCCCCGGGTTCCCACCTCGCGCGCCGCCGGCGTGCGAGCCCCCGCGGCCCGGCGGGCCCGCGGGGTGCGAGAAGCAGAGCCAAGCGCGACGGCCTGCCCGATCCGCCGGATCTGCTGGCCGTCACCGCGCAGCGGCTGCGGCGGGCGCTGGCGCGCAGCTTCCTGCGCTACGGCGTTCCCGGTGATCCCGAGACGGCCGTGCACGCGGCCATGAACGTCATCGAGCCGGTGCTGCAGGCGCGGGACACCGAGATCCTGCGGCTGCGCCGGCTGACGCCGGCCGCGCGGCCCAGCCGGTAGCTCCGCGGGTCATCCCCGGCACGTAAGATGCCGGGATGCACGTGGTGGTCACCGGCGGTGCCGGTTTCCTCGGCTCGCGGCTGGCCCGCGAGCTGCTGGCGGCGGGATCGCTGCCGGTCGCGGGCCGCGCGGTCCGCCCGCTGTCCCGGCTGACGCTCATCGACCGGGCACCCGCGCCGCCGGACCTGGCCTCCGACGAGCGGGTGAGCCTGGTCCGCGGCGACCTCGCCGAGATGCTGGACAACGAGGCGACCGTCCGGGACACGCTGAGCGGCGCCGAGGTGGTCTTCCACCTCGCGGCGGCGGTCAGCGGCGAGTGCGAGGCCGACTTCGACTTGGGCCTGCGTGCGAACCTGCAGGTCACCGAGGCGCTGCTGGCATCCTGCCGGGCGCTCGGGACCACTCCGGTGGTGGTGTTCTCCAGTTCCGTGGCCGTGTTCGGCGGGTCCGCCGAGCAGCCGCTCCCGGCCGTCATCGAGGATCACACCCGGCCCGATCCGCAGACCAGCTACGGCACGCAGAAGGTCATGTGCGAGTACCTGCTGGCCGACTACACGCGCAAGGGCTTCCTGAACGGGCGGGCCGTTCGGCTGATGACCGTCAGCGTGCGCCCGGGGCGGCCCAACGCCGCGGCCTCGGGCTTCCTGTCCGGCATCATCCGGGAGCCGCTGGCCGGCCAGCGCGCCGTCTGCCCAGTCGACCCGGGCACCGAGGTGGCTCTGGCCTCACCCGCCAAGGCCGTCGGCGCGCTGCTGCGCGCCGCCACCGCTACCAGCGAGGCCTGGGGCGGCCGGACCGCGCTCACCATGCCCGCGCTCACCCTGACCGTCGCGGACATGGCCGCCGCCCTGACCCGGGTCGCGGGGCCGGCGGTCGCCGCGCTGATCGACTGGGTCCCCGACCCCATGATTGCCCGGATGTTCGACACCTGGCCCGCCCGGATCCGCGCCGACCGGGCCGTCCGGCTGGGCCTGACCCCGGACCCTGATTTCGACTCCGTCATCAGGATGCACCTCGGCGGATCATGACCGACCCTGTGATCCTGGCCCTCCGGGAGATCGTGCCGGTGACCCGAGGAGAACTCGACCTCGGGGGCCGGATGCTCCGCTGGGTCGAGTCGGGGACCGGTACCCCGGCCGTAGTCCTGATCGCCGGCCGGAACGACACGGCATTGTCCTGGGGACCGGTGCTGGCCGCACTGGCGGGCCGGGTCCACGCGGTGGCTTATGACCGTGCGGGGCTGGGCGACAGTGACCCCGATTTCCAAACCCCTTCTACCGAACGGACGGTGGCTGATCTGTCCCGGCTGATCGACGTGGCCGGCGGCGGGCGCTGCCTCGTGGCCGGGCACAGCTACGGCGGCCTGCTCGGCCTCCTGCTGGCCGCGTCCCACCCCGACCAGCTCGCGGGGCTGGTGCTAGTCGATCCCGTGGTTCCCGCCCTCCTGGACTGGATGCCCCGGCCCGCCCGGCGCCTTCTCGGCGCGGCCACGCGGGCCCGGCCGGTCGCCCTGTACGCGACCGGCCGAGCACGGTCGACCACACGCCGCAGGGCTGAATCCGCGGCTGAGGCGTTTGGCGGCGATCGCCGGGTCCGCGACCTGGTCGTGCGGGCCTACCTGGCCTCCGCCGACGGGCCTCACGTGCTGGCCGCGTACCGCGAGGGCCGAGGCATCGCGGCCAGCGAGACCGCCATCCGCCGGACTCTATCCGCACCCGTCGCCCCGGGCCTGCCCATGGTCATCATCAGCGCTGCCGAGGGACGCCCGTCCTGGCTCCGCCGCCGCTGGACCGCGCTCCAGGCCGAACTCGCCGCCGCGCGCGCCGCCCGCCACGTCGTCGCGGCGGGCAGCGGCCACGCCGTGCCCCTGGACCGCCCGGCCTTGGTGGCCGAGGCCATCCTCGGCTGCGTCCAGTGATTACATGGGAGCGTGGACGACGACTACACCTACCAGCGCGGGTTCGGGAACGAGTTCGCCAGCGAGGCCGTGCCAGGCGCGCTGCCCGCGGGACGTAACTCGCCTCAGCGCGCGCCGCTCGGCCTGTACACCGAGCAGATCAGCGGCACCGCGTTCACCCAGCCGCGGGCGGTGAACCGCCGGACCTGGGTGTACCGGATCATGCCGTCGGCGGCGCACCCCCGGTTTTCCCGGATCGGCAACGGAACCCTCCGCGGCACCCCGTTCGACGAGATCGAGCCCGACCCGAACCGGCTGCGCTGGGATCCGCTGCCGATGCCGGGGGCCGACACCGATTTCATCGACGGCCTCTACACCGTCGCGGGCCACGGCGACCTGCGGACCCGCAACGGGATGGCCGTGCACATCTACGCCGCCAACCAGTCGATGACCGGCAGGTACTTCGTCGACTCCGACGGCGAGCTGCTGTTCGTGCCCGAACGCGGCGCGATCACCCTGCACACCGAGCTCGGGTCGCTGGCCGTGGCGCCCGGCGAGATCGCCGTGATGCCCCGCGGCATCAGATTCCGGGTGGAGCTCCCGGCCGGCGCCGCCCGCGGCTACCTGTGCGAGAACTTCGGCGCCGCGTTCACCCTGCCCGAACGCGGCCCGATCGGCGCGAACGGCCTGGCCAACGAGCGCGACTTCATGGCCCCGACGGCCCGCTACGAGGAAGCCACGGGGATGGTGCAGGTGGTGCAGAAGTTCGGCGGGAACCTCTGGGCCGCCGACTACGATCACTCACCGCTGGACGTGGTCGGCTGGCACGGGAACTACGTGCCCTGCAAGTACGACACGGCGAACTTCATGGTGATCGGCACGATCAGCTTCGACCACCCCGATCCGTCCATCTTCACCGTGCTGACCTCGCCCAGCGAGCTGCCTGGCCTGGCCAACGTCGACTTCGTGATCTTCCCGCCGCGCTGGCTGGTCGGCGAGGATACCTTCCGCCCGCCCTGGTACCACCGCAACATCATGTCCGAGTTCATGGGCCTGGTCCGCGGCGTCTACGACGCGAAGGCCGAAGGGTTCGAGCCCGGCGGGGCCAGCCTGCACAACACCTTCACCTCGCACGGTCCGGACGCCGAGACGTTCGCCCGGGCCAGCACCGCCGAGCTGCGGCCGCAGAAGATCGACGGCACGCTGGCCTTCATGTTCGAGAGCCGCTGGATGATCGTCCCCACCGAGCAGGCCATGCGGGCCGGCCACCGCCAGCAGGATTACGACGCCGTCTGGGGCAACCTGGCGCGGTCGTTTACCACATAACCTGGCAGGCGGAGGCACGATGTACATTCCCGCCCATTTCGCCGTCGACGACGGGGCCGTCGACGAGTTGCTGGCCAAGCACGGCGCCGCCGATCTGGTCACGCTGACCGACGACGGCCTGCTGGCTACCATGCTGCCGTTCGCGTACGAGCCGTCGGCTGGCGAGCACGGCGCTCTGTACGGTCACGTGGCCCGGAACAACGACCAGTGGCGCAAGCCGGCCCGCGGCGAGTCGCTGGCCATCGTCCGCGGTCCGGACGCGTACGTGTCACCGTCGTGGTACGCGGCCAAGGCCGAGCACGGCCGGGTCGTCCCCACCTGGAACTACGTCACGGCCCACGTGTACGGCCGGCTCGTGGTGCACGACGACCCGGCCTGGGTCGAGGATGTGGTCCGGCGGCTGACGGCCAAGCACGAGGCCGCCCGGCTGGCCTCGCCCGGGCAGGCGATGCCGTGGTCGGTGGACGACGCGCCGCGGAAGTTCATCGAGGGCCAGCTGCGGGCCATCGTCGGGCTGGAGCTGCAGATCACCCGGATCGAGGCCAAGGCCAAGCTGAGCCAGAACCGCCCGGTCGGCGACGTCGCCGGCATCGTGGCCGGCCTGTCGGCCCGTGGCGACGACCGCAACGCCGCCGCCGTCGAGTACGCCAACGCCGACCGGGTCAACGGCTTGCCCGCCGCGCACTAACCCCCACAGACCCGCAACTTCACGGGCCCGCAACCCCACAGACCCGCAACTTCACGGGCCCGCAACTTCACGGGCCCGCAACTTCACGGGCCCCAAGCACCACGTTTCGTTCGGCTCACTAAAGATTGACTGCGGCGGGGATGACGTCTGAGGCGATTACCTCGAGCGGGGTCACCTGCCAGACGTCGACCACCTGGCCGATCGCGGCCTGGAAGCCCAGGCCCGCCAGCCGGCCGAGCTGGTCGACCACCTCGGCCGCCTTTTCGCCCTTCTCGCCCACGTCGAAGCGGAAGTAGCAGGTCTTGGTGATCTCGTCGTAGTCGCGGCCCTCGGCGTCGCAGTGCGCGCGCAGCACGTCGAGCTTATGGGCCAAGGGGTCTAGGTCCGGGGTCGGGAACAGGTTGCACGCGTCGGCGTACCTGGCGACCAGGCGGAGGGTCTTTCGCTCCCCGCCCCCGCCGATCATGATCGGCGGATGCGGCCTGGTCAGCGCCTGCGGTGAGTTCAGCGGGCGCTCCAGCTGGTAGTGCTGGCCCCGGTAGGGACTCTCGTCGCCGCGCCACATCTGCAGGCAGATCTGCAGGGTTTCCTCGAGCCGCTCGAACCGTTCGGCGACCGGCGGGAACGCGATGCCCAGCCCGCGCGACTCCTCCTCGTTCCATGCGGCGCCGATGCCGAGCCAGGCGCGCCCGCCGGACAGCACGTCCAGCGTCGTGACGGTCTTGGCCAGGATGCCGGGGTGCCGGTACACGGCCCCGGTGACCAGGGTGAGGAGCTTGGCCCGCGAGGTGCACGCGGCCAGGTAGCCGAGCGTCGTGTAGGCCTCGAGCATCTCGCGCTCGGGGGCGCCGACCCCGCGGATCTGGAAGAAGTGGTCCATCACCGCGATGAAGTCGAAGCCCGCCTCGTCCGCGGTACGGGCGACGGTGCCCAGGTCTGCGCCGAGGCGGGCGGGGCCGTCAGGGGTGGTGAAGTCGGGGATCTGCAGGCCGAGTTGCACTGCGCTACCTCCGGTGCCGGGTCCGGCTTCTTAGCCTTTCATGAGCTCCGGGCGGCGCTCGTACAGGGCCTTCAGCGACCGCAGGAACGCCTCCCGGTCCGCGGGCGGGAGCATGGCGAGGACCTCCTCCTCCCGGCGCCGGATGCCGGCCTCCACCGACCGGCGCAGCCGGTCGCCTGCCGGGGTCAGTGACAGCAGGTGCACCCGCCGGTCGGCGTCGTCCGGCTGGCGGTGAATGAGCCCGCGCTCCTGCAGTTCGTCCAGGACGCTGATGATGCGGCTCTTGTCCGCGTTGATGGCCTGGGCGAGCGCGGCCTGGGTACGCACCGGCTGCTCGACCAGCGCGGTGAGCACGATGTAGCCCCACATCGAGATGTCGTGCACGTGCAGCACGGGTTCCTCGCGCGCGATCAGCGCCCTGGTCAGGGGCGCGAACATCGCGGCGAGGTCCCTCCGGTCGTCTGGGAACACGCTCATCGTGCCGGCATGATAACAGGGTTGCGCAGATAATAAACTCAATCATACGATATGAGACAGCATACTATATGAGGAGGCATACGCACCATGGCGGCCCCAGAGACCGGCAGCCCAGGCACAGAGAGCTCAGGCATTGAGAGCGGGGGCATCGTGGGGCTGGACGCCCGGGCCGTGCGGGCCAGCGTCCAGGTGGTGTCGCAGGCCGCCGCCGCCGACCTGGCCCGGCCGACGCCGTGCGCCGACTGGACGCTGGCCGACCTGCTCGCGCACATGACGGGTCAGCACAACGGCTTCGCCGCCGCGGCGGCCGGGGAAGGCGCGGATCTCGTCCGCTGGCGAACAGGGGCGCCAGCGGCCGACCCGGTAGGGGAGTACGCCGCCGCGGCTGGGCGGGTCCTAGCCGCGTTCGCCGCGGCCGGCGTGCTGGGCCGGGAGTTCACGCTGCCGCAGATCAGCACGCAGCTGCGGTTCCCGGCCACGGAGGCGATCGGGTTCCACTTCGTCGACTACGTGGTCCACGGGTGGGACGTGGCCCGGGCGCTCGGCCTGGGCTACGACCTGGAGCCGGACGTGCTGGCAGCAGCCCGGCCGATCGCCTGGGCGGTGCCCGACGGCGAGCGGAGACGGCGGCCGGGGGCGGCCTTCGCGCCGCGGGTGCCCGTGACGGGCGGCGGCGCGCTGGACGAGATCGTCGCGCTGCTCGGCCGTCGTCCCGACTGGCCTGGGTGAGCGTCAGCGTTACCGTTGAGCCATGGGCGCTGACCGGGTCGACGCGGTGATCATCGGAGCCGGGCTGGCCGGTTCGGCCACGGCGTGGGCGCTGGCCCGTCGGGGCCGCTCGGCGGTGGTCCTGGAGGCCTTCCAGCCCGGGCACCGGCGCGGCAGCTCCCACGGCAGCGCCCGGATCTTCCGGAGGGCCTACCCCGATCCGCTCTACGTCCGGCTGACCGGCGAGGCCCAGCGGCTATGGCGGCGACTAGCCGACGAGGCGGGCGAGGAACTGGTGCGGACCACGGGCGGCCTCGACTTCGGCCCGGCCCGCAAGCAGGAGAAGATGCACGAGATCCTGAGCGCGTTCGGGGTGCCCGTGGAGCTGATGCCGCCCGCGGCGGCCGCCGAACGCTGGCCCGGCGTGGCGTTCGGCGACGACCCGGTCATGTTCCACCCCGACGCCGGGGTGATCGACACGGAGCGCGCCATGAGCGTAATGCGCGCGCTGGCGCAGGCGCGCGGGGCGCAGATCCACTACGGCTCGCCGGTGATGAGCGTATCGGCCTCGGTTTCGGGGTCCGGGGCGGTGGTGCGCACGGCCGACCGGTCCTGGCACGCGCCCGTCGTGGTCGTGGCCGCGGGAGCCTGGGTGGAACCGCTGCTCGGCGGGCAGGTACGCCTGCCGCCGCTGGTCGTGACCCAGCAGCAGGCCTTCCATTTCGCCCCCCGGACCCCGGCCGGATCGCGGCCGGTCTTCATCTATCACGGCGAGGTCGCCATGTACGGCCTGCTGGCCGGGAGGGACGGCGAGGTGCCCGGCGCGGTCAAGATCGGCGAGCACCGCCACGGCATGATCACCACGGGGGATGACCGCGACGGGATCGTCAGCCCGGCCGGGCGGGAGGAGGTCCGGGCGTTCGTCCACAGCACGATCGAAGACCTCGATCCGGACCCGGTCGGCGAGCTGACCTGTCTGTACACCTCCACGGCGACCGAGGACTTCATCCTGGACCGCCAGGGCCCGTTCGTGGTCTGTTCGGCCTGCTCCGGCCACGGCGCCAAGTTCGCGCCGCTCACCGGCGAGATCGCCGCCGACCTGGCCTGCGGGGATCAGCCGCTGGATCCGCGCTTCACCCTCGCGGCGCACCGCGGCTGAGCCGCTGCCGTCCCGCCGCTTCACCCTCTCGGCGCAGCGCGGCTGAGCTCCGGGACTGGCGGGACTCAGTCCACGTGGACTGCGGCTCCGCATCGCGGGCACCGATACGGACGACGCTGGGCCATGGACCGCACGACGGCAAAGTAGACATAGGGGAACCCCAGCTTCGGGATTTCCCGTGTCGCCTCGACGGTTCCGTGGGTCGGGCACTGGCCGGTCTCGGTCTGGACTTCTTTGGCCATGATTCGCCTCCTGCTGGTCTCGTCGCGCCGTACTGTACCCCCGCCGGGCACGACGGTGCGGGCCGAACCGGTGCCGTACCCTATGCGTGATAGTAGATGGCGCCGGCCGAGATAGTCCGGTGCGATCACGTCCGGGAGCGAGATGCGTCAGTTCGGCGAGCTGGAAGCCGTGGTCATGGACCGGCTGTGGGAGTGGGGACGTCCCGCGCTGGTCCGCGAGATGGTCGAGGACCTCCGCCGGGACCGGCCGCTGGCCTATACCACCGTGATGACGGTGATGGAGAACCTGCACCGCAAGGGCTGGCTGCGCCGGGAGCGGGACGGCCGGGCCTGGCGCTACGAGCCGACGAGCTCCCGGTCGGCGTATACAGCAGCGCTGATGAACGACGCGCTCGGCACCAGCACGGACCGGCGTACGGCACTGGCCCATTTCGTGCTCCAGATGAGCCCGCATGATGTGAAGTTGCTGCAGCAGGCGCTCGACCAGGCGCACGGCCAGGCGCCGAACCCTCCGGAAGAAGGCGACACCCGGTGACGATAGCGGCGGTCCTGCTGGCCTACGCGGTGGGTGTCGGCACGCTGGGCGCGGGGATGCTGGCCCGGGCCGGCTGGACGGTCCGCGCGCCGCTGCTCGCTATCCTCACCTACCTGGCGGCGGCCTGGTCTGTCGTCGCCGCGCTCGCCCTGGCCGGCTTGACCCTGGCGGTCCATGCGACCGCCCTCGGCGGTGCGCTGAGCCAGCTGATCGGGGCCTGCGTGCTGCGGCTCCGCGCCGCGTACGCCACACCGGGCGGCATGGCCGCGGCCGGGGCCGGGCTCGTACTGACTGGCGCGGTCGCGGGTCGCACCGGGGTGACCGCGGCCCGCCACCTTCGCCTCACCCGTCGGCAGGCGCTGCGGCACGCGCGGACCGCCCGGCTGGTCGGGCGTCCTGAGCCCGCCCTCGGCGCCGTGCTCGTGGAGCACTCCCAGCCGGCCGCCTACTGCGTCGCGGGACGACACCCCACGGTGATCTTGACCACCGCCGCCCTGCGGGTCCTGGCTCCCGGTCAGCTCGAGGCTGTCATGGCCCACGAACGAGCCCACCTCACCTGGCGTCACCACCGGCTGGTGGCCATGGCCCGGATCAGCTGCCGGGCGCTGCCGTTCCTGCCCGTGATGCGGGACGCGGAAGCGCAGGTGGAACGCCTGGTGGAGTTGCACGCAGACGACGCGGCAGTTCAGGCTCGCGATCCGAATTCGCTGGCCACCGCCCTGGTCGTTATGGCGGCGGCCGACGCTGCCGTCTCTGCCACGGTCCTCGCCTCAGCCGCCACTGACGTGGCGCAGCGGATACACCGGCTGCTGCGCCCAGCCGAACCCCTCGGCAGGTCGCGGCGCCTACTCCTGCGAGCCATGGCCACCGGGCTTGTGCTGGGGCCGCTGATCATGGCGCTGGCCCCAGCCGTACTCGCGCTGGCGCTGGGACGGGTTCCTCAGCCCTAGATACCGGCCGTCCGCGATACCGGCCAGCCGCCCTTGAATATCGGCCGTCCCCCTTTCGGCGGTGTGACGCAGGTCGCACCAGCTGGTGCCCTCCGGACCGAACATTTGCTAACTACTATTCGTCTTAGTAGTAGAAGCTACGGTCCGAAGGATAGGAGGACGCTAATGGTCGGGTGTCTCGGCCAGTCTCGGCCGGGTCCGCGCCCGCGCCGTGCGCGCGCCCCGCAGGCCCGGCGTCCCGCGGGTGGTTCGCGGGAGCGCCGACGATCCGGCCGACCAGGGTCGGCCGCTCCGCCCGGTCCGGTTAGCGCCGCCGCCGGATCCCGCCGGGGCGCGGGGCATCTGGAAGCAGCGTCGCATGACGTCTCAGAAGTCCTATCGGAGGTAGTACGCCGAGATTCGTGCGCACCGGCCCGATCGGTGCCGTGCGAGTGAGGAAGGAAGAGTAAGTGGCAGATAACCGGGTTCGCCGCACCGCAGGTAGGTCAGCCGTGCGCGCGAAAGCAACGCCGGCGAAGCAGCGTGCCCGCGAGCGGATCGCCGCCGAGCGAGCGGCCAGGAAGGGTGCCGAAGCACGCCGACGGTTGCTGGCCGCGGGCGGGGCGGTCACGGCGGTGCTGGCCATCGTCGCGGTACTGGTGGTGGTCAAGCTGACCGCAAGTCCTGCGCACCGGGCCGCCAGCGAATCCGCCGCGCCTGCGACCCTCGTCCGGCAGGTCACCGCCGTGCCCACTGCCACCCTGGCGCAAGTGAGCGCGGGCCAGGCATCCACCCTGCTGCAGACGGTAAGGACACCCGGCCCGCTGCTGACGCTCGACGGCAAGCCGGCGATCGTCTTTGTCAGCGAGGAGTCCTGCCCGTTCTGCGCAGCCGAGCGCTGGGCACTGACCGTCGCCCTGTCACACTTCGGTACCTGGAGTCAGCTCGGCATCACCAAGTCCTCCGCCACTGACGTCTACCCCAACACCGCCACCCTGTCGTTCCGTTCGGCGCGCTACCGCAGCACGGAACTGGCGCTGAGCACCACCGAGCTGACGGACAATGCCGGCTACCCCCTGCAGCCTCAGACCCAGCTGGACGCCAGCCTCATTGCCAGTTACGACGTGCCGCCGTACGTCAACAGCGTGGACCAGTCCGGGGCCGTCCCGTTCCTGGACATCGGGAACCGGTTCATCCTGGCCGGGGCGCAGTACGACCCACAGGTGCTGGCCGGGCTGTCCGCGGCCCAGATCGCCGATCAGCTCGGTAACCCATCCAGTCCGGTAGCACAGGCGGTCGACGGATCGGCCAAGGTGATCATCGCGGCCATCGACCAGGTCCTGCACGCCAATTCGGGTCGCGGCTAGTGCGCTGACCACAACGTTCACCGCCATGGGCACGGTGGTGCTGACCGGCAGGCCGCCATTTCGCCGCTGACGGAGTCTCATAGCGACCGAAGCCCCCAGGTCGACCCGGCCGGGTCAGCCTGGGGGCATATAGAAGCGAGCGCCTGATTGGCTGCGGTTCAGCTGCCGGCGGTCTCCGCAGCCGCCGCTTCCTTCTGCTCGACGAGTTCACCTTCGATCGTGATCTGGATTTCCTCGCTCACGACCATCCTGCCATCCAGTATCATGCTGAAACTCAGGCCGAAATCCTTCCGGTTGATCTTGGTCGTGGCGCCGTAGGCAATACGGTGTCCCATCATCCCCGCGTCGTTGAACTCCCCGTACTTCGCTACGTCAAGCACCACGGGGTGGGTGGTCTCCTTGATGGTCAGATCGCCGGTCAGCTTGTAGTTGTCTGCACCGCTCGGCTCGACGCTGGTGCTCTTGAACTTGACTTCGGGGTACTTCTCTACTTCGAGGAAGTTCGACGAGCGGAGGTCGTTGTCCCTGATCCCGTTGTTGGTACGGATGCTAGCGGTAGAGATAGTCACCTCTACCGTCGCCGTCTCCGGGTGGCTGGGGTCGATATCGGCGATCGCGCTGAACTCGTCAAAATAGCCTCGCACCGTCATCATCCCCAGGTGCCTGGCGGAGAATTCAATCTGCGTGTGATACGGATCGAGCTGCCAGTTGCCCATAAAGGGCCTCCTTTGCTCCCCCCACAGGCCGGACGCGACACGATCGTGCCGTCAAGTGCGATCGTAGCGAAGGTGCTCCCGCCTTCTGGAGGCAGCCCTCCATATAATGACCCTGGTGAGCGGTGCTCTAAATGGGGTAGCGGGTGGGTTCGGTGACGTACTGCCGTCCCGAGGGTGTGGTCCACCGGATCTCGCCGCTGGGCAGCTGCTCGGCCGTCCACCGCGGGTCCTGCTTGAGCCGGTGGTCGAACCGGCATTTGGGGTTCCCGTTGCACATACAGGTTCTGCCGCCCGCCTGGTACGGGACGTTGTGCTCGAAATCGCAGTTCGCGGCCGGCCTGCGGCAGCCCGGCCCGGTGCACGTGGCGTGCCGGACCTGGGCCAGGTGCCGCAGCAGGACCCCGGGATCATGGCCCTGGGCCTCATGCCGGTGATCACATTCCCCGGTGGGGATCGGCCCGATCTGCAGGAGCAGGTCCCGCTGCCCAGAGATCCCGGTGGAGAACCGCCAGGTGCCGTATCCTCCGGCCGGGCCGGGCTGATCGGCGGGGATGAGGGTGAATGATGGTCGGCCGGGCAGCCCAGGCCCGCCGGGTGTGTGCCGGGTGTGTCCCGTTTGGGCGGGCTGGCGGGGGCGGCCCGGGCGCAGCCGTGCCCGATGGCGTGCCCCAGGCTGTCGGTGACCGTCACGCACCAGGTCGGCCGGGCGCTGCGGGCGGCGGCGGCGGCCAGGTCCCGGGCCAGGTCGGGGTCGATCGGGCCGAGGCCAGCCATCTCGCCGGGCCGGTCGGCGAGGCCGAGGAGGGTGGCGGCGGGGATGGTGAGGGTGACCCGGCCGGCGCGATGATCGCGGCCTTATCCCGGCTGAGGACCCCGGTCCGGAACGCCGCCCTGGTGCCGGGCAGGTTGACTTCCAGGTACCAGGCCAGGGCCAGCATGTCCCCGGCGTCCCGTGCGGACACCCCCAGTACCGCGCCCAGTTCCCGCCCGGTGAACTCATCACCGCTCTCCGGCATCCCCGCCGGGCCTTCCGCCGCGGCCCCGGCCGCTGGACGCCGCCGGATCAGCTCGGCCACCGCGGCATGCTTGCGGGCACTGGCATTCGCCTCCACCCGGTCCCACGCACTGATGACGCCCAGCAGCTCATCGTCAGAGGCGCCGGCGTAGCGGTCGTCGCCCCCGGCCACCTCCTCCAGGAACGAGGCCAGCACCGCGCACCCCGGCGCGACATCCAGGGGCTTGGCGGTGGCGAACCCGGCCGCCGGGCTCGCGTACTCGCCCGGGAAGGACTGCGCGGACCCGGGCATCCCCGGGCCGCGCCGCCCGGCCGACACGGCACCGGCCGCGGCCAGGACGGCGGTGTGCCCGGTCCGGGCCGCCAGCTCCGCGGCATAGGCCTGGTCGGCACTCACCTCGCGGGCCTCGGCGATCAGCGCGGTCAGCTCGTCATCATCCAGCCCCGGCGGCGGCGCGTTGTCGGGACCCTCGTCCTCCTCCGGGTCGCCGGGATACTCATCCTCGGCCCGGGCGGCCAGCCAGGCCTCGTCCCAGTCCGGGCTCTGCGGCACCAGCGTCCAGTCCGGGGAGCCGAGCGACGGGTGATCACCGGGTCCCGCGGGCGTGCCGTCGTCTGGCCCAGGGTGGCGGGGTGCCGGTGTGTCGCTCATGTACTGCGGTCCGTTCGGAAGAATGATTTGCTATCAAACATGGTATCGAGAAAGATCATCCGAAGCTTGACGACACGCCGAGTTCTGCGAGCCGTACAAGCAGAAATTTCCTGGACGCCGGGGAGTCTGGTGCCGGTCCCAGCCACTCATGTTGGGGACCGAGCGGGCGAGATAGTCCCGTCTAATCCGAGAAACTCGCGGCCAGCAGGAGGGCGGCGGCGATGCTCAGCAGTGCCGGGCAGATCTTGAACCGCCGGTTATCCATAGTGATCGGGTTGAACCCAGCGAGGCCCTGCCGGGTGAGGATCGCATGGGCGGTGCCCAGGCGGCGAGGAGTGCCGCGCTGAGGTAGGCGAGGACTGCACTCATGGCCGGATGATCACTGCGGGCGCGGCCGGGAGCCAGAGGCCTCCGTCGCCCGCCGAGGCCAGGCTCACCCGCCGCGGCGCGGCTCCCCGGCCAGGATGGCGGCCAGCGCACTGAGCGCTGCCGGGCGCAGCGCGTAGTAGGCCCACACGCCGCGCTTGTCGCGGGTGAAGATCCCGGCGTCGACCAGGATCTTCAGGTGGTGGGAGACGGTTGGCTGGGTCAGCCCGAGGGGCTCGGTCAGGTCACAGACGCAGGCCTCGCCGCCCTCGTGTGCGGCGACCATGGACACCAGGCGGAGCCGGGTCGGGTCGGCCAGAGCCTTGAGGGTGCGGGCCAGGTCGGCGGCCTGGTCCGGAGTGAGCGGCTCGCGCAGCAGCGGCACGCAGCAGTCCTGGGCCAGCGGCAGCGCGGGCCGGCCGCGGGTCGCGGCGGGTGCGGTCATCTGCCCAGTATGGACTAGGTATTGACAGGTGTCTATTTCTCCGGCACAGTAGGCATCGATAATCATCTATGTAAGGAGGCTCGCGGTGAGCGACACGACGGCCGACGTGCTGCGAGAGCAGGTCCGCTCCCGGTATGCCGAGGCGGCCCGCGCGGTTCTGGAGCCGGGTACCGGGCAGGCCGGGTGCGGTGACGGTGAATCGTGCTGCGGCGCGGGGCCGGCGGCTGCGGAGGCGGTCGGCGGCTTCAGCGAGGACCTGTACCGCGAGGGGGAGACCGACGGGCTGCCAGCCGACGCGGTACTGGCCAGCCTGGGCTGCGGGAACCCGCTGGCGGTGGCGGAACTGCGCGGCGGCGAGCGGGTGCTGGACCTGGGGTCGGGCGGCGGGATCGACGTGCTGCTGTCGGCCCGGCGGGTCGGGCCGTCCGGATTCGCCTACGGCGTGGACATGACCGATGACATGCTCGCCCTGGCCCGACGAAACGCGGCCCAGGCCGGGGCGCACAACGTGGAGTTCCTCAAGGGCCATATCGAGGACGTGCCGCTGCCGGACGCCTCGGTGGACGTGGTGATCTCCAACTGCGTGATCAACCTGTCGGTCGACAAGCCGGCCGTGCTGGCAGAGATGTTCCGGGTGCTGGTGCCCGGCGGGCGGATCGGGATCTCCGACATCGTGGCCGAGGACCAGATAAGCCCGGCGGACCGGGCGGCGGCCGGGTCCTATGTCGGGTGCATCGCGGGTGCGCTGTCGCGGGCGGAGTACCTGGACGGGCTGGCGGCGGCCGGGTTCACCGGCGCGTCGGTGACCTTCACCCACCAGGCGGTCCCGGGGATGCACTCGGCTATCATCCGGGCCGTCAAGCCGGGCTGACCAGAAGGAGCGTGCGTGATGGCTGACACGCCGGAGGTGCTGTTCGTGTGCACCCACAACGCGGGCCGGTCTCAGATGGCCGCCGCGCTGCTGAACCAGCAGGCCGCCGGGCGGGTCCGGGTTACCTCGGCGGGCTCCCAGCCCGCCAGCGAGCTGAACCCCGCCGTGGTGCAGGCCATGGCCGAGATCGGCCTGGACATCTCCCATGAGTTTCCCAAGCCGCTGACCGCCGGGAAGGTCCAGGCCGCCGACATCGTGATCACCATGGGCTGCGGTGATGCCTGCCCGGTCTACCCCGGCAGGCGCTACCTGGACTGGGACCTGCCCGACCCCGCCGGGCTCACCGTCGAGCAGGTGCGGCCCATCCGCGACGAGATCAGCGCCCGGGTACGCGCGCTGATCAGCGAGCTAGATACCTGATCGGCCCGGTCTCGCCGCGCGCCGGTTTCCAGAGTCGGCAGGGTCCCTATCTGGGGAGTGGGTAGGCCGGCTGCCGTGCGGTCGACGTTTCGTCACGTTCATGAGCTCCGCAGTCGGCGCCCGGGCCAGGAAGTCAACTGAAAGCCATCGAAAAGTCACTATTCGTAGCAAGAGGGATTTAAACCTGCAGAGGTGAGAGTTAACTTCTGTGACTCCTGTGGCATTGGTTCCGCAGTTTAGCAGCTTTAAGGTAATTAAACGAGTTTTGGCGTATTTGCCCGAAATAACGCAGAAATGCCCGTAGGCTGCCCGGATGTCAGGCGCTCCGAAGGCTGCTCGCACGTTGTGCTGCCTTCCCGGTGAGCGCGCCCTGCACGGAAAGGAGCCCTTTGGGCTTCCACAAGAAACCATCCCGCATCCGAATCCCGCGCCGACTGCCGAGTGCCGCCGCGGTGCCCGCGCTGGTCGGCGTGGCCGGCGTGGCCGCAGCCTTCTGCCTAGCGCCGCAGGCGCTCGCCAACCCATCGGCGAGTCATCCCGCCGCGCATCACGCCGTGGCCACGGACACGGCCACCCGGGTCGGCCCCTCGTCGGCACAGTTGCTGGCAGTGATTGAGCAGGCCACGCAGCACCAGGCCGCGCAGCACAAGGCAGCCTCCAGCGGGCCGTCCTGGTACACCGTCAAGTCGGGTGACTCGCTGTCCGCGATCGCCGGGCGTGCCTACCACAACCAGGACGCGTGGCCGGTGCTGTACTGGGCCAACCGCAACCGGATCCACTGGGCGAACGTCATCGAGCCCGGGCAGGTTCTGCAGGTCCCGGCCGAGCCCGGCCGGATCCCCCATCCGCCTGCACTGCTCGGACCGGCGCCGGCGGAGGCGCCGGCCACCCACGCTGCCACGCCGTCCGCTAGCCCCGCGTATGCGAGCACCCAGGGCGCTGCGCAGGCCAGCTACAGCGGCGGGACGGCGGGCGGGTCGTTCGGCCAGTGCGTGATCGCGCGCGAGTCCGGTGGCAACGCCCAGGTCATGAACTCGAGCGGCCACTACGGCCTCTATCAGTTCAGCGCGTCGACGTGGGCCGCGTACGGCGGTTCCCCGGCTGACTTCGGCAACGCGAGCGCGGCCGAGCAGAACCGGGTGTTCGCCAATGCGCTGGCCGCGGGCGGCCAGTCCAACTGGTCGGCCTACGACGGCTGCTGACCGGCGCCGAGTCATAGCCGGTTAATGCGATCGGTTGAGCTGGGCCTCGCGGTGGTCAGACCCGCGAGGCCCAGCCGGTCTCCTGATCGAACGGAGGCCAGCTGTCTGCCCTGGTTCGCCAGCTGACCAGGAGCCGCGGCACCAGGCTGGCGGATCGTGATCACGGCACCGGACATTCCCGGGCATAGGGCGTCGGCATCAAGATTGGCGCTAAGTACCTGAGAGGGCCATTGGTGCTGAAGAGGCATCCGACCAGCACCGGAGCAGCGCCGGGCCGCGGCCGGCCGACCAGGGGGACGTAAATCACCAGGTGGATATCGGGCTCAAACGGCGCGCCTGCTTGCCGGCGCCAGGCCGAAGCCTTAGAGTCCAGAGCCAGGTTCCGTGGGCAACGTCGCGGCCATAGCCCAGGAGGTTAGTGCTTGTGGCAGCATCCCGTATGACAGAGCCCCAGGCAGGTGAGCTGGGTCCGACCGGGAGGCCCTACCCAGCCTTCCCCGATCCAGAGCCGCTGATGGAGCATGGCCCCGCACGCACGGTGGCCGTCTGCAACCAGAAGGGTGGCGTCGGCAAGACGACCACCACGATCAACCTGGGCGCGGCCCTGGCCGAGCAGGGGCGCCGGGTCCTCCTGGTCGACTTCGACCCGCAGGGAGCGCTCTCGGTCGGGCTGGGCATCCAGCCGCACGACATCGACAGCACCATCTACAACCTGCTCATGGAGCGTGACGTCACCGCGCACGACGTCCTGTACAAGACCAGCGTCAACGGCATGGACCTGCTCCCGAGCAACATCGACCTCTCCGGCGCCGAGGTCCAGCTCGTTCACGAGGTCGGCCGGGAGTACGTACTCGGCGGGGTGCTCGAACCGCTGGTGCCCGAATACGACGTGATCATGATCGACTGCCAGCCGTCTCTCGGCCTGCTGACCATCAACGCGCTCGCCTGCGCGGACGGGGTGGTCATCCCGCTGGAGTGCGAGTACTTCGCGATGCGCGGCGTGGCCCTGCTGATGGAGACCATCGACAAGGTTTCGCGCCGCCTGAACCCCAAGCTGGCCATCGATGGCCTCTTGGCCACCATGTACGACTCCCGGACGCTTCACACCCGTGAGGTTCTGTCCAGCATCGTCAATGGTTTCGGCGACAAGGTTTTTCATACTGTAATCAACCGCACGGTGAGGTTCCCGGACGCTACGGTGGCGGGAGAGCCTATTACCAGCTTCGATTCCGGATCAATGGGGGCGAATTCCTACCGGGAGCTGGCCAAGGAGGTACTGGAGCGGTGGCGGCAGGCAGGAGTCGATCACGGAGGGTAAGCCTGCCCGGGGTCGCGGAACTCTTGCGACCCGCTGCCCCCGGTCCGGACGGAGGCGACCAGCGCCGGGCCAGCGGCCGGGAGAAGCACACGCAGAAGATCACCGTCTACCTGTCCGCCGAGGAACTGCTTGACCTGGAACGCGCCCGGCTCGCCCTGCTGCGTTACGGCGCCGCCGCCGACCGTGGCCGGATCGTCCGGGAGGCCATCGCCGTGCTGCTCGCCGATCTGGACGCGCGGGGTAAGGACAGCCTGCTGGCCCGCCGCATCGCCACCGCAAACAAAGCCGCTGACGAGGCTGCTGACGCGGTCGCTAACGCGGCCGCGGTCGAAGCCGCGGCCGCGGCCGCGGACGAAGCCAGTCCGCCCGCCAGCCGCGGAAACGCCCAATCGGTCGGCTGACGCTCGGGACCGGCCGGCTGACGCTCAGGACCGGGACCGTTCAAAGGCTCAGCCTCAAGCCAGGACTCCGCTACCGTCGTGACTGTGAACGTGGATGACACCGTGGACGGCGAGGGGGCCGGCGGCCGCACCGAGGGCCAAGCCCGCCCCACCACGGGCTTCGAAGTCCATCTCGACGTGTTCGAGGGCCCGTTCGATCTACTGCTCGCGCTGATCTCCAAGCACAAGCTCGACATCACCGAAGTCGCCTTGTCCCAGGTCACCGACGAGTTCATCGCCTATATTTCGGAGCGCTCCGACGGCTGGGACCTGGACCAGGTCAGCTACTTCCTGGTCGTCGCGGCCACCCTGCTCGACCTGAAGGCCGCCCGGCTGCTTCCGTCCGGTGAGGTGGAGGACGAAGAGGATCTCGCCCTGCTCGAGGCCAGGGACCTGCTCTTCGCCCGGCTGCTGCAGTACCGGGCCTACAAGGAAGTGGCCGGCGTGTTCGCCGCGCGGATGACCGCGGCCGCCCGCCGCTTCCCGAGGAGGGTCCCGCTCGAGCCGCGCTTTGCCGAACTCCTCCCTGAAGTACTGCTCGGACTGGGGCCGGCCGAGTTCGCTCGGCTCGCCGCGCTCGCGCTCGCGCCCAAGCCCCCGCCGAAGGTCTCGACCGAGCACATCCACGCCCCCACGGTCAGCATCAAGGAGCAGGCCCGCATCCTCACCGCCCTGCTCTCCAAGCTCGGCCGGGCCAGCTTCCGCCAGCTCACCGCGAACGCCCAGGGCAGCTACGAGGTCGTCGCCTCGTTCCTGGCCCTGCTGGAGCTGTACCGGGAGGATGCTGTGTCCTTCGAGCAGGTCACCCCGCTCGGCGAGCTGTACGTGACGTGGACCGGCCACCAGGACGCTGCTGGTAGCGTCGATGAGCTAACCGAAAGCGACGACTGATTCCAGATATGAGCACTGAACCCGAGGAAGACATACAAAGCCCAGGCCTGCGCGCCAGCCTGGAAGCGATCCTGCTGGTGGCCGACGAACCGGTCCCGGTCGTGGTCCTCGCCCAGGTCCTGGAGCGGCCCAGGAACGAGGTCGCGGCTGAGCTGCACGACCTGGCCGAGGAATACAAATCGGGGGGCCGCGGCTTCGACCTGCGCGAGATCGCCGGCGGCTGGCGCTACTACACGCGCGAGGACTGCGCCCCGCTGGTCGAGCGGTTCGTCAGCGACGGGCAGGAGGTCCGCCTCACCCAGGCCGCGCTGGAGACCCTGGCCGTGGTCGCGTACCGGCAGCCGGTCAGCCGGGCTCGCGTCTCGGCCGTCCGCGGGGTCAACTGCGACAGCGTGATGCGCACGCTGGTGCTGCGCGGCCTGGTCGAGGAAACCGGCACCGACGCCGAAACCGGTGCCCTGCTGTACCGGACCACCGGGTACTTCCTGGAGCGGCTCGGCCTGGCCGGCCTGGAGGACCTGCCGGACCTGGCGCCGTTCCTGCCGGAAGACATCGAGGACATCGAGAATGAGAACGCCCGACCCTGACCTCGAAGAGGACTACGCGGACGAAAGGGACAGCCTGACCGACGTTCCCGGCGGGGTCCGGCTGCAGAAGGTCCTGGCCGAGGCGGGGATCGGCAGCCGCCGGCACTGCGAGGAACTCATCGGCGCGGGCCGGATCCAGGTCGACGGGCAGACGGTCCGCCGGTTCGGCGCCCGGGTCGACCCCGAACACCAGGTGATCAGGGTGGACGGGAAGCGGATCCCGGCCCGGCCCGGGCTGGTGTACCTGGCCTTCAACAAGCCGCCCAAGGTGCTGACCGCCATGTCCGACCCGCGTGGCCGGAAGACCGTATCCGACTTCCTCGGCGACCGGACCGAGCGACTGTTCCACATCGGCCGGCTGGACTACGACACCGAGGGCCTGATGCTGCTCACCAACGACGGCGAACTCGCGCACCGCCTCGCCCACCCCAGCTTCGAGGTGGCCAAGACCTACCTGGCCGAGGTGACCGGTCCCGTGCCGAAGGACCTCGGCCGGCGCCTCCAGACCGGGATCGAGCTCGACGACGGCGTCGCCGCCGCCGACCGGTTCCGGGTCGTCGACCGGTCGGGAAACAGAGCGCTGGTCGAGATCACCCTGCACGAGGGCCGCAAGCATATCGTCCGCCGGATGCTGGCCGCGACCGGTCATCCGGTCACCCGCCTGGTCCGCACCGACGTGGGCCCGATCCGGCTCGGCAATCTCAAGCCGGGCGCCTCCCGCGACCTGAGCACCAGGGAAATCGGCGAACTGTACGCGGCGGTAGGGCTGTAACGTGTGGCGGAGGAGGGAGAAGCCAGGATGACGGTCAGGGCGGTGCGCGGTGCGGTGCAGATCGACACCGACGACCGCGACGCGATACTGGAGGGCACCACCGAGCTCGTGAACGAGGTCATGGCTCGCAACGAGCTCACTACCGACGACGTGATCAGTGTGCTGTTCACGGCCACGCCGGACCTCACCGCCGAGTTCCCCGCTCTGGCCGCACGCAAGCTCGGCTTCCACGACGTGCCGCTGATCTGCGCCGCGGAGATCTCCGTGCCCGGGGCCATGCCCCGTGTCGTCCGGCTGCTGGCGCACGTCGAGACCGGCCGCCCGCGGTCCGCCATCCAGCACGTCTACCTGCGCGGCGCCGCCGCCCTCCGCCTCGACATCGCCCAGTGACCGACCCCATGCGGGCCATCGTCATCGGGACCGGACTGATCGGCACATCGATCGCGCTGGCCCTGCGCGAGCGAGGATGGCAGGTCTGGCTCACCGACTCCGATCCCGCCGCCGCCCGCCTCGCCGCCGACCTGGGCGCGGGCGACCCGCTCCCCGAAACAATCAAGGACCCGGCCGACGTCGCGGTCATCGCCGTGCCCCCGGACGCCGTGGCGGCCACCCTCGCGGCGTCGCAAGCGCGACGACTGGCCGAGGCCTACACCGATGTGGCCAGCGTGAAACAAACGCCGGTAGCCATGGCCCGGGCGCACGGCTGCGACCTGACCCGCTACGTGCCGGGGCACCCGCTGGCCGGGCGGGAGAAACACGGGCCGGCCGCGGCGCGCGCCGACCTGTTCCTCGGCCGCAGCTGGGCGCTGTGCCCGCTGCCCGAGACCTCGGGCCAGGCCGCCGGCACGGTCACCGATCTGGTCCGGGCGTGCGGCGCGGTCCCGGTCCGCACCGACCCGGCCGCGCACGACCGCTGGGTCGCGCTCATCTCCCACGCGCCGCACCTGGTCGCCGCGGCCATGGCCGCGCGCCTGGAGGAGGCCCCGGGTGAAGCCCTGGACCTGGCCGGGCAGGGGCTGCGCGACGTGACCCGGATCGCGGCCGGCGACACCGCGCTGTGGACGCAGATCCTGTCCGCCAACGCCGCGCCGGTCGCCGAGGTGCTCGCCGCGGTGGCCGCGGACCTGGCCGAGGCCGCCCGCACGCTAGCCGACGGCGATGACCCGGACAAGGGCGTAGCGGCGCTGCTGGACCGCGGCCGCTCTGGCGTGGCCCGGATTCCCGGCAAGCACGGCGGCGCGGCCCGGGAGTTCGCGGTCGTCCAGGTGGTCATCCCCGACCAGCCGGGCGAACTGGCCCGGCTGTTCCACGCGACCGGCGCGGCCGGCGTCAACATCGAGGACGTACGGATCGAGCACTCACCCGGGCTCCCGGTCGGCGTCGCGGAACTCTCCGTCCGCCCCGCCGAGGCTGCCCCGCTGCTCCAGGCGCTGGAGGCAGGCGGCTGGCCGGTCCGCCGCTGAGCGGTACCGGCCAGTGCTCCCTTTCTTTCTATTCTCTCTTCTTATTGTCGAGCCGAACGGGCCGTGGTGCGTGCCTGCGCGGGCCGTGCGTGCGCCGGGCGGTGCGGGTCCCACCGGAAGCACCAGAACGAGAGCAGCAGGCCCCCGGCCACCCACCCGACCAGGACCGCCAGGTCGTGGGCCGACATCATGGCCCCGTTGTGCTGCAGCGCGCGCGATGCGGCGTCGATCGCCGGCTGGACCGGCAGGTAAGTCATCGCGGTGTTCACCCAGTGCGGCAGGCTCTGGATCGCCCCGAACGCCCCGGACAGCACGATCAGCGGGATGTAGGTCAGCATGAGCATGGGCTGGGCTGACTGCGCGCTGGGGATGACGGCCGTGATCGCGGTTCCGGCCGCGGCCAGGGCCAGCGCGCCGAGCAGATCGACGACGAGCAGCCCCAGGACCGCGTGCGCGGTCAGGTGCACCCCGGTCATCCCCACCGCCACCAGGACAAGGATCAGTCCGGCCGCCGCGGTGACCAGCATGGTGGCTGCGATCCGCCCGGCGAAGTAGGCCCACGCCGGGAGGGGTGAGACGCGCCAGCGGCGCAGCACGCCGTCCTCCCTGGCCACGACCAGCCCGTTCGCGTGGCTGAAGTACGCGATGGCAATCGCGCTGAGGGCCACCAGCCCGGCGATCTTCGGTGCCGCCTGCGCCATCGTGATGTGCTGTGCGCTGCCTCGTTCGAGCGCGAGCAGCGCGCCCGGCAGGATCAGGCCCGCTGCGATGGCCCGGGGGTTGCGCATGAGCAGGGTCAACTGGTAGCGGATCTGACTGGCCAGGACCGGTCCCGGTCTCGGCAGGGCCATCTCAGACATGGCTGAGCTCTCTTTCCTGGGTTTCACGGGATCAAGGACAGATAGGCGTCTTCCAGGCTGGGCGGCCCCACCTCGAGGCCGGTGAGGTCCACGTAGTTCTCGCGGGCCCAGTCGATCAGCGTGGCGAGGTCAGCGGTCACGTCGGCCGATGGCATCGTGAGCACGTTCCTGGCTACGTGCTGCGCGAGGGCAGGCGGCAGCGCCGGAGCCGAGGGTGGCAGGCGGAAGGTAACCATGGGCACCCCGCCCATGGCCCGCAGCTCGTCCGGGGACGCGTCCGCGACCACTCGCCCGTCGGCTAGCACGATGACCCGGTGGGCCAGGTACTGCGCCTCATCCAGGTAGTGGGTGGTGAGCAGCACGGTGGTCCCGGCGGCGGTGAGGTTCTCGATGACCGACCACAGCCGCCGGCGGGCTTCCGGGTCCAGGCCGGTGGTCGGCTCGTCCAGGAACAGCATCTCCGGCTGGCCGATGATGGCCAGGCCCAGGTCGACCCGGCGACGCTGGCCCCCGCTCAGCGCCCCGATCCTGGTCCTGGCGTCCGAGGCCAGGTCGATGAGGTCGAGGACCTCGGCCGCCCGGCGTGGCTTGCGGTACAGCGCGCCGAACGTCGTCAGCGCCTCGGTCACCGTGAGCTGTGCGTCCAGGCTGGTGGTCTGCAGGACCAGCCCGATCCGGGCCCGCCAGTCGCGGCCCCCGGTCCGCGGGTTGGCGCCCAGCACCTGAACGGCGCCCGCGGTCGGGGCGAGGAACCCCTCGAGGATCTCAATCGTGGTGGTCTTGCCCGCGCCGTTCGGCCCGAGCAGCGCCGTGACCTGTCCCGAGGCGACCTCGAAGCTGACGTCCTGCACCGCGGTGAACCGGCCGTAGCGCTTGACCAGGTCCTTGACGATGATCGCGCTCATCGCTGGAACCCGTCCGCGCGACGGGAGCGGACGTAGCGGGTGGCGCCGAAGGCGACACCCAGCACTCCGAGTCCGGCCAGGATGAAGCTGTGCAGCACAGTGAGCCCGGCCACGATGAAGACGACGCCGACCACCGCCTGGATCTTGGCGGGGAAGAAGAAAAGCATGACCTCTCCTTAGCTTGTTGTCCCTTGTGGACGCCTTCAGCCTGTTTGTCCCTTGTGGACGCCTTCAGCCTGTCCCGCCGGGCCGGGCCCGGTCTTCGGCGCCAGGGCGGAACTTCGGCCTCCAACCCTGGGTGGCCATCCCTCCACCCGCCAGCGGGTGCATCGTGGCCATCTCGGTCGCCATGGCCGCCCGCGCGATCCCCTCGCGGCTCGGCATCGCCCTGATCCTGGTCACGATCGGCGCAGCCGCCCTCGTGATCACCGAGACGGCCAGCCGGCAAGAGCGTCATCAGGGGTTCACGGGCTTCCTCGGCACCGTTCTCTCCTTCGGCGGCATCTTCCTCTACGCCATGGTGATCAGGCGGTTCCGCCAGCACGAAGAGCAATCGCAGCGGCTGCTGACCCAGATGGAGGAGACCCGCGACGCGGAACTGCGCGCGGCCGCGCTGGCCGAACGCCAGCGGCTGGCCCGCGAGGTCCACGACGTGCTCGCCCACTCGCTGTCCGGTCTGGTCGTGCAGCTCGAGGGCGCCCGGCTGCTCGCGCTGTCCGACCCGGCGGACGGGCGGCTGGCGGCGACCATCGACCGCGCGCACCAGCTGGCCCGCAGCGGCCTGGACGAGGCCCGCCGGGCGATCGGCATGCTCCGCGACGACGAACTCCCCGGCCCGGACAAGCTGGCCGCGCTGGCCCGGTCGTTCCGGGCCGATACCGGCGTTCCGTGCCGCTACGCCGAGGCGGGAAACCCCGTGGAGCTCCGTCCTGCGGTCAGGCTCGCGCTGTACCGGGTCACCCAGGAAGGGCTCACCAACATACGGAAGCACGCCCATCCCGAGCGGGTCGAGGTCCGGCTGGAGTACCTGCGGGATGAAGTGAGCCTGACGGTGGAGGATTTTTCCGCCGCCCGCGAAGGCCCGCCTGCCCTGGCTCTCGGGGACTCGGGCGGGGGATACGGGCTCACCGGCATGCGGGAACGCGCCGAGCTGCTCGGCGGTACGCTCACCGCGGCGCCGACCAGTGGTGGCTTCCGGGTCGTACTTCGGGTGCCCGCATGAGTAATCCAGGGATCCGCGTACTGGCGGCCGACGACCAGCGGGTGGTACGCGAGGGGCTGGCCATGCTGCTCGGGCTGCTGCCCGACGTGGAGGTCGTGGGCACCGCCGCCAACGGCGAGGAAGCGCTGGCCATGGCCGGGGAGCTGCGCCCCGACGTGATCCTCATGGACCTGCGCATGCCGAAGATGGACGGGGTGGAGGCGACCCGCAGGCTGCGCGCCAGCCACCCCGAGATCAAGGTCGTCGTGCTGACCACGTACGCCGACGACCGTTCGGTCATCGAGGCCCTGCGCGCCGGTGCGCTCGGCTACCTGACCAAGGACGCCGGCGCGGACGAGATCCGCCAGGCCCTGCGGCGGGTCGCGGCCGGCCAGGCCTCCCTCGATCCCGCGGTGCAGATGCACCTGATCGAAGCGATCACCACCGGGACCCAGGATCCGGCGCCGCCCAGTCCCGCACCCGAGCCGCCTGATGGATTGACCCCCCGGGAAGCAGAGGTACTGGGGCTCATTGGGGCCGGCCTGTCCAACGCCGAGATCGCGGCCAAGCTGTTCGTCAGCGAGGCCACGGTGAAGAGTCACGTCAACCACATGCTGCCGAAGATCGGCGCCCGCGACCGGGCCCAGGCCGTGGGTTACGCCTACCGGCATGGACTCGTCCCTCCAGGTTCCGTCCGCCGGTAGCATCGCACGGGTGGATGCGTCCGTAGGCCTGGAGAGCGACATACGCGAGAAGAGTGAAGCAGGCGGTAAACCGGGGCTCGTCGTCGCGGTCGACGGGCCGTCGGGCGCGGGCAAGTCGAGCGCCTCTCGCGGCGCGGCGATCGCCCTCGGCCTGCGGTATCTGGATACCGGGTCGATGTACCGCGCCCTGACCTGGTGGCTGCTCGAGCGGGGGGTGGACACCGCCGACGCCGGCCTGGTCGGCGAATTGGCCGCCGAACCGCGTATCGAAGTCGGCACCGACCCGCAAGCTCCGTGGGTGCAGGTCAACGGCACCGACGTGTCCGCCGCGATCAGGACCCGCGAGGTGACCAGCGCGGTCAGCGCCGTGGCCGCGGTCCCGCGGGTCCGGGCGCACCTGATCGCGCAACAGCGGGCCGTCATCTCCAGCGCCCCCGGGATCGTCGCCGAGGGCCGCGACATTGGCACTGTGGTCGCGCCCGGCGCCCAGGTCAAAGTGTTCCTCACTGCGGACAGCGCCGCCCGGGCCGACCGCCGGGCCGCCGAGGCCAGCTGGTCAGCCGCCTCCACCCGGGTCGATCAGGACCGCCGCGACCGGCTCGACGCCGCGCAGAGCGCGAAGGCCGACGACGCGGTCGAGATCGATTCCACCCGGCTCGACCTGGACCAGGTGATCGATATCATCGTCCGGCTGGCCCGCGATCGCGCCGGCGTTCCGCACCCGCGCCAGCAGACCCGATAGCGAAGAGCAGACACTGATGCCAAGCAAGCCTTCCTCCACCGGAGAGCCCGTGCCCGTGGTGGCCGTCGTGGGCCGCCCCAACGTGGGCAAGTCCACGCTGGTCAACCGCATCCTGGGCAGCCGGCAAGCGGTCGTGGAGGACACCCCCGGAGTGACCAGGGACCGGGTCGCCTACGACGCCATCTGGAACGGGAGGGCGTTCACGCTGGTCGATACCGGCGGCTGGGAACCTGCTGCCGAGAAAACCGCCCGCGGCCAGGAGCCGCCGAGCGAGCCCAGCCTGACCGCGCGGGTCGCTGCCCAGGCCAGGGTGGCGGTGGACGCCGCGGACGCGGTCCTGTTCGTGGTGGACGCAACCGTGGGCGTCACCGACGCGGACGCCGCGGTGGCCGCCGTGCTGCGCCGGTTCGGCAAGCCGGTCGTGGTCGCGGCCAACAAGGTCGACGACACCAAGGCCGAACCGGAGGTCGCCGCGCTGTGGTCACTCGGGCTCGGCGAGCCCGTGCCGGTCAGCGCGCTGCACGGCCGGGGCAGCGGCGACCTGCTCGACCTGATCCTCGACGCGCTGCCCGACGCGCCCAAGGACACCGAAGAGCCCGAAGGCGGCCCGCGCCGGGTCGCGCTCCTCGGCCGCCCGAACGTCGGCAAGTCCAGCCTGCTCAACAAGCTGGTGGGTCACCAGCGGGCCCTCGTCGACCCGGTGGCGGGCACGACCAGGGATCCCGTGGACGAACTCGTCGAGCTGGGGGGCACGACGTGGCGGTTCGTCGATACGGCCGGCATCAGGCGCCGGTTCCGCGAGAATCAGGGCGCGGACTACTACTCCGCACTGCGCACCGCCGGCGCGCTGGACCGGGCCGAGGTGGCTGTGGTCCTCGTCGACGCGAGCGAGCCGCTCACCGAGCAGGACCTGCGGATCGTCTCTATGGTGATCGAGGCCGGCCGGGCCCTGGTCATCGCGTACAACAAGTGGGACCTGGTCGACGAGGAGCGGCAGCGCTACCTGGAACGGGAGATCGACCGGCAGCTGCATACCGCCCGCTGGGCGCCGCGAGTGAACATCTCCGCGGCTACCGGGCGGCACACCGAACGGCTGGTGCCCGCGCTGGAGAAGGCTCTGGCCGGCTGGGAGACTCGGGTCCCGACCGGCAGGCTCAACGCCTGGCTCACCGGCCTGGTGGCCGCGACCCCGCCGCCGGTGCGCGGCGGCCGGCAGCCCAAGATCCTGTTTGCCACCCAAGCCGGGATCCGGCCTCCGCACTTCGTGCTGTTCACGTCCGGGTTCCTCGAGGCGGCGTACCGCCGGTTCATCGAGCGGCGGCTGCGGGAGGAGTTCGGCTTCGAGGGCAGCCCGGTGCAGGTCTCGGTGCGCGTCCGGGCCAAGCGCGCCAGGGGAGTCCGGGGGGGCCGGCGCCCCCCCGGCCGCGGGGGGTTCCGGGGGGTCGTCCCCCCGGGCTAACACCGCGCTAACACTGCGAACGCGTCGGGCGGCGGGGCGGGGGAGGGGCTGGCGTCCGCGTCGGTGACCGGCTTCGCGCCCGCCGTGAACCGCGCAAGCTCTTCGCCGTGCCGTACGCGGCCAGGTATCGGATCCGCGGCCGCCAGCCGGGTGAGCCGGTCCACCGGGAGCGGCTCCCGGCTCGCCACCAGCACCAGGTTCCCGAACCTCCGGCCGCGCAGCACTCCAGCATCGGCAATAAGAGCCACCTGAGGAAACACCGCGCGCGCCGTCGCGACCTGCGCCCGTGCGTGCGCCAGCGGCGCGCCGTCCGCCACGTTGGCCGCGAACACGCCCTCTTCGCTCAGCACCCGCCGGGCGGCGCTCACGAATTCGACCGTGGTCAGATGGGCCGGAGTGCGCCCCCCGGCGAACACGTCCGCGATCACCACGTCGTAGGAGCCGCGCCGCAGCCGCTCGAGCACCTCCCGGGCGTCGCCGACCCGGACCCGGACCCGGACCCGGACCCGGCGCAGCGGCAGCCTGAGCCGGACCAGGTCCACCAGTGCCGCGTCGACCTCGACGGCCAGCTGCGGTGAGCCCGGCCGGCTCGCCGCCACGTACCGGGCCAGGGTGAGGGCCCCGGCCCCCAGGTGCAGCACGCGCAGCGGCTGCCCCGGCGGTGCCGCCGTGTCGATCACGTGCCCCAGCCGCCGGACGTACTCGAAGTCCAGGTAGCCGGGGTCCTCCAGGTCGACGTGCGACTGCGGGACGCCGTCGACCAGCAGCATCCACGCCGCCCGCCGGTCGGCGTCCCGCAACAGCTCGGCCCGGCCGTGAGCGCCTTCGGCGCTGTCGGCCGGGCCCGCCCTCGCCCGCTTGCCCATAACGTAAGTATGGTAGGTACGACCACGCCGCCAGGGAGGTCCGCATGGCTGTCGAGCAATCCGGAGCCGAAGCCGCACCGGACGGGGCCCAAGTCGCCCAGCCCGCCGCTGCCGCAGGTCAGGCTGACGACGCGCCGCCGAGTGCCCCATCTGACTTCGACGAGCTGAAGCGCAAGTTCCGCGAGGCGCTCGACCGCAAGCGCGGCGCTCACGCCAGCGCGGAAGCCGCGCACGACACCGGCAAGGTGCACGGATCCCACGGGCCCGCCGTCAGCCGCCGATCGTTCCGCCGCAAGAGCGGCGGATAGCGCTCTCAGGCCGCGACGATGACCGGGACCGCGCGGAACCAGCTGCGGTCCTCGGTGAGGTAGCGGTCCAGGCGAAGTCCCGCCGTGGCGAGCGCCGCCGTCAGGCCAGCCTCGTCCAGGCGTGTCGTGGTGAACGTCTGCGTCCAGCGCCGCTCACCAGCCACGTACTCGACGGTCGCCGAGATCAGGTTCGGAGCCGGACGTGACACGTCACGCATCCGCATGACCACGCCGTCCCGCGTCACCTCGCTGTCCCGCGCGTCCTCGAACCACGAAGGGCTGTGCTGCTGGACGATCACGCACCCGTCCTCAGCCACGTGCCGCCGGCAGGTGCCGAGGAAGATACGCCTGGTCTCGTCGTCCGCGTTGATCAGGTGCGAGGCCAGCAAGACCGCGCCGAACCGGCGCCCGAGGGACAGATCCTGGATCCGTGCGCACGCGGTCTCGGCGCCGCGGATATGCGCCAGCATATCCGGCGACTCGTCCACGGCCACGACCGGGTGCCCCAGCGCGATCAGCGGATGGGTGACCCGCCCGGCCCCGCAGCCGAGCTCGAGAATGGACGCTCCCGGCCCGGCGGCCTCATGCACGATGGCCGGCTCGCCGAAGTCCGGCAACATCGCGTAGAAGTCGACCGCACACCCATCTGGCGTGATCACACCAGGCCCTGTCCCGTACGACCGTGGCACCGCGCTCATGCCCCCATTCTGCCCAACGATCCCCTGCCCCCGTTCTGCCCAACGACCCCCGCGCCGGCCGGGCGCGGCAGCGGCGGCGGCGGGGCGCGGCGGCGGCGGGGCGCGGCGGCGGCAAACAGGATGAGCCGCTCGCCGGGGGGAGCGGTCAGGCCGGGGCGGCCGCGGGAGGTGTGGCCATGACCCAGAGGTGGTTGGGCCCGGCTCGGTGGGGTTCGGTGTCCGGGGTGAAGCCATCGGGCGGCGACGGAATCCCGAGGTCGCGACCGGCGGACTGGCCACGCGGGCCATACTGGCCAGCGGCCTGATGTGGTTCGTAGGTCGCCGGGAGATGGAACCAGACCGTGGTGCCAGCCGAATCCCGCAGGTAACCCCACTGGGCGGCCAGCTGCTGGACCAGGAACAGCCCGTGTCCCTCCGCCGCGTAAAGGTCACCCTTCACGACGGGAGTGCCCGCCGAGCCGTCATCGATGATCTCGACCAGGATGCCGCACGAGACACCGATCACCACGATGGTGATGGTGCCGCCATCGACACCGGACTTGGTGTGCTGAATGGCGTTGGTGACGATCTCCGACGTTAGTAATGTCGCCGCGTCATCGTCCGCGCCTGCGTGGTTCGTGCCGAGCGTGCGGGCCACGAAGGCCCTGGCCAGGCCGACCTGTTCCGGGCGTCCCGGTATGGTCAGGGAACCCAGCACCGTGGCGCGCGGGTTTCGCGCTCGGCGCCCCCCGGCGGGGAGTGAGTCTCCCGGCCTCCCTTCGGTCCCGCGCCGCGGATGTCGGGAATTGTCGGCGGGCGTTTCCATGTCGCATGCCTCCCACTATCGCCGAGGTCGTCTCACCGGTTCGCAACCAGAGGCCCAGGGGGCCAGTACCGGCCCTCCAACTCCAAAGTGCCACGGCAGCGACGCGTGCCACTGCGGTACGTCTGATCGCCGCTTACCACCCAAATCAACCCCGGACATGCAAAACGAGCCGTTGATGCCGGCGCGGCCTTCCCGCATGCCTGGCGTATCGCCGGAAATGCCGATGAAGACCGTTATCCGGCCATATCCTTGCTAGTGAAAATTGTCCTAATTTATACCTTTCAACTGGCTGGCCTGGCCTGGCGTCAAACTCGATGATGAGGCCGAGAGCGCCCTGGACGCAAGTGCGTAGAGCAAATTTCCTAGGTGAAATCCTAGATGGGATTTCAAACTTGCAGTTGCTGCTGTATCGTACTGGTTGACACGGACTAAGTGGAGCGTTGCACGTACGCTCCCGATGCAAGTGAGACGGCCTGGTCATTCGCATCGTCCGAGCGCACGGCTGGCTCGATGAAACGGATGAGGAGGTGATCTCCGGTGCCCCTTGGCCCTACCGTCCGTAGGCGTCGGCTCGGTGCCGAGCTTCGCCGTCTCCGCGAAGCGCACTCGCTCAAGCTCGAGGAAGTAGCCGAGCAGCTCGGCCTGGCTCCGTCGACCCTCTCTCGCATTGAGACCGGCAAGGCGCCCACCAAGTCGGCGTACCTGACCGCGATGCTCGGGATGTACCACGTGGAGGACCCCGCGGCGCGGAAGGTGCTCGTCGACATGGCGCGCGAGGGCCACCGCAAGGGCTGGTGGTCGATCTACGACGACGTCCTGCCCAGCGGGTTCGACATCTACGTCGGCTTGGAGGCGGAGGCCAGCGCGCTGCGCAGCTACGAGACCGACGTGGTGCACGGGCTGCTGCAGACCGCGGATTACGCCGTGGCCGTCCTGCGCGAACTGCGGCCGAGGGACAGCGAGGAGCAGATCTCACGGGTGGTAGACCTGCGGATGGAGCGGCAGCGGCTCCTGGACCAGGATCCGCCGCTTGACCTGTGGCTGATCCTCGACGAGGGCGCGATCAGGCGGAACATCGGCGGGGTCAAGGTCATGCGGCCTCAGCTCGAGCACCTGATCCAGGCCAGCCGGTGGTCGAACGTGACCCTGCAGATCCTGGCCTTCGAATCCGGTGCGCACGCGGGACTGACCGGGCCGTTCTCCATTCTCGAGTTCCCCGAGCGAGGCGACCCTGACGTCGCCCACTCCGAATCCGTGGGCGGCATGATCTACCTGGAGAAGGAGCGGGACGTCCGGGCCTGCGCCGAAGCCTTTGACCGCATGCGCGCCGTGGCGCTCTCCCCGGCCGCTTCAGTTGAGCTGATCCAGCAGGTCCTGGAAGAGCTCACCTGACCAGATGTCCGCCCAAGAGAGATACACCATCAACAACAGGAAAGGAGAGGACGGATGGACACCGACCTCAACGGCCTGCTCTGGTTCAAGAGCAGCGCCAGCAGCGCAGCTGGGTGCGTGGAAATAGCGCACCTGCCTGACGGGGGTGTGGCGCTCCGCGATTCGAAGCACCGTGCCAGGACCCCGCACGTGTTCAACCGACACGAGTGGGAGTGCTTCCTCATCGGCGCCAAGAACGGGGAGTTCGACCTTCCCGTCTCTTGAGCGTCCAGCCCCGTGGCCTGCGGGGCTTTCCAGCCAGCGCCATGGACATCAAGGCTGGGGGGAGAGGGAGGGCGGTGGTCCGTCCGGACCACCGCCCTCCGCATGTCAGCGGCCACGAAGGACGTCCCCCGGGCCGGGGCTTAAGGCGTTCTGCGCCGCCGGGAGCAGCAGCTCTTCCTCCAGCTCGTCGATGATCGCGGTCAGGAGGCCCGGCGTGCGGTTAGGCTTCACGGCCACGTTGCTGAGGCGTTCCATGGCCAGCAGGTACCGGTCGACATCGGATTTCTTGTCGAAGTAGAGAGCGCTGGTGAGGTGTTCCAGGTAAGCCACGTCCGGCAGGTCCGGCTCCGCGAACCGCAGAATGGTGAACCCGCTCGGCACGGCGTGGCCGCCCATGCCGCACGGGATGATCTGGAGGGTGAAATTCGGCCGGTTGGTCAGGCTGAGCAGGTAGCAGAGCTGCTCGCGCAGGATCTCCTTGCTGCCGACCGGCCGCCGCAACGCCGTCTCCTCGATGATGGCCCACAGCTTGAGCCGCCCTTCGGTGAACCGGCGCTGCCGTTCCTTTCGCAGGATGACGTGCCGTTCCGCTTCGCCGAGAGGGATGTCGCAGACGGCCAGGACCGCGGCCGTATAGGTCGGGATCTGCAGCAGGCCCGGTACGAACTGCGGCTCGTACACACGGATGGATGTCGCCGCCTCCTCCATCCCGACGTAGGACTGGAACCAGTCGGGCAGGATGTCGTTGAACCGGTGCCACCAGCCGGGACGGTTGGCCTGCTCGGCCAGGGTCAGCAGCTGCTCCCGCTCGACCGGGCCGACGCCGTAGAAGGTGAGCAGGTCGAGCACGTCGATCTCACGGATGGCATTCCGCCCCAGCTCGATACGGCTGATCTTGGACTCCGATCCGCGGATCGCCTTCGCCGCGGCCTGCGCGGTGATCGCCCGGCTCTCCCGGAGCCGGCGCAACTGGCTGCCAAGCAGGATGCGCAGCACAGTTGGCCCTTCCGTCGCCTCTGGCATGCCGCCTCCCAGGTCCGCCAAGCCAAGGAATTCTATTACGCAATTGCGTGGCAAGGCGTTGCCATCTCAAAGTTCGGTAATCGTGATGATATCCCAGATGGGATTGCACGCCCACCCCCAATGTCGACCTCTCGGCCTGGCTTAACCGGACAGTTCTGTCTGGTCAAAGGTCATTGGGGCGATCTAGGCTGTGATCGTTCCCCGGGCGGCCGGGCGGCCGGGCGGCTCGGCACCTCTCATGCCCAAGGGCCCGAGGACATCCAAAAGGGCTGGTGAGAGGACTGGCGCCGTGGCGCCGGCCCGCTGGTGGCAGGCCGCGGCCCAGGGCGGGTCAGCGACCCGGTGCCCGGCCCGTTAAACCCCGTAAAGACCCTGTGAGGCCTCGTAAACACAAAGAAAAATGACGGGTAAAGAATGGGAGGAAAATCACGCCGATGAGCGGCGACGGCCCGCAGGCGCCATACGCCTCGCCGGATCCTCCAGGCCGTGATGACTGGCGGACGACATTCCGGCCCGACATTCCGAGTTCGGCGCGGATTTACGACTATTTCCTCGGCGGCAAAGACCATTTTCAGGCCGACCGGGATGCGGCTGACCAGATCGCCACGTATCTGCCGAATATACGCGAAGCCGCCCGGATCAATCGCGCCTTTGTGCGCCGGGCGGTCCGCTACCTGGTGAGCGAGGCGGGAATCAGGCAGCTGATCGACATCGGCGCGGGGCTGCCGACGATGGGGAACGTGCACGAGGTGGCGACGGCCGCCCATCCGGCCGCGCGCGTCGTCTACGTGGATCACGACCCGGTGGTGCTCGCGCACGCCAGGAACATGCTGCAGGGCACGCCCAGCGCGGTCATCATCGGGCACGACATGCGTGCGCCTGCCGACATCCTCGCCGACCCTGAGCTGCGGCGCCTGGTCCACTTCGACGAGCCGGTGGGCGTCATGTTCGTCTCCGTGCTGCACTTCTTGTCCGACGCGGATGATCCGGCCGTCATCATCGGCGAGCTGCTCGCGCCGTTCCCGGCGGGCAGCTACGTCGCCCTCACGCACGGTACCGCGGATGCCGCCCCGCAGGTGGCCGACGCGGCCCGGGTCTACGACGCGGCGACCACACGCATGTTCGTCCGTAGCCGGGCCGAGGTGCTGGCGCTGGCCCGCGGCCTGGACGTGGTAGAGCCCGGTCTGGTATGGACGCCGGAATGGCATCCCGAACCCGGTGAACAGATCCCGGCCCGACCCAGCGACTCTTACTACTACGCGCTCGTAGCCCGGAAGCCGTAGCTGCGTATGGCAGGCGGATAACTACGGTCCGTTCGGTACTAATGCTCTCGTTACGGCCCGGGCCCAGGCAGGCGGGAATCCATAAGATAAGTCCATGCGCTATAGGCCGCTGGGTGAATCGGGACTCGTGGTATCGGTGGCCGGGCTCGGCTGCAACAACTTCGGCGGGCGCCTGGATACCGACGGGACGCGCGCGGTGGTGGACGCGGCCATCGACGCCGGTATCACCCTGTTCGATACGTCGGACACATATGGCGGAGGCGGCGGGTCAGAGCGTGCGCTGGGCGAGGTCCTCGGGCGACGCCGGGACCAGATCATCCTGGCCACCAAGTTCGGGCACCAGGGCGCGGACATGGGCTACGGGCCGGCGGCGGGTGCCAAGGGCGGCCGGGCCTATATCCGGCGGGCCGCCGGCGAGTCGCTGCGGCGCTTGCGCACCGATTACATCGACCTGTACCAGCTGCACACGCCGGATCCGGTGACCCCGGTCGAGGAGACCATCGCGGCACTGCACGAGCTGGTCGCCGAGGGCAAGGTCCGGTACCTGGGCCATTCCAATTTCTCCGGCTGGCAGCTCGCCGATGCCGCGCACCTGGCGGCGATCGCCGGCCGCACCCCGTTCATCTCCGCCCAGAATCACTGGTCGCTGCTCGAGCGCACGGCCGAGGCGGATGTCGTGCCCGCGGCCAGGCACTTCGGCCTGGGCGTGCTGCCCTACTTCCCGCTGGCCAACGGGCTGCTGACCGGGAAGGTGCGGCGGGGTCAGCCGGTCCCGGCCGGGAGCAGGCTGGCCAGCCGCGCGGGCTACGTCACCGACGAGAAGCTGGCCAAGGTCGAGGCGCTGATCGTCTGGGCCCGCGAGCATGGCGTCACGATCCTGGAGACGGCCATCGGCGCCTTGGCCGCCCAGCCGGGCTGCTCGTCGGTGATCGCGGGGGCGATGACCCCGGAGCAGGTGAAGGCGAACGCGGCGGCGTCGGAGTGGATCCCGTCCGCGGCCGAACTGGCCGAGATCGATCAGATCGTCCCGCCCCGCCGGTGAGTCAGGGCCAGCAGGCGGCCGGGATCATCCGTCGGCCTCCGCCAGCCGGTACAGGGCCGCGACGTTCGCGCGGAACATGGATGAGTACGAGACCTGCGGGGTAAGACCGCCCTGCTCGTATCCGCCGATGACCCCGATCACCGTGCCCTGCCCGGTCACCGGGTTGACGTCGGCCAGGAACGGCCCCCCGCTCGTCCCGTCGGTGTAGCCGCCGCAGTCGAACTCGAGCTGATCCGACATCGGCTCCCTGGTCCAGTTCCGGCAGGCGATCGGCTTATTGGTGGTGTCCGGGTACCCGATGACCTCGACCAGCTGCCGGGCCGGCGTCCCGGTCTCGAGCTGTTCCGCCCCGGTTACGTCCTCGATCGGCACGATCGAGCCAGGCTGGCCGACCTGGAGGAAGGCGACATCGTCGTCCGGGTCAGACGAGGCTTTCCACGACCGGTCGGTGAAGATCCTGGTCACTCTCCACATCCCGTACGGGGGCTTCGCGCCACCGTTATAGCCGGGCACGAACACCAGGCCCGAGGTCCCGCTCACGCAGTGCGCGGCGGTGACGACCAGGTCGCCGTCCGGGCTGCTGACCACGCTCGCCGTGCAGAAATGAGGGCCGAGCTTGCCGCGGGAGGTGGTGAACAGCGCCCCGACCGCCGGGGTGCCCGTGAAGGCCCGCCCGTTCTGCGAGGTTGACACCAGGTGCCGGACCGCCCGCGCGAAACTGGAGGCGATGTCGCCGGCGGCGCCTTCGGCCGGGGTCACCATGACGGCCACGCCGACGCCCAGCGCGGTGATGAGCACGGCCGCGGTCGACGTCCGGGAAAACCAGCGTGCCCGCTTGCGCGGGCCGTTATCGTCCCCGGGCCGGGGCTCCTCGTCGCCGCGGACCGCCGGATTCCGCCCGGCTCGCCGCGCCGCTGGCCACCGCACCTGCTACCGTTCTCCCTCGCTATGTCACGAATTCCGCCGATACCTAATTGTGATGTACAGGATGCGACAGTACCAGAGGAAATCTTGCCAGGACGGTCAGAAAATCGCTGCTGGAGCTGGGTATTCCCTGAGAGGAGCCTGCGGGCTCACCTCGGGTCGGGACGGTCGATGTTCCAGTGCCTGCTACCGCCGAGAACGTGGCCACGGCGAGGATCAGCGTGCCCAGGGCGGTGGCCAGGCTGGCGATCGTGCTCCATGCGCTGGCGGTCACCGACGGTCGCGCTCCTCTATGACTGGCGATCTTACCCAGCGCACGTCCCGGCGCCGCGGTAGGCGGCGGGCTAAGCTCGCACCGGTGACCATGCGTTTCGATACCAAGATCGCCATCGCCGTACGCGCTGACCTCGAGCCGTGGCAGAAGCTGAACGTCACCGCCTTCCTGGCCAGCGGCATCGCCGGCGCCACGTCCGACGTCATGGGCAAGCCGTACGAGGACGGGTCGGGCCACACCTACCCGGAGCTGTTCCGCCAGCCGGTGGTGGTCTATGCGGCCGACGGCCAGGCGCTCAGCCAAGCGCACCAGCGGGCGCTGGCCCGGGCATACCCATGGCGATCTACACCATGGACATGTTCGCGACCGGCCACGACGACGACAACCGGGCCGTGGTACGCGCCGTCGCCGCCGCTGACCTGCAATTCGCCGGGCTGGCCCGGCACGGGCCGCGCAACGCCGTGGACAAGATATTCAAGGGCGCTACGCTGCATCCTTGACATCCTCTCCAGCCTTACGGCTAGAGATTTCAGCCGTTTACGTCCCGGCCAGGGAAGCAAACAGTTGAGGTTCGCGGTTCACGGGCCCGGCACCCCGGAAGCCTCCCCGCGCAGTAACGGCGTGCCCCGCCGCGATGTTCTTAGCCGCGTTCACATCGGCATTGCAGACGTATCCGCAGGCTACGCAACGGAACAGGGCTTGGCTCTCGCGACTGCCCGTTGCGACATGCCTGCACGCGCTGCAGCGCTGTGAGGTGAACGCGGGATGGACCCTTTCCAGCCGGCCGGGCGCCTTGTCCGCCAAGCGACGCACCAGCAGTCCCCATCCGGACCGCATGATCTCCCGGTTGAGCCCGGCCTTGGCGCGGACATTCCTGCCCGGCTGTCCTACGGCGCCCTTAGCCGATCGTGTCATTCCTGTGATTCGCAGATCCTCTACGCGGATCACGTCGAACCGGCGAGCAAGATCCGTAGAGACTTTCTCGGCCCAGTCCTTGCGCGCGTCGGCCTCTTGGGCCTTCAATCGGGCCATGGCCAGCTTGATCCGCTCACGACGTTTCGACCCTCGCATTGCCCGCGCCAGCCTGCGCTGAAGATGGCAGAACCTGCGCCGCCGTGCGGGACTGAGCCGGGGCACAGTGAGCATCTCGCCTGTGGACAGCGCCGCGCTGACGACCACGCCCCTGTCGATGCCGACGACTTCACCGTCGCCTGGCGCGGGGATGGGTTCAGGGAGCGCTGCGAATGCGATATGCCAGCGCTCGGCGCGGTCCATGGTGACCCTGTAGGAGGTCGCCTTAGGAACGGTACGGGACCATCGGAACCGTACCCATCCAGCCTTGGGGATCCACACTTCACCAATCTTCCGGCCGAGCCGATGCACCTGCCCAGGCTTGACAGCGACGATCCGGAACCCTTCATCGTGCCTGGCTTTGCGCCACGAGGGCTTGCCGTGCGTGCCCGCGAAGAAATTCGCCATCGCCTGGGAGAAGTCCCGCAACGCTTGCTGCTGCACCATCTGACTGCCGGCCCGCAGCCACCCATACTCGGCACGAGCCTCGGTAAGCTGCCTGCACTGGTCCAAGTATCCCGGCGCGCTGCCACGCCCGGGGTGCCACCACAACTGCTGCTCGACCGCGAGGTTTCGATACGAAGCGGGCGTGCGCGCAGTGATCCCGCAGCATTGCTTCCTGGCTCGCTGTGGGCACAAGGCGATAACGTGACACTCAAACATTTTATCGAGAATTGCCCACATTCGGGAGGAGGTGAAGCGGTGTGTCGCCCCTGATCCGAAGTTCGAGGGTCTTCACGCCGCACGCATAGATGAAAGCAGCCTTGTACCGGCGCACCGGCCCGGCGGCCGAGGTGCTGCACGTTGAGGAGATCGAACGGCCGCAGCCGGGGCCAGGGGAGGTCCTGGTCCGGGTGCACGCCTCGGGTGTCAATCCCACCGACTGGAAGTCCCGTGCGGGGATGACGCCGCGCCCCATCGACGGCTTCCAGGTCCCGCACCAGGACGGCGCGGGGATCATCGAGGCGGTGGGCCCCGGTGTCGACCCGGGGCGCGTCGGGGAGCGGGTGTGGCTGTGGCTGGCGGCGGCCGGGCGGCGCTGGGGGACGGCCGCCGAGTGGACCGTGGTGCCTGAGCGGCAGGCCGTGCTGCTACCCGACGGTGCCTCGTTCGACCTGGGCGCCTCGCTGGGCGTGCCGGCCCTGACCGCGCACTACTGCCTGTTCTGCGACGGTCCCGTCAACGGACGGACCGTACTGGTGGCCGGAGGTGCCGGAGCTGTCGGTCACTACGCCATTGAATTGGCCAAACGGGCCGGGGCGCGTGTCATCACGACCGTGAGCAGCGCCGAGAAGGGGGCGCTGGCCGAGAAGGCGGGCGCGGACCTGGTGGTGAACTACCGCACCGCGGACGCGGCCGAGGAAATCCGCGCGTTCGCTCCGGCCGTCGACCGGGTGATCGAGGTGGCGCTCGGCGCCAACCTCGCGCTCGACCTGGCCGTGTCACGGGCCGGGACTACGGTCGTGACCTACGCCGCCGAATCCGCCGACCCCGTCCTGCCCGTCCGCGGCTGCATGACCGCCAACGTGATTCTGCGGTTCGTCCTGCTGTATGGCGTCCCGGCGGCGGTGCTGGAGCGCGCGGCCGCCGACATCACCGCCGCGCTCGCCGCGGGCGATCTCACCGGCCTGCCCCTGCACAAATACCCGCTGGATCACATCGCCGCCGCGCACGAGGCCGCCGAGGCCGGCGTCGTCGGCAAGATCATCGTCACGCTTTAGGGTGGCCTGGGGGCAGGCAGGCGAAGAGTCGGCGCGCGGGCGGGGTCGCGGGCCGGCCGCTCCGGGCCAGGCGGGGCTGGCCGCTACTTCTTGTTGGGGAAGACCCCGGTGTGCTTGGTCCCGCCGTAGAAGATCTGCGTTCCGACCCGGTCGAGCTGCCCCCGGCCGTCGCACCTGCGGCAACGCCGGTACGTGCCAGTGAAGACGGCACCGAAGTGCCTGCCGCTCATGTTGCACCGAGGGCACTTGCGCAGAGGGTGAATGCGCAGTGACACCAGGTAGCCGACTGCGATTAGGACAATAATGAGTACCAGCATCGTCGAGCTCCTATCCTGCCCCGCGCGGAAGCTGCCCGTAGCCCCGCGTCCCTGCACGGGTGTCACGGGTCCGGGCTCGGCCGTCCAACGCGAGTCGACCGCCGCCGTCGGCACCAGGTGATCACCCCTAGTGCCGACTCATTAGCACAGAGTAAACCATCCTGGATGAGTATGTGAAGGATTTTGTCATGGTAGTTCGCACCATGAGCCCACTTACCTAATTTTGGCGTATCTTCCCCACGAGCACACCGCTGTTATCAGCCAAGTCAGCGGTACGCACTGATACCCAGCTTCACCGCTAGCCCGAGCCCGCACAGGCTGACGACGACGCGGAACGCCCCGGCGGGGACCCGGCGAGCGATCTTGGGCCCGATCCACCCGCCGATGAGGAAGCCCGCCGCCAGCGGCACCACGAGTTTCCACCGCACGTCGCCGAACAGCGCGAAGCACGCCGCAGCCGTGGCGTTCGCCAGCCCGGACACCGCATTCTTGATCGCGTTGACCCGGACCAGTGGCTCGGTGATCATGGCGCTGAGGACCACCAGCAGCATGACGCCCGCGGCCGCGCCGAAGTACCCCACGTACAGGGCGACCGCGAACAGGGCCGCGCCCAGCGCCAGACGGCGCTTGGTGTCCAGGACCGCGGGCGGGGTCAGCATGCTGATCCTGGGCTGGACGAGGAGTACCAGCGACGAGCCGCCGATCAGTACCGGGACCACCACGGTGAATGTGCTCGCCGGGGTCAGCAGCAGGATCGCTGCCCCCGCCGCGCCCCCGAGCGCGGTAATGATGCCCAGCCGGAGCACCCGCCGGCCCTGCCCGGCCAGTTCCGGCCGGGACCCGGCCACGGAGCCGGCCCCGGTGAACACGAGCGAGACCGTATTGGTCATGTTGGCCGCCAGCGGCGGCACTCCCAGCGCGAGCAGCGCCGGATAGGTCACCAGCGAGGCGATGGCCGCCACCGTGCTCAAGATGCCGCCCGCCGTCCCGGCGGCCAGCAGCAACAGCGCCTCGGAAAATCTCATCCGATGCAAGGATGACCCACCCCGGGGTGGCCCCGCACCGCCGAACGCCCCTACGCGCGTGTGATCCGCATCGCACCGCTAGCATCGCCTCATGTCCGGACCGAGCGGGAGCGAGCTTGACCGCAGGTGGCCAGACGACTGGGACGAACGGATGGCCGGCCGGGGATGCCCGCTCTGCGCCGCCCTGGGCCAGGGTGACAACGACTACGCGGTGAGCGTCTTCACCGGCGAGTTCGCGGAGGTGAACCTGGAGCGGCGGACGCGGCTGCCGGGCTACTGCCTCGTGGTGTGGCGGCATGGGCACATCGCAGAACCGACCGACCTCGACCCGCGGCAGGCGTGCGGGTACTGGCAGGAAGTACTCGCGGTGGGCCGCGCGGTGCGAACCCAGTTCGATCCGGTCAAGGTGAACTACATGACCCTGGGGAACACCGTCCCGCACCTGCATACCCACGTGGTGCCCCGGTACCTGGACGATCCGGCTCCGGGCGGGCCAATCGACTGGGCGCAGATCTTCTCACCCGACCCTGTCCCTGACGCCGAGTTGCGCCGCCAGGCCTCCGTCCTGCGCGCCCGGCTGGCCGGCTGAGCGGTGTACGTCGTCGCCCGCCCGCTGAAGGCCCACTAGGCTTCGGTCATGGTCCGGGAGGCGGTCAGCAGGCGGGGGCAGACGACCAGCAGGCCCGAGCGGATACTCGCTGCCGCCCGGCGCCCATGGGCGCGGGAGGTGGCGGTGCTGGCCGCCTACCTGGCGGCCGGAGTGGCGGCGACCTGGCCGCTGGCCTCCTACCTCACCGGCAGGCTGCCGGCCAGCCGGGACGTCGCCGTCTACGTCTGGGACATGTGGTGGGTCGCCCACCAGATCATCGGCTTGCACAACCCGTGGTCCACCACCTACCTGGCCGCGCCGGCCGGTCTCCAGCTCGGGTACCACACGCTCGTGCCCCTGCTCGCCGCCCTGATGGCTCCGGTCACGCTGGCCTTCGGCCCTTCGGTCGCCTACAACCTGCTGGTCGTCGCCGTACCCGGCCTGGCCTGCTACGCGATGTACCGGGTAGCCCGGCTGTGGCTGCCCACGCTGGCGGGCGCGATCGCGGCCGGGGCGTTCTTCGGGCTGTCGGCGATGCTGACCTACCAGGCCTGGTATCACCTCAACATCGCGTACGGCACGGTGTTCCTGCCCCTGACGCTGGAGGCCGCCGTCCGGCTGCGCCGCGGTCCCACGATCGGCCGGGGCGTGATCCTGGGTGCCGTGCTCGGCGCCTCGGCGCTGGTCAACCAGGAGTCAGCGGTGATGGCCCTGATCGTGGCCGTGCTCGCCGTGGTTCCGTGGCTGGCGGGTACGCGGGCGTGGGCCACGGCGGCGACCCGGCTCCGGGCCGTCGCGGCCGCGGGGGCCGCGGGCGTGGTGGTGGCCAGCCCGCAGCTGGTCGCGATGATCCAGCAGGCCCGGGCGGGGGGGAACGCCACGAGCGCGGCCTCGCTCGGGTACACCACGTGGGTGGCCAACGTACCCAGCCTGTTCGCGCCCTCGCCCCGGCTCGCTGACGACGGGCTGACCGGCCTGGGGCACATCTATATCTCCCAGACTCGCCTGGAGACGCTGAATACGTTCGGCGTGGTGCTGAGCCTGCTCGCGGTCCTGGGCCTGGTCGTGAGCTGGCGCCGGCGCAGCGCCTGGCTGCTCCTGCTGCTCTGGCTGGGCGGTGCCGCGCTGGCGCTCGGGCCGGTGCTGTACGTGGGCCGCCACCTCTACCTGCCACTCGCCCAGACCTGGGACGGCGTGCGCGTCTCGGCGCTGATGCCGTACACCTGGTTCATCAGGGTTCCCGGGCTGTCGGTCTTCCGCGAGGCCGACCGGCTGGCCCTGCTCGGCCTGGTCGGCGCGGCCCTCCTCGCCGGGGCGGCGGTGGACTGGGCCGAGGGGGTCTGGGGGAAAAGGTTTCCCCCCAGGAGCGGGGGGGGTTTGGGGAGGGTCGTCCCCCCCGGGCTAGCACTGATCCTGGCCGTGGCGGTCCTCGGCGCGCTGGAGGCGGGCTGGTCCGGGACTCCCGGCGGTCTCCCGGTCATGCCGACCACGTTCCCGGCCCTGGACGGCCCGATCGCCGCTGATCACTCCGGCTCGATCGTGGTCGACGTGCCGTTCGGGCTGGACAACGTCCCCTCCTACGGACTGGAGCCGGCCCCGCAGGCCATCTTGATGGCGACCGCCGATGGTCATCCCCGGGCCATCTGTTACACGTCCTGGGTGCCCACCAAGACCATCGCCGCGATCGAGGCTCATCCCTTCTATGTCCAGCTCAACCAGGCCCAGCTGGGGCGGACCGTGGGGCGGGACCAGGTCGCGAGGGCCCGCGCGGACCTGCGCGGCCTGCACGTGGGCTGGGTCGTGGTGTGGCTGCCGAAGCCGGATCAGTCCCTGTCGCGGTACCTGTCCGCCACGGGCTTCCGCTTTGCCTACCGGGCCGACGGGGCCTCGGTCTACCGACCCGCCCGTTTAGCCGAAGTGCGTTTAGCCGAAGTGCGACGGCGGGCTGCGCCCCATGTGCCCAGCCTGATCCGGGCCAGGATCCAGACCGCCTCCACCCCGTCTCGCCAGGTGATCTTCTTGCCCGCTTCGCGGCTACGGGCCCGGTAGGTGATCGGCACCTCGAACGGGCGGATCCCGCGGGCCAGCAGCTTGCCGGTGATCTCGGCTTCCATGCCGAATCCCTCGGAGGTGATGCGCAGGTTCCGCAGCAGATCCAGGGGCATGAGCTTGAAGCAAGTCTCCAGGTCGGCGATGTAGGCGTTGAACAGGACGTTCGCGACGGTGGTCACGGCCTTGTTGCCCATGACGTACCAGAAGGAATACGCCGCGTGGCTGCCGAAACCCCGGCTGCCGTACACCACCTCGGCCTCGCCGCTCAGCACCGGTCCGAGCAGCCTGGGGATCTCCTCGGGCTGGTACTCCAGGTCCGCGTCAAGGGGGACCATGAAGTCACCGGTCGCCGCGGCGACCGCGGTGCGGATCGCGGCGCCCTTGCCCCGGTTCGCCGGGTGCCGGAGCTTGACCAGCCGCTCGTCGTCGAGGTGACTGAGGATCTCGGCGGTTCCATCGGTGCTGGCGTCATCGACGATCACCACCTCCACCGGGCAGGGAAAGTCGACGTCGAGGACCCGCTTGACCACGGTCTGCACGGTCCTGGCCTCGTTGTACACGGGCATCAGGATCGAGAGCTTCACCGCGCCGCTCATCACGCGCGCTCCCGGAACCACTCGATGGTGCGGCCTAGGCCCTCCTCCAGGCCGACCTCGGGCTTCCAGCCGAGGACCTCGCGGGCCAGGTCGATACGTGGCTGCCGCACCATCGGGTCGTCCTGCGGACGCGGGACGAAGGTGATCGGCGACTGTGACCTGGTCATGCGCCGGATCGTCTGCGCCAGTTCCAGGACCGACAGCTCGCTGGGGTTCCCGATGTTCATCGGGCCGGGATGCGAGGACCGCAGCAACCTCAGGATGCCTTCGATGAGGTCGCTGACGTAGCAGACCGAGCGGGTCTGGCCGCCGTCGCCCGACACGGTGATCGGCTCGCCGCGCAGCGCCTGGCTGATGAAGTTGGGAATGGCGCGCCCGTCGTTAGGGCGCATCCGCGGACCGTAGGTGTTGAAGATGCGGACGATCTTCGTGTCCACGCTGTGGTTCTTGCCGTAGGCCACCGTCAGCGCTTCGGAGAAGCGTTTTGCCTCGTCGTAGACGCCGCGCGGGCCGACCGGGTTCACGTTGCCCCAGTAGTCCTCGCTCTGCGGGTGGACCAGCGGATCGCCGTAGACCTCGGAAGTGGAGGCGAGCAGGAAGCGCGCGCCCTTCTCCCGGGCCAGCCCGAGCGCGTGGATGGTCCCGATCGAGCCGACCTTGAGCGTCTCTATGGGCAGCTCGAGGTAGTCGACCGGGCTCGCGGGGGAGGCGAAGTGGAGCACCGCGTCCACCGGGCCGCCCACGTACAGATACTCGGTCACGTCGTAGCGCATCAGCCGGAACCTGGGGTTCTCGATCAGGTGCGCCAGGTTGGCCGGGGTTCCGGTACAGAAGTTATCCAGACATATTACTGAGCAGCCGTCGGCCAGCAGCCGCTCGCAAAGGTGCGAGCCGAGGAACCCGGCTCCGCCGGTGATGACGATAGTCTCCAGGCCAGACATGTCCCTTCCCTCCGTAAAGGAGCTAACCTACCGCCCAAAGCGTGGAGCACGGGCTGCGGCCACGCGAGCATGTCGCCGACCTGGATGGTCGGCGGCCCGAACTCGGCGGCCAGGTAGCGTCCGAGCGGCGTGTCCCTGGTGGTGACGGCGACGATCGCGGCCAGATGCCAATAGGCGAGATCCGCGCGCAACTGCGCCGGGGAGGGCGCGTGCCCACCCGGCGACCCGAGGTAGAGCGCCTCGAGGTACTTCGCGGTCGGACGCCGGTTGTAGATGTAGCTGGTGGCCTGGCCGTCCGGAGCGGGCGCGATGACCGCCCCGCCGCCCACCATGGAGCCGGGCACCCCGGACTCGGCCTGCCAGCGCATGCCGTCCCTGAGATCAGGGATCAGGAGCACGTGGTCACTGGCTGCGAGCCGGAGGTCGGCGAAGGCCGCCTGCCAGCCGGCCGGCAGTGGGCTGACGCCGGTGACCGTTACCGGCCGCGGGATCAGGGGCAGCACGGCCAGCACCGCTACCGCGCCCGCCAGCAGCCCGGTCAACCGGGGATGCCCGGCCCGCCTGCCCAGTCCTCGCGCCCGGTCCAGGGCGAACGCGAGCAGGGCCCCGGCCGCCCCGGCCGCGAGAATCGAGAGCCGGTCCGGGAGCAGGTCGGCCAGCAACGGGACGTGCTGCAGCCAGTGCCAGGGGAGGACCCAGACCGGGTAGCGCCACCCGTCCACCGTCCCCTGGACCGCGCCGAGAGAGAACAGCTCGAGCAGCGCGAAGGTCACCGCGGCCAGCCGGACCCTCGGATCCCGCCAGAAGCAGACCGCGCAGACGGCCAGCACGATCAGCAGCGGCCAGCCCAGGTAGGCAAGGTACTCGGGCAGCGGCTCGGGATAGCTCGCGGCCGCCGCCGCACTGGCGCTGGTGTGGAACAGCAGCGCGCCGGACGGCGTCACGAAGGCGTACGGGTAGTTGTGGAACCCGATGACCAGCCACGGGCTGCCGCGGCTGGTGAGCGGCCCGCGGAACTGGACCCAAAGCGCGTACCCGCAGGTCAGTGCCATGACCCCGACCGTTACGCCCAGGCCGCCCAGGATCGGCCGGGCCCGCGTCCTGACCGCCACCGCGCTCGCGCGCGGATGGCCGAGGACCAGCACCGCCACCACGACCGCGGCGGCCACCGCGGTGTCGGCCAGTAGTTCCTCCCCGGTGAACAGCTGCGCGGCGACCAGCAGGCCGAGCCAGAGGCCGGAGCGCACGGCGCTGCCGCGGCCGGTGAGGATACCCAGCAGCGCGTCGATGATCAGCGGGGGCAGCACGGCGAACTGCAGGTGGAAGTGACCCATGCTCGCGGCCAGCAGGGCGGGCGAAAACCCGTACACCGCGCCGCCCAGGCCCGCCGCGACCAGGCCGGCGCCCCACCGCCGCAGCACCCAGAACAAGGTGGCCGCGGAACCGGCGAAGCCGGCCGTCAGCAGGATGGTCAGGCTGGCCTGCGGACCGGCCAGCAGCGTCACCGGGGCCAGCAGGATCCCCGGGAGCAGGACCGACGTGTTCCACATCAGGTTGATGCCCTGCGGCGCGTTCAGTCCGCTCGTGACCAGGGCCGGGAGCCGGCCGTGCGAGACGGCGGTGGCGCTGTACCGCATGAACCAGGCGAACAGGTTGGTGTCCCCCGGATTGCCGGCCACCATCCGCCCGGCGGGATCGGCCCACAGCCGCCAGGTCAGCGCGAAGGAGGCCAGCACGTACAGCCCCACGACCAGCCATCCAGCCCAGCTCGCGGTGCGGCGGCCGGGTACGGGCGCGAGCGGGGCCGACTCGTCCGGGACGGACTGGCCGTGCTCGCTCGTGACGCTGCTCACTCCGCCTAAGCCTAGTGCCGCCGCAAGCAACGTTTTGCCCGCTGCCGTTCCCGTCCCGGGCGTTATCTCGCGGCTGCCGGTAATCCAGCCGTCGGCGCGAGGCCCCGGGGCCGCTTATTACCAGGCCCAGGGTATTCAGGCGCCGGAGCGGGCTGACTTGGCCGGGGCTTATCCCGCCCGCCGCGCGCCCGCCGCGCACCCGCGGCGCACCCGCCCCCCTAGAGCCCTAACACCAAGCGCAACCACCTAACCAGCCACATTTATCGCACACAATCACCAGTCCGGTGCAATTAACGCGGAAGATATGGCTTATACGGAGGAATTGGGCAACTATAGCTGCCTTGGGCCCGGATCCTCCGCGAAAGCCGGATTTTCCGCGTAATTGGGGCGCTGGCGTTTAGTGGTACTGCAGGGGTACCGGGGAAGGCCGACCTAGGCGCCATCGAGCCCACTGATGGCGCGGCGGCCGGGTGCGCCGCCGGTACGGTCAGCCACGGGCACGGAACGCCCCGCCCGGCTCAGGAAAGCACCATCCCGGCCTGCCGGTACGCTACGATACTTTGACCTCAAATGATTTGACTTAGAAATAGCTGCGGTGAAGACTGACGACGTGCACGAGGTCGAAGTGGCCGGGGCGGCGCCACCAGGGGAAGCGGCGCGGGCGCCCGGGTCATCGGGGATGACGGACCGGTCATCGGGATGACGGACCGGTCATCGGGATGACGGACCGGTCATCGGGGATAACGGTCGGTGAGCCCGGGGACGCTGGATGCGGGCCGGGACTAGCCGGGGATCATGGCGCCGGGTGGATCTGGGGGGATCCGGCGGACGGGATTCCCGCGGACGCGCCGCTGCATACGCTGCTGCTGGCCGCCTCCAGGGTCATGGGCGCCTTCTACGCCAGCACGCTGGTCCAGGCTGGCCTGCGGATCAGCCCGGCCGGACTCGGCGTGCTGCGGGTCCTGCTGGCCGGGGACGGGCTCAAGTCGAGCGACGTGGCGGCGCGCGGCTGGTCGTCGCCCGGCACGCTGACCTCGGTGGTCAACACGCTGGTGCGCGAGGGTTACGTGGAGCGGCGCCCGGATCCGGGGGACCGGCGGGTGGTCAGGCTGTACGTGACCGATGAGGGCCGCCAGATCTGCGCTGACTACCTCGCGACGGCGGGCCCGCGATGGCGGGACGCCTTCGGCTTCGTGAGCCCGGCCGACGAGCCGGTCATCCGCAAGTTCTTCGTCGACATGATCGGTCAGTTCAGCGAGTTGACCAGGAAGGAGCGCAGCCGGTGACGCCGGGGAGTGCGCACAAGTGTCAACCAAGGTTGACAGCGGCCCGTTGTCAACATAGGTTGACATCATGACGGTGACATCGAAGATGGGCGCATCGGGGACGGGCGCGACGGGATACGCGATACGCACCGAGGACCTGCGCAAGACCTACAAGTCGTCCCGCGGGGACGTGCCCGCCGTGCGCGGCATCGACCTCTCCGTCAAAAAGGGCCAGTTCTTCGGGCTGCTCGGGCCGAACGGGGCCGGCAAGTCCACGACCATCGGGATGCTGACCACGCTGATCGTGCCCACCGGCGGCCGGGCCTGGGTATCGGGCCTGGACGTAGCCGCCGACCCGGTCGGGGTCAAGCGGCGGATCGGCGTGGTGACCCAGAACAACACGCTGGACATGCAGCTGACCGTGGCCGAGAACCTGGAGTTCCGCAGCCGGTTCTTCGGCCTCGGGCTGCGCGAGGCGTCCCGGCGCGCCGCGCAGTTGCTCGAGGTGTTCGGGCTGGCCGACCGGCGCAAGGCGATGTCCACCGACCTGTCCGGCGGCCAGGCGAGGCGGCTGCTCATCGCCCGCGCCCTGGTCCACCGGCCGGACGTGCTGTTCCTCGACGAGCCGACCGCCGGCCTGGATCCGCAGACGCGCGTGAACCTGTGGGACATCCTCCGCGTGCTGCACGCCGAGGGCCAGACCATCCTGCTGACCACCCACTACATGGAAGAGGCCGAGGCGCTGTGCGAGCAGGTCGCCGTCATGGACCACGGCGAGGTGCTCGCGCAGGGCACTGTGAACGAGCTGAAGGACAGCGCCGGCGCCGAGACGGTGATCACGGTCCGGTACGAGGACACGGTCCCCGTGGACCTTGCCGCCCGGACCGGGCTGGCCGACCGCCCCGGAGTCAGCAAGGTGGAATCCGACGGCGACTTCGTCCGGGTCTTCACCCGTGAGCCCGAGGGCGTGCTCGGCGAGCTGGTCACCGCCGGATCGGCCGCCGGACTGACCGTCCGTGACGCGACCCAGCTCAAGCCCAGCCTGGAGACCGTCTTCCTCACCCTGACCGGACGGGAGTACAGAGAATAGTGACCACCACCACGACCAGAGCACCCGTCCAGGCGGCCGAGCCTGCCGGGGCGCCCTCGTCCGCCGACATCGCCGCGCTGATCGCCGAGGCGCCGGTGCCGCGGCCCACCCTGCTCAAGACCTTCAACGCGATGATGGCCCGGGAGTTCCGGGTGCTGCGGCGCAACGCCGTCTCGGTGTTCACCCGGGCGGTCATGCAGCCGCTGCTGTTCGTCTTCGTGTTCGCCTATGTGTTCCCGAAGATCGGCGGCGGCTTCAGCCTCGGCGGCGGCGCCGCGGCGGCCGGGGCCCACGTCACGGGCGGCATCAACTTCGCCACCATCCTGGTGCCCGGGCTGATGGCCTCCATGCTGCTCATGCAGGGCATCATGGCCGTCACGTTCCCGCTGGTGATGGAGTTCTCCTGGCAGCGCACGATCGAGGACCGGGCGCTCGCCCCCGTGCCGATCCGGGTGCTGGCCATCCAGAAGATCGTGGCCGGCGCGATCCAGTCGTTCATCGGTGCGTGCATTGTCTTCCCGATCGTGCTGCTGGTGCACGCTTCGGGACAGGCTCCGCACGTGCACGTGACCAACTGGGCGCTGCTCATCGTGATCCTGGCCGCCGCGTCGCTGCTCACCGCGTCGCTCGGACTGCTGCTCGGCACGGCCATGGATCCGCGCAAGATGCAGATGCTGTTCGCGGTGATCCTGCTGCCCGCCACCATGCTGGGCTGCGTCTACTACCCGTGGTCCGCGCTGCACCACATCCGCTGGCTGCAGATCGCGGTCCTGGTCAACCCCATGGTGTACATGTCCGAGGGCCTGCGGGCCGTGCTCACCCCGGTGCTCCCGCACATGCCGATGTGGGCTGTGCTCCTCGCGCTGGTCGGCGGCACGGTGGTCTTCAGCTACCTGGGCATCCGCACCTTCACCAACCGCGTCCTGAACTAGCAGGCCCACAATCAGCGGGCGGCGCGGCAAGCTGAGCCTGTCCCGGTGGGAATACCGCTTTGCGGCCCGGTGCTGTTAGGGTTAACTGTTACAGTCCGGCGCCTAGGTGCCGGACGCGCAAAGCGGAGGACCACCTCCCACCCGGCCGGCCCGGTAGATACCGGGGCAGGCGGGTCTGGCCAGAAGTCCCAGCGACGATACGCGCGGAAGGCGTGTGCGCCGCCGGGCACTCCCTGGCACGGCGCGTTCCCTCAGGCCCGCACGGGTCGGCGAGGACGGCGCCGTTGTTGTGGCTGCCCCGCGATGCGCATCGCTCGCGGGGCTTTCTCGTGTGCGGCGTCCGCTCCTCGCGGGGCGGCCGCGGCACCGGGGCCCCGCGGACGAGTACAAACCGCCGCCGGAGGCACCGACGGCGGGACACATGCTCAAGGAGGTCACATCAGCGCCGAAGCGCGTATCAACGAGCGAATCCGTGCTCCCGAAGTCCGGCTCGTGGGCCCGAAGGGGGAGCAGATCGGGATCGTCTCGATCAATGACGCACTCAAGCTAGCTCAGGAAGCCGATCTCGACCTGGTCGAGGTTGCCCCGACTGCCCGGCCGCCCGTCGCCAAGCTCATGGACTACGGCAAGTTCAAGTACGAGGCCGCGGTCAAGGCTAGGGAGTCACGCAAGAACCAGACCCAGACGATCGTCAAGGAGATCAAGCTCCGGCCGAAGATCGACCCGCACGACTACGGCACCAAGAAGGGCCACGTCGAGCGGTTCCTCAAGGCGGGGGACAAGGTCAAGGTGACGATCATGTTCAGGGGACGTGAGCAGTCACGGCCTGAACTAGGCTTCCGCTTGCTGCAGCGCCTCGCTGGAGACGTTGAAGAGCTCGGCTTCGTGGAGTCGCAGCCCAAGCAGGACGGGCGGAACATGATCATGGTGATCGGCCCGCACAGAAAGAAGAACGAGGCCAAGGCACACGCCGGGCAGTCGCACAGCAAGCCGGTGCCCAGCCCGCGTCCAGCCGCGACAGCGGAGCCCGAGCCTGCGGCGAGTGAGCCCGCCGACGACGGCGCCGCGGTACCGGGTCCGGCCTAGCCGGTATCAGCACCCGGCCGGACTGATCCCCGGCGGCAGACCCCTCGCGGGGGCTAGTGCCGGGGATACTGACTGCCGCGTGCCTTGGCAGACCGCGGTGAACGCCGCGGTAAGAGATACAGAAACGGAGACGACGGCGACCATGCCGAAGATGAAGACACACAGCGGCGCCGGGAAGCGGTTCAAGCTGACCGGCACCGGCAAGGTAATGCGCCGCCGCGCCAACCGCAACCACATGTTCGAGCACAAGTCGTCCCGGCTGACGCGGCGGCTTTACGGGGAAATTCCGGTCGCCAAGAGCGACGTCAAGGAGATCAAGAAGCTGCTGGGTAAGTAGCCCGGCCCGCGCGAGGGAGACAGAACAATGGCACGCGTGAAGCGGGCGACGAACGCCCACAAGAAGCGCAAGGTTGTCCTCGAACGGGCCAGCGGCTACCGAGGGCAGCGGTCACGGCTGTACCGCAAGGCCAAGGAGCAGGTCCTTCACTCGATGACCTACGCCTACCGCGACCGCAAGGACCGCAAGGGCGCGTTCCGGCGGCTGTGGATCCAGCGGATCAACGCAGCGGCCCGGGCCAACGGCATTACCTATAACCGGTTCATACAGGGCCTGCGGGTAGCCGGGGTCGAGGTTGACCGGCGGATGCTCGCCGAGCTGGCGGTAGCGGACGAGTCGGCCTTCTCGGCCCTGGTCGAGGTGGCGAAGAAGGCCCTTCCCGACGCGTCAGGCTCCGCGGCCGCCTAGGTGACGCAGGGGCTAAGTGGCGCAAGGGCTAAGTGACGCGGGGGTATAGGTGACACGGGGGTATAAGTGACGCAGGGGCGTAGCCCCATCGCGCGGCCTGCGGGGCCCGACGGGCCCCCAGCCGCGCGATACTACGGCGGGCACCGCACGCGGGCAGCGGGGGGTTCCAGGGGGGTCGCGCCCCCTGGGCTAGTAAGAGCCCCCCCTGGGCTAGCAAGAGCGCGGCGCCTGACCAAGCGCGCTTTCCGCCAGCGTGATCGGGCCTTCCTCGCCGAGGGCCCGCAGGCTGTGGCGGAGGCGCTCAGCTGCGGGGCCCAGGTCACCGACCTGTTCGTGACCGTTCCCGCCCGCAGCAGGCACTCCGATCTCGTTACTGCCGCTGAGGGTGCGGGCATCCCCGTGCACGTGGTCAGCGGTGAAGTGATGGGGGACCTGGCCCAGACGGTGACCCCGCAGGGCCTGCTGGCCGTCTGCGGGTTCGTGGACGTCCCGATCGCCGCGGTGACGCAGTCGGCGCCCACCCTGGTCGCGCTGCTGGCCAACGTCCGTGACCCGGGCAATGCCGGCACGGTGCTGCGCACCGCCGACGCGGCCGGCGCGCGGGCCGTGGTGTTCGCCGACGCATCCGTCGACCCGTACAACGGCAAGTGCGTGCGCGCCTCGGCGGGCAGCCTCTTCCACTTGCCGCTGGTGGCAGGCGTCCGGCTCGGGGAGGCCGTGGCCGTCATGCGGGGGGCTGGACTGCGCATCCTCGCCGCCGACGGGCGGGCCGGGCGTTCCCTGGATGACCCGGGTGTCCAGGCCCGGCTGGGTGAGCCGACCGCCTGGATGTTCGGCAATGAGGCGTGGGGACTGCCGCCCGATCTCGTCGCGCTGGCCGATGAGCCGGTCGCGGTGCCCATCTACGGCCGGGCCGAGAGCCTCAACCTGGCCGCCGCGGCGGCGGTATGTCTCTACGCGTCCGCGCGTGCGCAACGAGTACACGGCGTAACCGGGCGAGATGGTGCGTAAATAGCATCCGGTGGTATGGAGTATTTGGGCCCCAACATTGAGAATTCATGTCTCGGGACTGTCACAATGACGGCTAAAGCGCTAGAGTCTGATCACAATCCGTCACCCGAACCGTGACCACATCCGGCCGCCGCACGACCAGCGTGCGGTCCCGCCGGACGGAGGCTTCGCTGAAGTGGACGAGCTCATAGCGAGCGGTGCGGCATCGCCTGCACCGAGCCGCGAGACCACTGACGGTCGTGACTCCAGTAGCAGCCCGGTCCCGGAAGGTCCCGTCCCGATCGGGAGCCTGATCTTCGCCGATGAGCTGCCGGACGGGGTGGTGGTCGCCGACGAAGCCGGGCGCATCATCGTGTTCAACCGGTGCGCGGCCCGGCTGACCGGGCTGGACCCCGCCGAGGTGATCGGCAAGTTCGTGTTCGACGTGCTGCCGCTGCGCGACGACGAGGGCCGGGACTGGTGGGTGTACGCCGACCCTTACCACGGTCTGGCGACCCGCACTCGCCACCCCGAACGCTCGCTGTACCTGCCGGACGAGACGGAGGTCCTGGTCTCCGTCGGGTACGTGCGTGGCCCAAGGGCCAGGGGGGCCGGGGGGTATGGGGGGCGGGCAGCCCCCCATGAGCGGGGGGGTCTGGGGGGGTCGTCCCCCCGAGGGCACACCGTCCGGCGGCTGGTCATCAGCCTGCGCGGCGCGCAGCAGCGGGAGCGGCTGGAACGCAGCCGCGCCGAACTCGTGTCGACCGTCGCGCACGAGCTGCGCTCGCCGCTGACCAGCGTCAAGGGCTTTACGGCCACGCTGCTGAGCAAGTGGGGCAGGTTCACCGACGACCAGAAGCGCGTGATGCTGGAAACGGTGAACGCCGACGCGGACCGCGTGACCAGGCTGATTACCGAGCTGCTCGACGTGTCCAGGATCGAATCCGGCCGGATGGAGGTCCACTGGGAGCTCGTGGACCTGCCCGAGCGGGCCAGGAAGATCATCGCGGGCCGGGTCGCGGCCGGCGACGCCGAGGACCGCTTCCGGCTAGAGGTGCACAGCGGCCTGCCCGAGACCTGGCTGGACGCCGACAAGATCGACCAGATCCTCGGCAACCTGGTGGAAAACGCGGTCCGGCACGGCGCTGGTATCGTGACCATCGTGGTGGAACCAGCACGGATGGATGGCGAGGCGGCCGGTGGACCCGGCGCGCCCGATGCAGTCGCCGTCTCCGTGCGTGACCAGGGCGAGGGCATCTCTCCGGAGGTCGCACCGCGCGTGTTCCGCCGGTTCTGGCGCGGCAAGCCCCGCGGCGGCAGCCGCCACGGTCTGCAGGGCGGCGGCACCGGACTCGGCCTCTATATCGTCAAGGGCCTGGTCGAGGCGCACGGCGGCACGATCGGCGTGCGGTGCGCCCCCGGCGGCGGCGCCGAGTTCCGATTTATCGTGCCCGCAGGGGCAGCCGCAGCCTGAGAGCGCCGCCCGGCGGCGACGCGCCGAGGCACGGTACGGTAATGTCCCTTCGGGCTTCCACACCGCGAAGGTGGGCGTTAACGCCCCTCGCAGTGCCGGCTCTGCGGCTGCCGCCGCGGGGCTAGCCCACCCGGCACTCCGCGGTTCACGCGGGCTGCCACCACCGTCCGTTCGGGGGAAAGATCCGCCGGAAACCCCAGCAGTGCGCAATTTGCAGTACGGCCCGCAGGAAGCAGGACCTCCATGTCCGCAGAGAACGAAAATGACCAGCCGGCCTCCCAGGGCCCCGACGTCGCCCGGGCCCTCGACGAGGCCCTCGCGGCCATCGCCGCCGCCGGGACGCTGGATGAGCTGAAGGCAGCGCGGCTCGCGCACGACGGTGACCGCTCGCCGCTGGCCCTGGCCAGCGCCGGGATCGGCGCGCTGCCGCCCGAAGCCCGCGCCGCGGCCGGACGCCTGGTGGGCGCCGCGCGCAGCCGGGTACGCGAGGCGGTCAAGCAGCGCCAGGCCCAGCTCGAAGCCGAGCGTGACCGGCAGGTGCTGATCACCGAGGCGGTCGACGTCACCCTGCCCGGCGGCCGGGTGCCGCCCGGTGCCCGGCATCCGGTCACGATGCTCGCCGACCGGCTTTCCGACGTGTTCGTGGCGATGGGCTACGAGGTCGCGGAGGGACCAGAGGCCGAAGCCGAGTGGTACAACTTCGACGCACTCAACATGCTGCCGGACCACCCGGCCCGGGACTCCCAGGACACGATCTTCATCGCCCGCGCCGACCAGGCGCCAGGACTGCAGAGCCCGGCCAGCGGGGGGTCGCCAGGGGGGTCCGGGGGGATGGAGTCCCCCCGGGAGCCAGCAGGGTCGTCCCCCCCGAGCCAGCAGAGCCCGGAAACCAAGTCCGGCATGGTGCTGCGCACTCAGACCTCGCCGGTCCAGATCAGGTCCATGCTGACCCGCCCGCTGCCGCTCTACGTGGTCAGCCCGGGCCGTACCTACCGGCACGACGCGCTCGACGCCACGCACAGCCCGATATTCCACCAGATCGAGGGGCTCGCGGTGGACGAGGGCCTGACCATGGCCGACCTGCGCGGGGCGATCCAGGCGTTCGTGGACGCCATGTTCGGCGTCGGGCTGCGCACGCGGTTCCGGCCGGACTACTTCCCGTTCACCGAGCCGTCCGGCGACGTGTCGATGGAATGCCACGTCTGCCGCGGTGCTTCGGCCAAACCCGGGGGCGATCCGTGCCGGGTGTGCCGGTCGCAGGGCTGGCTCGAGATCGCGGGCTGCGGCATGGTCAACCCCCGGGTGCTGGTGGCCTGCGGTATCGACCCCGACCGCTACAGCGGGTTCGCGTTCGGGCTCGGCATCGAGCGCAGCCTGATGATCGCGCACGGGCTGACCGAGATCAGGGACGCGGTAGACGGCGACGTCCGGTTCAGCCGGGCGTTCGGGATGGAGATCTGAGATGCGAGTGCCGCTTTCCTGGCTGCGCGAGTACACGCCGCTGACCGAGCCGGTCGACGTGACAGAGGTGGCGCGGCGGCTGACCGCCGCCGGGCTCGAGGTCGAGTCGCTGGAGTCGGTCGGGCACGACATCCGCGGCGTGGTGATCGCCCAGGTGCTCTCGATCGAGGAGCTGACCGGAACCCTGAACCTGAAGAAGCCGATCAGGTACTGCCGGGTCGCCGTCTCCGAGGCGCAACTCGACGCTCCGCCCGACGAGGCTTCCGGGGTGATCTGCGGCGCGGTCAACTTCGCCGTCGGCGACCGGGTCGCGCTCGCGCTGCCCGGGGCGGTACTGCCCGGGGGGCTCGAGATCGGCGCGCGCCAGACGTACGGCCACATCTCGGAGGGGATGATCTGCTCGGCCAGCGAGCTGGCCATCGGCGACGATCACACCGGAATCCTCGTGCTGCCGCCCGGCGCGCCGCTCGGTGCGGACTTCGTGGCCTATGCGCACCTGCGCGACGAGGTGCTCGAGATCGCGGTGACGCCGGACCGCGGCTACGCGGTGTCCGTGCGCGGGCTGGCCCGCGAGCTGGCCAGCGCGTACGGCGTGCCCTTCACCGATCCGGCCTCGACCGCCTTGCCCGACGCGACGCTGCTGGGCGGGCCCCTGGATTTCCCCGGGCCGGACGTCTACCCGGCCCGGATCGGGGACCCTACCGCCTGCGACCGTTTCGTGCTGCGCGAGGTCCGGGGTTTCTCCCCGGAGGCCCGGACCCCGCTATGGATGCAGGTCCGGCTGGACCGGTGCGGCATGCGGCCGGTGTCGCTCGCGGTGGACGTGACCAACTACCTGATGCTGGAGCTCGGCCAGCCGCTACACGCGTTCGACCGGTCCAAGCTAAACGGCGAGATCGTGGTCCGGCGGGCCAGGCCGGGCGAGAAGCTGGAGACCCTGGATCACGTGGTCAGGTCCCTGGACCCCGACGACATCCTGATCACCGATTCGTCCGGGCCGATCTCCATGGCCGGCACCATGGGCGGCCTGAACACCGAGATCGACGAGACCTCGACGGACCTGGTGATCGAGGCGGCGCACTTCTCCGCCCGGGGCACGGCCAAGATGAGCCGCCGGCACAAGCTGCACAGCGAGGCGTCCTACCGGTTCGAGCGCGGCGTGGACCGCGAGCTCCCGCTGCGTGCCAGCGCCAAGGCGGTGGCGCTGTTGTCCAGCCTCGGCGGCGGTCAGGTGGTGCCAGGCTGCACGCACGCGCAAGCCGACGTGGCGCCGGTGGTGATCTCGATGGCGGTGGACTACCCGGACCGGGTGGCGGGCGTGGTGTACGGGCGGGACACCGTCGTCCGGCGGCTGCGCGAGGTGGGGTGCACGGTGGCCCAGACCCGCACGGCCTCGCCGACGGTCGCGCCCTGGCGAGCCGAGTCCGGGAGCGGCGAGGCCGTCCTGGAACCGGCCCCGGCTTCGGTGTCCGTCCTGGACGTCACGCCGCCGTCCTGGCGGCCCGACCTGACCGACCCGGCCGACCTGGCCGAGGAGGTGATCCGGCTGGAGGGCTACGAGAGCGTCCCGAGCCGGACGCCCCGTGCGCTGGCCGGACGGGGGCTGACCGCGCGGCAGCGGCTGCGCCGGTCGGTGGGTCGGACGCTGGCCGAGTCCGGGTACGTCGAGGTGCTGTCCTCGCCGTTCGCGTCGCGGATGGACCCGGACCGGCTCGGGCTGCCGCCGGAGGACCTGCGCCGCCCGGCGGTCGTGGTGGCGAATCCGCTCAGTGAGGACGAGCCGCTGCTCCGGACGACGCTGCTGCCCGGGCTGTTCCGGGTCCTGGCCAGGAACGTCGGCCGGGGTTTCGCCGACACGGCGCTGTTCGAGATCGGCCTGGTCTTCCGGCCGCGGCCGGGCGCCGCCCCCGCCGCCCCGATCCTGGCCGTGGACCGCGGCCCCACGGTGGCCGAACTGGCCACCCTGGAGGCCGCACTGCCGGATCAGCCGCAGCACCTCGCGGCGGTCCTGACCGGCGCGCATGAGCTGGACGGATGGTGGGGACCCGGCCGTGCGTGGTCGTGGGCCGACGCCATCGAGGCGGCCCGCGCGGTCGGGCGGATCTGCCGGGTGCCTCTCGATGTCCGGGCCGACAAGTATGCGCCCTGGCACCCAGGGCGCTGCGCGGCGATCTATGCCCGGGTGGACGGGCAGCCGGGGAACGGCCAGGTGCGGGAGTGGCTGGCCGGGCACGCCGGCGAGCTCCATCCCCGGGTGATCCAGGCCTTCGGGCTGCCGGACCGGACCTGCGCCATGGAACTCGACCTGTCGGTCCTGTTCGCCGCGGCCGAGAACACCGGCGCCGTCCAGGCTCCGCAGCTGTCGGCCTACCCGCTGGCCATCCAGGACGTGGCGCTGATCGTGGACGCGGCGGTGCCCGCCGCCGAGGTGGAGGCCGCGCTGGTGGCCGGCGCGCCCGCGGACCTGCTCGAGAGCGTCCGGCTGTTCGACGTCTACACCGGAGCCCAGGTCGGGGAAGACCGCAAGTCACTGGCCTATACGCTGCGCTTCCGCGCCCCGGACCGCACGCTCACGACGGCGGAGGTCGCCGAGGCCCGTGACGCGGCCGTGACCGAGGCGCAGCGCCGGGTGGGCGCGGTCCTGCGCAGTGGCTGACGGGTGCGGCACTAGCTCGGCTCGGGCCCCCTTGTGACCTGGTCTGTTGCCATAGGAGGCAACTGTCGGTCAGGATGTGATTACCGAATACCGCAGCGCACGCTGAGCCGGAGGACGAGATAACAAGGCACGCGGTGGCCCGGGGGAATGCGACGGAGCAGGCCGCCAGGACCCCGTTCCGCGAGGTATTCGCGGTAGCGGAGTTTCGTGCCCTGTGGCTGGCCCAGCTGCTGTCCGTGGTCGGCGACCAGCTAGCCCGCGTGGCGCTGACCGTGCTCGTCTATGACCGGACCCGTTCGGCGCTGCTCGCCGCGATCACGTTCGTGGTCAGCATCGTGCCCACCTTCATCGGCGGCGTGACGCTGGCCGGGCTGGCGGACCGGTACCCGCGCCGGGGCGTGATGATCGCCTGCGACGTCATCCGCGGTGTGCTGGTCCTGGTCATGGCCATCCACGGCATGCCGCTGACCGCCATGGTGGCGCTGCTCTTCGTGGTCACGCTCACGGAGGCGCCGTTCTCGTCGGCGCGCGCGGCGATCTTTCCCGACGTGCTGAGCGGTGACCGGTACGTGATGGGGACCGCGGTGACGCTGACCACGTATCAGTTCGCGCAGGTCATCGGCTTTGCGGTGGGCGGCACCCTCGTCGGGGTCTTCGGCCCGGGAACATCCCTGGTCGTTGACGCCGCGACCTTCGCCGCCTCAGCGCTCATCGTCCGCGCCTGGATTCACCCACGGCCGGCGGCGGCGGCCCGCCGTCATGATTCTTCCTGGCTGGCCGACGTCTCGGTCGGCGCCCGGATCGTGCTGGCCCGCCCGGCCCTGCGAACGCCGATGGTATTCGGCTTGCTGGCCGCCTTTTACAGCGCTCCAGAGGGCGTGGCGGCGCCCCTGGCGGGAGCCCTCGGCGGCGGTCCCGCCGCCGTGGGCGTGATCTTGGCGGCCAATGCCCTGGGGCAGACTGCCGGGGCCATCGCGTTCAGCCGCTTCGTTGCTCCTCCAACCAGGCTCCGCCTCATGGGCCCGCTGGCCATCTCCGCCTGTGCGGTTCTCGTCCTGTTCTTCTGGAAGCCGGACCTCTCTATTTCGTTGCTGATCCTGGTCGTATCGGGCTTGTGCGCTGCCTATCAACTGGCAGCCAACGCCGCCTTCGTGGGCGCGGCGCCGCAAGAACAACGCAGCCAAGCCTTCGGCCTGGCCCAGGGCACGATGAGCCTGAGCCAGGGAGTAGTGATGATCCTGGCGGGGGCCGCAGCAGAACACCACTCGCCGGCACTGGCCATCGCGGTATGCGGCGCCACCGGCGCCGTGGTGGCGCTGGCGGTCTCGGCCAGCGCGGCCCGCGATCGCGGGCGGCTGGCGAACCGGGACCACCGGAACGCGTAGGTCAGGTCCACTTGGTGTCGCGCACGGCAGGCTCCTGTTCTTGCGGGCTGGCAGGTGGGCGAAGGCCGGTCAGGTCCACTTGGTGTCGCGCACGGCAGGCTCCTGTTCTTCTCGGTTAAGGGGAAGGGTGAGGAACGTCAGGGACCGGGCCGGGATCAGGCCCGGCGTGGCTGTACGCCGGATCATCTCTCTAAGTACTCATCTGGATCCTTTGAGTAACTAATGTAAACGTTCGGCCTGAGGCGGCGGTTCAGTCTTCGCCGTGTCTGGCGGTGCTCCCTCTTCGCCCGGTCGCGCCCTCGGTGAGGCATCGCGGCTACCCATTGTGCCCGCAATTGCGAACGAGGGGTAGTTTGTACCTAATGTCGGGAAATGGACGATCCCCATTGGCTTCCGAAGCGCACCTGGCGTAACTCAGCGCAACTTCAGGAGTGCTGTGAGGCAAAAATTGAGCAGAGAGGGTACTGTTCTGCCAGTGAGTAGCCGTGTTTTCACGGTTTGCGCTCTCCAGCCCTGATAAATGCGGGAGAATGGTCATAGAGCTTCTAGGTAGGTGGCGAGGCCGCGGGCGTATGGGCGAGGCACTGACGCGCATAACCCGCTGCCTGTCGTTGCGGGCAAAAGTCATCAGTGACTGGCCGATCTGGTCCTTGCCCCGCTGGCTCACCGCCTTTGTGGTCACGATCGTAGCGGCGGAACTGGCCGCCATAGGCGTAACGGCGTACGCCACCTCCTTCTCCGGGCATGATCTGGCCTTGTTCGGCTTGCTGCTGGGCTGCACGGCCGCCGCGGTCGAGATGACCAGGAAGGCAGGAGAAAAGGGCGGCATGGTGAAGGACGTCCAGGGCGTCTGGGAACTGCCGGTCGCGATCCTTCTGCCTCCGTTCTACGCACTGATCATCCCGATCGCCCAGACAGCGTTGACCCAGTGGCGGGTCCGGCACACGCTCTTGCACCGGCGAGTGTTCACCGCCGCCGCGGTGGGCCTGTCGTATGGCGCCGCGTCGGTCACCTTCCACAGCCTGTCGGGCCTGGCGCCGCAGGGGGCAGCAGGGAGCTTCGGCCACGGCACAGTATGGATCTTGCTGGTGGTCGTAAGCGCCTTGGTGAAGCTGATCGCGAACGACGCCATGGTCATGACGGCCGTTAAGGTCACCAACCCGACCGCCCGTGTCTGCGCGACCTTCCTCAGCGGCGAGCAGCTGTACAACGACGCCGCCGAAACCTGTATCGCCATCCTGGTCACCTTCGGCGTGGCCGGGGCTCCGCTGCTGGCCCTGGCCGCGCTGCCCGTCGTCACGCTGCTCCAGCGGTCGCTGAGCCACGTGCAGCTCGTCAGCGATTCGCGTACCGATTCCAAGACCGGTCTGCTGAACGCGGCGACCTGGGAGCGCGAGTCGTCGGCGGAGGTCGCCCGTGCGGTGCGGACCCAGTCGCCGCTCGCGATCGCGATGGTGGACATCGACAAGTTCAAGGCCGTCAACGACACCTATGGTCACCTGGCCGGCGACCAGGTGCTCAAGGAGATCGCCAACACGCTCAACACCCTGCTCCGCGACTACGACCTGGCCGGGCGGTTTGGCGGGGAGGAGTTCTCGCTGCTGCTGCCGCAGACGCGAGCCGTGGACGCCTTCCGTATCGCCGAGCGTGTACGCGCCAAGGTCGCGGGCCTGAGCGTCATCGCCCCGGGGGCCACCGGTGGAGAGCGGGTGCAGGTGACGGTCTCGATCGGGGTCGCGGCGCTGGACAGCGGCAGTAAGCGCGAACTCTCCGAACTGGTGGCGGCGGCGGACGCGGCCCTGTACCGGGCCAAAGACGCCGGCCGTGATCAGGTGCAGATGATCAGCACGACCAGGGGCCTGAGCGCGACCAGCGGCTCCGGAACGGGTGCTGCGGGCCGCGACGCGAACGACCGCCCAGACGCGCCGAGCGTGTTCCGCCGGGCGCAAGGCTCCTGATCAGGCTTCTAGAACGCGAGGAAAGTACTCAGGCCCAGGTCGTGGTACGCATGATGTCGTCCGTCCTTCCTAGTCCCGGGTGGCCATTCAGGCCGTTCGTGAAGTTTGATGAATGAGAGCGAGTGGGGTAATCGAGATCGCTGGGCTTCTGGGGATCGCTGGGCCTTCGGGGGAACTTTGCGCTTTCGGGGGATTTTGGGCTTTCGGGGGTCTTTGGGCCTTCAGGGGATCAAGCCCAAGTAGTGGTACGCACGGTGACTCCTCTCGGCGGGCGGTTACTCTAAGTCAAGTCGCGGAGCATAGCGGATGACTGAGAACACCGGGTCTGTAATTCTGAAATGTCCGGCACCTCGGGAGGCATAATCAGTGGCGGATACTCAGAGTCATCGTACAAACACTCTGAGTAAACATCATGGCCACCCAACCTCGCTGAGTAGCCGAATTTTGACGTTCGGCAGCCGATGTCACGACAATCCGGAACACTAGGTGGTACGTGTCGCCCCCCACACAGGTTCAAGGTGCTCGTTGGCTGCCAAGCAGACACCGGTTCGCTCCATCTACGAGCGAGGCAACGGGGTCCGGGCCTGGCCGATCTGGAAGCTTCCGGACTGGCCGATCTGGAAGCTCCCGGACTGGCTGATCGCCTTCGTCATCGTCGTCGTGCTCGCGGATGGCGTCGTGCTCGGGCTGGCGGCCAGCTCGGTTGCCGTCCACGCCCGCGATCTCATGCTGTTCGCTGGGCTGCTGGCCTGCAGCGCCGCCACCGTCGAGCTGACCCGGCGGGTCGGCGAGAACAACGGCGTGGTCAAGGACGTCTACGCGACCTGGGAACTGCCCGCGGCCTTGCTGCTGCCGCTGGCCTACGTGCCGCTGCTGCCCATCGTCCGCATGATCCTCACCCAGTGGCGGATCCACCGCGTCCCGGCGTACCGGAGAGTATTCAGCGCGGCCGTCGTCGGGCTGAGCTACGTCGCCGCCGCCCTCGCCTTTCACGGCCTGATCCGGCTGGCCCCCGGTGCGGCCGCTCACCCCGCCAGTCACGCCCTGGCCTGGATGCTGGTCGTGGCGGCCTGCGCCGCGGTGCAGTGGACCGTTAACCAGGTCCTGATCTGCCCGGCCATCAAGGGCTCGAACCCGGGCATGCGGTTGCGTGACGAGCAGTTCGCCAGGGAGTCCATGTACAACGACGTGGCCGAGCTGTGCGTGGCGGTGATCGTCACCTTCTGCGTGGCCAGCAGCATGATCGCCCTGGTCTTCGCGTTCCCCTTCATCACCTTGCTGCAGCGGTCGGTGCGGCACGCCCGGCTGGTCCAGGATTCGCGGACCGATTCCAAGACCGGCCTGCTGAACGCGGCGACCTGGGAGCGGCAGGCGACGGCCGAACTCGCCCGCGCCGTCCGGACCAGGACGGCTCTGGCCATCGCCCTGCTGGACATCGACCGGTTCAAGGCGATCAACGACACCTACGGCCATCTCGTGGGCGATCAGGTGCTCAAGGAGATCGCCCGCACGCTGGCCAGCCAGCTGCGCGACTACGACCTGGCCGGCCGGTTCGGCGGGGAGGAGTTCTCGCTGCTGCTGCCGCAGACCCGCTCCGTGGACGCCATCCGCATCGCCGAACGGATCCGGTCCAACATCGCCGCGCTGTCCGTCATCGCCCCCGGCACCGCCGGCGGGGAGCGGGTGCAGGTGACGGTGTCGATCGGGGTGGCCGCGCTGGACACCGGGACCGAGCGCACGTTCTCCCAGCTGATGTCGGCGGCCGATGCCGCACTGTACCGGGCGAAGAACTGCGGCCGGGACCAGGTGCAGATGATCAGCACGGCCCGCGGGCTGAGCGCGGTCAGCGGGACGCCCCGCGGCCCGGATGCCGCGGCCCGCGAGGATCAGGCCGCGGCCGAGCCGAGCGTCTTCCGCCGGGCGCTGACCTCCTGACGCGAGAGCGCCGCAGCGCCCGCACGGGGACCCGGCACCCCCGCTAGCCGGTGGTCATCGTAGCCGCCGGGGTGGGAACGGGGAGCACCGCCACGATCGCGGCCCTGCTGGTATGGCACTGCGAGGCGTTGCCCGTGCTCAGCAGCTCCGGGGTGGGATAGCCCTGGCACGTCCAGCCGCTCACCGTGACCGGCGCGCCACCGCCGTTGCCCTGGACCTGCCCGGCCCTGATCCTGGCCGCGTACTCGTTCTCGACCCGCAGCGCGGTGCCGCAGTTCACGGTGCCCTTGGTCACCTTGATGATGACCGGCACGTTCGCTGCGGTACGGGTAGCGCCGCAGCTGGCCCCGGGTCCGGCGCCCGCGGCCGGCGCGGACGCGCAGCCCGCCAGCAGTCCCGCGCCTCCCGCCAGTAGCGTGAGCGAGCCGAGCACCACCGAGGCCAGTCTGCCGACCCCTTCCCGCTCCACCGGTCAACCCTATGCGCCGGCAGCGGTTGCATATAAATGCGTTATTATGAATACTCATCCAGAGACGAAAGGGGTCGGCAGCCACATGGGTGCGAGAGTTGCAGTCGCGGGGGCCAGCGGCTACGCGGGCGGTGAGCTGCTCCGCCTGCTGGCCGGGCATCCGGATCTGGAGATCGGCCCGCTGGCCGCGCACGGCAGCACCGGCACCAGCGTGACCGCACTGCACCCGCAGCTGTCCGGCCACCCTGGCCTGCGGGACAGCGTCTTCGGCCCGGCCGACCCCGCGCTGCTGGCCCACGCCGATCTGCTCTTCACCGCCCTCCCGCACGGGGAATCCGCGCAGCTGGCCGCCGCGCTCCCGGCGCAGCTCAAGATCATCGACCTGGCCGCCGACTTCCGCCTGGCCGACCCGGAGGCCTGGGCCCGGTACTACCCGACGCCGTACGCCGGCCGCTGGACCTACGGGCTGCCCGAACTGCCCGGCACCCGGGACGCGATCAGGGCGTCTACCACCGTGGCCGCGCCCGGCTGCTACGCCACCGCCGCCATCCTCGCCCTGGCTCCGCTGCTGGCCGCCGGCCTGGTCGAGCCGTCCGACATCGTGATCGTCGCCGCCTCCGGCACTTCGGGCGCGGGCCGCTCGCCCCGGCCGGACCTGCTGGCCAGCGAGGTGGTGGGGTCGATGTCTGCGTATCAGGTGGGCGGCACTCACCGGCACATCCCTGAAATAGAACAAGCCCTTTGTTCAGAACGGGCCGCCGTTCCCGCGTCCCGGCCCGTGACACTGTCTTTTACTCCGACGCTCGCCCCGATGCCGCGTGGCATCCTGGCCACCTGCGCCGCGCGCCTGGCGTCGCCGGAGTTGAGCACTGCCGCCGGCCCCCAGTTGCGGGACGCGCTGACCGCGGCCTACGGCGGGGAGCCCTTCGTGCACGTGCTGGCCGAGGGACGCTGGCCGGCCACCGGCCCCACCCTCGGATCCAACGCCGCCCACCTGCAGGTGGCGGCCGATACGCACACCGGCCGCGCGATCGTCATCTGCGCCCTCGACAACCTCGTCAAGGGCGCGGCCGGCCAGGCCATCCAGATCGCCAACCTCATGCTCGGCCTGCCGGAGACCGCCGGCCTGACCGCCCACGGAGTTTCCCCATGAGTGTTACCGCACCGCTCGGATTCCGGGCCGCTGGAGTAGCCGTCGGCCTGAAGGAGTCCGGCCAGCCCGACGTCGCCGTGGTCCTGAACGACGGGCCGTCCCGTGCCGCGGCCGCCGTGTTCACCTCCAACCGAATCCAGGCCGCCCCGGTGACCTGGACCCGCCAGGTGGTGAGCGGCGGGCGGGTGCGCGCCGTGGTGCTCAACTCTGGCGGGGCCAACGCCTGCACCGGCGCACCCGGCTTCCAGGACACGCACGCTACGGCCGAGCGCCTGGCGGCGGCCATCGACGAGTCCCCAGGCGAGATCGCCGTATGCTCGACCGGCCTGATCGGGGAGCGGCTGCCCATGGGCAAGCTCCTGCCCGGGGTCGACGCCGCGGTCGCGGCGGCGTCCCGGGCTGGCGGCCTGTTCGCCGCCGACGCCATCAGGACCACCGACACCGTGGTCAAGATCGCCTTCCGCAGCGTTGCCTCCTCGGGCTACATGATCGGAGGCATGGCCAAGGGCGCGGGCATGCTCGCGCCGGCCCTGGCCACCATGCTGTGCGTGCTGACCACGGACGCGGACCTGCCCGCGGCCGAACTGGACACCGCGTTGCGGTCGGCGGTGGCCGTGACCTTCGACCGGCTGGACACCGACGGCTGCATGTCCACCAACGACACCGTGCTGCTGCTGGCCAGCGGGGCCACCGGGGTACGGCCCGACGTCCGCGAGTTCACGGTGACGCTGACCGAGGTGTGCGCGGACCTGGCCCGGCAGCTCCAGCGGGATGCCGAGGGCGCGCAGAAAATGATCACCATCGAGGTCATCGGCGCGGCCAGCGAGAACGATGCGGTCACGGTGGGCCGGGCCGTGGCCCGGAGCAACCTGGTCAAGTGCGCCATCGGCGGCGAGGACCCTAACTGGGGCCGGATCCTGGCCGCGGCCGGGACCACCGACGCGGTCTTCGACCCGGACCGGCTGAACGTCGCCGTCAACGGCGTGTGGGTCTGCCGGCACGGCGCCGCCGGCGACGAACGCGCCAAGGTGGACCTGACCCCGAAGGACGTCACGATCACCGTGGACCTGTCCGCCGGCCCGCAGTCCGCGGTCATCTTGACCACCGACCTGACCACCGCTTATGTCCACGAGAATTCGGCTTACTCGACGTGACGGTAATCCAGGGACGGGTAGCGGACGCGTCAGCCAAAGCGGCCACGCTGATCGAGGCGCTGCCCTGGCTGAACAGGTTCCACGGCCAGACCGTCGTGATCAAGTACGGCGGCCACGCCATGGCCGACGAGGCGCTGCGGCTGGCCTTCGCACAGGACCTAGTCTTCCTGCGCTACGCGGGGCTGCGCCCGGTGGTGGTCCACGGGGGCGGCCCGCAGATCACCGAGCATCTCGACCGGCTGGGGGTGGAGTCGGCGTTCACCGCTGGGCTCCGGGTCACCACGCCGGAGGCCATGGAAGTGGTCCGGATGGTCCTGTCCGGCAAGGTCAACAAGGACATCGTGGGCCTGATCAACCGGCATGGGCCGTTCGCGGTGGGCATCTCCGGGCAGGACGCGAGCACGTTCACCGCGATCCGCAAGGCGGCCATCGTCGATGGCGAGCCGGTTGACATCGGCCTGGTGGGCGAGATCGTCGCCACCAGCCCGGGAGTCATCGAGGCGCTGCTGGCCGACGGCCGTATTCCGGTCGTCTCCAGCGTGGCAGGCGGCGAGGACGGCGAGGTCTACAACGTGAACGCGGACACCGCGGCGGCCGCGCTGGCGGTGGCCCTGGGCGCGGCCAAGCTCGTCGTGCTCACCGACGTGGCGGGCCTGTACCGGGACTGGCCCTCCTCGGCCGACGTCATCAGCCAGCTCACCGGCGGTGAGCTGGAGCGGCTGCTGCCCGGACTGTCGGCCGGGATGATTCCCAAGATGGAGGCCTGCCTGACCGCGGTGCGCGGCGGCGTCCCGCAGGCCCACGTCCTGGATGGCCGCCTCAGCCACGCCATCCTGCTGGAGATCTTCACCGACGCCGGCATCGGCACCATGGTCCTGCCCGAAGGAGATCAGCGTTGAGCGAGACCGAGGCCCTGCAGAAGCGGTTCGAAGCGGCGCTGATGCCGAACTACGGCCTGCCGCCGGTCGCGATCAGCCGCGGGGCGGGCTGCCGGGTCTGGGATCCGGACGGGCGCGAGTACCTGGACCTGATCGCGGGGATCGCGGTGAGCTCGCTCGGGCATGCCCATCCGGCCCTGGTCGAGGCGGTCAGCAGCCAGGTCGCCCAGGTGGCGCACACCTCCAACCTGTTCCTGCACGAGCGCGAGATCGAGCTCGCCGAGAAGCTGCTGTACCTCCTCGGGGGGAGCGATCCCCCCCAGACCCCCCCTGCTCCTGGGGGGACCCATCCCCCCAGACCCCCCTTGGGGGGGCTACCCGCCCCCCATACCCCCGGGCCCCCCAGACCCCCCTTGGG
>Ga0208324_1000054_pt1 | contig 74781 bp, 69 predicted proteins | sample Sb_taG_2_FD_187707 | JGI IMG/M metagenome (GOLD analysis project Ga0208324, IMG submission 187707) | Peat soil microbial communities from Weissenstadt, Germany - Sb_50d_5_LS metaG (SPAdes) (version 2) | ecosystem: Environmental > Terrestrial > Soil > Wetlands > Peat | place: Germany... | reverse complement strand
CTCCCCGCCAGCGGCGGGGAACGCAGGATGCTCCTCCTGGCCGCCAGCATCGCCGGCGGAACCCCGGTCAGCCTCAACGACGCCCTGCCCGGGATCGACCGCCGAAACGCGAGCCTCGTCATCAAGCTGTCGCCCATGCCGCCGGACTTCCAGATCCACATCAAGAAACGGACAAACGATACCTAAACGGTTAGTTCAGAGAAGCAGCTGTGCTCGTGGCTGCACGGGGTGCCGAATGCGCTGCCGCAGGTGCCGGTGGCGACTTTGCGGCGTTCGAAGTGGCCGGGGAATCCGGCCCATTCTTCGTCGGTGGGGGTGCGGTATTCCTCGGTGGGCCGCAGTGCCCGGCGGCGGGCGGGGAAGGCCAGGTGGGCCTGGATGGCCTCGTCGGGGTAGACGGCTTTATAGCCGAGGGTGACGTTGATGTCGCGGTGCCCGGCGATGACCTGGGCGATGTGCGGCGGGAGGCCGCTCATGAAACTGGTAATGAGCGGTTTACCAACCATGCTGAATAGGTCGATCGCGGAGTATGGCGGCGGGGGCATTGGTCATGGTTGGTGATGCCGGGTTCGTGCTAGTTCGGCTGCGTAGCTGGACCAGTCGCCTCCGGCCTGGCGCATCCACCGGACTGCGGTGCCCGGGGCCAGGCCGAGCAGGTCGGCGAGGACGGCGGCGGGCAGCTGGGCAGCAAGATCGATGAGCGCGGCCCGGCGCCCGGTCTTGGCGTAGATACCGAGGGCGCGCAGCCGGCTGCCGAGACGGCCGGCCGTGACGGGCTGGCCGGGCAGCCCGCCGGGGAACAGCCACGAGGTGCGGGCTGGTGAGCCGGTGCCGGTGTAAGTCCGGCCGTTGCGGATGAGCTTGGTGAGCACGATGCCGAGCGGCTCGGGGACGGGAACGTCGTGGTTGCCGAGGCGGACATGCACGGTGCCAGCGCGGGTGGTGATCTGGCTGGTGGTCATGGCGGCGATCCGGGATAGCTGCTGGCCGTAGAGCAGCAGCAGGCACCCGGCGGCCCGGTCGGTGGGATCGAGCGTGTCGTCGTGCAGCAGCCGGGCAGCCAGCGTCCAGCGCTCGTCCTGGGAGGCGGCGGGCCCGGTGGCACGCACCGGGCCGGGGACGGCGAAGTCCGGGCAGTGCCCGTGCCGGGCGGCCCAGGACAGGAAGTCTCGCACCTGGCACGCGGCGGGCCCGGTGGCAAGCCAGGAATCGACGTCGGCCTGACGGCAGGCCGCCAGGGCGCGGCCGCGGCTATGGAGCCAGGCCAGGAAGTCCGCGGCGGCGCGGATGTTGCGCCGGGCGTGGGCGGTGTAGGTCCGCGGGCGGGCGGCGCGCCCGGCGCTGGCGCGCAGCCGGCGCATCACCTGCCAGGTGGCGTAGGCCCGCACCAGCCGCCGCGCCGCGTCCGGCTGGGCCGCCTCCAAAACGCCGGCCAGCCACTGCCCGGTGCGGGTGAGCTCCTCGTCGCGGGGCGGCAGGACGCCGCCTGCGGTGAGCATCTGGCGGAGGAAGTCCGCGGCTCGCCGGCGGGGATGGGCGTCGAGCGCCTGATGGGTGGCGGGCAGCGTCCCGGCGGCCAGGTCGGCGAGCATCGCGGCGCCGGGGCCGCGGCGCAGCCAGTTGAGCGCGGATTTGGGGGTGCGGGCCGCGCAGATCGCCTCGAGCACCGGCGTCAGCCTGGCCGGGAGCTGGCCGCCGGGCCCGGCCAGCAGCGCCGTGGCCCGGCGCCGCAGGCTGCACCGGTCGCAGCGGCCGCGTTCGTAGAGCTTGTCCTCAATCCCGCAGTCGGAGCAGGCGTGCGTGACCGGGAGCCCGGCGCAGCCGGAGCAGGTGTCGGGGTCCGGTCCGGGCGGGACGACGAGCCGCCGCTGCTGGCCGCACGACGCGCACCGTCCGCGGTGCCGCAGCGCGGCGGTGTAGCACGGGTCGCAGACCGGCCCCTCGGGCCAGCGAGCCTGCGGAGGACGGTCCTGGCCGCAGCGCGCGCAGGCGGCAGTCGCCTTCGGGGAGCATGACGGGCAGACCGGGCGGCTGGTCGCGGCGAAGTTGCACTCACGGCGCCGGCCGCACACGGCGCAGACCGCTTCGGGCATCCGGTAGCAGTTCACGCAGATATCCGGTTGTCCGCCGCGGCCGCGGACCGCGATCGGCGCGATCTTGCCGCAGGGTCCGCAGCGGCGGCTGCCGCGGCCGGCGCGCCGCCGGCAGACCTCGCAGAGCGGCTGCCCGGCGGCCGTGCGGGTAGCGGCCGGCTTGACCCTCCCGCACGCGCTGCAGGCGGCGGCCAGCTGCCAGGCCCGGCAGCGCGGGCAGACCGCGCCAGCGTCGCCCCGGGTCAGCGGCAGCCCGATCCGCCCGCACGCGGCGCAGCCGCGGGCCGTCAAGGTGGCTGACCCGCGGGCGATCAGCTCGGCGGCCAGGCGGCCCGCCAGCGGCGGAGCGCCCAGCCGGAGCGCCTGCGGCCCGGTAGCCAGCGCCTGTTCCAGGTGCCATAGCGCCTGCCCGCCCGGTGCCACCGCATCGACTGCAGCGGCCACCGCCGCGCGCGGCAGCGACCGGTCCGCGGCGGCCGCCAGGTCCACCACCCGGCCGCGGCGGCAGGCCGGGCAGCCGCGGCCGCTGCGCGGCATGTCGTGGCCGGCCGGACACCGGCCAGCCGGAGCCATCGCGCTATGACCCCGCGCCGGGCGGTACACGCGCCCGCCGCGGCCGCGGCAGCGGCGCGGGCTCCGCCGCGGTCCGGGGCCTCCCAGCGGCTGCGACCAGCTCGATGAGGTCTCCGGGCTGGCAGCCGAGAATGTCGCACAGCGCGGCGAGCGTAGCCAGGCTCAGCCGCTCCGGGGTGCGTGCCACCAGCCGGTAGACCTGCTCGCGGGACAGCGCCACCCCGCGGTCGGCCAGCAGCGGCCGCAGGTCCGTCGTGGCGTACATGTCCTGCTCGGCCATCAGCCGCCGCAGGTGCCACCGGTAGCCGATCTTCCCTGCCATCACGTGCCGTCCTTATCCTCATCCTCATAGGCGCGCGCCAGCGCCGCGCGCAGCATCCGGTTCCGCGCGTCCTGCCCGACCGTCGTATAGGTCGCTGTGGTGGACGCCCACGAGTGACCCGCCTGCCACTGCACGAACAGCGGGTCCGCCCCGTCCTCGATCAGGTGGGACACGTACGAATGCCGCAGGCAGTGCACCGACAGATCACCCGGCAGCCCGGCTCGCCCTCGCAGCTGGGCGAAACGGTCATCGATCTGCCGGGCCGAGATCCGCCCGCCCCGCTCGGTCAGCCACACCGCCGGATGGCTGGCCTGGCCGTAGCGGGGGCGGACCTCGCCCAGGTACTGCGCCAGCGCCTCAGCGGCCCACGGCATCACCGTGGCCACCGCGCGCCGCCGCGGCGGGCTGCCTTTCATCGCCTTGCCGTACCGGACATGGCACGTCCCCAGGCCGCCGAACTCGGGAGCGGCCGGGTTCGCCGCGAAATCCGTCACGTCCAGCATCGCCGCCTCGCGGCGGCGCAGGCCCCACCCGTAGATGACCTTGAACAGCGTGGCGTCGCGGAACGCCGCCAGCTGCCCCTTGCGCCGCGAGCACGCCGCCTTCTCCACCAGATCATCGGCGGCGTCGAAGAACGCCTGCAGCTCGGCCCGCGTCAGCGGGCGGCGTTCCGGCCGGCCCTCATAATCCGAGGCGTGCACCGCGGTGTTGCCCTCGTGGAACACCTGAGCCGGTGCCGCGCCGGCCCGCTGCTCGCACTCCGCCACCCAGCCATAACGCGGATCGCAGGCGTAATCCAGGAACATGCCCAGCGCGCCCTGGTAGGCGCGAGCCGTCGAGTGCGCCCACCCGCCCGAGGCCAGCCACGACTCCGCCTGCGCCGCGGTCCACTGCCACGGCCAGGCCCCGGTGAACGCGGCGAACCGGCGCACGACGCGTTCGCGATTCGCGACAAGCAGCCCGCTCAGCCGCCTGGCTTGCTGCTGACGCCGCCACCCGGCCAGCATCTCCTCGAACAACGCCGGCCCCGGCGAAACCGGCACCGCCCCCTCCGCGCCGACCAGCGCCAGCGCCCCCCGGCGTCCCCCCACGCGAGCTCCTCCCGCATACGCAGTCTCACCAGTCGGTCACCCAGTGCAACCGAACTCGACGGCACATCCTGGCATCCAGCGCAACCGGGCGCCAGGAACCCCCAGCCACGGCGTGTCCTAGTCGCTCCGCCCACTCGATGCCCAGGCACGCCGACGGCCTCAGGCCCTTACGGAACCGTGCTCGCACCCTTCCCGGGACCATTGCAATCCGGCACAACTCCGCTATTTAGGACAGTGGCGGCTCCGGCTCCCGCCGCCGCGCTTTCTTCGTGGCACCTGCCGCATCATGCGGTCGCCGGATGCCTCAGATCTGGGTGCATCATCGTCTGAGCTGATGCAACCAGGCGGTGACATCGCAGGTCACCGGCGCCTCGCCGACGGCCCGGGCCTCCTCGCCGCACAGGCTCCAGGCCCTGCAGCGCAGGTAGCGCGCGCTCACGCCTTTCGGGGAATGTTGCATCTGATGCAACTCCGCCTATTTTGGCGCCGGTGAGGAACATCCTGCGGAAGTCGTGCAGGGTGTAGTGCAGCGGGGCGCCGGCGGGGTCAGCGCGGGGTGGTGGTTGCTCAAGCGTGCGGGATGGCTTGCTGTTCATGGTGTCGCCGCCAGCCGGGCCCGCAGGGTGCGCGGCGGACCTCGGGGAGCAAGCCCCGTGCTTGCTGGCAGGGCGGAGAAAGACTGAGGCGGTCACGCACTGTCCCCATGCCGCAACTCACCGGCAAGATCCCCGTCAAGGCTGTGCCCGTGGTGGCGCCTGCCGTCCTGACCTGGGCTAAGACGGCTTAGCCCGGCTGCTGCGCGATTGATGGCGCCTAAGCCATCCCGGGGAGACCGAAGATAAGGCCTTCGTCCGATGCGGCGGCAGCGGCCTTACCGCGAACCTTGAGATGCAGGAACCAGACAACGTCCCAGGGGTGCGCGGAGGAACCAGGCATCCCGCAGCGGCCGGAGGAGCAGATGACATGAGTGCGAGCATGGTCCCGGATCTGGGATCGCTGTCGTTCTGGCGGATCGCCGATGTCCCCTTCGATACGTACGTGGCCGCACTTGACAGCTGGCTGCGCACCAGGCATGGCGGCGAACTCTGGTTGGGCGGAAGCCGGCTGCTCGCTCCGATGGAGCACGACCGCGACCTGGGCACGCGCCGGATCCAGGTCCGCCTGGCCCGCAGACCGCTGCACCCGCCGCTGCGCATGCGGCTGGACATCGACCGCTGGTCCGCATCCTCCACCGCGCTGGAGCTCATCCCGTGCAAGCTCGTCCGGCCCACAGCGGATTATTTCCGGGCCGGACGTCTCCTGCTTGACTCGCTGACCCGCTCCGTGTCCCAGCATCCGGAGCCGCGGGTCACCCAGTCACTCGCGTCTTGACTCCCAGCCGTTGCAGGTACAGCTGACCGCCGGCCATCCGGGTTCCACAGCCGTCGTTGTCAGCGAATGCAACCAGGCAGGCGCTGCGCCTACCCGACCGCCCAGCAGCGGACAGACGACCTCCTGGACCTGGCCATCGTCACGCAGGCAACACCATGCAACCCCCCGTCCGCCTAGCTAGTCGATAGACACGGTCGGCGGCATGTGCGGACATTGCCAGTGCCAGATAAGCACGTATATTCATGCAGGTTGACCGTCCATCACCGAGTGGCGCAGGCGCAACCGCCAGGCCATCGCGGCTCATGTCAGCCACGGCGTGGATCACCGAGGCTCGGGACAATGCCGTTCGCCGCGACGCCCGCATCACACGCTGCGGCTGCCTGACATACTCTGTGCCTATGTGCGGAGAGTGTAATATGTGCAAAGCTGACGTATACGGTGACTGAATAGTGGTGGTGTAGGAGACGGTATGGGTTCAACTGGGTCCGGCAAAGCTATGGCGCATGCGAAGATCCTTCGCGTCGTCGTCGCCTCTCCCAGTGACGTCCAGGAGGAGCGCGACGTCCTGGACAAGGTGGTGACCGAGGTTAACCGAGGCGTGGCTGCCGATCGTGGTATCCGGCTTGAGGTGGCACGATGGGAAACGGATGCGTACCCGGGTTTTCATCCTGACGGACCGCAGGGCCTCATCGACCCTATTCTCCGTATTACCGACTGTGATTTGCTCATTGGGATATTCTGGAAACGGTTCGGCACAGCGACTTCAGATGCTGAGTCCGGGACCGAGCACGAGATCCACGTAGCTCATGAGGCCTGGAAACGTTCAGGCGCTCCGCAGATTATGATCTATTTCAATGAGCAATCGGCCTTCCCGGGTTCAAGCGTTGGGGCTGTCCAGTGGGCTCATGTCCTACGATTTAAGGAAAACTTTCCCAAAGAAGGACTGTGGTGGGCTTACGAGGGGCATACGCAGTTCGAGAGACTCGTACGTAACCATCTAACGCAGTATGTCCGCGACCGTTTTTCTCTCCTGGAAGATGCGGCCGGACGGGGTACAAGTGCTGACGCTGCGGGACACTTCACTCCGGCGACTCACCCGGCACCGAATGGATCTATGCCCGGTGGGAAGTCTTTGACTTCGGATCAGTTGCCGACCGTTGGCGTGGTCGACTTGGGCGCCAGGATGCATCATGCCGTAAAGGCTATTCCTTATATCGAGCGCGACAAGGAAGCCGAGGTGTGCGCACACCTGAGAGCTAGGCGCCCTGTGCTTCTAGTGGGCTCGTCGATGGTCGGCAAGACCAGAATGGCAGCCGAAGTGGTGAAGAGCCTGTTCTCCGCTTGGCCTGTCGTAATCCCCGACGGCAAGACCGCATTGGCTGCCCTGAACAGCACGGATGTCCAGCTCCGAGACACGGTAGTATGGCTGGATGATATCGATCGGCTGATCGGCGCCGATGGTATAACCGACGGGACCGTCAGGCGCCTTGCCAGCGTGGGGAACGTCATCATTGGGACCATCCGTGCTGGAGAATATGACCGGTACTCGCCGACCGATCAACTCCGGCCACCGGAGTGGGACGTGATCAGCGTGTTCGAGCGAGTCTTCCTTAACAGGAACCTTAGCAAGGAGGAACAGGGACGTCTTAGCCACATCATCGGCAATCCAGAAATCCGGAAACGAATCCGCCGGGTCGGGATCGGGGAATACGTGGGGGCGGCTGAGCACATTGATGAGGCTCTTCTCCTAGGCCCGGCAGTGAGCCCTGTGGGCTACGCGCTTGTGAAAGGTGCTTCCGACTGGCGGCGCATCGGAATGAACAGGCAAGTCCCTGCCTCATTGCTGCGGTTGCTGGCGGAACCCCACGTTGATGCCCACGCCCGTGCGGCGCTGTCCGAAGAGGATTCCTATGAACGGGGTCTGGTGTGGGCCACTCGGTACATCAATCCGACAGTCTCGCTTCTAGAGCGTATGGACACGGAGGCTTTCACCATTTACGATTATGCTCTTGATCTCATTACCCGGCAGGCCGAACCGGTGCCTGATTCGACTTGGGGACTTGCAATCGAGAATGGATCCGCGTCAGAAATGCTGAACGTCGGCTACTGCGCCGCGGTTATTTATCGGCTCCCTCGAATCGCGATTCAAGCATGGCGCAAGGCTGCGGATTGTGGGTACGGTGAGGCTGCTCCCATCGCCGCGTTCAATCTGGGGATTCTGCTTGAACAGCAAGGGGATAGAGATGGGGCATGCACTGCCTATCAGCAGGCTATTGACTCCGGTCAGCCTGACATCGTTCCGTTGGCAGCTTCCAATCTAGAGGTCCTCCTGAAGGAGCTAGGGAGAACCGAAGGCCTGGGTCCACTTAGCGCCCTTCAAGCTAGTCCCGAATTCTGGCCAGCTATTGAGGGAAAGCCAAGGCTCCTGTTCCCGGTGGCCAGCGTGTGGGCCGAAACTGACCTTGCAAGTCGTCTGCCGTTGGCACAATTGGCCGACTGGGTGGCCGCCTGGGAGCGCAATGTAAACTTGCTTTTCATCTCAGGTGGGCAAGTTGAGGAAATTAAGCATCAGCAGCTGATCGAACGGATGAGGGATCAGCTTAAGGTTGCATACGACAGACTGAGGGACGAGAATGCCGGTGTAATAGGGGCAAAGCTTTACGGCGAAAGCCTATACATTCTTGACGACTGGCAAGCGGCGGAAGAGATTTTCTTGGATGGCTGGTCTCTGATGGGCGGCCGAGTTGCCAACGACATCCAGCCGGTGATTGCGGAAGACGAAATGGACGTTGATAGCCTGCGCCTTGCTCAATTTATCGCAACGCGTGTCGGCCTGTGCCGTAGTAAGCGGGGGCACGGCCGGCAAGCTCTAGCGTGCTATGAAGTTGCATTCGCTCTGGGTGAACGACGCCTGAGACATCTGCGCGCGACCCTTGAATCGGCGCCTCCAACGTCTCGCCAGAATGTGCGCGAACAAGTCAGCGATGCCGAATTTCTGCTTCATGAGACAGAGAACCATAAAGCCAATACCCTTGGTAATGAACTTAATGACTTCCCTGAGGCATCTGTATTCTTCACCAAGGCGCTAGCCAGACTCCGCAGACTGCAGGCTGAAGATCCCGGTTGGAAGCCGTCGGACGTAATCATGCAAGTGGCGAACCTTTCTGCTTTGCTTGCATTCGCCCTTGCCCGCCAGCCCAAGGAGGTAATCGAACTGGTCCTGCAGGGACTGCATGAAAGATTTCGTCCACAAACTGCCGAACCGGCGGCCGCTAGGACCACTCCATCGGCTTTCGATATCGCAAAGCCAGACATTGAGCCGGTTGAGGACTCGGTCCTGGAGCTGGTGGAGCAGGGGGAAGACGCATTCCATCGTTGGGAGGACTACTATGGGGGGCCGGTCCCACTGTCTCACCCCCGTCGGGCAAATCTTGCGCGCGCTAGGGCCGCTCGGTTGCTCGCGACGAATCGACCTTATGAGGCACGAAAGGTACTTGATAATTCGCTTGCCGCCGCAAAGGGATTTCGCCGCGGTCTCCTGTTGATGCTGCGAGCCGAGGCTGAAACAAATACAGCGAATGACCGGATCAAGGTATGTGCTTATCTGGCTGAGGCTATTATCCTTCTAAATTCTCTTCCAACAGAACTGACCAGAGCAAAGCGGATGAGTCTCCTCTCTGGATGTAGCCAGTTAGCATTAATTATTAAAATGTCGTCTAATTCATTGTGACTACATCTTGGGAGGCCTAAGAGACTGAGCACGATACTGGCGTCCCGGTTCTCAAGGTGCCTGCGGTCTATTGCTGGATACTAGTGACCTGAGTCCCAGGTGGCTCCTGATGAGTGAGAAGAAAGGTCTTGATGAAGGCCGTCGTCATGGCAGGGGGTAAGGGGACGCGCCTGAGGCCGTTGACATTCAACCAGCCCAAGCCCATGCTGCCGGTGGCCAACAGGCCGATCATGGAGCACGTGCTGCGGCTGCTTAAGCGGCACGGCCTCGAGGAGACGATCGTCACGGTCCAGTTCCTGGCCGCGCTCGTCCGGAACTATTTCGGCGACGGCGAGGAATTCGGGATGAGCCTGCAGTACGCCACCGAGGAGATGCCGCTGGGCACCGCGGGCAGTGTCAGGAACGCCCAGGACGCGCTGTGTGACGAGGCTTTCCTGGTCATCTCCGGCGACGCGCTCACCGACATGGACCTGACCGCGATGGTCAACTTTCACAAGGACAAGGGCGCCCTGGTCACCGTGGGCCTGGCCCGGGTGCCCAACCCGCTCGAGTTCGGCGTCGTGATCACCCAGGAGGACGGGCGGATCGAGCGGCTCCTAGAGAAGCCGACCTGGAGCGAGGTGTTCTCCGACACGGTCAACACCGGGCTGTACGTGATGGAACCGGAGGTGCTCGCGGAGGTCCCGCCCCGCGAGACCATCGACTGGTCGGGTGACGTCTTCCCGAAGCTGGTCAAGCGCGGCGCCCCGCTGTTCGGCTATATCTCGGATGGCTACTGGGAGGACGTGGGAACCCACGAAAGCTACCTGAAGGCGCAGGCGGACGTGCTGGCCCGCCGGGTGCATAGCGACATCGCCGGGTTCGAGGTCTCGCCCGGCGTCTGGGTCGCCGAGGGCGCCGAGGTCGACGCGGACGCGGTGCTCACCGGCCCGCTGTGTGTCGGGGACTACGCCAAGATCGAGGCAGGCGCGCACCTGCGCGAGTACACCGTGATCGGCAGCAACGTCGTGGTCAAGGAGGGCGCGTTCCTGCACCGCGCCGTGGTGCACAACAACGTCTACGTCGGCCAGGGCGTGACCCTGCGCGGCTGCGTGATCGGCAAGAACACCGACGTGATGCGGCTGGCCAGGATCGAGGAGGGGGCGGTCGTCGGAGACGAGTGCGTGATCGAGCCCGAGGCGTACCTGTCTGCCGGGGTGAAGGTCTACCCGTTCAAGACGATCGAGGCGGGCGCGGTGGTGAACACCAGCGTGATCTGATTTCGCTACGGAGAAGGCGCACGGTTCGATTCGTAACTGAGTTTCTGATCTGATTTCACGCGAGGCGACCACACCCCGGATGAAATGGCCAACTTGAGCCCAGTGAGGTCAGGGACGGCCTGTAACGTGCGGCGACGGGGCCGCTGCCCGTTTCTGCCCAGAGCCCGGCTCGTGGGCGGCAAGGGCAACCTCGAGGATCTCGGCGTCGTCACTTCCGTCATCACGCCTGCCAGGACGTTACCTTTCTCATGTAACGTCTTGTGACGACATGTAAATCGTCATTAGGCGCTCTACATACATGTCAAGCGAGAAGTTCTTTATGTTTTGCAGGGAAGACTCTACTATACGCTCTCGCGCTGCCTGATTTGTCAAAAGTGAGTATGCAGCATTCGCCAAGGCATGACCGTCCCCGCGCGGCACAACGAGGTTGGTCAAACCGGGAACTGAGGTCTCCACCATGCCACCAGAGTCTGTAACTATCACAGGCACACCACAGGCCATTGCCTCAAGAGGAGTGAGCCCATATGGTTCCTCACCAGTGGTTGGGTACCAGATTAGGTCGGAGCTGCGCATTGCCGACGGCACGTCGGCGTGTTCAGCGTCGATGAAGAAGATACAATCCGAGATGCCCGCGAGCGTTGCCTTATCCTGTAGCTTCCGCTTAAGGTCTCGTGGGATTGATGCTTCGACTCCGGCGATATGACTGTTTGTGAGTACAAGCGTACCTCTACCTAGTCTTTTCCTCAGTCGGATAAAAGCATCCAGTCCTACTTCAGCTCCCTTCCAGGGGAGGAGCCTGCCTGGATGGTAAATTATTGGCCGCTCCAGGGTCATTAGTTGTGGCTCACTCGGTCCGTTGGGCGTAAAGCGTTTAAGATCGATGCCCAGGTGCAGGGTCACCGATGGCTTTTGACTTGGAAGCCGGGCGCGGACAAAGTCGCTACCGTATATAAGCCTATTCCAATTCCGTTGGAGAACATCGGTCCGGATGCCCTGGCCAAAGTGATCATGTACGGTGTTTATCAGAGAAAGCTTGCCCACTTGGCTGAAGGCTAGATCGGCAAGGGCGCCTGTGTCGAGGTGAGCATTATGACAATGAATCACGTCGTATTTGCTTATGGTATCCGAAAGGTCTTGATCTATTGCAGCAAATGAGGCTGCGGGCACGGCGTTGTTGTTTAGCGCCTCTGGCAGCAAGAGTCGGCGTCGGCTAATTCGCAGGTTGCTATTTGGTGAGCTATCATCATCTAGCTCGGATCCGCATAGGCATGTTATCTCATGACCCCTATTTGCAAGCGCGATACTCACATCTGCGACATGATTGGCCACCCCACTCACCATTGGTGGGAAAAGAGCGCTGATCATTAGAATACGCACTTACGTATGTCCTCCAACCCGCCAGCCGAGGCCCCCCTTCGTGGCAGGACCGATGTTAAAGGGTACTCGTACATCGAGCGAGAAATGACTTCGGGTCACCTGGGGCTGGTCGGTCGGTAGGTAGGTAGCAGCAGGACCGCGATTTCATGTTGACCGGCGTAGCGACCGGTCTAGGCGCGTCACGGTCCGATGAGTTCCTTGCGAGCTCTGAATATCGTCGGATGTGGCGTTCACTCGGAGCGCCCGGCGAAGGAGGCTGTCCCCGGCCTAATCACGGACTAGATCATGAGTGAGCATGCCAGTTGACGCATAGGTTTGCATTATCGAGTGACGCACTCACACGCATGAGGGTGAGCTGCTGGCCTGCGTCCAATCTGTGCCCGGAACAGCCTGACCAGCGCTCGGCGGTAGCCAGCAGTCCGGTGGTGTACGGGGTGCTGCCTGGCAACGGCTCCAGATGCGAAGGTGGTACCGGGGTTTGTCACGCGCACCGGCGCGTCCATGAGGGCGGAAGGCGCTCATAGCCACGACGACGATGGCGGGTAGCAGGTGATTTCGGGAAAGCCGTTGCGCTGGCCGCTTACCGGATAGCGATACTGGCCCGTGCAAGAGGTTCCCCCCGGACCGCCGGAGCAGGTCCGGAGGCTTGAGCGGTACCGGCAGGAGCACCCGGACGTCGACATACAGCCGCCTGGCGCCGACAGTGCCGTATGGTGCGCTTTCCGGGACGGGAACCTTATCGTGTATGGCTTCACCCTCATGGTGTTCCTGGAGCGCCTGGAGGCCCTGCCGGAGCCGTTAAATGACGTACAAGATTTCGATTCCCCTGGTCTTGCTGCTGGGAGTCTCCAGGGCCGCGGGATGGCCGGGCTGGGCATGCTGGGCCGTTGGGCTGCACGCACTCCCCGGCTCGCCGCGACATGAGCGGGCGGCCTGGGGCAGCGTCCAGCTCCGCCGCGACGGTGTACCAGCGGCGACGTGCTCGCGCGGGTTCATGGCAGGAATGACCGCCGGGTGGGTTACGGGGACGGCGCCACCTGCCTGCCCCCGCCGATGGGAGACCCGGTGCAGGCAGGTGACGCGCCCTGGGGGAGGGTGGTTTTAGGCGCGCGCCCCGCATACGGGCCAGGCGCCGATGCCCTGGTTTGCGAGGACGTTCTGGGCCACGGCGATCTGCTGGGCCGAGGTGGCCAGGTTGGCCGAGGAGGCGTACCGGCCGCCGCCGTTGGCGAGCCAGGTCTGCTCGGTGAACTGCAGGCCGCCGTAAAAGCCGTTGCCGGTGCTGGCGGCCCAGTTACCGCCGGACTCGCACGCCGCGATGGCCGACCAGTTGACCCCGCCCGAGGACGCCGGCGCCGGGCTCGAGGCCTGCGCAGGCGCGGCCGGAGCCGCCGTTGCGCCGGCCGGCGCCGCGGGGGCGGGCCGTGCCGCCGCGGGGGCGGCCAGGGCGGCGCGGGCCAGCCACGGCGGCACCTGGTGCGAGCTCGGTAGGGTCAGCCGCTGGCCTGTGGTGATCACGTCCGGCTCGGGGACCTGGCGGCGGTTGGCCCACCAGATGGCGGGCCAGTCGGCCGCGCTGCCGTAAGTGCGGGCCGCGATCGCGGACAAGGTGTCGCCCGGCCGGATGGTGTAGCTGCCGGGACCGTGGTGGGCCACCGCGGGATTCAGCGTAATCGTGACCGCGATCAGCGACTTGGCCAGCCCGGCAACTGCCATACTGAACATGTCGGGGTTCCTCCTAAGGGTTTTGGTCCGACGCAAAGGTCCCGGCTGTGTGCTGCGAACACCGGCCGGGACCGCCCTTGGCTAGCAGGCGATGCGCAAGAAGGTCACCTCCTCCCCGTCCGGGAGGAGGGCTGACGCGATATCACTGGCTTTCTCCCTCGGCTCACGCTCACCTGTAGCGCTTGACCAGCCAGGATAACGCCCTGTGCACAAGTCTGTGGATACTTTAGGTAAAATCGCTGGTCGGCGCCTGCCAAGCTGTGGACGGCTGGGGCTGTGGAAATGTGGATAACCGCCTCGCACACAGTAGTGCCACGTCGCGGGCCTGGACTGCCACCGTTGTAGGATCCGAGTTTGCTCACGCTAAGTAACCGCTCTCGGACTGGCCTGACGCGCCGGTCCGTCAGCCGCGGTAACCGGAGAGGAACGCCTGCTGAGCTGGCCGCGCATAACGGATACTCTGCACGCCAAAGCTCAGCATTTCCGCGAACTTGACGCACGCCCAATTCGGCAGGTGCGTCCCCGATATGAACGACAAGACTGAATTAACGATCGCCTGCCCATATTAGCGTCATACACGCAAATGCATACGTATACGGGCGCAACGCCCGCTCATCGGCATGTGCGTAATGGGCCATAGCCTCGATGCCGAGGGCGTCCCAGCCGCTACTGTCCGGTCGCGGCCTTGAATTTGACCATCAGCTCGGCTGGTACCCGTCCACGGTCCTTCACCTCGATGCCCTGCGCCTTGGCCCATTCGCGGACTTCGGTGCTGTCGACGCCATCGGCTCGTGCCCGGCGCCCGCCCCGGGCAGGCCGCCGCGTACCGCCTCCGGCCCGCCGCGCCGCCCCCAGGTAGCGCGCCAGCGCATCCCGCAGCGCCTGGGCGTGCTCGGCGTTCAAGTCGATCTCATACTCGGCGCCGTCCAGCCCGAACCGGACCGTGCCTTCGGCCTCGCTGCCATCGAGGTCGTCGATGAACAGGGTCTGTACCTTCTGAGCCACCGATGCTCCATTTCCTCGCTGGCCTCATCATCAGCCATCGTCAGCCGGAACTCACAAGCGCGGCTGCTTCCACACACTGTGAGCGTTCACAAGTCTGCCTAAGGGCCAACGCGCCGGTCAGGCGATCATGTTCCGGTTAGGTCACTACTGCCGGGCGATAGCGGCTCGATCGGCTTCAGCGATATTCACCGAACAGGGTTACGACGCCACGACGGTCGCGCAGATCGCTGAACGCGCCGGGGTCACGAAGAGCACCTTCTTCCGGCGCTTTCCCGACAAGCGTGGGCTCCTGGTGGCGGGACAAGAAGTGCTGAGCCGGCTGCTGGCCGAGGGTATCGCCGAGGCACCGGAGCTCGCCAGCCCGCTCGATGCGGTCGCGGCCGGGCTCGAGCGGGCGTCGAGCGCGATGGGCCCGATGAACGCGAGCTTGGGCCCCGCTTGAAGGCAGCAGTCGCAGCCAGCGCCGAGCTACGGAACGCGATGCACTCAAGAGCGTGGGCCTCGCAGCAGCAATGACCGATGCGCTGAAGGCACGGGGCGTGCCGGACCTGATCGCGCACCTGGCCAGCGAGATAGGCGTTCTGGCGTTCAAGCGTAGCTTCTCGGAATGGCTGGAGGCCGACCACGACCCCGAAGGCGGACTGGCGCCTTACACCGCCGCCGCCCTCGAAGACCTACGAGCAGCAAGCGCATCGCTCAGCTGAGCAGCCTTACCCGAGGCATCCGTGCTGCTTCGGCAGCTGGCCCGGTCTTGACGTCATCTTGGTGCACAGCAGACAAGAACGGATCGCGCCCGACGCGGAGACCAGCTGCCGGGCATTTGGGCGGCAACGTGCCCGCTGTCCCAGCCGCTTCTGCCGAGGCTGCTATGTACCGGCCGGTCTGTGACGAGCCGTCCGTGCCGCAGCCGCCCGCTATCGAGCCGCTGATGGCCCGGCGGGCGTTGGGTCGGCGAGCACCTTTGCCACGGTGTGCCTACCAGGCGGCCGCCCCGATGTGCGGGGACCACGGGATGGGGGTGGACCGGCCGTCGTGCACGATCGCCGCCTTTGCGCCGGGCTGCTGATAGGTCAGGACCAGGAGGCGGCCGTCGGTGCTGGTGTAGAGGATCTGCTCGTAGTCGCCCAGGTCCCGCGCGTTGAGGTTGTTCAGCACGGCGATCTGCTGGCCGGTGGCCGCGGACCAGCTGACCAGGTGCTCGCGGATCGGGCCCTTCAGGTTCATGCCGGCGAGCTGCTCGATGCCGAGCACGGTCCGGCCGTCCGGAGTGATGATGGCCCCGCGCCACTGATTCAGCCCGGTGACGCCGCCGGTCCAGGTGGCCACCGTCTTGCTGTCGGTCAGGATGTCCGAGCCCGCAGCGCGGGTATCCAGCAGGCGGACGGTGTTTTCCCAGGTGAACGCGACGTGCTGGCTGTCCGCGGTCCAGGACAGCGCGTCGGTGTTCACGCCCATCCAGAGGTTGCCGCCGCCGTTAGGCGCGCACTCGGCGCAGGTGCGGGTACTCCAGGCCCGTTCGGTCCTGGTGGCCAGGTCGAATACGTCGAGCTCTTCGGCGTACCCCAGGCTGTCGCCGATTTGCGCGGCTAGGTGGGTTCCGTCCGGGGACAGGGCCATGTCGCGGATCCCGTACCCGGCGGGGACGTATCCGGCGGGCAGCGCGGTCAGGGTCATCCGGGCACCTGCCCGGGCTGCCGGGTCGATGCGCAGCAGGAAGAAGCGCTGGGCGGGGTAGGGCGGCCAGACGGAGGGTTGCCGGCCCTGCGCGGACAGGACGAACGTGCGGTCACCGGCTGCGCCGCTCACCCCGGTGAACGACACGTACGGCTTGGGCGGGGTGATCCTGGCCAGGACCGCGCCGGTCTGGGTGGATCTGAGCTCGGCGGCGCTGTAGGTCAGGGAGGAGGAGCCGAGATCGTTCGCGACGTCGGATTGGGGCTTCGCGGTGATCAGCGCCACGTAGTAGGCCGGGACGCCGCCCGGGCCGGCCTGCGGCCTGGTGGCGACGGGCTGGTGCGTCAGGTTTCCGGCCACGGCCAGGGAGGCACCGACGGCCGCCAGGACCAGGGCCGCGGCGCCCAGCGGCGCCGCCCATGCGCCCCACCTGGCGTTCCGGCCGTCCCGGCTCGCCCGCCGCTGGGGGCTCAGGTCCAGTGGGGGCGCCTGCGCGGGGATCTCGTCCGCCGTCTCGCGGAGGGCGGCGCGGAGCTTGTCCTGCAGCGCAGTCATGATGTGCTCTCCAGCAGATGGCCGAGCGCCTTCAGCGCCCGGTGGGTAGCGGACCTGACCGTGCCCGGCCGGATGCCCATCACGCGGGCGATCTCCGGCTCGGGCAGGTCGAGATAGAAGCGCAGCACCAGGGCCTCGCGCTGACGGTCCGGCAGCTGGCGGACCGCGCGCATCACCTGCTCGCGCTCCTCGCGGCTGAGCACCGCGGCCTCGGCGGATCCCGACGGTGGCTGGTACTCGGTGACCCGGCGGCCGAGTGCGCGGCGGCGCAGGGCCGTCCGGCAGCCGTTCAGCACCGAGGACCGGACGTAGGGCAGCGCGCTGCTGGGGTCGGTGAGCCGGTCCCAGCGCCGGTACAGGCCGCAGAAGGCGTCCTGGACCACGTCCTCGGCCGCCGCCCGGTCGCCGAGCATGAGGTAGGCCAGCCGGATCAAGGCCACGGCCTGGGCGCGGTACAGCGCCCCGACCGCCGCCTCGGCGCCGCTTCCTGTGCTGGCGTCCATGGCCGGGTCGAGCCAGCCGAGGGCGGCGGAACCGGCCGGGTCATATGCCTCCATGTAAGTACAGACGCTCAGGCCATCTGATTGCTGCTTCGCGGCTAGGGCGGATTTCTTTAACTGGCTGTTTGGCTGGTGTCATGCTGTCATGGTGTCTGACTGGCGAGGCGCTGGGCCATGAGAGCGGTCATGGCCCATGCAACGCCTGCTCCCCAGGCACGGTCCCGAGTGCCCGCCGGGCCTCCTGGAACCCGCTCCAGCCAGCTCGACGCGTGCGACGAGCGGCATTCGCGAACTAATCTGGCGCCCATAGTGTCCGTTCCGGCGCTCCGCCAAGGACCGGGCCAACGATCAGACTACCGCGCAGATCGCCGCGGGTACGCGCGCGCTTTCACCGAAGGCGGCGCTCCGGGTTCGGCGCAGTTTTCGCCGCCGACGATACCAGCGGGGTGATGCGGCGGGCTGCCGACCTTACTGGGCGGGAAGGCCGAGCGCTTCGGGGTGGGCCCGGCGGTAGTGCTCGGTCAGCGCCTCGCTGAGTGCGCCGGGCCGGTAGGCAACGGTGCGGTGGCAGATCTCGCAGCGGTGACCGGAAGCTGGGTGACGGTGACAGGGAAACGACGTGAATTTGAGCTGCTCATTTGGCTCTATGATGCCAGGCCCCGCCGGGGTGGTCTTGCCCTGCGCCTCCGCCCAACGCGCTCCACGCGGCATGTGCGGGCGGTTGCCGGCCTTAGCTGGCCCTCGGAGCAGGCGCGGCAGCGCACGATCGGGCATGGTATCCGCATGACCGGACCGAAGGATCACTGGCTGCTGCTGCACGGCACGCCGCTGACTCCGGCGGTCTGGGACGGCGTGGCGGCCTACCTGGCACAATCCGGGACAGTGTCATGTCCGGCAATCACCCCGCCCGTCGGCGCCCGCGACGCTCAGGGCGCCCTGGCCGCATGGCTGGCCGCCGAGGTAGCTCAGCCGGCCGGCCGCCTGCACGTCGTCGGCCACTCCTTCGGCGGGCAGGTCGCGCTCGACTTCACGCTGCTCGTCCCTCGGCGAGTCGCGACCTTGACCCTGCTGTGCAGCCGCGACACCCCGTTCCCGGCCTTCGCCGCTGCCGCCGCCCGGCTGCGCAGCGGTGACCCGGTCGACGCCGACGCCGCGCTCAGCCGGTGGTTCACCGCAGCCGAACTGGACCGGGGCGGCCCGGTCGTCAGGTACGCGCGCCGCTGCCTTCAGCAGGCAGACCGCCGGTCGTGGGCGGCCGCGCTAGATGCCATCGCCCGGTACGACCGGGCCGACCGCACCGCCTCCATAACTGCCCCGGCCATCCTCATCGCGGCCGGACTCGACCAGGTGTCCACCCCGGCGGCCATGTCCGCCCTGGCCGGCCGCCTGCCCCGGGCTACCCTGCAGATCCTGCCCGGCGCCGCACACATGACGCCCTTCACCGATCCCGCCGCCTTGGCCCAGCTGATCCTGCGCGGCGCCGACCGCTTACCGGCTGGGCTCCCGCACCGGCCAAGCCGGGCCCGCCCATTCAGACCGGTACCCTGTCTCCTCACAGAACTCAAACCGGCATCGCGCGCCCAGCGGCAGATGAGGATGGCCTTAACTGTGGGGGCTTGGCTGCCCAACGCGAAATCTTTAAGCGTGGAGTGTATCTGGCAACTGAATTTTGGTGAGGCCCTGAGAGCCTGATGGTTGAGCGCTTCGAGTTTCGGGCTTGGCTTACTGCCTCGCTGTGTGCCACGATATCGGTCTCTGCCGATTGCGGTGACGCCGCGCGGCTTTGGGTGAATTGAGTTTGGGGGCGGCGCCAGATGGCGCGGATCGTCGGCATCCATGGGATCGCACAGCAGGTGCTTGGTCCCGAGATGCTGCGGGCAGCGTAGGAACGTCCTATGCTGCGTGTCGGCAAGGTGGGGCTGCGGGCCCGGGATGAGGCAGACGTTGCGGTCTTGCATGCCGAGCTGTATGAGGACATCGCGACTCGCGCGCAGGCCGATTCGCGCCCGTGGCTCCCCATCCCGCCCGGCTCCGCTGCGTCGCCATACGCGGTCACCGAGCCCCGGGACGACCTTGCCTGTTTCTCCGTGGTGGAACTAGACAGCGGTGAGCTGGCTGGCGAGGCACTGCTGTGGGCCATCGACCTGCATAACCGGATGGCTCATCTCGGCTTGTCGCTGCGGCCCGCTTTCCGGGGCCGCGGTCTGGGCACGGACGTCGTCTTGGCGCTGTGCGGCTACGGCTTCACCATCCGCGGTCTGCACCGGTTGCAAGTCGGCACCCTCGCCAGCAATACAGCGATGATACGGGCAGCCTTGCGCGCCGGGTTCGTGCAGGAGGGCAGGCTCCGCCGCTCGGCGTGGGTCAACGGGGATTTCGCCGACGAGGTGATCCTCGGGATGCTCGCCACCGACTGGGTCGCGGGGGGGAAAGGGCAAGCGGGCGCGGGCGAGATCGCAGACAGGCGCGGCTGACCGCTCGCAACCTTTCCGGCGCTGGACCGCCGGGTGCGCCGACGGTTATGTCGGGACTAAAGCCTGGTCATCACTTTCCCGCGAGGTGATCTCGGCGAGCCCTGTCTGCCGGCGCAGGTCACGGCATCGCCGGGATGCGTGAGCGTAGATACCCACCCTCCGTGACACCAGGTGTGGATCGGATCGAGGGCGGACATGGGGTGGAACCCGCCCACTGCTCGCTACCTGAGGCGGACCGCGCAGGCCCAGCGGCCGGTTCTGAGCGCTCTCCCAGGCAAGACCCGGGTCCAGTTCGGTCACGTCGAGTCGTGCAGACTTCGGTCTCTGCCGCTGATCGGGGAAGCGTCCGGCTGGCCGGCCAGCAAGGGCTGGTTTAACGGCTACCGGGTGGGCGGCGGCGCCGGTAGTTTCCTGCCGCACGATCACGCTGAACCAGCCTTCTGAAGGGGAGCCGTCATGACCAGCGGCTATTCCCGTTTCCGCGGTGGCGCTGCCGGTAGGCGCGGGTCTTGTCACGGTTGCCGCAGACCCGCATCGAGCACCATCGGCCCGCGCCGCTGCGAGAGGCGTCGTAGAACACCCACCGGCAGTCCGGGGCGGCGCAGATCTTCAGCCGCTGCCAGCTGCCGTCCGCCTCCGCGAGGGCTGCGGTGGCTGCCAGCCGGGTCAGCGCGGCCGGCGCCCCGGTGCCTGCCACGGGGGACAGGTGTGGCGTACCGTCCGCGCTGAGCTCGATCCGCAGTGTCAGGCCGGCCAGCGCCCCATTGGCGCCGGCCCGGCCATCCCACCCTGAGCTGGCCCGGGCGCCAAGCGCTCCGCGCAGTGCGGCCCGCAAGCGGTGTGCCGCGGCCAGGTCCGCGTCGGTGGGCTGCGTCCCGGCGGGGATCAGCCCTCGCCCCGCCAGCCAGCCGGCCAGCGCGGCCCCGGTCGCCAGCTCGTCACCGCCCAGGTGCCGCGTCCCGCGCACGCTGAAGCTGCGCTCGTCCAGCGTGTTGAGGAAATCCTGGATGGTGACCAGCGCGGGGGGGACGGCCATAGTCTCGGGTTCGTCAGACACGACACCAGTATAACCGGATACCGGTTGCAGATATCCGACACCGCTGTTACCGTTCAGTGGTGTCGCATCTGGAGATCGAGCCGGTTCGGTTCCGATTGATGCCTTCGGGGTGACACCGCTACCGGGGGGACCGGGCAATTGCCGGCACCCGGCTGGGGCTTGGTCAGTTCAGTAACAAGACCGGGCCGTGCCGTGCCGCTAACCGGCGCGGCCCGCATCTGGAAGGAATGTGATGAGCAACACCGTTCAAGCCGCGGCCGCCCAGGCGACCCGGACCGCCGGCGGCCCGGCCGGAGACGGCCGTGCCCGGCATCGGGGGCTGGCGCTGGGGCTAATCTTGCTGGCCCAGCTGCTGGTGGTGATCGATGTGTCGATCGTGACCCTGGCCCTGCCGGCGATCCAGCGCGGGCTGGGCTTTTCGCCGGCCGGGCTGCAGTGGGTGATCAGCGCCTACGCGCTGACGTTCGGCGGGTTCTTGCTGCTCGGCGGACGGCTGGCCGACCTGCTGGGCCGGCGGGCGATCCTGATCGCCGGGGCGGCGGTGTTCACCGCCGGCTCGCTGGCCTGCGGGCTGGCCGGCTCGGCCGGGGTGCTCGTCGCGGCTCGCGCTGTCGAGGGCCTGGGCGCGGCGCTGATGGCCCCCGCGGCGCTGTCGCTGATCCTGGCGATGTTCCCCGAAGGCCCGCAGCGCAACAAGGCGCTGGGCGCGGTCGGCGCGGCCAGCGGGGCCGGCGGCGCGATCGGGGTGCTGGCCGGCGGGATGCTGACCACCTGGCTGTCCTGGCCGTGGATCTTCTTCGTCAGCCTGCCGGTCGGCGCGCTGATCGTGGCCGGCGCCCGGCTGCTGCTACCGGAAAGCCGCGCCGACCTGGGCCACCGCCGGTTCGACGTGGCCGGCGCGGTCACCATCACCGGCGGCCTGTCGCTGCTGGTGTACGCGGTGGTCACCGCGGCCAGCCATGGCTGGGGATCGGCCACCACGGCCGGCCTGCTCACCGGCGCCGCCGCGCTGATCGCCGCGTTCGTGGTGATCGAGGCCCGGTCGGCGGCGCCGCTGCTGCCGCTGTCGTTCTTCCGCAACCGGACCGTGACCGCGGCGAACCTGGCCGGGCTGCTGCTGGGCGGGCTGATGTTCCCGATGTTCGTGTTCTTGTCGCTGTACATGCAGCAGGTGCTGGGCTACTCGGCGATCAGGGCCGGCCTGGCGTTCCTGGTCATCGCGGTCGGGATCATCGCCTCCTCCGGCCTGGCGCAGCACCTGGTCACCCGGGCCGGCGCCAGGGTGGTGCTGGCCGCCGGGCTGGCCGGCTTCGCCGCCGCCCAGGTGCTGTTCACCCGGCTGCCCGCCGCCGGCAGCTACACCGCGCACCTGCTGCCTGGATTCCTGATCGTGGCCGGCGCGCTCGGCCTGGCCGTCGTCGGCGACCTCATCGCCTCCGCGACTGGCGTCAAGCCCGCCGACGCGGGCCTGGCCTCGGGGCTGATCAACACCAGCCGGCAGATTGGCGGCGCCGTCGGCCTCGCGGTGACCACCACCATCGCCGCCGCCCGCACCGCTAGCCTGCTGCACTCCGGCCACCCGGCCGCGGCGGCGCTGACCGGCGGATTCCACGACGCGTTCGCCGTCACCGGCGGGCTCGCCCTGACCGCAGCCGCGGTAGCAATTGGTGTCATTCGCCGTGCGCCCGCGGCCGAACCGCCCGCCTCCACGCCCCCCGGGCGAGGCGGCCCGGGCCCCGGGCCTAGGTGATCATGATGACGGCTAGCCAGCACACCGCATCCTGCTGGTCGCCGCGATCATCGCGTTGGCGTCGGGCGTGGTATCCCTGGCCGCTATCCGCAGCAAGGACTTCGCGCGCGCCGCGCCCGGCGGCCAGGAAGGTCCCAGGAAATGAAGCCACCCGGACGGGCAGGCACTCAGGCCGAATCCGGCCGAGTCGCAGCAACCACTGAGCCGCGGTGAGCTGATGCCAATCCGGCAGCCCCAGCGGCCGAGACCCATGAGGAGGTCAACCCGATGACAGCGCCAGACATCGGCCAGTTCGAGCTGGTGGATCCGGCTCCAGCAGGCCAGATGATCCCCAGCGTGAGGGCATCGGATGCAGACCGGGAGCGGGCCATCGGCGTGCTTAGCGAAGCGTTCGCTGAGGGGCGTCTCACCACGGAGGAGCACAGCGCGCGGGTCGAGCATGTCTATGGCGCGCGGACCTACGCGGAGCTCGCGGCGGTGTCCGCGGACCTGCCGGCCGGGCCGGTGGCAGGCCCGCCCTTGCCGAGGTCCGCCGCTCCCGCAAACCACCCCACCGCGGCAGCCAATCGCCGGATGAACCCGCTGGCGGTGGCAGCTCTGGTGTGCAGCGTGATCCCCGGCCTCCCGCAGCTTGCCGCCATCGTCCTGGGCATCGAGGCACTCCGGCAGACCCGCCGCACTGGCGAGCGCGGTGTGGCGCTCGCCACGGCGGGGCTCGCGCTGGCGACGCTCGGCTTGGTGCTGGCGGTGCTCCTGGTGCTCTAGTGATCTGGTGCTCTAGTGATCTGCCACCGATCGGCCTGTGACGAGGATTGGTACAGGATCCTGAGCGTCACGTGACTTGATGCTGGCGGCTATCTGTGATCGGCGGGGCACAGCGGTTGGGGGTGAAGTTGCCAGCCGCGGGCGTGCAGCCAGTCCAGCGCTGGCGCGGCGAGCCGGGCGCCGGGTTCGGGTGGCTGCCCGGTGATCAGGGGGCCGTTGCCGCAGCAGGAGCAGCTGACGTCGATGACGGGCATGGCCCCCAGTCGATGGGTGAACTCGTCGACGACCTGGTTTCGAAGGGATACCTGGCACGGCACGAGGACCCCGCCGACCGCCGGGCCAAGCGCATCTACCTCACCCAGAAAGGCCGCGCGACCGCCACAACCAGCAAAGCGGCAACACGCCACGTCGAAAAGCAGCTATCACAGATGCTCGGAGCCCAGCAATACCAGCAGATGCGCCGCGACCTGACCGCCATCGCCGCACTGGATCCCTCGATCACAACCGGCTGACACGCTCGTCTTGCCAGCGGCGGCACCGGCCGATGCCATCAAGATCGTAGTGAAACGCAGTCAAATTCGGCACGACAGATCTACTCGACGCGCTGCCAGGCCACGTTCCCAGACCCCGCCATGGACCCATGCCGATCTTTCAGGGTGGCACCGATGGCTGCGGCGGCGGTAATCGGGACCGGTCACGCTCTGCACGATGACGCCGCCGGCGCTCACAGGCGCACCTGGGCGCGGGCAGCTTCCAGGCCAGCGGTGGTCTGGGCGCGGACTGCCTCGATCTTGGGCCTCGGCAGCCCCGGGACGTGCTCCGTGTTGTAAATCGAACGGTTGGCGACAGGCATCGCCGAAAGAGCCTCGGACCGGGCAGGCGCCGCCCGGTGATCGTCGTAAGAGGCGTTGCAAATCCGGCGTGTCCGGCACCCGGACCAGGACCGTTTCTTCTACAGTCCGGGTGTGACCGAGCCCGCCACCATCGGCCCGCACGATGCGTCCCCGCATGCCGGGCAGGTCGTCCGCCGCGTTTTGCTCCGCCGGAACATCGTCATCGACGCGGAGACCGCGCGGCTCGTCGCCGCCGCCGTCCAGGCCGCGCTCCAGGCGGGTGCGCCTTCCCGGCCGCCGCGCCGGGGCCGAGGTGTTCCCGCGGCCGATTGCGAGCCGCTGTTCTGATAACGGCTCATGCTCGGGCCCGGGGGACAAGGCACTCTGGTCCGCTGCTCCATATTGGTCAATATGGAGCAGCCCGCCGACGTCTGGTGCCTCGCAGGAATGGGCCCAGCGTACTGGTGAGCTCGCCTATTCAACTGTCGCGGATTCGCTGCTGGGCTTGGTCTGATGATGACCGGGAGTGGTCTCCGGGGGCGTAGCGGCTCCAGGTGCCTCCGGATTGGGCGGCGAGTTTGGCTGTGGTGACGTGGTGGTAGCCGAGGGCCTCGGCGACGATCGGGGCGGGCATTTCCATGACGTGCTGGCGGATGGCGCAGGCCCGGCCGGCGATGGCGGGGATGCCGAGGTTGCCGACGAGCGCGGCGAGGGTGTCGGAGTGCATCGGTTGCCCGGCGCGGCGGCCGGGAAACAGCCAGCGGGAGTGGCGGTTCGTGGCGGTGTTCATGTTGTCGCGGTTGTCCATCCAGGTGAGCAGGAGGTCGGCGGCTGGAGCGGGCAGCGGGGATGGCGGGTCCCCGAGCCGCAGCAGGACCTGGTCGCCGTCATGGATTACGTCGTCGATGGTGAGGCGGACGACCCGGCTGAGGGGCTGGGCGTAGAGCAGGACGATGATGGCCGCAACCCGGGGCCGCAGCGGCAGGTCGCCGCTGGTCAGGAGGTAGCCGAGCAGGTTCAGTCGCTCGCGTTGCTCAAGCGGTGCCGCTTGCCCGATCACCGGGGTGGGCAGCCGGAAGCACTGGGTGAGTTTGCTGGCGGTGCACCACAGCAGGAAGGCCCGCAGGGTGCTGCGGCTGTACTCGTTGTGCTCGGCGTGCCAGGCGTCGACGTCGGCTTGGCGGCAGGTGGTTAGGCTGCGGCCGCGGTCAGAGAGCCATCGCAGGAAGGCGGTGGCGTGCTTGACCTGGTCGCCGGCGTGGCGGCGGCCGGCTGGGGTGATGGCTTTGTTTTCCGCCCGGGTGCGGAGCCGGGGCAGGACTTCCCAGGTGGCGAAGCGGCGGATGAGCTGGGCATGCTCGGGGTCGGTGATCTCCGCGAGGTGGCCGGCCAGCCACCGCTCGAACGAGCAGATCTGCTTGTCCATGGCGGGGAGCACGCCGCAGGCCATCAGGAGTTCGCGCAGGTGGGAAGCGGCCCGCCAGGGCTGGAGGGCGTGGAACGCCTCGTGGGTCAGTGCTATCTCGCCCTGGCCGAGCCGTCGCAGTAGGTCTTCAGGTGAGCCGGGTTGTCCCTTGCGGGCGCATAGCCAGGTCAGCCCGGACAGCGGGTGGTCCATGGCGAGCAGGAAGCCGGCCAGCGGGGCAAGCTCGGGACGGATCTGGCCGGTGCCGTCGTCCAGCAGCTGGGTGAGGCGGGAGGCGAAAGCGCAGCGGGTGCAAAGACGGCCGCCGTGCAGCTTGTCCTCCCGCCCGCACCGTGAGCAGGCGAACGACTGCGAGAACCCGGCGCAGGTGGCGCAGATCGCGATGCCGTCGCTGGGACGGCGGCCAGGCAGCGCCCGGTCTTGGCCGCAGCCCGGGCAGACGCCACGGCAGCGGACCGCGTGGTCTGCGCAGGTCCGGCAGACGAACCCGTCCGGCCAGCTGCCCGCCTTGTGCCTGCGGCGGCCGCAGCGGCAGCACTCGGCCACGTACCAGCGTTCGTACTGCTCGCCGGTCGCGTAGGGACGGTTCACGGCCCGGGCAGGATACGGGCCGCCCGGGGCCGCAGCTTCGCGACCCCGGAGGGCGGGGCGGACACGTCACCGTCGGCTGTCTTGCGCACGCCGGCGTTCTCGGCGGTGGTGGCCACCAGGTCGGCCGGGGTGCAGGACAGGATGTCGCAGAGAGCAGACAGAACCTGCAGCGACAGCCGCTCGGGGGTGCCGGAGACCAGGCGGTGGACCTGGGAGGCGGACAGGTCGATGCCACGCTCGCGCAGCAGCGGCACCAGCTCGGTAGCGGTGAAGATGCGGCGCCCGGCCATCACCTCGCGCAGCCGCCATGTGTAGCCGACCTTGCGCTTCATGCTTGCCTCCCGCTCTGGGACTCAAGGGCGGCGGCGACGGTAGCGTCCAGATGCCGCCGCAGGGTGCGGGTACGGAAGTCCGAAGAAACGCAGGTGTAGATCGAGGTGGTGCTGGCGTGCTCGTGACCGACCTGTTCCTGGACGAACCGCGGATCCCAGCCGTCCTCGATCAGGTGGGTGACATATGACCGGCGGAAGGAGTGGAAATCCAGGCCGTCATCCAGGCCCAGGGCCTGGCGATAGGCGATGAAGCGGGAGTTCAGCCGCTGGCACCCGATCCGCGGTCCGCGCTCAGACGGCCAGGCCGCCGGGTTGCTGTCGGCGCCGAACAACGGGCGGACCTCGGTGAACCACTCATCCAGGACCTCAGGAGTCCAATCCCACACGGTTAGCACGCTGCGGCGCTTAGGCGGCGAGCCTTTCTTCGCCTTGCCGAACCGGACCCGGCACAGGCCGAACTCGCCGAACTCGGGCCCGTGCGGGTTACGGCCGAAGTCAGCGGCATCCAGCATCCGCGTCTCGTTGCGCCGCAGCCCGTAGGCGTAGGCGGTCTTGAACAGTGTGGCGTCGCGGAACGCGGGCAGCCAGCCCTTGCGGCCGAAGGCCCGGATCCGGGCGACCTGGTCGTCGCAGTGGGCGAAGAAGGCGTGCAGCTCGGCCTTGGTAAAGGCGCGTTTCCTGGCGTCGGCTTCATGGTCCTGGGCGTGCACCGCGGTGTTCCACTCGTGCACGACCTGGACCGGGTGGGTCCCGAACCGCTCCTCGCAGGTCGCCGTCCACTCGTAAAGGGGATCGGTGACGAACTGGCAGAAAGCGTGCACCGCCTCGGAGTAGGAGCGGATCGTCGAGCGCTTCAGGTCACGCAGCGAGCGCAGGTCCCCCAGCCACTCATCCACCATCGCCGCAGTCCAGTGCCATGGGTAGGCGTTCACGTAGGCGGCGAACGCCCTGACCGTGCTCTCCCGGCCCTCCACCGTCGTGCGGGCCAGGTTCCGCGCCAGCTGCTGGTTCGCGAACCCGGCCAGCATCGCCATGAAGACCTGTTCCTCGGGCCGCAGCAACGCGACCCCGTCGGCCAGGTGCAGCCTTGCCGCGCCCGGCGCCGGCCCGTTCAATCCCACCGGCCCACCACCCTCCGTCGCTCGCATCCGATGCGAGAAAACCGCATTCTATGCGAGTCTCTGGAAAGCCCGCAGGTAAACCCATGAACAGAAGGAATCCAGCGGCACCTGCATCACCCAAGGCACTATTGTCATCTCTTAGCACCCCGGCCCCTCCGCCCTGGTCAATCCAGGGGACACTCTCTCCGGCCGCGACGAATCACACACTGTCGCCTATTCGCATCAGATGCAATTGGCGGCAGAAGGAACAACGGAACGCTCATTGGCGGTAGAGGGCTGGCGCAGCGCATTGCTGCTGGCGCCCACACTGGCCTCGGCGTGGACGCTCATCCCGGTGCTCATCGTGGGCACGCCCTGCTTCGGCACGCTATTCCACCCCGGCCACGACCAGGGACTGGGCTTCGGCCTGGCCAACCTGGCCCGGGCCGCAGGCCAGGCCGCAGGCCAGGCCGTGGCCGCCTCGGGCAGCAGGGTCCCGGCCCAGCCTGGTCCCCTACTCTCTGCTCGCAGCCGATCCGCGCCAACTCGATGTTCCGGGACTGCGGTTCGTGCATGGTGTGACCCGGGCCATCGCCGTAGGCTGACCGCGTGACCGACGAGCAGACCGACGCTGAGTCGGGGACCGTAGATCCGCTGGCCGCGAGGCTGGATCGGCCGCTCACCGAGTTGACGGTCGACGAACTCACGGCACTCAAGGACGAGTTCGAGAAGCGCGGGGTTCGGTTCCACAGCTGGCGCTTTTTGAGCCTTACGCCTGAGAACTTGGCGCTCGCCACCGCAGCCGCTATCTACGCCAAGACGTTCCTGGAGACCCTGGCCAAGCGTCATGCAGATGCGCTGGAAGATCTTGTTGAGACCCGCATCCGCAGGAAGGGCAAGCCCGACGAGTACCGGATCGGGGTCGACGACGGTTCAGCGGCGACGATCGCCATAACAGAAGACACGCCCGACGAGGCCCGACTTGCCCTCCTCGACCTCGACGTCACCGCCGACGCGGTACGCGGCAAGGTGCTGCGGTGGGACGGCAGCGCCTCAGCATGGCGGCCCGGTGACGAGGGCTAATCGCCACTGTTGGCCGTGGCCATTCCCAGGTCTATTCACGTGGCCTGACGTATTCCGTCGTTTACGGACACCTCTCCCCTGCCGTCCGCCCTTGGCGTGCGCCCGCCAGAACCGCCAGGCCCGCGCCGGGCGCGGCCGCGGAGACAGGCGCGGGTAGCAGTCTGGGGTCACCTGGTACGGCCCGGACAGTAGCGCCAGGCACCGACATTGATAAGGGTGATACAGCGGGTTATCACCCGGTCACCAGTTTCCGGCTTCGCCAGGCCCCCAGGACGGCCGGGCCCGGCCCTGTTGGCCTCGGCAAGGAGAGTCGACCCGGGCTGCGCGGTGCCAATGAAAAAGGCCCGCCGCAGCCAGCCATGCCCTCACAGGCACGGTCTGGCTCGCGGCGGGCCCGGAGACGAGATCAGGCGCGGGTGCCAGCCGGGATGAGCGCCCGGGCGGCGGCCGGGGCAGCGGCCAGCCGGCGGCCGCGCAGCCAGACCACGGCCAGCCGGGTCAGCACGTCGGCCAGGGCCATCATGACCAGCGCCGCCACCCAGGCACCGGAGCCGGTGATGTGGTGCGCGAGGCTGAACCGGCCGATCGCCGGGCCGGCGCCGTGCGTGGCGGCGAACGCGAAGGCCATCCGGGCGCCGACCCCGGCGACCCACATGCCGGCCGCCAGCGCGCCGGCCCGGCCCAGCGGCCGGCCGTCGGCGCCGCGGCGCAGCCGGGTGGCCAGGCCGCCGATCGCGCCCATGGCCGCGCCGGCCATCACACCGAGCAGCTCCAGCGCGATGTCGCTGCCGCCGACACGTACGGAGTGCAGGAACATGACCGCGGCGGCGGCCACGGCCAGCACCGGGACGGCCAGGGCCCGCAGGTCCAGGGAGTGCTCGCGGAGCTGGCGGATGACCATCAGGACGAGGATCGCGTTGATCACGTACATGTTTATGCTCATGCCGTCAGGGTGCCGCGCCGGGCCCGTCCAGAGCGTCGGCCCACGGGTGGGAGTCCAGGTTGACACCGACCTCCACCCTCGGGTCGACCCGGGCCGCGGCCACTCCAGGTGCACCTGGCCCCGCGCACGCCGCCACGCACGGCGCCGGCGCGGCGATCGGCCGGTTCAGCATCGCGCACCACATCACCGGCTCTGCCGCGTGGGTGGCGGCGCTGGCGTCGGCGCGCGCCGAGGGCGTGTCCATCCGCACACTCGCCGCCGCGGTCAGGCTCTCGTCCTCGCGGGTGCACCAGATCGTGGCTGCCGCCGACCTCGATGAGCTGGACGCGGCGCTGGGTGAGCTGCGGGCGGCGGGCTGGCCGGCCCCGGAAGACCCCGATGGCGATGACGACGCGGAGCTGGACGGCCGCGAGCTGATCGCGGATCGCCTGTCGGACGAGGTGGGCTGGCTGCGACAGTGCACGGGCTGGCTGAGGCAGCTCGACGGGGGCGGCTACCGTCGGCGGTCAACCTGCGCCCGGCCGCCGACTGGCCGGACCGGGCCGTCGTGGCCGTCGACCTGGCGCGGGTGGCCGCAGTCATCGACCGGATCGCCGCCGACGTGGACGAGCTCGCCCGAGCCCGGTGGGTCCAGGACCTGACTAGCGCCGCGGTGCTGCCCCACCCGCGGGCGGAGCGCCGCCGACGGCTGGCCGAGCCGGACCTGGAGTTCCGGGCCTTCTGCGCCCGCAAGGGATTGCCCGCCTCCTCAACCCTGCCACTGGAGCGGGCCTGGGACGCCTGGCAGGCCGAACGATACCGACGCGGCGAGACCGGCCAGCGGCCCGGCTACACCGGCAACCCGTTCCGACCACGCTGACCACCCGCCCAGCCCGCCAGCCGCGTTCAGGAAACTGGACGCCGTAGCGGTGCTGACGGGTCCATTGTTACCGGCACCCCAACCCGGGCCCCCGCTTGACCGCTCGGCCCTCCGGTGGTTTTGCGTGGTGTCCCGCCGCCGGTGGCTGATCCGAGATCGTGGCTGGCCAGGATGTCGAGCAGGGTGAGGAGGTCACGTCGCTGCGGTGCGGTCAGGGGCGCAAGGCGCTGCTCTTGGAGTTGCCCGGCGATGGCGTCGGCACGTTTGATCAGGTCCCGGCCCGCGGCGGTGAGGTGCAGCGCGTGGCGTCGCCGGTCCCGGGGATCGGGCCGTCGTTCCACCGCCCCGAGAGATTCGAGGTGATCGACGATGCCGACGATCACGCTGCGGTCCACGCCCAGCCCGGCGGCGAGGGTCTGCTGGGAGGTTGGCTCGTGCTGCTGGAGCAGCCGCAGGGCTCCGTAGTGGTTGGGGCGCAGCCCGAGGGGGGCCAGCGCGGCGGCGAAGCGGTCCCGCGCGGAGGCGCCGAGCCGGCTGAGCAGGTAGCCGATGCGCCCGCTCACCTCCGCCGGCATCTGCGGGGGGCCAGGCTGGGCTGTCATGTCCCCAGCAAACCACACTTTCTGTTGAGTATGCAAACTGTTGACAGTCTCAACAGTTTTGCTTATCATCAAAACGTGCCCGCTGGGCGCCAGCCGGAAGGGGACCGGTCCCTGCTCCCCCGACAGAAAGTGCCACCGTGAACCTGACCGCAGCCCCCGCGCTGACCCTGCCCACCGCCCGCCGGCCAGACCCGCCCGTGCCCGCCGCCGAGAAGGTCCAGCGGGTCGTCTACGCCGTCGCCATCTTGTTCCCGGTCGTGGCGTTCGGGATCTTCCGCGCCCTCGCCCCGCCGATCAAGGACGCCGCCGCCGCGCAGCTGGCCTGGTGGGCCGCCCATCCCGGCGTCCACCAGGCCGAGGTGGTGATCTTCCCGCTGGCCTGCGTGCTGTCCCTGCTCGGGATCATCGGCCTGGCCCGCCTCGCGATCGGCCGCTCGCCGTGGCTCGCGCTGACCGGCGGCGCCCTCGCCCTGGCGGGCTGGGGCACCCTGCCGATCTGGGCCGGCCAGGACAACCTGAGCTCCATCATCGCCAAGATGGGCGCCAGCCCCCAGCTGGCCCAGGTGTGGACGCAGTTCAACGGCACCGGGACCAGCACCTACCTGTACATCTTCATCATCGGCCACCTCGTCGGCCCGCTGCTGCTGGGCATGGCCCTCGCCCGGGCCCGCGCGATCCCGCGCTGGTCACCCATCGTGATCGCGGTCAGCATCCCGCTGCACATCCTGGCCTTCGTGACCGGCACCTGGTACGTAGACCCGATCGCCTACGCCCTGCTGGCCATCGCGCTGATCCCCGCGGCCCGCGCCGCGCTCCGATCCGGCCCGCTGCCCGCGACGCCCCCGGCCTGACCACCCAGCCGGCCGGCTGTCCCCAGCACCTCACAGTGCCCAGGGACACCGGCCGGCTGCAGGCGAGCCGGGCGGCCAGCAAGAATGAAACCAGACGGCGCTCGCGCCGGTAACCGCAGCCGCCACTCCCGCCGGGCGAACGCCCACCCTCCGCGGTCAGCCATCCCGGCCTGACGGTCGTCATCGCGCAGACCTCGAAGGCCACCGGTCCCAGGCGGCCATGAACCCGTCCCGCCGGTCCTAGGCCGAAGTTACGGCAAGTTCGGTAGGTGTTTCCGGGTTTGACCTGGTGTTTTGCCGGGCTGGCCTGGTGGTGTTCTGGCTACTTCAAGGTGAGCGGGATCGGGGCGCCGAGGAGGTGGAAGGCTTCCCGCTGGGTGCTGGTGGGCTCGGTGAGCATCGGCACGGTGGTCTGGGCGCCGGCGAACCGGACCTGGTTACGGGTCAAGGTGGCCAGGTGCTCCAGCAGGCCGTGGAAGCTGTAATAGGGCTGGCCGGCCTGGTCGTACTGGTATGAGGCCTTGGCCTGGGCGGCCGCCGAGCGGCGGGCCGGGGAGACCGGGTTCGCCGGGACGGGCGGATGCTCGTCGGTGAAGGTCAGCGGGGCCCAGGCGCGGCGCAGGTGCCAGGTCAGGTAGCAGGCGAGCATACAGATCAGCACGTGGGCCTTGACGCGTTCCTCGAGCCGGTGGAATACCGGGCGCAGGTCCAGGTCGTCGGCTTTGATGTGCCGGAAGTCCCGCTCGACGTATTTGAGGTTCTTGTAGGCGGTCACCACGCCGGAGGCGTCCAGTTCGCTGGCGGCCACGGGGGTGCGCAGCACGTAGAACCCGTCCAGGGCGGCTTCAGCGTCGATCTGGTCCTGCTTGCGGGCCACGGCCAGGCTGTCATCGGTGATGGTGACCTGGAAGTGCTTGGCGGTCTTGTACTTGCTGATCACTTTGCCGATCTCGACCCCGATCGGCCCGGCGCCGGACAGCCGCCCGGCCTGGACGCGGGCGATGATCGGCGCCAGCAGCTTCTCGGTCGCTTGGAGCAGGTCCTCGCGCTTGCGGGCCCGGTCGGAGGCCAGCACCGGGTTGCGGCAGGCGACCAGCCGCTCGCCGGGGAAATCCGGGCTGGTGATCTCGGCCAGGTCCTGCTCGTCGAACAGGGACAGCTGAAGCGGGCCGCCGTCGGCGATCAGCTTCTTGATGGCCGGGGCGCGCAGCGCGGTGATCCATTGGCAGGGACCGGTGCGGGGGGTGCCGTCCTCATGCTGGTTCAGCGCGGCGATCCGGGCGGACGTGATCATCCCCCGGTCGCCGACCATGACCATCTTGGCCAGCCCGAACTTGTCCCGCACCACCTGGACGATCTGGGTGAACGCGGCCGGGTCGCCGGTGTTGCCGGGGAATACCCGGACCGCGACCGGGCGGCCTTCGGGGTCGGTCAGCAGCCCGTACTCGATCTGCAGCCGGCCTTTCTTGCCGTCCCGGGAGTAGCCGCGGGCGGCCAGCGGGCAGTGCGAGCCTTCCAGCCACGAGCTGGACAGGTCGAACAGCGCCATCCGTGACGGGTTCGCGTCTGGGGCCAGGTGCCGGCGGGCCAGCCCGGCCTCGATCGCGTCCTGCCTGTCTTCCAGCCAGTCCATCGCCGCGTAGATGTCATCGGTGCTGGCATCGGCCGCCCCCAGGTCGCCGCCGAGGGTGACATCGGCCCACCAGGTCAAGGTGGACAGCTTGGAGCCCGGCTTGACCACCCTGGAGATGATCAGCGCCAGGGCCAGGTCCCGCGGTCGGCCCGCCGGGCCGAGCAGCGCAGGCAGGGCCAGCTTGGCGGCCATCGCGTGCACCGCGGCGACATGGCCGTGCGGCACCGACCGGGTGATGGTGACCGCCTCGGCGGCCGGCACCAGCTGCTGGCCTTTCAGCCCGGCGTCGATCAGGTCGATGACATGATCGGGCAGCGCGGACAAGTTGGCCACGGTCTCGTTCTTGACCTTGCCGGCCTCCCGGTAGGTGCGGCGCAGTGGCCGTTCTCCTGCTGGTCAGCTGGCCTGGTCGTCCGGCTCTCGCCGTGCCCGTCAACTGGAGGCTCGGACGCCTCGGCGACCAGTCGCCCGGCGCCAGCTCCGCCACCCTGGACGGCATGTTCGACTTCCGGCACCCGCCTCACAGCCCGTTCATCCTGGACCCGGCGAGCAGGCAGCCAGCACACCGCTGATGCCTGCACGCCTGACGCCGACCATCCAGTCGAGCTAGCCGCGGACGATCTCTCGCCAGCGGCCTCGCCGGGCATTCGCCGCAGGGGTCCCGGGCACATTGATCGGCTGGGCGCGGCTGGCTGCCGCATCGGGCCATGGCCGCATCCGCCGATCGGAGGATGCCAGCACGCGGTCGGCTAGGGTCGGCTGGGCCGTCGGGCGGGCAGGGGTAGCGGCTGCGACGGTCTTGGAGGTCTCTTGCTGGGTGTCTGCGGCGATGTCATCGCGGGAGCCCATCGTGTGCGAGCATCGCTGCCGGGCTTGACGGCAGGCGCCGCGCGCGGCCCCTGACGATGACCCGCTGCACCGCAAGGCTGACGGCCAGGTACAGCAGGCTGCTGGCACTGCCCACGCCCCGTTCGGCTGTGCTCATGTCGAGCAGTGAGTCGTAGCCGAGGTGCACGGCAAATGCCGCTGCCCACAGCAGTGCGGTCAGCCAGCTGCCCTGTGACCATGCCTGGCCGTCGCGCAGCCACACGCGTACTGTGGCGGCCCTGACCTTGGCGAAGAAGGCTGCCAGGACCAGGCTGCCGGCCAGGCTCGCCACAGTCACCGGATCTGCGTGGTGTCCGCTCAGGAATGACGCAACCTGGCTGACGCCGAGCACCGCGAGGATCAGGGTGATCCGGGCCCTGGCCCGGACTGGGCGGACTTTCAGCTGCCGGTAGATCAGCAGGCCCAGGATGACGACGCCGACGGCGAGATCCGCCAGCGCCGAACCTGTCATGACCGCCCCGCAAGCTCGATCTCGCGGCCGCCGGGCGCGTCCAGGCGGTGGCCGGGCAGCCAGGGCAGCCAGCGCGGCAGGTACCAGCACCGCTCCCCGAGCAGCGCCAAGGCGGCGGGCAGCAGGACGCCGCGGACAACGGTGGCGTCGATGAGGACTGCGGCCGCGGTGCCGATGCCCAGGATCTTCAGGTCGATCAGCGGCAGAGTGGCGAAGATCGAGAAGACCGCGACCATGATGAGGGCGGCGCTGGTCACCACGCCCGCGCTGGAGGAGATCCCGCCCACGACGGCATCGTGCGCGGAGGAGCCGCGAGACCACAGCTCACGGATGCGGCTCAGGATGAACACGTGGTAGTCCATGCTGATCCCGAACAGGAACACGAACATGAACAGCGGCACGAAGGAGATGATCCCGCCGAACGAGGTGTAGCCGAGCTGCGACTGCAGCCTCCCGTCCTGGAAGATCAGCGTGATCAGCCCGTAGGCCGCGCCGACCGACAGCAGGTTCAAGAGGATCGAGACCAGCGAGATCGCGACGGAACGGAACGCGACCAGCAGCAGCACGAAGGCTAGGGCGGCGACGAGCGCGACCACCACCGGGGTCCGGTCGTGCAGCTGGTGGGTGAAGTCGTACTGGCTGGCCGTGTCGCCGGTCACCGCGTAGCTGATCCCGGGAACCCGGCCCAGCGTGGCGGGCAGGATCTGGTTCCGCAAGGTCAGCAAGGCCTGGTCCGACACCGCGTCCGACCCGGTGCCGGCCAGCGGGACACCCACGACCAGGGCCTCGCCATTGACCGGGCCGCCGACCGCGGTGGCGGTCACCGGCTCGCGGATGGCACCTCCGGCTGCCGCGCGCCCCTGCAGCGCGGCGACCTCGGCCATCACCCGCGGGCCGGTGGCACCCGGGCCGGTCACGACGACCTCGGCCGGCGAGGGCGCCTGCGGGAAGGCGCGGTGGATGGCGCTGGTGGTCGCCACCACGGCCTGGCCGGGCGGCACGTCGACGGCCGGCTCACCGAGCCGCATGCTCAGCGAGGGCGCGGCCAGCGCGATCAGGGCCGCCGCGGCGGTGACGCCCCAGATCACCGGGTGGGCGACCACGCGGCGCACGAGCGCGGCCCACAGCCGGGACGGGCGGGCGGCGGCGCGGCCGCGGCCGAGGAACGGGATCCGGCCCCGGTCGGCCCGCGGGCCCAGCCACGACAGCAGCGCCGGGATCACCGTGAGCGAGCCGGCCACCGCCATGCCGACCACCGCGATCGTGCCGAGGGCGATGCCGGTGAACTGGTCGATGCCGGTCAGGAAGAGCCCGGCCATCGCGATCATCACCGTGACGCCGGACACCAGGATCGAGCGCCCGGAGGTGCCCGCGGCGATGCGCAGCGCCTTGGCGAAGGACCGGCCTCTGGCGCGTTCCTCCCGTTCGCGGCGCAGGTAGAACAGGGAGTAGTCGACGCCGACGGCCATCCCGACGATCAGCACGACCTCGGCGGTGGAGTTCCCGGCCGGCAGCCAGTGGCTCGAGATCGTCACCAGCGACAGGGCCGCGATGACCGCGGAGACCGCGAGCAGGATCGGGATGCCCGCGGCGACCAGGGCGCCGAACACCACCAGCAGCAGGATCAGCGTGATCGGCACCGAGGTGGCCTCGGCCTGGCGGAAGTTCAGCGAGTTGTCGATCGCGCGGGTGATGCTCGCGTCACCGGTCTCGGCGACGAGCAGGTCCGGATGGCGGGCCTGCACGGCGGCCACGGCACGCTGGTCAGCCGCCACCGCCTGGTCCTGGTTGCTGGTACGGCCCGGGACGTCGAACGTGACCAGGGCGCTGCGCCCGTCCGCCGACACCGGCGACCCGCGGCCGGCCTGCCGGGTGCCCGCGGTGAGCGGCGAGGCGATGTGAGCGGCGGAGGCCGGCAGGGCGGCCAGGGCGGCTGCCACCTGGCGGGCGGCCTGCCGCATGCTCGCGTCACCGGCGAACGTCTTGTCCGGCGCGCGCGCCTGGATCAGCACGGTCTCGCTGGCCGAGCCGTAGAAGTCCGGCGCGGCCTGTTGCAGGGCCCGCTCGGCCTGCCCGGCCTGGCCGGGATCGTAATTGGGCAGGCTCCTGGAACCCAGAGCCTGGCTGGCCACGAACAACACGGCGACCAGCGCGAGCCAGCCGAACACCGCGGTCTTCTTGTGCCGGGCGCTCCACCCGGCGATCCGCTCGACGAACGGCCGGCGTTCCGCTCTCTCGGGGGCGGGCTGGCCTGTTTGTGGCAACACTGAACTCTGTGACTGGTGCATGATGACCTCTCCGGAAGATGGTGAGACGACAGGGGCTGAGTGAGTAAAAGGGGGATTTGGTGATTAAGGGGCGCGGCCGGCCGAGGATCAGGGCAGGGCGGCGAGCAGGACCGGGACGCCGCAGACGGTGAGGACGGCGCCGGCACGCAGCACCACGCGGACAGCGGGTACCGAGCCGAGCTGGACCCGGGGGAAGCCGGCGGCCGGCTCGGCCGCGACGGCCATGATGGCCAGGGTCAGCACGAACCAGGCGAGCAGGGCTCGGTGCCAGTTACGCGCCCGCCAGGCCGCGACGCGCTGGCGAAGCGGCGCCTGCGGCGCTCGCGCACGCCAGGCCGAAACCCCATGGCCGCCTCACACCACCCAGGCGAACGCCGTGCGATGGCGCTCGCCCCAGCCGGGGACGTGGCTCGTCCCCCCATGACGGCGGAGTGCAGACTCCACGGGCCTGATACAGGCAATACTTGACTCGGCGACTGGCGCATCGTGGCCTCTTTCTGCTTGGCGGCGGAGGAGCGGTTACCTGGTGCGAGCGGTCGGTTCCCGGCCCCGCCCGTGAGCTGGGCCCTCACGGGCGGGGCTGGAACCACTGTCCGTTCGGAACAAAAGAGAAGGCAGCGGGCCGGGACGCCGGAGCAGGTCCCTGGCCTCCGCGAGGGGGTCTTCCGGCTCGCGCAGCAGGGCCCGCGCGACCCGGGCGTGGGCTCGTGCGGTCAGCACGAGGACGTAGCTGAACAGCGCGAACAAGATCAGGCACGCGGCGGCGGCGAGTAGCGCCTTGGGCAGCGTGTCGACGTAGAAGCCGGCCGCGCCGGAGCCGGACGGGCCGTTCGGGAAGTAGCCGAGCTGCACGCCGTGCACCGCGAGCCCGTGCGGGTAGTGCTCGACCGGCGCCCAGTACCACAGCGGCATGGTGATCCCGGCGGCGAGGGTGAGCCAGACGGAGAGCACGACGCACCCGAGGATCACCAGCGGGACGAACATGCCCACCAGGTAGGCGGACTCGCGCCAGGTGGCCGGGTCCTTCCAGTACGCGCGGGCCCGGGCCATCAGCCCCGGCGCGGTGGCCAGGCCGGCCGGGTCCGGCTGGCGATAGCGGTTCTGGACGGGCTCGCCCAGCACCCCGCGCAGGCGCGAGCGCTCCGCCCCGGCGCAGCCGTGGATGACCCCGGCGGCGGCCACCAGCAGCGGGATGCCGGCCAGCGTGATCGAGAGCACGGCCGCCGCGCTCGCCGCGGTCAGCGTCGCGCTGAACAGCAGCCAGCCCATCACCTGGTAGGCCAGCAGGTACCAGGCGCCACGCCAGGTGCTGGCCGCAAAGCCCTGCCGCAGCGGGTTGCGGTACAGCCGCAGCCGGGACGATGCGGCGTTCATCCGACGTCCCGCATGAGCTGCCCCGTCGCGCTGACGTGCCCGGTGAGCTTGGCGAGCTGGTCGCGCAGCCCGGCCTGGCTGGCCACGGCCTCCTCGGCGAGCTTGCGGTAGGCGGCCATCGCCACCGCGTCGGCGCGGTGCCGCTGGAGCCGGTAGTAGCAGCCCACGATCGCGGCCACGGCGGCGCAGATCGGGACGAAGATGCCCAGAATGATGCCGATCGCGGTGTAGTTGGTGCCGCTGGCGGCGAGGATGCGGGTCGCGGTCATCGGTCGTTCCTCTCTCATCTCGAATGCGCCTTTCTGGGTGCTCTGGTTCGCCTCATCGGCCCAGAGCGCCGCGACGATGGCCACGCGGGGCTCGGCGATCATGCCGAGACCACCGGCGCGCTGGCGGGCGAGTAGTTCGATCATGCAGGGGTGCATCGTGTTCACCTATTGAGTGCGGTTGCTGCGGGATGAGCCGGTCAGCTGGGAACGGGCGAGTGCCTTGGCCCGGACCACATCGGGATCCCGCGGGTCGGGCGGAAGGACCTCATGCCAGGGGCGGTCGCGCCGAACCCTCGGCCTGTCGATGCGGATCCGCTTCACTGTCATCTCCTTTCTCTTCCATTCAGGTCGTCGTTCTCGCCGGCATGCTGCCCCGGGCGGGCTCTGCCCGGCTCGTGGTCACCGGCTGGTTGACCGCGGCGATGCCGTGCTCGCGCAGCGCCGGGGCCAGGCCATCGAGGGAGAGCAGATCCTCGGGATCAAAGACGCCGCGTGGGAGAGCGCTGCCTGCGCCGTCGGCGATCAGAGTGCGGGCGAAGACCACCGCGGCTGCGGCGGCGCAGCGGTAGTCGCCGCGGCACTCGAGGGTCCGTGCGGCGAGCCGCTCGCCCTGCCTCAAGACCGCGACCCAGTGCGCTACCGGTTCCTCGCTGGCGTCGCCTCCATCGGGGCTGGGAGGAGAACCGAACGCGGCGCGCGGCAGCCGGGACATCAGACCGGCCTTGTTCATGGCGAGCATGGCGCGGTGGGTGGTTCGCTCGGCGATGCAGACGTACGGGCTGACCACCCGATCGCCTGCCACGCTGCCCAGCCAGCCGCCATCGGGTTCGGCAAAGCCGAGGCAGCGGCGCGGGCCGAACGGCTGGGGCAGCGGAATGACCTTCGTGCGGTGCCGGCCGGCGGTGGTCAGGCCGCGGTGGGCGAAGTCGCCGCCCGCCCGGCCGCTGGTGCTCTTGGTCGAGACGGTGAAGACGAGCTCGACCTCGTCGGCCTGCGGGTGGGCGGCCAGCAGGCCGGCGGCGATGAGGTTGGTCACCCCGGGGGCGATGCCCGCGTTCATGACCACGGTGCCCCGCGCCGTCCCGGCCTCGTGCCGGAGACGCCGGCCCGCCCCGGCCGGCATGGCCGAGACGTTGATGAGCAGCCCGCCCCGGTCGAGCACCATTGTCTCGGCGGTGAGCCCGGGGTCGGGAACCGTGTTGATGACCACGTCGGCGGCGCCGATCGCTGCCGCCACGGTCTCGGGCTCGTCCAGGTCGGCGTGGCGGAAGCCGACGCCGGGATCGGGCCTGCGCCCGGCCCTGACGACGGCCCATCCGGCGGTCTCGAACTCCTGGGCGAGGATCCGGCCGAGCACGCCCTGCGCGCCGATCACGAGCACCCGGCTGGTGCTGCACTGCTTGGCTTGCGAGCTGCTCGCCGCATCGGGGGCGCCGGCATCGAGCTGGCCGGTCTTGGGGATCGTCATTCGTGTTCTCCTGCCGGTGCGTGTTGTGGGTCGCCGGTCATCGGTCGTTCTCTCATTAACTGCGGGCCAACTGCTTTACAAGACGGTGATCCCGAGCATCCGCGCTCCCGTCTCAGTGCGGGGCCGGTGCCGGCTTCCCGGCGCGAACACCACGTACGTGCCGGGCCCGTAGCGATCCTCACCCTCGATCACCTCCCCTCTCACGACGTAATAGCGCTCCTCGGTGGCGTGCACATCGACTTGGGGCCATTCGGTCCCTGGCGCGAAGTCGATAAGCCAGCCGCGGGCTTTCTGGGTGTGCGGCAGCCGGCGGCGCATGATCCCGGCGGCGACTTCAATCGGTGCGATGTCATCGACCTGGACGGCGGTCATCACCGCGCTGGCGGGCGGGGTATCGGTCATGCATCCCATCCTGGCCACGGCGATCGCGCGGCCCAAGAGTCTGCAAAGACATCTAGGGGTACAATCGTGCCATGAACCGTCACCGGGTCGTGGCCCTGCTGAACCCGCCCCAGTCGCCGTTCGAGCTGTCCTGCGCCGCCGAGGTCTTCGGTACCATCCGGCCGGACGTGCCGGCGCACTACGACTTCACGGTGTGCGCTGAGCACCCCGGGCCGCTGCCGACCACCCTCGGTTACGCGATGCTCGTCGACGCCGGGCTGGCCGCCCTGGAGGAGGCTGACACCGTGGTCGTCCCGGGCTGGGAGCCAACCGGCGGCCCGGTGCCGCCGGCCGTCCTGCAGGCGCTGCGGGCCGCGCACGGGCGCGGGGCGCGGATTGCCGCCATCTGCACCGGGGCGTTCGTCCTGGCCCAGGCCGGGCTGCTTGACGGCCGCCGCGCCACCACCCACTGGCGCCGCGCGGCCCAGCTCGCCACGGCATTCCCGGCAGTCCAAGTGGACCCCGACGTGCTGTACGTGGACCATGGCGACGTCGCGACCAGCGCCGGAACCGGTGCCGGCATCGACTTGTGCCTGCACCTGGTGCGCTGCGACTACGGCTCGGCGTACGCCAACCAGATCGCCCGCAGCATGGTGCTGCCGCCGCACCGGGAGGGCAGCCAGCGCCAGTACGCGATACAGCCCGGCACCGACAGGACCGACGAGTCGCTGGCACCGCTGCTGGAGTGGGTCACCTCGCGGCTCGACACAGAGCTGACCCTCGGCCGGCTCGCCACGCGCACCGGGCTGTCGAGCCGGACCCTGGCACGCCGGTTCGCCGAACAACTCGGCACCAGCCCAGGGCAGTGGCTGCTGGGCCAGCGGCTCGACGCGGCCCGGACCCTGCTGGAACAGACCGACCTGCCGGTCGAAGCCATCGCCACCCGGGTCGGGCTCGCCTCCGCGGTCAACCTGCGGCGCCGTTTCCGCGCCGCCCTGGGCACCACTCCCGGCGCCTACCGGCGGGCCTTCGGCGAAACCCGGCTGCCAGCGACACCACCAACCCCACGGCCACGCCGAGAAAACCTCACAACTGCGGCCAGCAGCCGGTGATACCGCGCCTGTTGGCAGAGTGCCTGAATTGTCACCACATACCGGAAGTGCCATAGGTGAGGCCCGCTGGTCCACTCCCGCGCCCGGCTGAGGTGGGTCGGTCCCGCCTGGGCCAGCGCGAGGACGACCTGCAGGGTCCAGGCCAGCCGTTCGGCGTCGCCGTCGAGCCACTCGTTGAGCGGGGTAAGGCCGTCGAAGTCGTGGATCGGCTCGCTCAGTGGTAGACGTGCATGGTCGTGCTCCCTTGGGGAGTCGTTATGGATGGCGGTCTCGCCGAGATCGGTGAGCAGGCCTTTCAGGCGGCGGGCGACAGCGGTGTGCCGTTCCACCTCGCGGGGTCCAGCCGCGTTCGCCGGCGTCCTTGACGAGCTGCTGTTCGACCTCGAGCCGGGCCCGCAGCCGTGGGACGTACTCGGGGGTTGGTGACGAACTTGGCGCAGGTCAGGTAGAGGTCACACTCGCACGGTCCTTCGGCGGGCAGGCGCAGGGAGCATACTCCCGGCACGCCAGCCCCTGGGCCGCGGCCATCTAGCCGAGCTAGGGCCGGCGAAGCCGGCGAGAATGAGTCAATTTGGCTGATCCTGGCCTGGTTTGCGGAGTTGTCGCTGGTGGCCGGGCACGGCTGGTCAGGCTGCTATTCCTGCTCGCTGGGCGAGGTTGTCGATGGCGGCCTGGTAGGTGCTGGCGGCTTTGCGCAGGGGTGCCGGGTCCGGTCCGGTGAGCTCGGCGAGCCCGGTGCGCAAGACCCGGTCATGGACGCGGGTGAGGAACATGGCGTGCCGGAGTCCGGTGCTGGTGACCTGGTAGCGGTGGGTGTGCGGGATGCGTTCGATGAGGTCGTGCTCGCGTAGCCGGCGTAGGTCATAGGTGGCCTGGCCGGGCGTGATCGATCCCGGACCGCGGGGCGGGCGGCCGAGGTATTCGCCGAGCAGGCTGCGCAGGTCCTTATTCAGGAACCCGCCGGGGTGCAGCCGGAAGATCAGCAGGATGTGCAGCAGTGCCTGGGCGCGCGGGTCGGTCAGGCGCAGCCCGGCCACGCGGGTGCCGTTGTCGTGGAGGACGGGATCGCAGGCCGAGCGCAGGACGCTGTCCCCGGCGATGGGGTCGTGGCTGAGTCGCTGGACGGCCAGCAGCCGTCGGTTGGCGGTGTAGCCGATCTCCCGCAGGGCGGGCAGATTAGTCAGCCGTTTGCCCAGGCCGAAGTCCATGGCCTGGTTGATGGTGGTCTCCGTGCGCAGCGCCCGTCCGTGCTTGTGGTACTGCTTGATCTGGGTGTGCTTGTAAAGCACGTGCAGGCTGGGGGTGACCCCGTCGGTGACCACGCGGGTGGCGAAGATGCCCGGGGTGTGGTTCTTGCGGCCGCGGTAGATGGACCGGCCGAAGATCAAGCTGATCCGGTCGGGCCGGCCCAGGTCGAGGTTGTCCCGGATGACCTGCTCGAAGAAGATCCGCCCGGACACCGGCTTATCGAGCATCTGGGTCAAGGAGAACTCTGCCTGCAAGATGGAGATGTCATACCGGTAGCCCGCAGCCCGGTCGGCGGCGCTGAATGGGTGCGGCAGCCGGGCCAGCCACTTACGCAGCAGCCCGTCGATCTGCGCCGGGCCCAGGGCATGGCAGATCGCCTGCAGGGCGGCCACGTCATCGACGGCCGCGAAGGCGTTATCCATCGGGGTGAAGCCGATCCCGGCCTTGGCGGCCTGCCGCTTGGCCCACTCGTTGCCGCAATGACGATCTCGTCATTGCGGGCAGTATGCCGAGCGGCCGGCTATGCCGCATCGCGTCGGCGCGGGCCTGGTTGGCGAGCCGATCGCGCCTGGCTTTGCGGCATAGTGCTCTGGCCGGTGAGGGCTACAGGTCGGCGAGGAAGGCGAGGAGTTCGTCGGGCGCCTGGTAGCGGCCGGGTTTGACGCCGGGCGGGGTGAGCCGGTCGGCGGCCTGCTGTTTGAGCGTCATGTCGGCGTGGATGTAGGGCTTGGTGCTGGCCACCGAGGCGTGGCCCATCCATAGGGCGATGACAGTGGGATCGATGCCGGCGTGGACTAGCGCCACGGCGCTGTGGCGAAGGGTGTGCGGAGTCACCGTCTTGCTGTCCAGGCTCGGGCAGCCGGGTGCTGCCTTCTGGACATACTTAGCCAGCAGGTGGGCGACCGCGTCGCGAGACAGCGGGTGTCCGGTGCGGGTGGGGAACAGGGGATCGTCGGGGCTGCCGCCGCGTTCGCCCAGCCAGGAAGCGAGCGTCGTGACGGTGGGCGGGGTCAGCGGAGTGCACCGTGATCGGCGGTTCTTGCCGCGGCAGGACACGTGCGGGCCGGTGCCCGGGTGGACATCGGCGATGGTCAGGCCGGTCAGTTCGGAGACGCGCAGCCCGGTCTGGGCGGCCAGCGTCAGCAGGGTCTGGTCGCGGTGTCCGTGCCAGGTGGTGGTGTCGACCGCGCCGATGAGCGCGTCCACTTCGGCTTGGGTGAGGAAGGACACGATGTCGGTGCGGGTGCGTCTGGCGGGGATGGCCAGCACCCGGCTGATCAGGCCGGCGTGCTCGGGGGCCTGCAGCGAGGCGTAGCGGAACAGCGAATGGATCGCTGTGAGGCGGGTGTTGCGGGTGGCGGCGCTGTTGCCGCGGGTGGACTCCAGCTCGGTCAGGAACGTGCCGATGAGCACCGCGTCCAGGTCGGCCAGGTCCAGTTGCGCGGGCAGCTTCCCGGTTCGCTGGTGGGCGAAGGTCAGCAGCGACCGCAGGCAGTCGCGGTAGCTGGCAATGGTGTGCCGGCTCGCGTGCCGCTGGGTCATCAGGTAGTCGGTGAAGAACGCCTGCATGATCGGGGCGAGCCTCATGATGCCTCCTGCGAGGAGATGCCGGTGCTGGCGATGCCGGTGTTGTGCTCGTGCAGGCGAGCGGCGGCCAGGGCTAGCAGTTCGGGGGCGGCGTGCAGGTAGTAAAAGGTCGACTGGGGGCCGGCGTGGCCAAGGATCCGCGACAGCAGCGGCATCATCGCCGCCACGTCCGCGCCGGTGCGGTACCAGTCGATAAGGGTGGTGACCGCGAAACTATGGCGTAGATCGTGGATGCGCGGCGGGCGGCGGTGCCGGGGCGTGATGCCAGCCCGGACCAGCAGCCGGGAGAATGTCGCCTCGACGGCGCTGCGGAAGGGGCGGGTTCCGGCGGCGGACAGGAAGAAACCGGGCGTGGCCGGGCCGGGGAACAGCTGGTCGCACCCCTGCCGGTAGTCGCGCAGCATCGCCGCGGTGGTCGGGTGCAGCGGCACCAGCCGGGTGTGGTCGTATTTGCCGGTGACGGTGATGACGCCGGCGTCGAGGTCAACGTCGGCGACGTCCAGGGCGAGCGCCTCGCCGACGCGCATGCCACTTACCGCCAGAAGACAGATGAGGGCGTGGTAGGTGGCCGCCTGAATGGGGATCGCCAAAGTCCCGGCCGCGTGAATGAGCGCGCTGATCTCCTGCGGCGAGTACAGGTAGGGCGCAGGCACCTCGGCGGGCGGCAGCAGGCCGGCGGGCGGGACCTGGCAGGAGGGGTCGAAGGCGGCCAGGTGGCGGGCGAATCCGCGCACCACCGACAGCCGCTGCCGATGGTAGGCCGCACTGGCCGGATCCGGTGCGGTGGCCCACGCCAGCGCCGCAGTGACGGTGACCGTGGTGTCGCCGCGTGCCGCCAGGTAATCAGCGAAGCCGGCCAGCATCCGGGCCTGGCTGATGAACTTGCAGCCCAGGCTGCGGCGCATCGCCACGTACTGCTCGGCACGCTCGTGCAGAACGCTCACCGCGGGGCTCACAGCGGGGCTCCATCCGGGCATGGCCGGGCAAGGGCGGCCAGCGCCTCGACGTCGTCGGCGGCATACCGCTGGGTGGTGCGCTCGTCTTGATGCCGGAGCAGCTGGGCGATCTCACTCAGCGAGGCGCCCTCGCGTCGCAGCTGCGCGGCCACGGCGTGGCGGAGCCGGTGCGGCCCGGCCTCGGGCAGACCCGCCCGCCGGCAAGCGCGCTGCACCACCGCGGTGATCCCGGTCCCCGCCAGGCGGGTGAACGGTGCTTTGGCCCGCACGAACAGGTGCGGGCTGCCGCAATGGACACGGCCGCGGCGCAGGTAGCCGGCCATCGCCTCACCGACATCGGCCGGCAGCGGAAGCTCGGCCAGGATGTTGCCCTTCCCGCGGACCCGCAGCACCCCCTGGCGCCAGTCGATGTCGGCCAGCGTGATGCCGGCCACTTCCGAAGCGCGTAGCCCCAGCCGGGTGAGCAGCAGCATGATGGCGTAGTCGCGCCGCCCGATCGCACTGTACCGGTCGCAGCAAGCCAGCAGCGCCGCCATCTGCTGGCCGGTCACCGCCCGCACCGGACGGGCCGGCTTCCAACCCGGCACCGTCGGCACGGCCTCGGCCAGCGCGTGGGACAGCAGCCCCCGCGCGTGCAGATAGCGCAGCAGGTTCCGCAGCGCATACACCATCGCCTGGCCATAGGCCGGGCTGCGGCAGCTCGCCCAGCCGGTCACGAACGTGACCACCTCGGCCGCCGTCAGGCGGCCCAGCGCCGCAGCCAGGTCGGCCTGCTGCGCAGCGTCGCTGCCGAGACGGGGAAATGTCCGCAGGAAGATGCCGGCGTACTTGGTGAAGTTGACGACCGTCCCGGCCGTCGCGGCCCGCTCCTGCTCAAGGTAGGTGCGGTACTCGGCCAGCAGCACCTCGGCCGGTGTGGCCGCGGGGACGACCGGTGCGCCGATCGCCTGCCGGTCCCGCAGGAAGTCCAGCAGCGGCACCAGCGACCGTGCCGTGATCCGCAGTCGGCATCCCTTCGCCCGGCGTTCGGCGAAGAAGCGGTCGACCTCGGCAAGATCGGCCAGTGCCCGGGCCGGAAGGCCCTGCACGTCCAGCCATCGGCTCACCCGGGACATCAGCCCCAGATGCGCGCTGATCGTGCCGCGGGCATAGCCCTGCTCGATCAGCATCTGCTTGAAGGCGGCCGCACGTTCGGCTAGCGGACCGGTGACTTCGGCCGGCGGCCGAAGACCGCCGATGCGCGTGACCTCAGAAGTCATGATCTCTCCTGTTCCATCGATGTGGGAGACGGACACCCACAACGATGGGCAGGCCACCAGATCATGACGCCGAAGCCGACATAAATATGCGGTCTCCAGCATCCGGGAACCAAGCGTCACCGGCCGCGTTTCAGCCTCATGCGGCATAGCCGGCCGCTCGGCATACTTGCCGTTGATGCACAGCTTGGCGTTGAACGGGAAGTAGCTGCAGAACTTGATGAAGAACGGTCCGAAGTCCTCATCGACGCAGTAGCAGTAGTACTGGTTGACCACCCCGGTCTCCGCGGCGATCCACGGGTAGGAACTGCCGTCGGCCCGGCGGCGCTTGCGGGTCCGGAACAGCGGGACCTTCTCCTGCGCCCGGCCGATGAACAGCACCCCCTCGGTTCCGGTGAAGCCCGCCAGGTACTCCTGGGCCACGTCGTCCTTGCGCTGCCCCTTCGCGAAGTCCACCCACGGGATCCCGCCGCTGGCCGCGAAGGACCGCACCGACCTGGTGAACGCCTCGCTGACCGGGGCCAGCGCCGCCGTCGAGGCCACCGGCTTACCCAGCTGGCGGTGGATGTAGCTGACCAGCCCGGTCGCGTACCGCAGCTGGGGGACATAGACGTTGAGGTACATCCGGTCGATGCACTCCACCTCGAACGTCACATAGCACGACAGCACATCAGCAGCTGAACGGGGTAGCGTCATCTCAGGCTCCGGTCCGGGCAACGGCCGCAAGGCCAACCACCGCCACAGGCGGTCCATAACGGGAGACAGCGTGTCACCCTCACGCACCGGCCGGAGCCGCTTTCACTCAGCTCAGCGTGCAGACATGGCTCGCCGGGCTGGGGTGAAACCCCGCTGGGGCGTAGTAATAGGACAACGCGCTAGAGGCGGCTGTTGTGTGAGAAGCGATTGAGATGGGGGACGTCCTCCTGGTGCGATAGTTCGGGCTTGGTGTCCCAATCGCCTAAAGGAGGACGTCCTGTGAGCAAGGGTAGCGGCATGACGCGGGGGGACAGGAAACGGAACGCCCGGCGGGAGCGGCTGCGCGGGCTGTTGCCGCGGGATGGCGCGGTGGTCGGGATCGACCTGGCCGAGGACAAGCAGGCGCTGGCGGTGATCGATCATGATGTGCGGGTGCTGGCGCGCAAGACGGTGCGGGTGAAGGCGTTCCGGCTGGGTGAGGCGCTGGACTGGGCGGCGGCGCAGGCTAGGGTGAAGGGTTTCACGCAGGTGACGGTGGCCTGTGAGCCGACCGGGCCGCGGTGGATGCAGGTGCAGCGGCTGTGCGCGGAGCGGGGGCTGCCGCTGGTGTGCATCCAGCCGCTGGTGTCTCATATCGCCCGGGAGCAGCAGGATTACACCCCGCACAAGAGCGATGAGTCTGATTGCGTGATGATCGGCCGGCTGGCGGCCGAGCTGCACTGCTATGTCCCGGAGGAGCTGGATGAGACCTGGGCTCAGCTGCGGCACCTGGGCCGGCGCCGGGCTCAGCTGATCACGGCGGCGTCGGCGTCGGCGCACCGGATCCGGGACTTCTTGTCGGTGGCGTGGCCGGTAGTGACCGAGACCTGTGCCAAGCCGCTGCTGTCCAGGACGTGGCTGGCGGCGTTGCAGGTGGTGACGGGCCGGTGCGGCGGGGACCCGGCCAGGCTGGCCGTCATGGGCGAGGAGGCGTTCACCGCCGCCGTCCGCGCCGCGGTGCAGGATTGGGGCGGCAAGAGGGCGTGGGGCCCCATCAGCCGCCGGGTCTTCGCCGCGCTGACCGACACCGAGGGCGTGGTGGTGTCCAGCCGCCGCGGCCTGCTCCGCCGGTGCGCCGACGAGCTGGGCGACCTGCAGCGCGCCCGCGCGCAGCTGCGGGCCGTGGAAGCGGACATGGTCGCCGTGCTGGACGAGCTCGGCTTGTCCCGGCTGGGCCGCATCCCCGCCCTGACCGCCGTCGGCGCGGCCGCGATCTTGGCCGAGGCCGGCGGCCCGCACCGCTATGACAGCTCTTCCTCGCTGGTCAAGCACGCCGGGCTGTCCCCCTCCGGTAATGCCTCCGGCGCATTCGCCGGGCAGGCGCACATCTCCCGCCGCGGCCGGCCCGGCCTGCGGCTGACCGTGTGGCGCGCGGTCTGGCCGATGCTCCAGTTCAACCCGGTGATGGCAGCCAAGTACCAGGCGATGACCAGCACCGCCGATGACGAGGCCGGCGCCGCCGCGGCCCGCGCGCGGCGCGCCAAGGCCCGCGTCGCGTGCGCCGCCTCGCTGCTGCGCTGGCTCTACTCCATGGCCGTGCACGGCACCAGCTGGGACCCCGCCGCCGCCTCCGGCCGCCAGCACGATCCTCGTGACCAGGCGGAGGCGGCCTGACCAGCGCTTCCATGCCGCACCCGCCAGGGTGCCCAGACCCTTCCTCCCTGATGAGGGGGAGAGCGAGCCCGTCCAGGCGTCGGGGACCAACCCCATGGGACACCCTGGGCAGCTCTCCCCCGGCCGCCCGGCTCTTCTCACCAGCCCGGTTGAACGCTGTCGGGGCAGGCGCCCGCACCATGCGGGGCAGCCGAGCCCGCTTGCACTACGTAGAGCGAGAAGAGCCGGGTAAGGGCACCCGCGACCGCGCCGCCGTCCTCCCGGCGCGGAACCCCAGCATGCCCTCAGCCAGGTCCGGCTCGCCGCGCATCAGGACACCACCGCACCAGCCGTAGCAAGAACCCCAGATAGGACGCTTCTACCTACTCACCAGAAAACTTTTCAGCAATCACTTGACAATCGCCCTCTTACGCTGGTGTCCCGTAGATCCTCGTCCGTGGCTGGTGTAGATCAAGGCGAATGGATGATCGCCTGATCCGGCATGACCTTACTGATGAGGAATGGCAGCGGCTGCTGCCGATGATGCCTGCCGATGCCCGGCGGGGCCGCCGCTGGAGTGATCACCGGATGGTGATCAACGGGATCTTGTTCCGGACCCGGACCGGCTGCCCGTGGCGTGACCTGCCCGGGGAGTACGGGAACTGGAAGACCGCCTATAACCGGCATCGCCGCTGGTCGCTGGACGGGACCTGGCAGGAGATCCTGGGCCGGCTGCGGGCCGGGTGCGATGAGGCCGAGGGGAAGGGCTGGACCCTCAGCGCCGATTCCACCGTGGTGCGGGCGCATCAGCACGCCGCCGGGGCCCGGCACGCGCTGCCCGCGGAGCTGGCCGCGGGGGGCGCCATCGAATGACAAGAATCTGGTGGCCCGGGCGGTCCGGGAGGCGCTGGGCCGGTCCCGCGGCGGGCTGTCCACCAAGATCCACCTGGCCGCCGACCGCCGCTGCCGCCCGGTCACCGGCATCCTGACCCCGGGCCAGCACGGCGACAGCCCGCAGTTCATCCCGCTGCTGAACCAGGTCCGCATCGCCCGCCGCGGCACGGGCCGGCCCCGCACCCGGCCCGGCGCCGCGATGGCCGACAAGGCGTACTCGTCCGCGGGCAACCGCGCCTACCTGCGCAAGCGCGGGATCACTGCGGTCATCCCGGTCAAGGAAGACCAGAAGAAGCACCGCCGCAACCGCGGCCGGGCCGGTGGCCGTCCGCCTGCCTTCGATGCCGGGCGGTACAAGGAGCGCAACACCGTCGAGCGCTGCTTTGGCAAGCTCAAGCAGTTCCGCGCCGTCGCCACCCGCTACGACAAACGCGACTACATGTACCAGGCCACACTCGACGTCGCCTCGATCCGGATCTGGCTGCGAGACCCCGTCCCTGATCTACGGGACACGGCCTAGGCGGCTGCCGCCTCGATCGCCATGGTGGAAGGGAGGCGATCCAGATGAGGGGCGCTGCCAGGCGCAGTTCAGTGGTGGCCGCGCCGGGACGGCCGGCGAGGGGCCGGCGGAGTTCCGGGCGCGGGCCGGGCGAAATCGCGCCCGGCGTGTTCTGGCTTTCCGCCAGCGGGTCCAATGTTTATTTCGTGCGGTCTGGGTTGTCGTGGGTGCTGATCGATACCTCGTGGCCGGACCGCAGCCAGGTGATTAAGCAGGCCGCCGAGCGGTTGTTCGGGGCAGGCACGCGCCCGGCGGCGATCCTGCTGACGCATACGCACAGCGATCACGCAGGCTCGGCGCTTGAGCTGGCGCGGAGCTGGGACCTTCCGGTGTACGTGCACCCCGGCGAGCTGCCGCTGGCCGCGGGGAAGTACCTGCCAGAGTACGGGGACCCGATTGGCCGGTGGCTGATCGAGCCGCTGATGCGCCTGATGCCCCGGCGTGCGGCCCGGATGGCGGCGAAGGCAAGCATCACCGAGGCGGCGCAGGCCTTCACTCCAGAAGCTGGCGTTCCGGGGCTTCCGGACTGGGAGTGCATCCCCACCCTGGGCCATACCCCGGGACATGTCTGCTTTTTCAGGCCCAGTGACCGGGTCTTGATCACCGGCGATGCGGTGCTGACCCTCAATTTCAATTCCTTGTGGGATCTGCTGCGGTTCAAGCAGCGGGTTTCTGGCCCTCCGTGGATCTCGACCTGGAACTGGCCGGCGGCGAAGCAGTCCGTTGCCGCGCCGCCAGGCTCGATCCGCAGGTGCTGGCGCCCGGCCATGGAACGCCCATGGCCAATGCGACGGCGGCGAAGTTGCGCGCCCTCGCCGAGAGCCTGAATGCCCGCCCTGGCCAGCGGAAGCAGTTGTGACGACGGGGATCCGGGCCCGGGCAGAAGGACGAAGGGCGCACGGCAGCGTGAACAGGCTCGCCGACGCCGAGAACCCGCTAGTCCAGCAGACGGCTGCGCGCCTCTGCCAGGGTTGCCAATCATCTCGTGAGCAGGTGAAGCGATTGGTGTCCTTCGTGCGCGACGACATCAAATCTGGCCTTTCCCCGGCCGCAGACTGGACGTCCGCGCCGCAGACGCAGCAGTTGGGATCGGACAGTGCACCACCAAGGGCACCCTGCTCCCCGCTGTGTGCGACGCGGCTGGAATCCCGGCCCGATCGCACTTCGCGCCGATCCGCAGGAGCATCCAGCGAAGTCTCTATACGGGGCCTGTGGCACCTGCTGCTACCCCGGCACCTGTCGCACTCCTGGCTGGAAGCAGACGCTGACGGGCGATGGCGGAGGGTCGATGCCTACATCAACGACGACGCCTTCTGCCAGGCGGCTGCACGCGAGCTCGAGCGGCACGGCTGGCCGCAGGGATGCTCTCTGGCCGGCACCTATCGCGGCGGGGAAGCCATCGACCTTGACGCCGGGCAGTTCATCCAGATGGAAGCCGTGGAAGGCGATGACGGCGTCTGGACCGAGCCGCCGATTATTACCAGAGCACTCACTACCGGAACCGGGCCGCACCGATAAGAGCCATGCACAACCGTCACGTCATCTCAAGCGTGAACCGCAGGATCGAGTCACTTCGTCAGGCCGCGCTCGCCAACCGATCCCCGGGGCCTAGCACAAGACACGCGTGATTCAGCTACGACTCCGCTGCGATGTGAGGAGCACATCAAACTCCATCTGCAAGCCTCCGCCGCTACGCACTCGATCAACAATTACCGTCCATATCGCCCGGATACGCGAGCAGCCATGACTGCCGAGTCAACTGCGGTCTGCGATCAGCAGACCGCAGAGGGCACAGGTTGTCGCGTTCTCGGGGAGTGCAGCGTCTGGGGCGCGCGACTGACAACATGTCGGCTGTTGCCCGCCAGAAAGCTGCTGGACGACTATGCGCAGTTCGCGCAGGCTTGCCGGGACTCTGCCAGCGGCATCGCAGATGCGCGCGGCCCCAGATCCCCGGGCTCGCACCGGGTGGTCTGGGGCCTCACCGCACGTCCTCCGGTTCCCCTGCGGGCTTTCCTCCGGTTTCCCGTTTGCCCGCCGGGCTCTCCCCCTTCGCCCGCCGTCCCCTGGTTTCCCTTCGTCCGGCGTTCTCCGGTTCGGTCCCTTCGGCCGCTGCCCGGTTCCGGTTCTCCGTCGGTTTCCCGCCGGGTTCCCTTCCCTGGGCCATCTTCACGTTAGCGCTGCCGCGGGCCGGTTCCGCAGGCGCAGGTCCCGGGCGGCAGGGACCAAGGTCACCAGTCCTGCCGCGACCACCTCGCCTGGATCACGCGATCCGCCCGCACTGCAGATGGGCAGCGGCCGGGCACGATGGGATGCCGCCGCAGAATCGCCTGTTACCAGCGGCCGCGAGCGCAGCACATCGCCGCGCCCGAACCGCCAGGGCGGTTCACGCACGTGACGCAGCTCGTACGGCAACGACGCAGCGTGACAGGCGGGCGGCGTCACTGCGCTGCGCCGGCCGACGGGACCGGGGCCCGGTCCAGATCGTTTCCTCCGGCTGGCCTTGCTGGCTCGCGTGGCTTTCTGCGCTCACCTGGCCCGCAAGTACTGGCGGATCACCTCACAGACGCTGACGTGCTCCTCGGCCGCGCGGATCAGCGGGCACGTTTGAGTTCCGGGTCCAGGCACCCGAGGTAAGCCGTCGGCGATCGGTGGTTCTGCCCTACCGTCGGTGTATGCCTGCCAGGAACCGGCCCGCCCCCGAGGACACCGTGACCGTCCGCCGTGTCCTGCTCGACGGGCTCGCCCGCGACGCCGACATCTTCGAGCTGGTGAGCGAGCTTGCTCCCATGCACCCGCGAAATAACACCTTCCCCGGCGAGGTGTTCCTTCACGTCGCCGCGGACGCGCTGAACTGGTGCGGGGCCAGCCGGGCCGACCCGCTGCCCTTGGCGGGGCTACGCGAGCGGTTCCTGCCCGAGTGCACCTTCCGTGGCCGGGAAAACAAGAAGATCCAGTACGCAGCGCTGGCCGCAGCAGCCCTTCAAGGCGGAACCGAACCGGACCTGCTTGATGAGGTGGCCTGGTGGCAGACCGACGACTTCTGGCAGTACGCCCTGTTCGCGGCAGTCGCCTACATCCGCGCCGCCGCCAGCCGGGCGGGCGTGCCGGTGCGCCAGGCCTGCCAGGACCTGGCCCACCGCCCTGGCCACCCGGCGCCATAACAACCACTTCGGTACGCAGTGGAAACGGTCATCTGACGATGGGGCGGCCGATCATAACGGCGGTTCGCGCGTGCTGGCCGTAACCAGCCAGCAGTGACGCAGTGTTACTGATGCCCGATAGCGCAAGCGGCCTGCCGACTATGAGCTCGGGTCTCTGACGGCCTCGTCGCCGCGACCAGCGCACCGATCGGCGCGATCTGTTCTTCTTTCCGGATTTGGCAGGGCGCATCGCGGCTGGGATGCCGGTTATCTGATCGCGGTGGCGAGCGGTTAGGACGAACCAGGCGATCGGTCTTGGAGCCGGACGTTGGGAGGACCGCCTCACCGCTGTCCGGTTAGCGGGGTCTGCTATGGACGGATGCGCACGGGGTGCGGCGTGACGGGCGGCGCCGTGGCAGGGCAAGAAGTATGTGGGGATCACCATGTCGCGCGTAGCGGTTTGTCAGGTGCTGCCGTTCACCGTCCGTGCTTTGCGCAGGCGACGGAAAGCCGTTGGTAGAACCAGACGGTCTGGTATCCGTCGGTCCCCTGCGCGGTGAGTAGCGCGACGGCTAGGTCGACGTAGGCGGTGCCGGCGGTGCGCAGGTCCGGCCAGCGTGAGCCGGCGAACTCGGCGCGGATCTTCCGGTAGTCGGCGGCGGAGACGTCTTGCGTGCTCAACGGGTACGCGCAGGCGACGAGGCCGCTATCTTGCGGCGCGCCGTGGTGGGTACTGCCGAGCACGCCGATGAGCAAGGCGGGGATCACTGCGGCGGTGCCGATCATGTAGCGACGGGTGCGGGTGGAGAGATTCCTGATCGTCGGCGGCCGGTGTGCGGCGAGGCGGTCGAACATGGTGGGAGTTCCTTTCTTCCTGGTTCGCGCTGGCGTGCGCGGATGACTGGTTTTACGGTGTCCGGCGGCCCGGCTGACCGCCACACATGCGGGCCCACAGGACGGCCACGTAACGGCCCACAGGATCTGCGGCTGGCTTGGGCGGCAAGAGATGGTGAGGATGGCTTCAGGGCCCGGTTAACCTCGCCGGGTGGCCCGGGGGAATCTCACCCCCGGGCTCCCACAGAACGGAGCGTGAAAGTCTCCCTTCACTCCGCTCGTCTCATCCATAACCTGATGAGAGGTCGGGCATCCAGGCCCAGTGGGCGAACATGCGTGGCTGCCTTTCGGTCAGCCTGGCCCACCATCTCAGGGCTTTCCTGAATGGCCGTAGCCGTTTGTACTTCCGCTGCGCCCAGCGCACCAGGTAGGTGTTGACGCGCTTCAGCAGGCGGTCCAGCGCGGTCCTGTAGTACCTGCCGTAGTAGGTCATCCATCCTCTGACGATGGGGTTGATCCACGCGGCGAGGTCTTGCAGTTCCGTGGCGGTGCGCAGGTGGATGCGCCAGGAGCGGACTTCCTCGCTCATTCTGTTGAGGGCGTCCTTGCTGACCGCGGGCAGGAACCCGGTGAACATGCTGGTTCCGTCCCGGTTCGGGGCGTTCCTGGCGCGGAACGTGTAGCCCAGGAAGGTGAACGACGTCTCCGCGCAGTCGGCGCGGCGGCGCTTCCCGTCCTTGCAGTACACGATCCTGGTCTTGTCGGGGTGCAGTTGCAGCCCGACCCCGGCCATCCGCTGCTCCAGCGCGGCCAGGACTTCCCTGGCCTGCCGCTCCGTCGCGCAGTGCACCACAGCGTCATCGGCATAGCGCTCGAATGTCACGGCCGGGAACTCGCGTTCCAGCCACAGGTCGAACGCGTAGTGCATGAACAGGTTGGCGATCACGGGACTGATCGCGGAACCTTACGGGGTCCCCTTGTCCCGTTCTGCCACCTGGCCATCGGGCATCACGATGGGCGCGGCCAGCCACCGCCGCACGTAGAGCACGATCCACCGCTGCTCGTGCGTGACGTTGGCCTGCACCGCCTTGACCATCAGGTCCCACGGCACTGAATCGAAGAACTTGCGGATGTCGAGGTCGATCACCCAGTCCCTCTCCCAGCACCGCTCGCGGCACCTGCCCACCGCGTCCGGCGCGCCCTTCCGGGGCCGGTAGCCGTAGGAGTCCTCATGGAAGATGGCCTCCGTTCTCGGCCCCAGCGCCATCGCGGCCACTGTCTGTGCTACCCGGTCGCCCACAGCGGGCACGCCCAGCAAGCGCGTGCCTCCCGAGGACTTCGGTATCTCCGCTGCCCGCACCGGCGGCGGGAAGTACGTGCCCGACGACATCCGGTTCCAGACTTAGACCGAATTCGGTCTAAATCTGGTTATGCCGAGTGGCCGATTATGCCGAGTGGGCGGTCCTCGGGGACCGCTCGGCCTGCTGGCAGCCGTGGGCGGCCCTGATCGGCTCGGCATAATCACAGGCCCTCGAGGAAGGCGAGAAGCGCGTCGCGAGGACGGTAGCGGCCGGGTCTGGTGTTGGGTGGTGTGGTACGTGCCAGGGCCTGCTCCTTGAGCGACATGTCGGCGTGCAGGTAGATCGCCGACGTCGTCTGGGTACTTTCGTGGCCCAGCCACAAAGCGATAACGGCAACGTCGACGCCGCTGTGAAGAAGGTTCATCGCGCAGGTGTGGCGAAGAGCGTGAGGCGAGACGGTCTTGGCAGCAATCAACGGGCACTGCTTCGCAGCCGTGATCGCGTACTCGGCGACGAGCCACTGCACAGCGTCGGTACTGAGCGGCCCGCCACGCGAGGTTACGAAGAGCGGGTCCGCTGACGAGGCGGCGCGCTCTTTCATCCATTCGCGCAGCACCTTCACGGTGTGGGCTGTCAATGGCGTCGCTCTGTCCTTGCGGCCCTTGCCGGTGCAGCGCACGTGCGGTCCGGAGCCGAGCTGGATGTCACCGCAGCAGAGGCCGGTCAGCTCGCTCACGCGCAGGCCGGTCTGGGCGGCGAACACCAGCAGGGCATGATCGCGCCTTCCGGTCCGGGTGCTCCGGTCCGGCGCGGCCAGCAGCGCATCGAGCTCCTCGGGTTGGAGGAAGCTGACGTCGCTGCGATCGTGTCGCTTGCCCGGGATGGCCAGGACGCGCTGGATCAGCTGGGCGTGCTCTGGATGGCGAAGGGCGGCATAGCGGTAGAGCGAGCGGATGGCGGCCAGGCGGGCGTTGCGGGTGCGGGCGCTGTTGTGCCGATCCTGCTCGAGATGGGTGAGGAAGGCGCCGATCAAGGTGGCGTCGACGTCGGCCACGTCCAGCTGAGATGGGGCCTTCCCGGTGCGGGCCTGGGCGAAGGCGAGCAGCATCCGAAGGGTGTCGCGATAGGCGGCGACCGTTCGCGGGCTGGCCTGACGCTGGGTGAGCAGGTGCTCGGTGAACCAGGCCTGAACCGTGGGGGCGAGCGCGCTCATCGCCGGCCTTCTTCGAAGCGCTCGAGCCGTTTTGCCGCCAATCCGAGCAGCTCCGGACAGGCATGGAGGTAGATGTAGGTGTAGGCGGGATCGGCATGGCCGAGATAGGCCGAGAGCACCGGGAGCTTGCCCTCTGGGTCAGCTCCTGATCGGTGGAAATCCTGCACACTGGCCGTGGCGAAGCCGTGACGCAAGTCGTGGATCCTCGGACGGCCAGCCCCTGGCTGGGCTGCCAGCCCGGTATCCTCCACGAGCTTCCGGAACACCTCGTTGACGCAGACGTAGAGCAGCCTGGTTCCCCGGGTGGAGACGAAGAAGCTCGGGGCCCTGGGTCTGGGGCACAGGCGGTCTCGCACCTCGGCGTAGCGGCGCAGTGCCGCGACGGTGGAGCCATGCAGCGGGAGCCGGCGATGTTTACGGAACTTGGCATCGTTGATCTCCAGCTCGCCGGCACGTAGGTCGACATCGCCCCGGTCGAGCGCGATCGTCTCTCCCACTCTCATGCCGGTGCAGCTCAAGAGGCCGAACAGAGCCTCGTAGGTCGCTCCTCGCAGGGCCGGCCGCAGGGAAGCGGCGGCCCCCACCAGGCGGGTGATGTCCGACGGCGAATACAGATAGGGAGTGCGCCGCGGCCGCCTGCAGGCAATCAGCTCCAATGGGGGCACCTCGACCGAGGAGTCGATGCCGTGCAGGTGGCGGGCAAGGCCGCGCACCGCGCCGAGCCGATCCGACCAGCGGCCCGCGGATGCCCCAGCGGGCGCGGTCGCCCATGCCACGGCAGCCTGAACGGTAATCGTGCTGGACCCGGAGCGCTCGAGATAGCCGAGGAAATCGGCCAGCAGGCGGTCGTAGCCCTGGAGCTTGAAACCGAGCCCGCGGCGGATGGCCAGGTAGTCGGCGGCAGCCTGACGGAACTGGTGGCTCATCACCGTGCTCCGGGCCACGGCCGGGCGATGCTCGCCAGAGCGGGCAAGTCGTCCTTCGCGTACAGGCCCGAGCTGGCCACTAGGCGGTGGCGCAGCACCTGACCGATCTCGTAGAGCGGCGCGCCTGCTCGTCGCATGGCCGTGGCGGCGCTGTGCCGCAGCCGGTGTGCGCCCACTGGGTCCATCCCGGCTCGCCGGCACGCCGCTTGGACCACGCAGGTGACGGCATGCGGCAACAGGGGACCATAGGGGGCCTGTACCTGCAGGAACAGCGCACGGTGCTCGTTCCGCGGGCGGCCTTTGCGGCAGTAGCCGGCGATGGCCTCTCCGACGTCGGCAGGGAGCGGCAGCCGGTCCTTACGGCCGCCTTTGCCGCAGACGGTGATCTCGCCCGCTCGCCAGTCGATGTCGGCGAGCTGGAGCGATGCCACCTCGCTGGCCCGCAGCCCCAGGCGAGCCAAGATCGTGAGGATGGCGAAGTCGCGCCGGCCAGCTGCGGTGCGCCGGTCGCAGCTGGCGAGCAGACGACTCACCTGCGCGGGCTCAAGCGCCCGGGACCTCCCGCTGTCCCGCCAGGGAATCGCCCGCGGGACCGCGTCGGCAAGCGAGACGCTCGTGTGGCCCTCCAGGTACAAGAACCGCATCAGCACCCGCACGGCGGTCACCAGGTTCTTGGCCGATCCGATGCTGCGCTGAGGGCACTCAGTAAGAAGGAACGTATTGATCTGCTGCGGCTCGAGCCGCTCGAGGCCGCAACCCTCAACTGCCGGCTCTGGTGCGCACGCGCCCAGGAACAGCCCTGCCAGATGCCGGTAGCTGGCGATGGTCGCAGAGCCAAGGCCCCGTTCCGTGGCCAGGTAGCCGACAAACTCCACGAGCAGCACTTCAGCCGGGCTGCCCGGAGCAGGCGCCGCCGGCGCTGGAACGATGCCCAGCCCACGCAGGTAGCCCAGCAGGGGAACCAGGGCTCGCGGCGTCGTCCACCGGACCTGACCACGAGCCCGGCGGTGGATCAAGAACTCCTCAATCCGCGCCGAGCTCAGCTGAGCCGGCGGCAGGTCACGCCCATCCAGCCAACGGCTGAGGTCGGACATGAGGTACATGTGCTCCGGCGCCGTCCACGGTGAGTAGCCCTGCCTGGACAGCTCTCTTCCAAAGCCTTCCGCGTACGGCGCGAGCGCGCCCGTCACCTGCGGCCGATCGGGTTTCTTCATGATCGCTTCCTCCTCCCAGGAACTGCTTGCTGTGAGGGGAAGCTTGCCTCAGTTCAGTGCGCCAGGATTATGCCGAGTCGCTCACCCGTGCCCGAACCCCTGAGCTGGAAGGATCCGCACCGAGGACCGCCCACTCGGCATAATCGGCCACTCGGCATAACCAGACTTAGACCGAATTCGGTCTAAATCTGGAACCGGATGTCGTCGGGCACGTACTTCCCGCCGCCGGTGCGGGCGGTGGAGATACCGAAGTCCTCGGGAGGCACGCGCGTTCTAGGCGTGCCCGCCGTGGGCGACCGGGTGGCGCAGACAGTGGCTGCGATGGCGCTGGAGCCCAGGACGGAGGCCATCTTTCACGATGACTCCTACGGCTACCGGCCCCGGAAGGGCGCGCTGGACGCGGTGGCCGCGTGCCGCCAGCGGTGCTGGGCGAGGAACTGGGTGATCGACCTCGACGTCCGCAAGTTCTTCGACTCGGTTCCATGGGACCTGATGGTCAAGGCGGTGCAGGCCAACGTCACGCACGAGCAGCGATGGATCGTGCTCTACGTGAGGCGGTGGCTGGCCGCGCCCATCGTGATGCCCGATGGCAGGACGGCGGAGCGGGACCGCGGGACTCCCCAGGGGTCTGCGGTTTCACCCGTGATCGCCAACCTGTTCATGCACTATGCGTTCGACAAGTGGCTGGAACGCGAGTTCCCGGCCGTGGAATTCGAACGTTACGCCGACGACGCCGTGGTGCACTGCGCGACGGAGTGGCAGGCCAGGAAGGTGCTTGCCGCCCTGGAAGAGAGGATGGCCGAAGTCGGGCTGGAACTCCACCCGGACAAGACCAGGATCGTGTACTGCAAGGACAGGAACCGGCGGCGCTCGGACTGCGAGCACACGTCGTTTACCTTCCTGGGCTACACGTTCCGCGCCAGGAGAGCCCTGACCGGAGACAGGACGAGCATGTTCAGCGCGTTCCTGCCCGCGGTCAGCAGGGACGCCCTCAAGAAGATGAACGAGGAAGTCCGCGCCTGGCGCGTCCATCTGCGCACCGCCACGGAACTGGATGAGCTCGCCGCGTGGATCAACCCCGTTGTCAGAGGGTGGATGACCTACTACGGCAGGTTCTACCGGACCGAGCTGGACGGCCTGCTGCGGCGCATCAACACCTACCTGGTGCGCTGGGCCCGACAGAAGTACAGGCGGCTCAGGACATACAAGAAAGCCCGCAGGTGGTGGGACGGGCTGACCGCAAGGCAGCCGCGACTGTTCGCCCACTGGGCATGGATGACCGAATTCCAGAACAGCCTATAGATGAGACGAGCGGAGTGAAGGGAGACTTTCACGCTCCGTTCTGTGGGAGCCCGGGGGTGAGATTCCCCCGGGCCACCCGGCGGCATGCTCACCCGGCCGGGAGCGTCCAGGCAGCTACCGCCCTGACTGGAGCGAAGCTCGCCGCCGTGGTCGCCGCCACCACGATCGTCACTGGCGCGGCCGCCGCGGTCACCACGAAGGCCTACGTTTCAAAGGCACCACCCGTCACGGGTGACTGGGCAAACATCATTAGGATCGTACAGGCAGGACCGGACAGCTACCGGGGATTCCTGACCGCGGCAAAGCACGACTCGGTTACCGGATGCATATGGCACAAGGGCGTGCTGATCTGGCAGATAACAGGACGCGGCCCCAATTATACCGGATCCGAATATCTCGCTAATTCCAACAATACGGGCCAGTGCTCGGGCTTCACGTGGTCACCAACCACGTTCCGCCTGATCCGGCCGGGCATTCTCCGCGTCTGCGACCCCGCTATTACTACCGGTCCTACATGTTACGAGGTCCGCAAGAATTAGCGGCAGCTAAACCACCGGGCCACGCTGACCCTGACCCTCAGCGCCGGCCATGCGAACCAGTGGCGCAGTACATGGGTGTTGCCAACGATACGGCTATCCGGTCGGGCGGCCGCGGGTTCCTCAGATGCTGCCGAACTGATCAGTCACGCGACGGTGAGTGGCCCACCAGCCCGCATGTTTCAGCCTGTCGCGCAAACCCCGATCGAAGCTCGGGCCACAAGATCTAGGCTGCCTGGGTGCAGGGGTTCCAAATATGGGAGTCGAGTCGATCCTCGCGCCATTGTGCAGGCTGGCTTTATGCATCGCAGCCATGCAAGGAACGCGCACTCATGCCGCTGGGAGCGCGAGGAGATCTCACGCGAGTTGTACCAGAACTGACTGGCGCGACAGCGCTGCACGGGAGAGAGGGCTGGTAACCGAGGCCGGCGCCGGCCGTTCGACGACCGCTCGGTGGAGTAGGTCGGCAAGACCCTGGTCCTAGACCGCCGACAACTGCCGAATCTGCCGCCCGGTATGCGCGCGGCGGACGCAAGGTCCGTCTCGCTGGACTGGCATCATAGAGGCGATGAGCAAGGCCCGTTCCCGCCGCTTTCCCGGTGACCGTCACCCGTCTTCCGGTCACTGTCACGCGCTGCCAGATCTGCCGCCGCACCGTCGCGTACCGGCCCGGCAGCCTCAGCGAGGTCCTGACCGAGCACCACCTCCGGGCCCATCCTGAAGCGCTCGGCCTGCCGTCCTGGTAATCTTCCGCGAAGACCTGGCACTAATCTCGCTGTTCGCGCAGGCATCGTCCGCCCAAGACGACTTTGCCGTGGCCCGACCCGGCAGGCCGAGTCACGGAGCGTGGCAGGCCTGTGCTCCGAGCCCGCGCGAGATCCGCCGTTACGTATCAATTCTTTCAGGCTACCGCTTGGCGGCAAGAGCGTTACATAACAGCCAATTCTGGAGCACCACGATTTCCGCCACTACGCGCGGCCGGCCAAGCTGGAAGATCAGTACCTGGAGCCAGGTTATGTGCAGAAATTTGCTACATGTGCCAGGTGCGGGTCTAAGCTGAGGGGCAGACCTGCTGGAATGGCTGCGTTCCGACATAATCGGTCCATTGCTGACGGGTAAGGGATTGACCTGCGATGGCGCAGGCGGCGGTGAGCAGGTCGCGGGGAAATGCTACGTGCCACAGCCGGGCCTTCCCGCCGCCGTCGTCGGCTTGCAACATGGTGCCATCCGGGCTGAATGCTAGCCGGTAGATGGGGGCGGCTCCAGCGGACATGGGCGCGCCGATTTCCTGCTGGGTGGCGACGTCCCACAGCCGGATAGTTCCGTCACTATCGCCAGTCGCGAGTATGGTGCCGTCTGGGCTGAATGCCACGGAGTAGACAGGGGCGGCTCCAGCGGACATGGGCGCGCCGATTTCCTGCTGGGTGGCGACGTCCCACAGCCGGATAGTCCCGCTACCAACCACAGTCGCGAGCCTGGCACCGTCCGGGCTGAATGTTACCGTCACTGGTGGCAATTCGGCGCTGCCGGTCATAGGAGTGCCGATGCGTTGCCCGCTGGTGACGTTGAACAATTGAATCTCGTTGGGTTCATTCGGGCCTGCCCCTGTAGCGGCAATTTTGCCGTCCGGGCTGAATGGGTCCGGAAACTCACTAGCTGCTGCTATCCTCGCAGGCCGCTGCGTAGCGACATCCCAGAGTTGGAAATTACCATTCTGGTCGCCTATGGCAAGGAGCGTGCCGTCTGGGTTGAATGCCACCGAGTCCGCATTGGAACCTCCCGTAGGCCTCCCGATCTTCTGGCCAGTGGACACGTTCCACAACTGCGCGCCACCGGCGGCCACCGCGAGGGTCTTGCCGTCTGGGCTGACATCAAAATCCGCCTCATTGTCAGGCTCGATGATGGGAGGACCGGCCGGCCGGCGCGTGATGAGATTCCACAGGCGGATACCGCCTTGGCCATTCTCGGCTGCCAGGAATTCGCGGTTGGCGCTGAAGACCGATTGGTAGCCGAGAATGGACGAGTGGATCGTGCTGATGGTCAGGGGAGCCGATGCCTGCTGGAACATGGCCGGGTTCCACAGCTGGATGTCCCCGTCCTGGTTTCCTGTGGCGAGGCTGTCGGCGGCGGGGCTGATGGCCAGTGAGGTGACGCTGCCGGCGCCGGGTGCGGTGAGAGGGGCGCCGTCCCGGTCGTGGCTGGCAACATTCCAGAGTTCCGTGGAGCCGTCGCTGCCCGCGGTGATCAGGGTCGTGCCGGTGGGATTGAATCTTACGGTGCTCATGCGCTGCCCGGTGTTCATGGGTGAGCCGATCTGGCTCTGCGTGGCAGGGTTCCATATCCGAGCTGTCCCGTCACCGCCTGCTGTGGCCAGGAGTTTGCCGTCCGGGCTGAAGGCCACCGCGTAGACCGGCTGGGTTTGTCAGCGGCCGTCCACCCGCCGATCTGCTGTCGGGTAGCCACATTCCAGAGCTGGATAATCCCGTCACCGCTTGCCGTTGCGAGGAGCTTGCCGTCCGGGCTGAACGCCTCGCTCCAGACGTCCACAAGACCGCCCAGTGACTGCGGGGCGATCCCGGCATCCCCAGTCAGATCCCATATCCCGATCGCACCTGGGTAGGCGGCCTCAAGGACCTCGCCGCCATCAGCGAACGCGAGCGCGGTCGCCGTGTTGTCCTCGACGGCGGGGTGCCAGGAGGTGGTGCGGATGACACGGTGCGAGGCGACATCCCGCAACTCGATCAGGCCGCCTTGCCACGCGGCCGCCAGGACCTTGCCGTCCGGGCTATAGGCCAGGGCGGACACGAAGCCGTCCCCGCCGGACAGGACGCCCCGCACGGGCTGGGCGAGCGATTCCAGCAAGCTGTAGCGTGCCTGAGCTGTCGGTGCCACCTTCCATGCCGCTGCCGCTAGCAGGGCTGCCGTGGCCGGATCCACGGCGTCCAATGCGGCGCTCTGGGCTGCCAGTCGCTCTGATATGGCCGTGTTGCGTTGCTGGTCGGCGACCGTGGCCGCTGTATTAGCGTTCCCGGCGGCGATCAGGGCAGTGCCCGCGCCGGCAACCGCGGCGAGGAGCAGCACGACCAAGGCCACTGCCAGCGCACGCCGCCGACGGCTTGCGCGAGTGGCGGCTAGGTCGCTGTTCTGGAGGAATGCCGCCTCATCAGCGGTCAGCGGCGGGAACCGGCCCGGATCTGCCCCCCATAGGCCCACGGCCTGCTTGACGGCGCCGAGCTGGGCTCCCCGGTACAGGAAGGACGAGTCGTTGCTGTTTGTACGCCAGGCGGTTGTGTCCTCGGTGAGCTGGCCGTGCAAGATCACGCTGGCGCCGTCTTCTTCCAGCCAGCCGCGCAGCCGCGGCCATGCCTGCAACAGGACATCATGGGCGATCTCGGCACGGTCGGCATTAACGACCACCAGGCGGCCGCGGGCGAACGCTTCCAGCACCGCATCAACCTCAACCCGCTCGCCCTCAGGCCATGCCGTTCTCAGGTCTGATCTGCTGACCGGTCTGCGGGCAGGACGATGATCAGCGCCAAGTGCGGTCATGCGCTGCAGCACATCCCGCGCGATCACTTTCTGGTTGTCCGGCAGCGCATCATAGACCGCATCGGCGCTGACCTCCACGGCGCGGGCAACCCCGCCCGTGCTGCCATAACCGCGGCTCGTCAGCCAGTCACCTTCGCGTTGGCCCCAGGTCAGCATCAGGGCCTGAGACAGCAGCGGAAGCACTCCCGTAGCCTGCTCGCTGCCTGCCGACCGCAAGTCACTCAAGATGACATCCACCAGGCCCGTCTCAACCCGCAGCCCGCTCGCTGCCGCAGGACCGGTAATTACCCGGCGCAGATCAGCCTCGGTCATCGGGCCGACGACAAACTGGCCGCGCTGCATCGCGCGCACCAGCCACGGGTAAGCAGCGCAACGATCCCAGTAGTCACCCCGGACCGCGATCACTACCAGCACCGGAGGCTCCGCCCGGGCGTCTCTCGATGCCGCTGTTCGTCCGTAATCGGCGATCAGGACGCTCACGCTCGGGGACATCAGTCGCGCTGCATGACGATCACTTGCCGCTGTCATCGCGCGAGATCCGCCGATATGAGCGGCCGTCGGCTCATCCGGTCAAGGAGCCCTGGTGCTACAGATCTTGGGCGTTCTGTATGTATCTGCCCCGGAAGTAACAGCTTGACTGGGGTCGTGGTCACCGGTCGGCAACTCCCCGCGTCGCCAGGGTATCCGCCGTCGCGAGCCTGGCTGTTCTCTAGTCTTGGTGAGACCCGGGATCTAGGTCATCGGCGTCACGAGGTTGAGGCCGGCGGGCTGGTAGGCCCTGGCCACCGGTCCCGAACAGGTGGCCAGAGGGTCAAAGACGTAAAGGCCGGATAGGTCCATGCCACCGGCATACCGGATGTACACCGCAGGCCACGCGAGGTAGTTGTACAGCTGGCCAAGCCGGCTGACGGCGTATTCAGCGACCCGGGCACGCCGGCTCGGCATGACACAGGTGCCGTCCGGCGCCCTGCGCACGCCAAACCAGGAGATATCCCGTACCGGGTACTCAGCACCGTCGCGCTCGCGCACGCGAGAGAACCACGCTTCGACGAGGTGGCCGTCACCCACATAGATCACGGCATGCGAGAACCGCCAGCCAGGCAGCATGGCCTCGATATGCGCCGGCGCTGCCGGCATCTCCACCAGGCCGTAATCTCCCGGCGACGGCTCCGGGGCCGGCTCCGCTTTGTAAACTCGCAGGCCAGACACCCGGGCACTCATTCTCGCCCAATCCGCAATCACGCTGGTTCGTCCGGGCAGGACACCACCGTCCCGTCAGCGCCCTGCGTTATGGCGCGGCCTTTGCCTGCCGCGGTGGATGGCCGGCGGGCCGTCCGCGCTCCCGGTGGCGGATCCGGTCCCGGCCGCGAGGAACGCCTCCACGATCGCCGCCATGCGTCTGGGCTCCGAGACGAGGTCAAGGTGCCCGCCGTGGTAGATGACCAGTTCGCTTCCGGGGATCAGCCGGTGCATGATCCGCGCGTTGGCCAGCGGGGTGAGGGGGTCGTCGTCGCCCGCGAGTATCAGGGTGGGCTGGCGTATCAGCGGCAGCAGCGGCAGGCTCGTCCATCCGGCGGCGGCCAGCAACTGGTAGTAGTAGCCCCGGCCCGCTCCCGGGGTTGCCGTCGCGCGCGGCAGCTCACCGGAGCGCGGCGCGCCGGCGCGCATGCCGCCGCCGTAGATCTCACCGGCGATGGCGGCCGCGTGCGCCGGGTCGCGGTGGCGCCGCGGCGTCAGCATGTGCCGCAGGACGCGGGGGTGACCGGGCACCATCAGCGCTCCGGTGGCGGTGGACACCAGCACCAGGCGGCGCACCCGGGCCGGGTCCCGCAGGGCGAATTGCTGCGCGAGCCCGCCGCCCCAGGAGATACCCAGGACGTCGGCCTGCTGGTAGCCGAGCTGGTCGAGCAGGCCGCTCAGCAGCGGCGCCAGCGTCCACAGGTGGTAGGGCATGACCGGCTCAGCAGACCCGCCGATGCCCGGCATGTCGAAGCGGGCGACTTCCCGCTGCGGGTCGACCGCGTCGACGAAAGGCTGCAGCAGCTCAAGGCGGACGCCGATGCCGTTGCACAGCACAAGCGGCGGCCACTGCGGGTTCCCGCCCCGTACGGCGACCCGCAGGACCCGGCCACGGACGGTCAGCGTCCCCACCTGCTCGTCCGGGGCAGTCCGCCGCCAGCCCCTGGCAACAGCACCAAGCCGCCCGGCCGCCGGTTGTTCCCGGCCGCCCCCCGCCCGGCGCGGTAGCCCGCTGCCAGGCACTTCTGCCAGCCGTCTGCGCATGACGCCTCCCTGCCCGGTCGAACGGCCAAGGACCCCGGCGGGACCTCGCCGTGACCCCAACACTGACGCAGCCGGCCAGCAAGACAAGAGGCCAACGTCCCGGATCACGCACGGCACCCTCGCGCCACGCACCCGCTCGCCGCGTCACTGTCCGCAACGCCCATCCCGGGCCGCCCCCAGACGGCCACATACAGCTGCCGCAGACAGCCAGCCAGCTTGATCACGCAGCGTCGCTCGGCTCGAGGAGATAACGCGCGAGGGCCAGCTCCCCACGTGTGATGGCCGCATACCGGGCGTAGATCGACAAGACCCACGCAGCGTGGCCGAAACCGGAGCGTTCTTCGGCGACCGCAATATCCGGACGTTTACCGACCCCGCCTGCATGCTTTGCCGGGGCTGCCTCCACCCTATTCCTAAACGTCAACGGCTGACGCATTGCCGAAATACCGACTCGGCACCAGAGCTGGAAGATCTGTACGCCCAACGCTCGACAACGGGGCAACGAGAGGCCCGCACGTATTCGGCAGGATCGATATCGCGTCAAACCGGATAGCGCTCGGCTGCGTTGTGTGATCAGGGTCCGTTAGCGTGGCGCCGTGCGGCCATCGTCGTGGGTGCGGTTGCTGGCGGCCACGGGGTGGATCAGGCGGGGTGGAGCACGGCCCAGCTGCCCCAGTGCGCCTGGCTGTGGACCGCGTCCCAGGGGCGGCCCGCTGGCGCCGTCATCACCCCGGTCAGGACCTCGACGGGCACGAAAAACGGAGCACCGTCACCCAGCGCGTTGGACCACACCAGCACCGCCCCCGGCGGCCATCACGCGGGCCGCCTCGGCGGCGAACAGCGGCCCGTCGCCGATGACGACCGCCGCCACGCAGCCACCGGCCAGCGGCAGCCGGGCGGCATCGGCCTGGATTGTGCGCCCACAGATCAGTGGGGGCACCGGCCGGGGGTGGTGAACGCAGTGTCGCGGATCTCGCGGATCGTGTCGTCCAGATGCCCGAGAGCTTCTTCGATGCGCTGCCCTACCGTGTCTGCGGGTAGTTCGATAGCGGCCTGCAGGAGGAGCCCGAGCTGGAACAAGCGGTTGATGATCGTGTCCAGGACTTCCCGGCCGTTCTGTGCCTGCTCTGCCGTGACCGCAGACCGGGTGAGGTCTATGAGGTCTTCGAGGTGCCTGGCTGCGGCGACATCCCGGATCAGGCGAAGGCGAAATGGCCGGCTGCGGTCGTGACGGGGGTGAGGCTGATCTCTACCGGGAACGTGGTTGCGTCTTTGCGCAGCCCGATGAGCCGACCGGTCACCGTGCGGGTCCTGGGTGCTTCCGCGTAGACGGCCCGGTGGCTGCGGTCGGCCGCCTGCAGGTCGGCTGGGACCAGGCGCTCGACCATCTGGCCGAGCAGCTCGCCGTGCTCGTAGCCGAACATCTCCTCCAGCCGTCGGCTGGCCAGCGCTCACGCGGGCGACACCGTTCTCGACCCCTCGATCGTGAATGCCCTGGTGCGACGCCGGCTGACTTCGGCGCTCGACGCGCTGTCAGTGCCGGAACTCAATGTTCTCGCAGAGATGGCATGCGGTTACTGCAACGATGAGATCGCCGGGCGCCTAACAGTGTCGAAGAAGGCCGTTGAGGGTCACGTCACCGGTATATTCCGCAAGCTCCGGGTACCCGACGCCAAACGCATCGACCGCCGCGTGGCTGCGGTCCTGACCTATGCAAGCAAGGCGGCGAACTGGCCAGCCAGGACCATTCCCCTGAGCCGCGCCGTGGACGATCAGCCCGCTTGGCAGCGCCCGTCTCGGCTGACCAGAGCCGTCCGACTTCGCAGCAAAGCTGGCTTCGGGCCGTCTGCCCCGGCTATGTGCCCTTTGGCCCGGTGCTGCCCGGCCACGACTGGACGCCCGCTCCGCCCGAGTTGCCCGGGTTGATGGCGCGTCAGTCTGGATCGCGATCTGCAGCGTCTCACGGGGGGTATCCTCATTGCTGATCGCTGGGATCCCGCTCGCCATGCTCTCAACCACCTTCACCATCCGCGCGGTCGGCACGCCACGGTGATTGCTGCGGCGACCAGCGTATGCGCAAAGGGGTCTTGACGGTCTCGGCGGTCTGGGCACAGGTCAGAGCGCCCCGGCCCCCGAGGTCCGTCATAGCGCCAGGCTGCCGCCACCGATGCCGCCTGCCAGAGCCGAAGGTCCCTGATGCGGGGCCTTCGAGGTCCTCCCGGCCGCGAACACCTCCGCCGCGCAGGAGATGAGCCGCCGGCACCAGGTCCACGCCAACCGAGGCCATCGCGCGCGGGGACGCGACCAGACCCGCAGGCTCATCGCCGGGCACAGCCTGCCGGTCGCATCGGATGCGGACCGCTGACGTCTACCCGGCGGGCGCGGCACCGCCGCCGCCGGGTCCAGGCTGCGTGCCGGATGACGAAGGCGATGACCGCCCAGGTGTAGAACCCTCACTAGTCCCCTAGCGTCCACGTCCGCGATGTCGCACAGCGGCCAAGCCGCGGGCCCGGGGACAAGCACCACCATTCGTTCTGGGAAATAGATAGGTGGCTGGAGGGCGATCTCGGCATGAGCAGGTTTATCAGCCGGGCGTTGGCCAGCGGGATGACCGGGTCGTCGTCGCCAGCCGCGGTGAGCGTCGGGATCCTCGCCGCGGCGGCCGACAGTACAGCCCCTTGTGGCGGTTCGCGATGAATGTCCTGACCGGTTTCCGGCGCTGGCTGTGGGTGGGCAGACTAGGAGCATGGCAGACGTCGGGGCCGAAGGGCCGGCGGCCGGGGGCGGGGGAAGCACGCCGCGTGTGGCATTGTGCGGGCAGCGGCGGGGCCGGCCGGCTGGCGGATTCGCTACCGGACCGCGGGCCGACTCGGTGCTGGCGGTGACCGCGGTCAGCGCCCAAGGTCCGGAACCAGGCAGGGCGACATGAGCACGCCGGCCGGGGAGAGTGCGTTTGCTCTGCTGACCGACGGGACCACGATCGAGATCCGGGCTGCCCGGCCCGGCGACCTGGACGCGGTACGGGACATGTACCTCAAGATGTCCCCGGACAACCTCTACCTGCGCTTCTTCAGCATGGGCACAGCCGCGGCCGAGCAGGGGGCCGGGCGGATCTGTCGCGAACCCGCACCGGACCGCGGTGCGCTGCTGGCCCTGCTGGACGGCGAGGTGGTCGGCTGCGGCAGCTACGAGCTCCTCGGCGCCGGCTCGGTGTCCGCGGAGGTCGCCATGGCGGTCGCTGATGAGATGCATAATCGCGGCGTGGGCACGCTGCTGCTGGAGCACCTGATCTCGCTGGCCCGCGGCCGGGGGGTGCACTCGTTCATCGCGGAGACACTGAGCGAGAACGCGCTCATGCTGCAGGTGTTCGCCGACTCTGGGCTGCAGGTGCACCGCGCCCTGGCCGATGGTGTGTACGAATTCACCTTCCCGCTGCCCTCCGGGGAGGCTGACGCGGCCCTGGGCACGTACCGCGATGCGGTCGCCGGACGCGAGCGGTCGGCCGACCTGGCGAGCCTGCGGCACCTGCTGACCCCGGCCTCGGTCGCGGTCATCGGCGCGAGCCGGCGCCCCGACTCGGCCGGGCGGGTGATCCTGCGGAATATCATCACCGGCGGCTTCTCCGGCCCGGTCTACGCGGTCAACCCCGGCGCGGGCGAACTGGACGGCGTGCCCTGTGTTCCGTCGGCGGCCGCGCTGCCTGACCACGTCGACCTGGCGGTCATTTCCGTGCCGGCGGGGGCTGTGCTCGGGGTCGCCGAGGAATGCGGGCGGCGAGGAGTCAAGGCGCTGGTCGTGATCACAGCCGGACTGGACCGCTCCGGCCGCGTGGAACTGGTGGGAATCTGCCGGCGCTACGGCATGCGGATGGTCGGGCCGGCTACGTTCGGCGTGGCCAACACCAGCATCGGACTGGATGCGACGCTGGCGGCGCGCCATCCCCGGCCGGGGCGGGCCGGCCTGGCGCTGCAGTCCGGTGGCGTGGGTGAGGTACTGCTTGAGCACCTGTCGCGGCTGGGCGTCGGGATCTCCTCCTTCGTTTCCTTGGGCGACAAGGACGACGTATCCGGCAATGACATGCTGCTGTGGCTGGGGTCCGACGTGGCGGCAAAGCTGGCCGTGCTGTACCTGGAGTCGATCGGGAACCCGCGCAAGTTCGCCCGCTTCGCCCGCAGTCTGGGGCGCGCCATGCCGGTCCTGGCGGTGAATGTGGCGCGGTCCGCGACGGGCAAGCGGCTGGCTGCGGGCCGCTCCCCGGCCACGGTGCCGCGGCCGCTCACCAGGCAGGCCCTGTTCGAGCAGGCTGGCGTGATCGCCGCCGCTAACCTCGGCGAGCTCCTCGACGCAGCAGCCCTGCTGGCATCCCAGCCGGTACCCGCCGGAAACAGGGTCGGCGTGGTGTCCAATACCCGCGGCGCGGTGATCCTGGCCGCCGACGCATGCGGCGACGCGGGCCTGCAGGTCGCCAGTCTCACCAGGGACACCCAGCGCGCGCTGGCGGACGTGCTCCCCCCCGGCGCCGATGTGGCGGGGCCTGTCGATACCCGGGGGCTGGTCGCGCCCAGCCGGTTCCGCCGGTGCCTGGAGCTCGTAGGCGCCGACCCCGGCGTTGACGTAGTGCTGGCCCTGACCGCGACGTCCGCGATCAGCGACCTGGCCCCCGAGGTGCACGCCGCGAGGCTGCCGGTGCCGATCGCAGCAGTGGTGATGGACCAGGTTGAAGCGGTCCGGCTGCTGCCAGGCCCGGACGAGGAATCCCCTCCCGTCCCCGCCTATGCCTACCCCGAGTCCGCCGTGCGCGCCCTCGGTCACGCCGCGCGCTACGGCGCCTGGCGGGCGACCCCGCCAGGACGGGTACCCAGCCTGGAAGGCCTGCGCCAGGACCAGGCCATAGAACTGGTCACCGGCTTCCTCACCGGCACCCAGCAGGGCGGCTGGCTGCCCCGGGAGCAAACCGCAGAGCTGCTCGGCTGCTACGGCGTGCCGTTGGCCAGCAGCATCGCGGTCACCACCGAAGAAACGGCCATCGCCGCCGCGGCACGAATCGGCGGCCCCGTCACGCTCACCGCAGATGTGCCCGGCCTGGCACACAACAGCAACTCCGGCATCGTGCTGCCCGACCTGCACAGCACCGCTGACGTCCGGCGAGCATTCTGCACGCTGCAGGAGACGTTCGGCGACCGGCTCTCCGCGATTCTCGTCCAGCCGACGACCGCCGGGGAAGTCGAGGTAACGATCAGCATCCTGCAAGAGCAGATGTTCGGACCGCTGGTGCTGTTCGGGCCCGGCCGGGCCGCCGACATGCTGACCGACCGCGTCGCCCGGCTCGCCCCCCTCACCGACTCCGACGCCGACACCCTGATCCGCTCGACACGCGCCGCCCCACGGCTGCTCGGGCACCACGGCTCCCCCGCTGCCGACCTCGCCGCGCTACGCGACATGCTGCTGCGGGTATCCCAGATGGCCGACGACCTGCCGCAAATCGCCGAGCTGGAACTGAGCCCCGTCATCGCCCGCCCCGACAGCGCCCGGGCCCTCAATGCCCGGATCCGCATCCAGCCGGCTGAGCCCGCCGACGCCTACCTACGCCGACTGGAGTGATCCGGCTCGTGTTCGCGCGTTTAAGGCAATACCATTGCCCGGCATGCCCGGCACCAGCACGCATTCGTCACGCAACTTCTAGCTCGATCTCTTGCAGGAGGAACTCTTCCGCATTGACCGTATTGGTGATCTTCTTGTCGGCCGTACGGACTGCCTCCCAATCAATTGGCACGGGAATTACCCCGGGCCCCACGAGTTCCCTCATCACGTCTGATAGCGCGTGAGCTTCGCCCATCGTCAGTTCTACCGTGATCATCGCGCCTCGCCTCTTTCCGCATAACCCAACCGGCGCGGCCACAGGCAGGCTGTGCCTCCTAATTTCCAGTATCCCTCACCTCCTGCTGTGGACCAAGCATGATGCCTTTGTTTGTCAAGGGTCTAAGCGGGCAAAATTTGTCTGATACGTCACAGGTCGATTACTCTCGGGCAGGCCTTTCCGGACATGCGGCCGGCTATCTGCCTGTGACCGCTGGGCTGATCAGGTACGGCGGTGTCGGCCTTGGCGTGGACCGGTCTCATTTCCGCACGGTACCGATCCGGGCGGTTTCGGCTCCTCCTTGAACTGGCCTGACAAGCGGGTGACGCGGCTGCGTCACCCGCTTGTACCACGTACATACCGGGCACACACAGCGTGGCCGCCTTGCTGCCGTCACGTGATTGCGATGGCCCAGGGCTGGCTTCCGGCCTCGATCGCCGTGCCGGGCGTGTTGGTGGCGGTGCGAATCGGGGTGACGGACGCCGCCAGCTCCGGTCGAGGCGGAGGTCAACGGCACAAGTTAAGTGAGTCGGCGCAGGTGTGGTGATCGTGAACGCTGCGGCCGAGCAGGCCGCCGCCAAAGGCCGCCCCGTCACGCAAGTTCCGTTGACCTGGGCGCCGCCAAGCGACCCTGAAGACTCCTCAAGGCCTGAAGGTCCTCGACGGGCTGGCGGGTGCCCGCTGCGGGTGGCGCCTCTGCCGCAGCAGCCCTCCCTTCGGACCAGATGTGTGTTATCCGGCAGAAGGGGCCGAGTTGGTCGAGCCTTCTGTCGAGAAGCTGAACAGCGGGAAACGGCTAGCTCGCCAGGTCCACAGGGGTCAGTTCCCAGCCGTGCTGCAGGCCCTTCATCATCGCGAGCATGTTCTCCAGCGCACGCCGGGCGCCCTCTGCCCCCAGGGCCTGGGCCAGTATCGGCTCCATCTGCCATTCGGCGGCCTCGCCGCCGTAGAACAGGAACGTGAAGATCACCTGGCCGTCCTCCTCCTTGGCGGCGCGCAGCACCTCCCAGCGATCCAGCAGTTCCGGGCGGTGGTCTCGGGTGGCTGGGACGAGGACGGCCCGCAGCCAGTCCTCGAACTCATCAGCGCGATCCGCGATCACCGGGCTGATGGCGATCATTGATAGCGGCCGCTTCGGCATGGCAGTTGCCTCCCCTGGTTGTGCCATCATCGACGGCGGCGACGTCGATGACCACGTGCCGCTCACCTGGATCGGTGCCCGGCGGGAGGAACATTTGCCCATATCCCGCAGGGCGGAAAGGGACCATCGACCTCATCGACTGGGCCATATGGCAGACTATGGCGATCCTGACGCCGGACAGTGCGATGCCGGTCACAGCCGGCTGCCCGGCGGTGAGTGCCCGGTCTTGTCCAGGATCAGCGTGGTGCACCGGGCCAGGCTCTCCAGCACGCCGCCGCTTTGACCACCACCCCGCGTCGCGCTGCCGCCGACAGCCCGGATACCAGGGCGACCAGTGCCGCCAGGGTCAGCGGCCATATCGCCGGGCGGGCTTAGACCAGGGCGTCGTGATGGTGCAGCGTCAATGTCCTCGCACCTCCCGATGATCCTCATGTCTGCTCTGACGGCGCTATCAAACCAGGTGCTCCCGCTGCCCATAAGGACGAGAGTCACATTGGCGGCCGGCACGGGTGATGTGCCCGCAGACGGGCGAACTCGAGCAGGGACCTTCGCCTCTTCGGCCCGGGCCGTTCGCCGGTGTCTCGTGATGCCGGCCGCGGGTGGACTCGTGGTGTACGGGGAGGCTCGGATGAGCATGACTGAGCAATCCAGCGTGTACGCCCTGCTGGTTAACGGGAGCACGGTGGAGATCCGCCCGGCCCGGCCCGGCGACTATGACGCGGTCAAGGCCATGCACGAGGCGATGTCACCGGACAACGCCTACCTGCGCTTCTTCGGCCTCAGCCGGACGGCGGCCGAGGCGGAGGCGCGGCGGATCTGCCGCCAGCCCAGGCGCGGCCGGGTGGCGCTGCT
>Ga0208324_1000051_pt1 | contig 79554 bp, 71 predicted proteins | sample Sb_taG_2_FD_187707 | JGI IMG/M metagenome (GOLD analysis project Ga0208324, IMG submission 187707) | Peat soil microbial communities from Weissenstadt, Germany - Sb_50d_5_LS metaG (SPAdes) (version 2) | ecosystem: Environmental > Terrestrial > Soil > Wetlands > Peat | place: Germany... | reverse complement strand
GGTCCACTCTTTTGCATACGGCGCGAGAGGCGCGACACAAAAAAGTGGACCAGGAGTTGAATGTCTTCACGTCGTTCGCGCAGCGGCGGAATTTCAATGGGAAACACCCGCAGCCTGTAGAAAAGGTCCTCGCGAAACTGATTATTGCGGATCATGCCCTCCAAATCGCGATGCGTGGCCGCAATCAAACGAACATCAACGTGGATGGTCTTGGTACTTCCGAGGCGTTCGAACTCCTGCTCCTGCAGGGCACGCAGAAGCTTTGGCTGCAAATCCATAGTAATGTCGCCGATCTCGTCGAGAAACAGAGTGCCGTGATCCGCCAGCTCAAACCGGCCTCGCTTCTGGATGAGCGCCCCGGTGAAAGCACCCTTTTCGTGGCCGAACAGTTCACTTTCCACCAGACCCGAAGGAATCGCCGCGCAGTTCAGGCGGACAAATGTGCGCTCCCGCCGCGGGCTGAGATTATGAAGCGCTCGGGCCACCAGCTCCTTGCCCGTACCGGTCTCGCCGTGCAGTAACACGGTGGAACTGGTTGGCGCAACGATCGTGACCTGGTCAAGCACTTTACGTATAGCGGCACTCTTGCCGACTATGTCTTCGAAGTTGAATTCAGATTCGATTTCCGATTCGAGGTAGAGGCGCTGCTCTTCCAGATCGTCGCGCGATGCCCGGAGCCTTCCGTAGGCCAGAGCATTCTCCAGTACCAAAGAGATCTGGGTGCCGATCTGCGACAGCAGGTCGCGGTCCGCCTCGTTGAACCCATTAGCCCTGCGACTGCACATGGTCAACAGGCCCAAGGGGCCATCGGCGCCCAGAAGTGGCACCAGGACGGCCGAAAGGAGGGATTCAGCTCGGGACGCCTCGCGGAGGGACGGAGGTATGTCGGCTCCCGTCGGGGAGTAAAACTGCGGTGTGCGGAAGCGTGCCCATTCGTTCCATAGCTTGTTGGGCTCGGCGATAACGACCTTCTCTAGAAATCCTTTTCCACTCGGGAAATCGAGGAACTTACGTTCGAAACAACCTGTCTGCTTATTGAAGAGCCACAATGATGTGAGATCGTTGCCCAGGTGCTTACGCATCGACCCCGCTACAGCCTGAAACAGTTCCTCCGCTTCAAGCTTGCTGACAATGTGATTGTTGATCTCCAGCAACAAGCTGAGCCGATCTCGCTGCTTCACGACCTCTCGGTGGTAAAGCTCCGCGGTGTCTCTTGCCAGTGCGCACTCGAGCGCGACCGCAACGTGGGAGGCCAGGGCACTGAGCATCTCGACGTCTTCGGGGGCAAATTGCTGGCCCTGCAACTTTGGCGTTGACAGAATTCCGTAGCGTTTTTGCGCGGTCGATACTGGGAACAAGTAGGTGCTTCGTCCGGCAACTTCGGCTGCAAAAGGAGCCAGGTCAGGGTGTTCCAACATTGTCAACGACAGGTCCGGGATAAACACCGGCTTCTGTTCGTCTAGCGCTTGCGCCACCAGACCAACGCGTAATAACTTGGCTCCGCGTTTAATTGCGGGGGCGTCCGGGTCTCGATCAAATTCGAAGCTATACAGACCTTCGCCGTCATCGCTCAGCACGTAGAGTTCTACCCCGTGCAATTTTGAAGTGCTGGCTAGAACACCTCGCAGGCTTTGCAGGACGGCTTTTACCGTGGGCTGATCGGCCAGGGCAGTGGATGCACCTAGCAGCATTCGATATCGATCTTCGGTGATGGTCATGTTACGTGGCTCTCCGCAATTCTCGGTTTACAGAAGCAACCTGGTCCTCGCACAGGACTGCAATCTATAGGTCGGAGGATCTAACCAATCAAACCTCGGTCATGGTGCAGCACTATGTCCGCAAAACCGTACGTGTAACGCCTTGGGCGAACGCTGAAACGCTCACCTTGCTAAGCCGTGATTTTGTGCTTTCAAGTATCTGCTAACCATGTTCCCGCTGCAATCGAGATCCGGATGATTCCGGACGACCGTCTAACCTCGGGCCTGGGTTCCGCTTGAAATTCCTATCGTTCACTCCCCAGCGACGCGGGAACCGTAGATAGTAGTTTGTTGATGGCTAGCTCCATAGTCCGATTCATCTGCGACACGACCCCGGGTACGTTTCGTTGGGACACCGGTCGAGTTTCGGAAACAGCATTGCTCCAGACCGTTGCACCGGTCGCAACCTTAGTGATTTGTGCAGACATTGCAACTTCCACCATGACCCCGGCTTCGTAATCCACCTCTTCCAGCTTTTCCAATTTGCCGCTGAAAACGTAGTCGTTGTTCGGACGGCCATCATAAATAGAGACCATGGAGTACTGACCTCCGGCGCGCAGACGGTCGACGACGGCGCCGGTCACAAGGGTACGCGGATCTGCCGCCCAGCGGTGGTATTCGTAGAAGCCGATTTCCTCCGGCGTCGACCGGTAGACGATCGGCCCTTGCCGTAGATACCCCGGCGATTGGAATTCTCGTACTGCTATTGAGGTGCGGACGTTTTCGGGGGCGGGCGGATCCGGCGGAGCCGGCAAATTGAGTGTGTAATATGCGGGATATCTTACTCTGCCGCATCCGCACAGGCCGGGTAACAGCGTCATCATCAATACAAGCGCCGTCGTAATCTTTTTCATTGTCGATTCTCCTCTGGCCGCCTTATCGCGGAACCTGCCGGTCCCCGGGCTGCTTGGTGCGGATCAGGCTCCAGGGGCGCTGCTTTAATGAATTCGTGAACTGGTTCAGATTGTCGGTCGCGTCGCGCAGATTTTCTACCGTGTCGCCGATCTTGGTGTCATTGGCTCGTACTATGACTTGCATCGACTGCAGCAAGCCTTTGGCCTCTTGCAGGGTGGTCTGTAATTCAGCCAGATCTTTCCGCATGGGAGCGTGCAAATCCGTCACCGTGCCATTCACGTTCTGAATGGTGTCATCGGCATGCTCGCTAACCCTGGCCAGTTGGTCTGTTAGGCGCTCAATCTTCGGGCGCTCGTCCGCTACCAATCGATCGATGTTGTACAGAATGGCTTGCACCTTTTCCTGATTTCGCGGTCCGGTCATCGTGTCCAGGTTGGCGAGCAGATGGTTCATGTTGCCGCTAATGTCGTTGAGTTCTCCCTGAGCCTGCGTGATCAGCGTATTTGCGCTGTCCGCAACGGTTGCCAGTTTCCCAGCGATCTCATCCAGACTGGCCGCTTCTTGCGAGGCGACGGTTGAGCCTGGAGGAAGACGCTTGGCATCGATAGTGCCGGTAGTGATCGACAAGGCCGCGCTGTTCATGACGCTGACGAATCCTAGCTTGGCCACTGATTTCTCATTCAGCGGAGTGTCCTTTTTGACCTCAAGCAGAATCTCGATTCGAGTTGGGTCCGTAGTCCAGGGTCGCACAGCTGTAACTTTGCCCACGTTCATGCCTCCGTATAGCACAGAGGCCCCGGGCTCAAGCCCTCCGGCGTATCGCAGGTAGGTGCGATACTGCACGGTGCCGCCGCTGTACTGCGCATTCAACAGGTAGATGACCGTGAACGTGAGTACAGCGAAACAGCCTAGGACAAAGGTACCGACCTTTGCTTCGGTGGTCATGGTTTTGCCTCCTGACTTTGCACATACCGTTCCAGATAGGAGGCCAATGCCGGCGTATGCATCGGGTTGGCCGGCACACGGTTGAGGAACTGCCTCACGCGTGGATTCTGGTTTGCGCGTATTTCGTCTTTTGTACCGACTGCAAGGAGCTTTCCATCGAAAAGCATCGCGATCCGGTCGGCGATTCGGAAGGCGCTGTGCATCTCATGGGTGACAACAAGAGCCGTAATCTGAAAAGTCTCCTTCAGAAATACGATGAGTTCGTCCAATTCCGCCGCCACAATCGGATCGAGGCCGGCCGAAGGCTCGTCCAGCACTAGGATTTCGGGATCCAAAGCGAGAGCCCGGGCGACAGCCGCACGCTTCTTCATGCCTCCTGAGAGCTCCTGCGGGTGCAGTTTGCCGAAATCTGCCAGGCCCACCACCGCCAACTTCAACCAAACAATCAGGTCGATCACTGAAGGAGCGAGTGCGGTGTGCTCCCGCAAGGTGAGCGCGACATTGTCTTCCAGCGACAGTGAATTGAACAAAGTAGCGCTCTGAAAGGCCACCCCAACCGACCGTCGGATTGTCTTCAAATCCGCCTGTGAGCAGGTAGTGATGTCTGTTCCCTTGATCGAGATGCTGCCCGATATCGGATGCTCAAGACCAAGAATTTGCCGCAAGAGCGTGCTCTTTCCTGAACCGCTACCTCCCAGCAGAACCGTGATCGCGCCCGGCTCGATATCAAGGTTCAAGCCATCGAGCACACGCCGGCCGTCGTATTCCACTACCAGATCGCGGACGGAAATTATCGCCATTTAGGTTTTCCCCACAAAGTAAAAGATGGCCGTGAATATTGCGTCGGCAACGATGACGAGGAACGTTGATCGCACGACCGCCGAAGTCGTCGAGCGACCTACTGCGTCGGGCCCACCGCGGACACGAAGTCCTTCCAGGCATCCCACGTGAGCAATGATGGTGGCGAATGCCAGGCTTTTGATCATCGCGGCGACCACATCCCGCAACTCAATCGAGGTCAGCACGTACCGGAAATAGAGCAGGAGATCCAGGTGCGTGCTGAAGAACATAAACAGCCCCCCGGCGAGAATGCCGAAGAAGGCCGCGACGATACTGAGACACGGAACTGCCACAAGTGCGGCCAGATACTTTGGCGCCAACACGAACTCCACCGGTTCGAAGGCCATGACCTTGAGGGCATCGATTTCTTCAGTGACCTTCATGGTGCCGATCTCGGCGGCAAATGCAGATCCCGAGCGTCCGCTGACGGCGATCGCAGTCAACAGCGGACCAAGTTCTCGTGTGAAGCCGACTGCGACCAGATCGATGACGAAGTGCAGGGCCCCGAATCGCCGCAACTCAGAGGCTCCCTGCATCGCCAAGATGAATCCGCTGCACATAGCCATCAGGGCAACCATCGGGAGCGCGTCAACCCCGATCTCTAGCATTTGGTGAACAGCTGCACGCCACCGATGTCGATTTCCAACCAGGGGCAAAGCCGCGCGCATCCCGCGCAGGGTGGCCCACCATTGAATGTTCAGGCTCCCCACATAGTCGAGTTGACTGAGAGTCTCTCTGCCGGCAATTTCGAGAAAATTGGCCATCAGACCGCCTCGCACCAGACGTAGTTCATCTCTTAACGCCCCCATTGAAGAGGGATAGAATGCCCGTCGCCTCAAACAGGCGATGTAAGCGATCATGCAATCCCTGCAGCCTAAGCTCGGTTTTACAGTTTCGTGCGATCTTTAACGCTTCAATCAGAGTGGCAACGCCAAAACTGTCAATATGGGTGACGCCCGACAAGTCAATGCTCACTGTTCTCGGATGTGGCGCGTGCAAAAGGGCGATAAGCTGGTCGCGCACCGCGGGAGAGGAATCGATATCAATGCGGCCCTTCAAAAACGCCAGAGCACCATGTTCGCTGGCAACAATGTTGATGTCCGGCTTACCCACGGGTTTGCTGTTGTGATCGAGCACCGGAATCGGCTCCTCCTTGGCAAAATGTCCTGAATTTTCATGACGGACAATTGCCAAGATCAACACGAAACTTCTTAATGGCAAGCGTAAGGCCATTAGCGGGCAGTCGTAATACTAGGCACGTCAAAGACTTGCGCAGGAGATGCTCTGATGATGCGAACGATCTAGACAGCATCCGGGCAGGTGCGCCCAAATACGGGCAGATGCGATTAGCGGTGCTTGGATCGTGACCCTATTGGGTCATCGAGCGGCTTTGGATTGGTTGCTTTTCACGTCCAGAACCAAGGAGGACAGGGGCAGTTCAACATTGTGTCTCAGGAAATTGTGTTTCGGCCTTCAACTGAGCTTTTACATTCTGGGCTCAGCTTAACAATGCGGTCTGCGCGAGCGATTGGACCTGGGGATTGGCTCATGCGAAGAGTCTGTCAGATAACCTCAGCGCCGGTATCGAATGCGCGTGCTAGCGGCGGAGTCCACGAGAACGAGATCCCGTGTGGAGTAATCCTCGTACTAACTTCTGCAATTTAGCCTTTGCCCGCGCGGTCTGCGCTTTCACAGTTCCGATGGGAACTCCCAGAACGCGAGCTGTTTCGTCGACGGAAAGATGATCCACAAACCTAAGGTGAAACGTTCTCCGCAGAATCGGGGATAGTTGTGCTGCCGATTTCATCAAACGCGCATTCAGCGTAGATCTGTGGCACTCATCTTCGGGATTGGGTCGATGGTCCACCAAAATGTCGGAGAGCGGATACTCCTGGTCTTCTCCGACTCGTGAATCGAGGGACACGTGGACGTAGCGTGAACGCTTGCGAAAATGCATTCTTGCGCAATTGATAACAATAGTGGTCAGCCACGTCGAAAGTTGCGCGTCGCCTCTGAATTGGTTTAGGTGCTTGTAAGCTGCCAATAGCGCGTCCTGCACCGCATCCTCGGCATCTGTTTTGTTTCCCAACAGTCTATAGGCGTATCGATAGAGATACGGTAAGCGATGGGACAGAACAGCCACCATCTGTGCACGTGAAGGTGTCCCCGATTCGAGGGCGACACCCTCACCGCGCTCAATTAATTTTTCTGGGGATGGCATGTTATGTTTGCGCTCCTCTGTCGCCACCGAAGCACGTGAAGTTCATGCGGGCCCTGGCGAGGAGGAATCTCGATGTCATCTGGATGCAGGGGCGGAGCCCGAAAAAGGAACCACTAAAACCGTATCGGAGCTTGTCGTTTTCAGTGACTGTCTGGCCTGCTGCTCTGCTGCATCGTCGATGTCATGTTTCAGAACATCATGAAGCGAGCTAATCACCTGATACTGCATCATTGCCATTTGGTAGCTCTGCTGCAAAAGATATTCCGCCTGTTCGCGGGTAATTTGATTTGTTTGTTGGGCCTGCACGATTACAGAGAAATCGGCCGATGTCTTGTCTGCCAGCATGCTCATGGCGATTTCGTAGGATTTGAGAACGTCTTGTGGGCCCAAGGGCATTTCGGGTTTGAGCGCAATCAAATCGGAGAGTACAGCGTTGGACTGAATGCTTGTGGTTGCAAGAACGCTCTCCGGCGGAGGCGCTTCTGCCTGGATGTTCTTTTTCTTCGACTGGGCTGCGGCAGTGTGCCATAGTGTGGCAAGCATCACCATCGGAATAAGAATCTGTCGAGATTTCATCGGTGCTCCTCGTGTGAGCTACACATGTTTCACTCCCTGCTGAATTCAGTCTTAACCCTATGTCGTAACTATTCCGCACATCGACTTGTTCCCGAAGGGCGCGCCTGCTCGTGTGCGCTCAAGCAATGTCTCCGCCTCAGGCGGTGAAAGCTACTTAGACTGCTTGGCTTCTATTGCGGGTCTTTGGCTTTCTATCGGCACCTGAAGCGACCGACCCAACATGTCGTTGTAAGTAATTGTGTTCCTTCCGACCAGCACCAGCAGTTCGTGCCCTGTAGCGTACTTCGCGGGGATTTCGCCCAACGGTTGCGTGTACAGTACAACGTAAATTGTGTCGCCCACTTTGACGGAAACGTCATAGGTAGTGGGACCGGACGCACCGTCTCCTGCACCCTGACGCGGCTTGACGTCAGTAATAAATCCCATTTGATACTTCGATGTCGACTGGCAAAGAGCCGGAACTGTGAGCAGACACAGAGCGATTACAGCTGTTAGCCTCCGCATGATTCACTCCTCCCGTTTGCTCCTTTTGCTCTGCAATCAATCGCCAGAAACCAACTGTTCGCCAAGTGAGGAGCTTGTTCTCATCAATGTCGATGGCAATCGGCATGCCAAAAGATGGAAGAGTGAGGTAAGTGTCCCCGCCAGGTTGGAGTTTCATGCTTTTGCGTAGCGCGGTTCCTCGCACTGAAGTGACTCAGCGGACCAAGTGGCGACCACATCCGGGCATACATGCCTAACGCAGGGCAATAGTTGTGACATTTAACATGCGGCACACTCAGGAATAGTTTCGGTTATCGGCTCTTATTTGTAGTTCGGCATTGGCATTGCGCGTGCACTCTCACCTTGCAGCGAGGCGGCAGGCATTTGGTGGCCGAGACGGACTCCGCAGCCAACCAGTTCGGAGCGCCCGAGAGCGAAGAAAACCCGCGCGGCACATTTCCGTTGTTTGTGGCCCGTGTCTGCCCCTCGCGCATTTGTCGGATATCTGATAGGAGAGCGATTATGGAAACCCTTGACACACTACCGGGCGAATCGAACACGAGCATCATCTCGTCGATCATTAACTTAGTCTGTCCACAGTGCGGGGGAAGAATGTCGGAATTCCAATGTGAAGGGAGATGCCGCAGGAACTGGCTTGCTGAATGGGAGTGGGCGAATCACGCGACGAGAAGCTCTAGGTCTCATGTCTCGGGCCATCGCACCCGGGTTTTGCGGTGACCTCGCTACTCCAGTGGGAATCGCGTATTTGGCGCTCCCCTGCGATGGCGGCGGACTCTATTATTTCTTCAGTTCAACAACGGTCGGGAAAACAGGATCACGACCTGACCGTTCTTATTTGCGACTACACTCCACGAATCGAGGAGTGTGGTATTGAGCTCCGTTCTCGTTGCTAGCCGGCAAGGCATTCGAGATCGCGCGGTTCGATAAAACTACGCTCCCGGCCTGACCGAGAGAGTCACCACGGTATAGTGCTCGATCCGACCCAGGGTGAACTCGCCGACACTCCCGTGCAGAGAGAGGCCAGTCAACTGAGGCTGGGCCGCGTCCGGCGAAAGGACTTTCACCTCCCAGCTGCTCAGATCCTGGACCAGCCCGCTCAGGTCCAGCTGGACTTTCACGTTCTCTGCCGGGGCCTGGTGATCGTAGTTGAGCAAGTGGAGAATGAAAGTCCGACCATCAGGTTTCCGAGTCAACTGGCCCAGCACGTAACCCCGCGGCTCCAGGCCGAGGCGAGGCCCTGTGGCCGCGGCTTCGGCGCGTGCCACGATTCCCGACTTAGACTTTCCGTCCCTGATGATGACGCCTCCGCGGGCCGTGAACGCATCCAACCGGGCCCGTTGTTCTCCACTGAGCTTGGGCAGGTCGGGCGGTATCACCAGTACCTTGAACCGCTCCAGCGGAACTCCCTTGTCCAGGTGCGCGATCACTTTGGTCTCGAAAAAGACGCTTTGCTTGAGGAATTCTTTGGCCAGCGGGTTGTGCGGTTCCGCGGAGATCAAGGCGATCCGCGCCGCCGGCACCGTCTGGTGATACAGTTCCTGATACTCGACCAGGAAGTGATTGTATTGAGCGACGGCCGTCCAGGCGTCCCGGGCCTCCGGCTCGCCCTTGATCAGCCCATAGAGGAATCGGCCCTCGATGTTGCGCGATGTGGCCGCGCCAAACGCATAGGCCTCGGCGATGGAGAGCTTCTGCTCGGCCGGGCTGGGGATGCAGCGCTCGCGTGGGCCGCAGTGGTAAACGTCGTTCTCATACATCAGTGGCTGCCAAAGCTGCTTCTCGCCGCTCAGGAATTTGATCTTGCGCGCGTTGTCCACCTGCCAATTACCGCCCCACACCCCCGGAGTGTCCTTGCCGTCCTCCTCCCAGATCGCCTCGTTAATGTCGTTCATCCCAAACCGGTCCGGCGGAATATGGATATTCGCATAAACCATGACCTTGGGCCGGCCGGTCTCCCGCGCCTTCCGCTCCGCCATCCGCTGCGTGTCGTCGAGCAACTGGGCCAGGCCATCGTTGTAACCGATCATGTTGTCCCAGACGATCGCGTCCACTCCCGCGTCCACCGCCAACTCCGCCTTCTTCAAGAGGTAGGCCCGCCAGCCGGGCTTGCGCGCGTCGGCCAGACGGCGGTCCCAGGAAATCTGCAGATCGGTTTTGGTCGGGCCGGCATAGAACATAGGGACGCGATGCATCCACAGGCCGTATTTCTTCGTCTCCGGGTCGTCGCGGAAGGCGCTCTTGCGGAACATGTTGGAAGCCGACAGGTAAGCCGAGACCTGAATGCCGTTCTCATGACAACGGGCGATTACTTTTTTCAGGTTCTCCCGGTTCGCGTTCTCGTCCTTAAAGGACCAGCCGCTGCTCCAGGTGACCCAGATCCAGTTGAACTCCGCCTGCTTGAGCGAGCCGAGCATTTGCTCGAAATCGCGGTCATAGATGTGGGTCAGCACGTCCTTCTCTTCGGCGCTGAACTTGTTTCCCCACCAGGTCCGCTCGGCCTTCCAGCTCTCGATTTGTCCGCCGTCGATCCGGATAAAACGAAAATTCCCCTGCTCGGCCCACGGTGGTACGTCCTCCGGCTTGGCGCGATACAGTTTCGGCGCCGGCTCAAAAGACTGGGCGGTGCAGAGCAGCAGGGACGCGGCGACCGAACCAATCAGTCCAATGCTTTTTATGATTCGGACAAGCCCCATTCTTCCCTCATTACGAAACGACTAAGACCACCAGGCCGGCCAAATAGTTGGACGCCGGGGCGAGATCGACGCGCCATATCTCAGGACGGGTCGCGTACGGCTGCATCATCCAGGTAGCGCGCAATGGCAATCTCCAGATTGAAATGCATTCCTTCTCGTCCCAGCATCTGCCCCAGCGGTGATCGTTGTACGATGGCCAACACTCTCGGAGTCATGCCAATCAGCCAGAGTTGAACGCCATGCTGGCTTTGCCTCTTCGCGAGTTGCGCGAACATTTTCACCGCTGTGTACTCCATGTCGAGGACTCCGCTAGCTTCGACGGCGACGACCTTCGGTTGCGCTTCCCTGACCAGCGGCTCAATCTTGTGTGCGATCTGTGCCGCATTAGCAAAGAAAATTGGACCTTCCGGCCTGAGCAGTAAGAGGCCAGGAAAACTCTCGTCGTCGGGATGTTCCGGCGATTGTGGCCGGAACACGTTGGTTCCTGGCTTGCGGCGCAGGACATACACTGGAGGATCGGCTACCTGGTATGCCAGTGTGACGAGGGAAACGATTATCGCGACGATGATTCCCTTTAACGTGCCGACGACCACGACGCCTGCGAAAGCCACGATCGCCCAGGAAAATTCGGTCCTGCGAATGCGAAGAATGTCACGAAACTCGATCGGCTTGATAAGTCCGAAGGAATAAACAATCACCAGCGCTGCCAATGCAGATTGCGGCAACATCGCGACGAGTGGAGCGAGAAAGAACATCGTCACTAGCGTCATCGCCGCAGTTACCATCTCCGCTAATTGCGTGCGAGCTCCCGCGCTGACGTTGACTGCCGTTTGCGTAGTGCCGCCGCCGCCCGGCATCGCACCGAGAAGTGCGCCTCCGATATTGGCGAGTCCTGTGGCAAACAGCTCTGTGTTTGCTCGCGGCGCGGGCTCGTCCTTTCGCGCGAAGGCTTGGCCGGCCGCAACCGTCTCCGTGAAACTCATCAAAGCAATCCCGAGTGCCCCGGGCCACAGCACGCTTATCAACGAAAGGTCTGGCCTCATCAGCGAAGGGAAGCCTTGCGGTATGTGACCCACCAGTTCGACACCCCGATGCTGCAAGTTCAACACGTACACGGCCGCGATCGCAGCAGCTGCAGCCAGCGGCGGCGCTGGGACCTTCGGCAGGAACCGTTCCATTCCCAGCAGAAACACGATTATCGTGAGCCCGACGGCCAGCGTTGCTAACGACGTTTTTGGAAGAGTGTGAACCATTGAGAGGACGTTCTGAACGAAAGTGCCTCTTGTGAAGTGGATGCCAAGGATCTTCGGGATCTGGTCTACCACTATGACCAGCCCGATGCCAGCTTTGAAACCAACGAGTACGGGCTCGGAGATAAAGTTCGCCACGATTCCCAGGCGCAGCAGGCACGCCAGCAAAAGCGCGGCTCCCACCAGCAGCGTCAACGTCGCTGAGGCTCTCAGTAGGGCTGCGGGGTTGCCGTTGGGCACGACCTGCCCTAACTGAGCGGCGGTCAGGATCGCTAACGTTGTGGTCGTGCTGACGCTGAGCACGCGCGAGGTCCCGAGCACCGCGTATATCACCATGGGCACCAGAGCGGTATAGAGGCCTACCTGGACCGGCAGCCCGGCCATCATGGCATACGCCATCGCTTTGGGAATGATTACCGCACCGGTGGTCAGCCCCGCGACGATGTCGGGCCGCAGCCAATCCGTACGGCATGAGACCAGCCACTCAGGTAAGAGACGGAACCACCGATGCTCTGACATGCTGCAGGCCTACCAGACCTCCGGGACGGTTCGATGCTTCTGCTTCGGCTCCACGTACCCTTTCGGCTTTTGCCTTGGCGGAAGCTTGGGAGGCGTATAAGGAATCTCCTCGTACGGGATGCTGCCGAGCATGTGCGCAATGCAGTTCAGGCGGGCGCGCTTTTTGTCGTCTGACGGAACAATGTACCAGGGCGACGCTGCCGTATCCGTGGCTGCAAGCATGGCATCCCGGGCGCGTGAGTAGTCGTACCAACGGCGGTGAGATTCCAAGTCCATAGGACTAAGCTTCCAGCGCTTAGAAGTATCTTCAATTCGCGCGAGGAAGCGCTTGTGCTGTTCCTTTTCCGATACTTCGAGCCAGTACTTCAGAAGGATGATGCCCTGGCTGACCAGAAAGCCCTCGAAGATGGGACAGTCCCTGAGAAATTGCCTATGCTCTTCATCGGTACAAAAGCCCATCACGTACTCAACACCGGCGCGGTTATACCAGCTCCGGTCGAAGATAACGATTTCACCTCCGGCGGGAAGTCGTTCAACGTAGCGCTGGGCAGGGAGCTGCGTCTTCTGCCTCTCGGTCGGCGCGGGGAGGGCTATCACGCGAAAGATGCGCGGGCTGACACGCTCCATGATGCGCTTGATCATCCCGCCTTTCCCGGCAGCGTCTCGTCCTTCGAAAATGATCACAATGCGGGCGTTGGTCGCCTTGACCCACTCCTGGAGCTTGACCAGCTCAACTTGTAGCTTGAAAATCTCGGCCTCGTATTCCTTTTTGCCGATTTTCGGTTGGCCGTTGACGCCGGAGTGTTTAGTCTCACTGTCCAGCGTTGATTTTGATTTCTTGTCGTTCTTGGATTTTTTGCTCATCGTTCTTTCTGATTTCCTGGGTTTCGGGCGTCTGTTTCCAGCGGGCTGAAGTACGACAGCGTCGCCAGCATTGTGGTCCTGCGTCTTCAGGAGGCAATATGTGGGCCACTCTGCACGCCTTCGAGCACAACAACTTAGACGGAATGACGCTGATTGCCGCGCCCAAATACGGGCAGACACTGCTTCGATCATGGGCGCGAAAACATCGATCGGCGATCACCTTGTTGAAGAATGGCGCCCGAAAGATTTAACTGGCTTTCGTCGATTCGGACTCGGCGTCTTCATAACAGGGCCCGAACTTGGATACAACAACGCTTCGACCCTTTCAGCTGCCTCGGCTTGCATATGTGGCAACACGTGTGAATAAACGTCCAGAGTGAACGCCGCGCTGGCATGCCCCAATTGCTCAGAAACGACCTTGGGTTGGACACCAGCCGTCAGAGCAAGTGTTGCGCCCGAGTGCCGGAGATCGTAGAGCCGGATCATCGGAAGGCCGGCCCCTGGCGGTCAACGAGGATCGTTGGGTTTGTAACCCGACGATCTGCCGGCACCACACCTTCGGCACACAGATCGCCTAAAGATATAGAGATTACGTCTAGCCCGTCTGACCGACAGTCAGTCGGCAGCGACCTGAGACCCTTGAATGCGATCTTGCAGATCTAGCACACTTCTCGCACACAAACCCAAGCGAAACGAAACCGGAACCAGAACTCGCGAAAAGCAGAACGAGTTCGGGTTCATCGTGTCAGGGCGGCTGAATTTTCTGGTTGTCGATAATTTAGGAGCGTTCGTTCGCACTCCCACAAGCCCGTTTCTGGATCGTCACGTTTACGGCAGTGGCGTTAGAAAACCCTGACCGGAACTGCTCCCGTGGAAGCCATAAAGATTTGCCTTCTCGGTTTCCACACCTGGCGTTAGGAATGGGTAGTTTTCTAATCAGGAACAACCCCCATTTGTGATTTCCATCACCTTTATCTATGAGCCATATCACAGGACTTCCTGTGGCAGCTGTGTTAGCATTCTTCGCGCCGACTGCCCAACCCTCTAATTGAAAAGGAGTATCTGCGGATGGATCATTTGCGGGATTCGGTTCCTTCGACTATCAGCGATCTTTTCCGTAAGAAGCTGCAAATGGGGTTTGGTTGTTGGTCTTCGCTGTTGTTGGCCTTGCCGACGGCACTTACATCTTTCCCGCGCTTCTCTGCAGACAGGCTCACCCACGACCTGAGCTGGTCCATCAGGCCTCTTAAGTTTCACGACAGCAGAATATTAAATGAGGAGAATTCAATGAAAGCTGGATACAAATTCGTAGCTCTAGCCTCGGTCTTACTAGCCCTGGCATTTGGATTGTTGCATTCAAGAAGTAGTGTAAGTGCGGCTTCCGCAGGCCAGGTCACAGGTACGGTTAAGCTTGATGGCATAGCTCCACACCAGCGCGGGATTGACATGTCCAAGGACCCGAGCTGCGCCGCGGCTCACAAGGATAAGCCAGTCACCACAGAAAACGTAGTTACAGGCGCGAATGGAGGGCTGGCGAACGTGGTCGTCTATGTAAGCCAGGGGCTGACCGGCAATGAGGCCCCTTTATCGCAGCCGGTCCAGCTTGAACAAAAAGGTTGCCAGTACTTCCCACATGTGGTGGCCGTTGATGTAGGCCAGCACATGAAGATACTGAATGACGACCAAGCTTTGCACAACATTCATCCGCAAGCCACCAAGAATGCCGCGTGGAACAAGTCGCAGATGCCGGGAGGCCCGCCTCTGGATGTAACTTGGGCCAGCGAAGAAGTTCCCGTGCCGGTTAAGTGCAACGTCCATCCCTGGATGCAGGCCTACATTGTGGTTGTGAAGGGCCCCTATGGAGTGAGCGATGACAGTGGCTCTTTTCAGCTTGACAACCTGCCGCCGGGCAACTATACCCTGACGGCGTGGCAGGAAACTTACGGAACTCAGACGCAGAACGTAACGGTTGCCGCCGGTAAGCCGACAGCCGTGAATTTCACCTTCAAGGCAAAGTAGAAAACCGAATCAGAATAGCGGCCGGGGCGGCAGGACTGTGGGGCCGCCCCGCGAACCGTGGGGATTCCGACGTCGAAAACAAAGCGAGGAACACATGCCAGGTAAAGTGTTTGCGGTCGTCGTGGTGATCGTCACGCTGGCTATCGCCTATTGCGTAATCGCTCATGTGTGGTGGATGCCGGTGGATATTTCCGTCCACGGGCCTAACATCGATCGCCAGATCGAAGAAACCCTGTTCGGCGCGGGCATCTTATTTATTGCCGGACAACTGGTGCTGGCGGCATTTTCCTTTTTGTACGGCGACAGCAAGGGCACGCGCAAAATGAAATCGTTTCCCGGCGGCGCGAAGCCTCTCATCATCTTCGCCTGTGTGGTGGTGGGCATCGAGATTCTGGTGCTCTCGTTTGTCGGTTCGAAGGCATGGGGATCGGTCTACTTCACGCCGCCGGACCCGAGCTCGGTACGCATCGATGTGCAGGCGGGGCAGTTTGCGTTTTACTTCCGTTATCCCGGGCCGGATGGCAAGTTCGGGCCGCTTCACCCCGAGCTCATTAGTGAGGGGACCCAGAATTTCTTTGGTCTCGATACGGACCACGATCCGGATTCGAAGGACGACATCGTGACCGCGCAGCTGGCGATTCCGGTGAACAAGCCGGTGTTGCTCACCCTGCACTCTAAGGATATGGGGCACTCCTTCGATGTGCGGGAGCTCCGCGTGCAGCAGGACTTCGTGCCCGGAATCGTGATCCCGATCCACTTCACGGCGACCCAGACGGGAAGGTTCGAAATTGTGTGCACCCAGCTCTGCGGTCTTGGGCATTACAACATGAAGGCTTATATCCAGGTCCTGTCCCAGCCAGACTACGATAATTGGTTGAAGCAGCAAGCGGCCATGCAGTAACTGCAGTTCCCCGTCTCCTGAACGGGGAGACGAAAACATCTCTCAGTGGGGTGAGATTACATGCACGATATGACAGCGCACGCGGCAGCGCACCATGCCCCGCCGCAAGGTTTCATTCGCAAGTACGTGTTCAGCGTGGATCACAAAGTGATCGGGATCCAGTACACCACTCTGGGCCTGGTGTCGGCGTTCATCGGGATGGCGCTTTCCTGGGCCATGCGCATCCACCTGGCCTGGCCGGCGGCGAGCATTCCTTTTCTGGGCACGCTGTCTCCCAATGGCGCTCCCGGGGGCGTTCCCACGCCGGAGTACTACTTGTCGTTGATGACCATGCACGGCACCATCATGGCGTTCTTCCTGCTGACCGCGGCGCCGATGGCCGGGTACGGCAACTTTATGCTGCCCATCCACGTGGGTGCGGCCGACATGGCGTTTCCCCGGTTGAACATGGCGTCGTTCTGGGTCACGTTCGTCGGCTTCGTTCTCGCCTGCGCGACCTTTTTCATCCCCGACGGCCCGCCTCTATCCGGCTGGACCGCGTACGCGCCGCTGAGCGCCGTGGGCCCGGTAGCGGGTCCCGGTCAGGGCTGGGGCCAAAACCTGTGGGGCCTTTCGATCGCACTCTTCTGCGTGGCGTCGCTGCTCGGAGCGCTAAACTTCATCGTGACCACGATCGATCTGCGCACCAAGGGTATGACGCTCTCGCGGCTGCCGCTGGCGACTTGGGCGTGGTTTATTAATGCGTGGGTGAGCTTGCTGGCTTTTGCCGTGCTGTTGCCCACTTGTCTTCTTCTGGTGCTCGACCGCCTCGGCGGAACCAGCTTCTTTATTCCCGGCGGACTCGTGGTCAATGACAAGGTGCTGCCGCACTCCGGCGGTTCGCCGCTCCTGTTCCAGCACTTGTTCTGGTTCTTCGGACATCCGGAGGTCTACATCATCATTTTGCCGGCGTTTGGCATCGTCGCGCACGTTATGCCGACGTTCACCCGGAAGCCGCTGGTAGGGGGCTGGAAGGTGATCACCTATGCCATGGCCGCCATCGGTGGCCTTAGCTTCGTCGTTTGGGGACATCACATGTTCGTGAGCGGGATGAGTCCGTATATGGCGATGGTGTTCTCGGTGCCGACGCTGATCATCACGATCCCGTCAGTGATCGCGGTGCTGGTGTTCGCGTTCTCGCTTTATGGCGCCAACATGCGCTTTTCGACTCCCATGCTGTTCTGCCTCGGTTTCATCTCGCTGTTCATCAGCGGGGGAATCGGTGGCTTCTTTCTGGCGCAGCCGGCGGTCGATTCTTATCTGCACGCGACCAGCTTTGTGGTGGGCCATTTCCATTTCACCATGGGCCTCTCCGCTGTATTTGCGGCTTTTGCCGGCTTCTACTACTGGTTTCCCAAAATGTGGGGTCGCATGATGAACGAGACTCTCGGCAAAATACACTTCTGGCTGAGTTTCGTCCTCGTGTACTGTGTTTTCATGACCCTGCATTTGATGGGTCTCACCGGGTCAGTGCGCCGTTATTCCCAGTTTGTGGCCGACTTCATGGTCCCATTGACTCCCACCAACAAGTTCATCACCATCGCCGCGTTGCTGCTGGGCGCGACCCAGTTCATCTTCTTGTTCAACGTGATCTGGAGCCGCTTCAAGGGACCCAAGGCTGCGGACAATCCGTGGCATGCCACCACGCTGGAATGGGACACGACATCGCCGCCCCCGTTCGACAACTTTGGCGGCCGGCAAATGACCGTTTACCACGGTCCCATGGAATACGACGGCGACGCCTTCGTGATGCAGACTTCAACTGAAAAGTCCATCGCCGGGACCTAACGCGGCGGGAGAGCTTGCTGTTCATCATAACAATCGGGATCTAACACTCGGAGGGAGGCACCGTGAGCGAAAGCGAACTGACCATGGCGACCGGGCATGAAGTGCTGATGGAAGCTTCTCCGTACCACATTGAAAAAAAGAAGCTGGGGATGTGGGTCTTCATCGTCTCCGACGCATGCACGTTCGCCACGTTTCTGTTTGGCTACGGTTACATGCGCGTGGGCAGCCAGAATTGGGGGACGCCGTTTGAGTTCTCGTCGATCTTGAACGGGATCATCATGACCTTCGTCCTGCTTTCCAGCAGCCTTACCATGCTGGCGGCGGTTCGGGCCACGCAGGCCGGGCAGAAAGCTTCGGCCAACAAATGGCTGGGCCTGACCATGCTTTTGGGTACGGTGTTCGCGATCCTCCACCTGCGGGAATGGGTCAAGATGATCGGCGAGGGCTGGCGGCTGTTCTACAACCCGATGGGCGGCGCGGCGCAGTTCGGCGCGTGCTTCTTCAGCGTCACGGGACTCCATTTAACCCACGTCATCAGCGGCGTGATCGCGCTGGGTTTTGTCGCGCGGGGCTATAACCAGGGGCGCTACGATGAAAGCCACGTCGAAACCGCCGGCCTGTACTGGCACTTTGTCGACCTGGTATGGATGTTCGTTTTTCCATTGATGTATTTGATGAATGCCCGTTGAAGGGAACTTCAAGCCGGAGGGAGAAGCTGCCATGTCATCGAATGAAGAGCTGGGAATGGGTTCTTACGTAGGGATCGTGATCGGGCTGATGATCATCGTGGTGATTGAGGTAGTTCTGACCTATCAGCATTTGCCGGTGCGAACCTTGCTCTTCTCCTTGCTCTGCCTGGCGTGTCTGGAGGCGTTCGTGGGCATCATGTACTTAATGCACGTGAAGTATGAGAGCAGGCTTTTGTTTTGGACCATCTTTCCGGCAACGCTCTTCGTGTTGGTGATGCTGAACTACTTATGGCCGGACGCGTACCGCATGGCGAGGATGAGTCTGGGAAAATGACGCGGTCGAGATCATTCCTCGCAGGTCCGAAGGAGATCGAGTGAACGCTACAAGACGGATAAATGTGGGTTGTCTCAAGCTAGGGATGGCCGGACTGGCATTCCTGCTCTTGGTCAGTCCCACCTATGCGCACGCGCAAGGCTGCGCCATGTGCTACCAGAGCGCTGCCGCCTCGGGGGCCCGTCTCATCCACGCTCTGAAGAGTGGCATTGTGATTTTGATGATTCCGCCTTTGCTGATGACAGGCTTTTTCGTGCGCCTCGTGTATCGCAGGCGCAACCTGTGTAATGAAGAGTTCGTGGAACACGACAATGGTTGACCATTTCGGGGGCGAGTGCCCGGTTTTATCAAGATCCTGTTGGAAAAAGCCTCGATTGGGAACATAAGGAGTCTGAAGTAATGGCAACTACGATTCACGAACCGCCGCAAACCGCTGGCCACTTGCCGGGTGAAGGTCACTCTGGAAATGGCGGTAGGCGGAATCTGGTTCCGGTTGAGGATAATTTGCGTGCGGTTGAGGACCACTCCCCAGAACCGGCCAAAACCGGCATATGGGTTGCGTTGGCGGCGATTACCATGTCATTTGCTGCGCTCACGAGTGCTCTGGTGGTTCGTCAGGGTTCGGGGATACCCTGGCAGAACATCACTCTGCCTCCCATTCTTTACGCCAATACAGTTATGCTGCTCGCCAGCAGCGCCACCCTGGAGATCTCGCGCCGCCGGATTGCGGGATACGCTGGCGGGATCGAAAGCAGGAATGCTGCACCCATGCGCTGGCTGGTGATAACTTTGGCGCTCGGCCTGCTGTTCGTGGCGGGTCAGTACGTGGCCTGGCTACAATTGAAGGCGGAAGGACTCTATCTCGCCACAAACGCGAACAGCTCATTTTTTTATGTCTTCACAGGAGTACATGCTGTGCACGTGCTGGGCGGTCTGGCTGGATTGGTTTACGTCATCAGCAAACTTCATCGCTCCATCCTGCGGCGCAGTACCTTCGCCGCGGCCGCACAATACTGGCATTTCATGGGCATTCTTTGGCTGTATTTGCTTTGGGTGCTTTGGACGAAGCTCTAATTCAGACCAACAGACGGAGTGGTGAGCTAAGCGCGGAAGAACATGGCGACTAATACCAAAACGATGCATCCGAACCCGAGCGATCGCTTCACTTCCAAACTCCGGGACTACTACACCCTCACTAAGCCTGAAGTGAACCTGCTGATTCTTATGACCACGTCGGCTGGTTACTATCTCGCTTCCCGTGGACCTTTCAGGATTGCCGGCCTGATTAACACACTCGTAGGTACGCTTCTGGTCGCCAGCGGCACCGCAACTCTAAATCAGTGGATGGAACGGGTTTGGGACGGTCAGATGCGTCGCACGGCAAACCGGCCCCTGCCTTCGGGCAGGCTGAATGCTCGCGAGGCCTTTCTGTTTGGGATCCTGCTGAGCATCGCCGGGGGCCTGTATCTGGCGGTTGCGGTGAACGGGTTGGCGGCCTTGCTGGCGATCTCCACGCTGCTTTCATATTTGCTTATCTATACTCCATTGAAGCGGAAGACGCCGCTGTGTACACTGCTCGGGGCTTTTCCCGGTGCCATGCCCGTTCTGATCGGGTGGGCGGGTGCCTCGGCAAGTATCGACCGGCACGCCTGGTTTCTCTTCGCAATTGTGTTTCTGTGGCAGTTCCCGCATTTCCTGGCGATTGCGCTGATGTACCGTGAGGACTATGCCCGGGCCGGCTACAAGATGCTGCCCCAGTTTGATCTCGATTCCCGCTTCACGCGGGCAGAGATTGTTGGCTTCACCGTGATCCTGGTAGCCACCACGATGCTGCCGCTGGTCGATCACGGAAGCCCGATTTATCTGAGTGGTATGCTCCTCGCGGGCGTCTTCCTGCTATATCACGTCATGAAGCTGGCGAGATCAAACTCCAATGACTTGGCCGGCCGCGTCCTGCATGCCTCCGTTATCTATCTGCCGGTAGTTCTTGGAATGATTGTCGCCCGGAAGGCCTGAAGTTTCTCCTTTGGCGAGAGCCTATATGCCCAGATCCAGGACTTAAGTTGAACTTGCAACATGACATTCAGTGCAACAAGGAGGTTATTCGCCTGTAGTAAAACTGTAGCAGTTCTATGCTCAAAATGCGCCAGATCGGATCAAATTAAATTCTGAGAGAATTAATTCTGCCTGGCAAAGGGCTCAACGCAGGCTCAACTCTGTAGCGGCAATTCGCGTTTTGGAAATCAAGCGAGCGGTCGTCGTGGCCTGCGTAGCGTCTGTGGGTCTGCAGCCTACGGTCAATGTGATCAAGACACGTACTCCGCCGCCTGGCGCTCAATTTTCAACAACCAAACTGTCCTAGGACCGCTGTCGAACTTCCGCAGCCAGTCCACCCCCACCTTCGCTGGTCACCGGGCGACGCGGTGGCATTGAATCCGGCCCGATCTTCAGGCGCCTCTCGACTGTGCCGATCACAGGAGCATCTTCCATTCCATCAGCGTAGGCCATGGAAACGAACCTCTGTTCGGAACACAAACGATCAATCATTCGTTGCTGCCCGTGGCTAAGAACGGCATGAGGAAGAATTGGAAAATGGCGAAACATCCAAAGAAAGTACAAGCGCTGCAGAAAAGACGGCATCAGGTACCGCGGTCCGATCGGCGTCTGCACCTGGACCACACCGTCAGCAAGTTTCTCAATCCACATAATCAGGCCACCTAAACCACTGAGTTTGGCCAGAGTACTTCTAGGGCCGTAATTATTGCACTAACGTCTGTATAAGGGAAAGCATTTTCTAAGAAATCTCATATCGGGCACTGCAATTCAAGCGCCTTAGTTGACGAACGGAAGGACGTCCAAGCCTCAGGATTCCTGCGGGGCGCATCACCTAAGCGTACGCAGAAACTCCGGCTGCACCAAAAACGGTGCACTTGAACGAATTAGATAGGGATTTCCGGGAGGATATCCATCCTCCGTATCTCGGCCGCCACTCCGAAGTCTGTGCCGGGACCCTGTTCCACGCGCAAGACGCGGGCGTGACAGCAAACCCAGCACTTTTCCCCCGCAGTCAGTTCCGGAGGAAGTATGAGAACTAACTCAACATCGGACCCTACCGTCATGCGGCACTCGCTATAAAGGAAGACGCCATTGGTGCTGACGTCACGGGTATGAGCCGTCACTTCCGTGGCGCCAGCGGGATTGCGCACGCCAACCGGCAAACGGGTTACAAACCGCTGGCGCGACCGGCGCTCGGCTTTCGGCATCTCAGCTTTCGACATCCCAGATTTCGACCGCCATAGAAACGCAACGCACCGGGTTTTTCCGGGGACGGTGGACGCCAGTATAGATCACGATTCAACGCAAGTGGATACGCAAAATCCCGACACCCTCAGAAGCGGATCACAAGCCCGGTCGACGCGCGAACGCTATTCTGTCTCGTCGTAAAAGAGCCTGTCTCAACCCAGCCGGCATCCAGGCGCCAACCGAGTAAAGAAGTTAGACGGTAATCAAACCCAAAGGCCAGGGTTTCTTCCAGCACCGTCTTGGAATTCGATAAGCCAGGTCCTCTCTCCGCTGTGTGGACCGCGCCGATAAGAAATTCCATAAACGGCCTGACTCTGGCAGTCGCATACGAGCCGCGAACTCCGGCCTGAAAGTAGTGCTCACTGACGCTACTTGGCACAAGACATTGTGCCTGTGCGCTGCCGGTACAACTGCTCGCCGGAAGGCCCTTTGAGCCGTAGTGGCCGCTGAAATCGGCGACCACGCCGAAGAACGGAAGGTATTTCTTTTCCGCCGATACGTTCCATCCGTTAAGGTTGGCGTGCTCACCTGTATAAAGGTTGGCGCCAATAAAGGAATATCCGGCGAAAACATTACTGGACGAAAGGCTGTTCGAGGAAACGTTCTGCGCGAACGCTGCGCCTGCCAGGCAGAAGAATACGGCAGTTCTCGCTATTCTGCTCAGGCTTCGCATGTATCGATGCTTTCGGACACAACCACTGATTGAAATTCTCCAACTCTCGTGGATCATCAGCTGAACTGTAGCATTTTGTGAACTTCTGAAAAAACTCGGTCGCGTGATTGAATTTTGAGAAATAGAGAGTGGGAGATTCTGGACATAAAATCCGATTTGCTTCCATCATCCCCAGAGCCCCGCGCGTTTTTCCATCAGGAGCGCGAGGGATTTTGACCAGTGCACCTGTTATGATCTCTCTTCAGGCCCATGCGTTGCTTCTTTACCGTAGCCACGGTCTTGCTGCTGTTGCCTATTTGTGTCCCCGCTCAGTCACCACCTTCTCCGTGCGATTCCAGTAACACCCTCAAAGATTGTCCCATGGCCGATAGTGATGGGAGTTCGAGCGCTGCCTCCGAAAGCCCTAGTCCGGCTCCGGCTGAAGCAGTCGACCTCAGCACTTTGCATATCCAAAGTTTCAGCGCGCCTGCATCCGGGACGGCAACGGCGGCAACTTTCTCCAAGCACGAGACAGAGGGTTTTCATTGGGGACGCGCTTTGGCTGAGTCATTCACTTTTCTTGCAATCGAACAGGCGTATGTTGTGCACACTGATTACCGCTGGGTCGTTGTGGAGAACGGCATACCCTTCAACCACTATTGGCGCGATTACATGCAGTCGCTCTCTGCCTGGACGCACTCCGGATGGAGCGACGGCGACCCCAACCTGTTTGGCTACGTCGGCCATCCCATTCAAGGGGCGCTCACCAGCTACATCGAGATACAGAATGATCCGAAGAGCGCGAGGCTGGAGTTTTCCAATACTAAGGCTTACTGGCGCAGCCGCCTGAAGGCGACAATATGGAACGCGGTCTACAGCGCGCAATGGAATAACGGACCGATCAGCGAAATGACAGTCGAAAAATACGGAGCGAAAACTCGGCCGCCATGGAACCAGAATGGCTCGTGGCCTTGCACCACAAAGCATTGTTATACCGGCGTGGGACAAATCGACCTGGTAATGACGCCAATTGGCGGCTTCGGCTGGCTGGTGGGGGAAGACTGGATGGATAAGAACATTGCGCGCCGCGTCGAGAGCGCTACCGGCAACCGCTTCGTGATCGATACGGTTCGGTGCACGTTCAACCCAATTCGCGCCGGCGCCAACATTCTCCACGGCAATCGGCCATGGTTCCGCGCTCGTGACGCCAGCGACTGGAATTCTCCACTTCAGCACTAGCTCATGGACGAACCCCGTTTTAGAATTGCACATCCATAACGTTCGAATGCGATCACTAACGATCCGCCAGATCCTGGGGTTGGTAATCCTTTGCACCGCCTGCCCTGTGTACGCTCAAAATTCGCCACCGGCCGCCCATAATGAAAACTGGGACTTCAGTGTTTGGGCGGCGGCGGAAACTGGTGAGGAGATCACCAACTCATTTTCAGAATCACAAATTTGGTCCGCCGGGGTATTTGTCGGGAGGATGATCACGGGTGAGCGTCTGAACAGTTGGCGGCGTGGCCGATTAGAATATGGTGCTAATTTTATGCCGGTCTTCGAGACTTACGGAAATCAACACGTTCACGGCTACGGCTTTGAACCCGTTATCTTCCGCTGGAACTCCGCGATGCATACGACTCGCATTTCGCCCTACATCGAACTGGCGGGTGGCGGAATAAGCACCAACGCAAATCTACCTCCGGGAAATACTTCAAGCTTCAACTTCACCGCGAAGGGTGGCGGGGGAATCTATCTGCGAACCCGGCCACGGCAATCTTTCGACGTTGGCTTACACTGGTCGCATATCTCGAACGCAAATCTGGGCGTCGATAATTTTGAATTTAATGGGGTGCAACTCAGCCTCGCCTATCACTGGTTCAAATAGGCAGGTTCAAATAGGCAACACTTCAGCGCCGACGAGACGTGCGCAGAGTCCTAGACTCTCAGATCTCGGGGCGGCGCAGTCGCGCGGCAGGCACCACGAGAGCCTGCTCCATTGTAGGAACATTCGTTCCGCGCAGTGTCGCCTCGGCCTGATGCAATTTGTCGGACTGATTGGTCTGGTAGTACGCCTGTACCAGAAGCTCAAGGCTGAATGGATTCTCCTGATCCTCTTCCAGACAAGAGATGGCTTCCTCGTACTTTTTCTGATCCATAAGCAGGGTGCCAGCTGCGCCATTGTAGGAACTCTGGACGACGCGGTTGCGGCTGCCCGCGGCCATAGCTTCGAGTTGCTTCAGAGACTTGTCGGCTAAGCCCTGGTTGCCCGCATGTGCCGCACGCACGGTACGGTTTCGTAGAATGCGGGACAGTTCTTCATTCTTGTCGCCTTGCGAAATCACGTTGTTATGACTGAGCGATTCCTCCGCCTGCTGCAGATAGTTGAGTGCAAGGTTGTCTTCCGTCTGGTACTCGGCGAGGTGACGGTAGGCCTGAGCTTCCTGCAAGTCTTGTTCTTTGGCGTGAGCGCTCTGGGCAATCTCCTGGAATAACTTATCTGCCTCGGCGAACTTGCCGTCGCGCACCCAGGTCATCGCCTTCTGCATGCCGTAAGTGAGTCGATCGGCCTCGTTGTGGGCAAAGCGGATCGCCTTGTCGTACTCGACCCGCGCCTGCTCCTGGTTGCCCATCAGCGCATAGGTGTCTCCCAATCCAACTTGGGATGTGACAAAATCAGGATCGATCTTCAGCGCTGCACGGTAGTGCTGCAACGATCCTTCAAAGTTTCCTGCCATGCGCAGCAGCTCCCCGTAGGAATCCTGCGGGTTCGGTTCGGTGGGTAGCAAAGCGACGTAGCGATCCATGGCAACAAATGCCTTGGAAAATTGCCGATTGCGAGCGTAAAGGTAGGCCAGATCGTTCAGGGCGGCGGGGAAATTCTTGTCGATGGCCAGCGCCTTCTCCATAATTCTGAGGGCCTGCTCGTCGCCGTTTTCTCCCATCAGCCAATTGCCGGCAAGGTAGAGCAGATGCTTGTCCTTGGGGTACATCTCGAGCATGTCGTTCATAGCGGAGATGCCGCCGATGAAGTCGCCTTCCTGCACCTTGGCGATCCACTCGATCATCAACTGCTCTCCCGGAGTCAGCTTGGGCGCAATCGCCTTGGCCTTCTCGCGAGCGGCGTTCACTTCCTTAGGATCGTTTCCGTTAAAGGCAATCCAGGCCCAAGCGACGGCCAGGTTGGGATCGGCCTTCACCGCCGCGCGCCAGTCGTCGTTACAGCGATCCAGATAAAGATTTTCGTAGTCCTGCATACCCTTCTCGTAAAGCGCTCGAGCCTGCGCGGACGAGGTTGTCACCGGCAGCGAACTGGTGGCACCTTGCTTGAGGTGATGGGCATACGCTGGCGCTGCAAGACAAGCGCCAAGAATGGAAACAATAAGGATGGCAAACATGGAGCGACGCATCAAGGTCTCCGCAACAGACGCTTTGAGGGAGGAATACTGCCGCAGCGTAACATCGCGGTAACCACGTTAACCAGTGACGGAAGGCTTACGACGGGTGGGGAGGCCAACTCCACAAAACAGAACCCCTGCCACTTGCGGCAGGGGTCTTTCCATTAAGATTGTCGAAGCTTAGAAGCTGAACTTAGCAGCCAGTTGAATGCCGCGCGGTCCGCCTCCGCCGAGGAATGGGTTGCCGATGCCTACGTCTCCGGTGGCGGTAATTTCATAGTAGCCGGTGCTTACCTCACGGTTGCCTTGTTGGGCAAAGACTCCGCTCGGTGAATACGGGTCTGCGATGAAAGCGGGCAGGAAAGGATTGGCAAAATTCGGATGGTTCACGATGTTGAAAAAGTCAGCGCGGAGTTGCAGGTTCACGCGCTCAGTAAGTAGGGTGTTCTTGAAAATGGCCAGATCCCATTGCCGATAGTCCGGACCATTCAGCGAGTCACGCCCCTCATTTCCGTAGTGCCTCGTACCAATAACGCAATCTGAGGCAAAGCCGCTAATCGCGGAGACATTGCAAGGAATGGCAAAGGAGGAAAGGTTAATGAAATGATATGGGTCGCCGTTGTTTTGCACGATCGGACCCACAACATCAGGACGGTCGAAACCACCGCCGCCGCCGCTAAAGTCATCCTCGCCATTGTAGTTAAATTGGAAGGGCTGTCCGCTTTGCAAAGTTACTGTGCTATTGATGCCCCAACCGTTCTTCAGGCGCTGCATGCTGCCACTCATCTTTGGAATCTCGTATCCGAAAACCCAAGTGAAGCGTTTTCGTAGATCGAAGTTCGATGGTCCGTACTCGCGTTGGGGATTGTTGCTATCCTGCGGCTGGGCAGCGTTGGGTTCGAAGTCCTCGCCGTCGCTGGAATTGTCCAGCGATCTCGACCACACGAAGTTGGTAATCGACGTGAGGCCATGCCATGCAGTGATCCGGAGGCTGGCCTGTAGGGAATTGTAGTTTGACTTGCCAGTGGAGTTTTCCTGTTCCAGATAGAAGGTCCCGTAAGGGTTGCCGTTGAAGGGGCGCGCCGCACCGGCGAAATCCTCGATACAGCCACAAGCCTCGTCCACCGCATTAATAGTTGCGCTGCTAGGCTGGTTCAGATCGAAAAATCTCCACAACCGGTGTCCTTGAGAACCGACATAGCCTATCTGTACCACAGCACGACTGGAAATCTGCTGCTGGATATTCAGGTTGTAGTTTTCCATGTACGGCGTCTTGATATTGCGATCAAACGAGAATACGTCGCACTCGAAGTTGCAGGCAGTTTCGTCTCCGAAAATCGGCTGACCTGCGACGATGGCACCGCCGTTAGCGAGGCTTGAGTTTAGCCCTGCTGACAGAATCGGTGACGGGCCGATCGGGTTATAAGCCGGGCCCGGTGAAAAGAAGGTTTCATACGGCAGGTGGCCCAGGGCCATGTCTTGCGAGAAGGCATCGAAGAACAGGCCCCATCCGGCGCGGACGACCGTCTTCCCCTTGCCTGTGACGTCCCATGCCACGCTGACCCGAGGGGCGAAGTCTTTCTTGTCCGGGTTGTAGAGGCTGCCCAGACCGGACTGTCCGACCTGCGTGAGAGTGAACGTGCCCGTACCCGTAGCCGGAGCGAAACTCGTCGCATCGCTCAGCAGATTGTTCTTTTCTCCCATTACGCCAAAGTAGTCGTAGCGGAGGCCGTAGTTGAAGGTCACGCGCGGAGTGATTCGATAACTGTCTTGAAGATAAAACCCAAAGCTGTTCTCGAAGGTATGACGAAGGGTGTTGCCCACGTATTGGAAGTTGTCAAAGCCAGAAGGCGTACCTGCCAGGAAGGAGGGCAGGTCAGGGAAAGTAAGTCTGCCGCGAAAATACTTGTCGAAATATTGCTGCACCGAGGTACGGTGGAAATCAAAACCGAGCTTCACGTCGTGCCCATTTAGCTTCCATGAGAAGTTGTCGATGATCTGATTGTTGCTATCGAAACGGTGGCGAGGCAGGCTGCTGGTAGCACCCAGTTGGGCGAAGCCGTGCACGTTGATGATGGGAAGGCCAGAATCAGTGATGCCACCCGCGCAGCCGAGGCCTCCCGGGGAACCGGTCGCACAGAGCCCAATCGAACTTGGTTGAAAACTCTGGTCTTGCGGAAAAAATCCCTCGGCGAAACGATTCCAGCCATAGCGCAGTTCGTTGACTTTGTTCGCACCGATGGTATGCACGTAAGACAAAGAGACGAGTTGCACGCGCGTGGGAGTGAAGGTATTGAAACCCGGAAGTTGGCCGCCGCTGGCCGTTAACGCCAGGGGAAACGACTGCACACTGTCGCCGAAGAAATAGCGGCCCGTGAGGATATTGTTGGCGTTGAAGTTCTGGTCAATCTTGCCAATGAAGCTGGTCAGCTTGTTAAAAGAAGGCGAAACTACCGATGCGCTATTGCCACCCAGGTTCGGGGCGGGCCACGGATTCCGCGCAATCAAATTGGCGATCACAGGATCGCTAGCATCATTGGGGCTAAGAGAGCGATTGGCACCGCTGCCCGCGGGCACGTTGGCCAGAGTTACTACGCCTACAGGTTCCTGCTGGCCTTCATAGTCAAAGAAAAAGAACGTCTTGTCTTTCACAAGAGGGCCGCCGAGAGATGCGCCATATTGATTGTTGTGGAACGGAGCCTTCGGCTGGCTGGAAGGGTTGAAAAAGTTCCTGGCATCAAGGGCATCATTGCGAAAGTATTCCGCGCCACTGCCGTGGATGGAGTTCGATCCACTTTTGGTCACAATGTTAACCACCGCGCCCGCGTTACGGCCATATTCGGGGGCAAAGTTCGAGAGCACATTCACTTCCGCCACCGCATCGATCGGCAGGATGGTGGACGGGGTTCCGAACACGCCGGCCTGATTGATGGCAGGGTCGTTGCGGTAACCGTCGTTCATGTCGGTTCCGTCGAGCAGATAGTTATTGGAGCGTCCGCGGGCGCCGTTCATTGAGAACTCGCCGAAAGAACCAGGAGAATCGGAAATCTGGTCCGGAGAGCCCGCAACACCAGGATTCAAGTAAATCAGCTTGGTATAGTCACGTCCGTTTACCGGCAGATTCTCGACGGTTTCCGCTGTGAGGACGCCGCCCAGAGTGTTGGTAGTGGTTTCCACCTGGGGCAAAAGATCGCCGGCAACTTCAACCCTAGTCGAGACCTGGCCGGTCTTCATGGCCGCATCGACGCGGCGCTCGGTGGCTACATCCACGGTCACTCCCGTGGTGACAAAGGTCTGAAAGCCGGCCAGCGTGACCGTCACCGTGTAGGTGCCGATGGGAAGTTCGGGCAGGGCATAGCTGCCGTCGGCGCTGGTATTGGTGGTGCGCTCCAATCCTGTGCCCACGTTCTTTACGGTCACTGTAGCTCCGGCGACCACTGCGCCGGATGAGTCAGTGACGGTGCCGAGAATCGTGCCGCGGAAGGTTTGTGCGGACAGGCTCACTGCGGCCAGAAACACAAACACCAGGACTATGCGCGCTCTCATACAATCTCCTTGAAGCTGGTTAGGTTGAGGGAGTGACAATACGATGTGGTGGACCTAGTTCCTCAGGCCTTATTCGAGAGAGGCGCAATTCATTGTCTATTAACAAGATGCAGCGCCCCGGGCCGCACACCAAACATTATCGAAACCCTATCGTAGAGTCAACCATTGAGTTTCTAATCGACGCAATAGATTTTACAAATGGCGTTACTCTCCAGTAACCTCGCGAGCGCCAAAGCGGAGTTAACTGATCTGGTTCTTTGGGAAGGCTTTGGCACGGAAGGGTTGGCATGAGGTGCCTAACCCGACAGGTTTGCTGCGATAACACGAAGCGGAGGTTTCGGCGGAAAGGGTCTTGCCTAGAACGTGATGGTCACGCCACCACGCACCGAACGAGCGGCCTGAACCAGATAGACGGTCTGGCCGTCTTGCCCCATGACCGGCACGTAGCCTTGAGCAAGCAGGTTACGCAGGTCAACCATCGCCTCCATGTGGGCGGGTAGGAAGCCGAGGGTCGGAATGGGCTGGCGGATAAAGAGATTCAGGAAAGGATCGCTTTGTCCCGCCGATGAATTGAACATGTCCACGGGAGTCAAGGCCGGACCATTCAGCCAGCGATAGGAGGCGATCCAGCGAGTGCGGGTGTGAGGCACTTTGCCGCTAAGCTTGGCTGCCACCGCATGGCGACGCTCAGTGCTGATCCATTGTCGAGCATCCCCGATCTCAACGTCCGGCTTAGTGAGATCGAGGACGCCACCATAGGCGTAGTCCAGCGTAGCAGTCAGGTCGGAACAAACCTTCCGCTCCAGCACGACGCGCAGACCACGCGTGTCCAGAGTGCCGCCAGCGTAAGAGAATGTACCCGAGTAAACATCCGGCAGCAGGAAGCCTCCGGCGGCCGTGACCTCGCCGGCGCCGATTAGAGCTGTGTTATTCACGCGGTCGCTGAATACGGCGACCTGCATACTGTTCTTGCCGATGCGGCGGGAGACATTCAATTCCTGGTGGTGGGCGCTTTCCAGTTTTGTGGCAAAGTTATTCACGCTGATGCGAGGGTCGGTTTCACTCAAATCGGCCGGTGCCGTATCGAACCCCTTCTCGTCCCGCGTGTTGGGCAATGAAGTTGCGTAGTCATATCCCAGCACGGTATTAGGCGAGAGATGGAAATCCAGGGAACCATAAGGACGGAAGGCGGTCACGCGCCCGAGAAACTGGATGGTTTGTAGTGCGCTGCCAAATCTTAACTCCAGTACATCGCCGATTGCGACATCATCACCCGCGCTGAGGGCCAACGCCTGCAATGCGGCATTATGCAGGTTCGGATCGGAGGGAGCAAAACGATGGACTGTCAGGCCCATGGAAGGTCCCGAACCATCGAGCAGGCGATGTGAATAGGTCGCCCGCAGAACCGCTGCAGGAAGGCCGTCTCCGTACCCGACATTTCCGCTGACCCCGATACGGTCAGTCGAGAAGATCGAGCGTTCGACCGAGAAGCCCGTACTCATGTCCGATCCGCTGCCATAACCGCCGGCCGCCGAACCAGCCAGGAACGAGAGGCTCGCTCTCAGATCGTGGTTCTGCTGCTCTGCACTCGTTGCAGGGTCGTCGAGCACCCGGAGAACCGGGCGATTCGCCACCGAACGCAGCGTCCATTTCCAATCGTCATCGTCGGTGGTTGCACGCAGCGGCCCCATGCGAATCGCGTTGAGAAGGGTGTTCAGGGTGACATTCACGTGAATGCTGGTCCCGGGATGGAGACCAATTTCTTCTACAAAGGCAGGAAGGAATGAGGGTGCTGAAACCCTGACCGAATAGGCTCCCGGCAGCAGATCCGTGGCGGAGTAGAAACCAGCGCCGTCAGTGAACACCGTCAGGGTGCGCGCAGCAGTCCCTGCGATCTGCACCACGGCTCCCATTTGGGGCGTGCCCGAGGCATCCCGGACGTATCCCGAGATTGCGCCCGGCCTTTCTGCGGCCCACGCAGGAAGCGACAACCCAACGATCACCACCCAATATCCGAGCTGGCGAAGCTTCACTCCAACCCCCGGGGAAATCAAACAGCCTGTTACTCCACAGCGAAAGTCGCCGAAGGATCAACAGTCTGCTTGGAGATGTTGTCGTTCACTTTGATTTCGATCCTATAAACGCCTGGCTGCAGGTTAGCCGAGGCAATCGATTTCTGCAACGTGACTTGCTCGCCCACATTTCCCATCGTATCGGTAGACTCCGTTTTCTGGACTACCGGTTTGTTGGTTGCAATATCCACGATGTCAAACTCGAATGTGGCGGAAGGCTTGTGCGTCTTCTCGTCCACTCCGAGATTATAAACCTGCATCCAAAAATTCACTTTCTGATCTTTATTCCTCTTGAAAAGCGCAGGCTTGCCATTGGCTGGAGCTACGCGAGGCCGAACCTTGTTCAATCCAATCACGAATTGTCCCGTGCTCACATCCTTGGTAGGCACCGGCTCCATCACGTCGGCCACGATGAGCGATGAAGTTGACAGCTTGTCGTCAGAGTATTCGGGCACCACGATACCGCGGCTCCACAGGCCCTTACGGTCGCCGTTCACATCTTTCACAGCGATGTCGACTTTGTATCGTCCCGGCCGCAGCGGCAGCGCTTTCCAGTACACGGCCGAATTCTCTGCCGTCCGGGGCAGCAGTTCTGCCGGAACATCCACCTGAACCGGCTCTTCCTGAGTCTGCACTATCTTTCCGGTCAATGTGCTCACACGCATGAAAATATTGACTGTGCCGCGCTGGACCCCATCTTTGTTGGCGAACGTTATATCACGATATTTCAACTGAACGGTAATCGGCACCAGCACCGTGTCCCCTGTGACCTTCACAAAATCTGTGCGCACGTCGAAAGGCATGAGGTTGGTGATGATCTTGGTGTTAACGATTTCTTCCAGATCCTTGTATTTGACCGGAGGGGGCGCTTGCAATTTGGCGAACTGTTCGAGGCGATCGAATTCCTTAGTCTGCAGGTCCGAACCCATCGGGCCGGTTCCAAGCTTTTCCAATCCGCCTCCCGTGAAGCGTTGCGCCTTACTGGACATGCCCATTTGCTCATACAGGGTCAAACCGGCGTTTGGAGTATAGAGGAGCGCATCCTTCTCGGAACGGTCTAGCGTCATGTGGTAGTCGCCGCACATGCAAGTGTCGACGAACTCGATGATGACTTCCTGCCCGATGCCTTCCAGGTAGCGGTAGCGCCAATCTTCAAAGGGGAAGGTGGAAGTCTCGCCGCCACCCTCTTCCATAGGCCGTTCGTAAGTCCCTCCGGAAGGATGCGAGTCGATTTCGTCGGCGGGACCGTACATTATGTAGATGCGGCCGCGATCACTTTTCCATCCCGGAATTCCGGCGGCAAAATGCTCATTGGCGTAGGCGATTCGCCGGTAGTGCTCTTCTTTGTATTCGTTCTCTTCCGTATCGGGAGTGGGGTCGCGGCGTTGCCAGAAGGCTTCAATAAAGTTGTCGCGCTCTTCGTCGTTCGAGAGTTGCTTAAACGCGGCTCGTTCCTCGTCGGTGATAATCCAAACGACGTCTTCATTCAGCCACTTCTTGTACGTCTTGCTTAACTCGACGTTCAGGTTTTTTTTCTGCTGCTTCTTTTGCTCTTTCGTGGGCGGGCGTTTGAGGGGATCGACCGCATCGGAGGGCTGCTGCGCCGGAGCGGGGGTAGTGGTCACCGTCGCGGTGGATTTTGTCGCGTTCGAATTTGGATCGCTCGCTGCCGCAGTCTTGTCGTCGCCCTGGGCTCGTGCGGTGCCCGTCAAACCAATTGCGATGACTAAAATACCCAAAGATAAGGGGTATCGTGAACCGACCCGGAACATGATAGGAACTCCTGCCACGACAGCCATGTTTGGACTATTCTAGGCCCTGAATTGGGCGAAAGCAAGGTTCTGTCATACGAACGGGTGAACTGAACGGCGAACCGCCCGATCAGTTGGACGCGGCGAGATTCTTCCCGAGTTGCCTGCCAGGGTCAGAATAATGCAGGGTTGGAATATTGTAAGGCCGGACAAGCTATAATTTGCAGTTGCCGCAACGTACTCGGCGGGAACGCGTCTCGTATTCGCAGGGTTTGGCACTACATCCCAGATTCGCCTTCCTGCCCGAGGGAACTTTCCCATCTGCAGGATCGTATCGAAAGATGTGCTCTCGTACCCCGTAGAGTGGTCGATCGGACTAGCAAGGAGTATCCAGCAGGGAAACGCCGGTGATCCATGCCTTTGCGCCAGAAAGTGGCTAGGGCTTCAAATTCATATAGTGACGGGAAATGAAACTCTGGAAGAAAATTTCGATTGGCGCCGGAGTGGTGGTTCTATTGGCCCTCATCGTCGGCGTCACGGTCCACCAGAGCGGCAAGAATGTGGTCACGGTGCAGACCGGGAAGGTGCAGCGCCAGGACTTGGCCGCGGTGGTGAGCGCATCGGGAGAAATCAAGCCTAAGACTTACGTGAATATCGGCGCCAACGCCTTCGGCAAGATCACTCATCTGTTTGTCAAAGAAGGGGATCACGTCAGAAAGGGTCAATTGCTGGCTCAATTGGAAAACGTGCAGTCGTCGGCAGACGTGAACGCTAATCAGGCCTCGCTGCAGGCGGCCGAAACGGATGCACTGGCGGCCGATGCAGCTCTGAAGACCTCGCAGGCCGATCTCCTGCGCGCCCAGGCCGACTACGACCGTAACAAACTCGATTGGGAGCGGGCGCAGAGTCTCTTCAAAGACGGCCTGATCTCCAAGTCCGACTTCGACAGCCGCAAAAACGCCTGGTCTACTGCGGATGCTGGGCTGGTACAAGCGCGGGCGCGCGTGACTCAGGCGAAGGCGCAAAAGGATTCCGCCGACAAACACATCACTCAAGGCCAGGCCACCCTTACCCGCTTCGCCGATGTGTTGCAGAAGGCCAGCTACGCCGCTCCTTTTGATGGCGTCATCACCAACCTGCCGGTCCGCGAAGGCGAGACCGTCGTGATCGGCATTCAGAATTCGCCTGGGAGCACCCTGATGACGCTCGCCGACATGTCCGTGATTACCGCTGAAGTGAAGGTGGATGAGACGGACATCGTGAACGTGCATCTCGGCCAACCTGCCGAGGTGACGATCGACGCCATTCCCAAGAAAGTTTTCCACGGCACGGTTTCCGAAATCGGAGACAACGCCATCGTCCGTTCCACGGGTGTGGCAACTTCCCAGCAAACCAGCGCCAGCGAAGAAGCCAAGGACTTTAAAGTAGTCGTCACAGTGAGCGATCCTCCCCCCGATCTGCGGCCAGGGCTCTCTACTACCGCGAAGATAACGACGGCAGCCCGCAGCAACGTGCTTTCGGTCCCGATTCAAGCGCTTTCGCTGCGCACCAAAGCGCAGTTGGAGCAGGAAAAAGCCACGCCTGGCTCGGTGCACGCCGCTGGTCCGGCACCGAAGGACACTGCATCGAAGGATAAAGATAGAGATCAGAAGCAAGATGTGCAGGGTGTCTTCGTCATTCGCAACAAGAAAGCCGAGTTCGTGCCCGTAACCACAGGCGTCGCCGGCACCAGCGACATCGAGGTAGTCACTGGCCTGAATGAAGGGGATGAAGTCGTCACCGGCAGTTACAAGATTTTGCGCACGCTTCGTTCGGGAAGTGGGGTCAAGATCGACAACTCGGTTCCCAAGAAGGAAGACGAAACATAACCTTCGCTGGCTTTATCCGTCCAACGGAGGAGCCGGGCTGGGTCGAGGGTAAGGTTCAGAAGGTTAAGATTCAGGAATGGCAACAGTTTCGAAAGACAAGCGGAGCCCTCGGAGTTGAATTCAATCTCGGAGAACCCAGTGGCACCGGAGCAGGAGAAAAAAATGGCAACCGCAGAAGTCATCAGCATGCCGAACAACGTCTCCGCAGTGCCGCCGCCGCAATCCTGCATGATCGCGGCTGAGGACCTTTGGAAGACCTACGACATGGGCTCGGAGCAGCAAGTGCATGCCCTGCGCGGCGTGAATCTCCGCATTGAGCGGGGAGAGTACGTGGCGATCATGGGTCCCTCGGGTTCCGGCAAATCCACGCTGATGAATCTTATCGGCTGCCTAGACACGCCCACCAAGGGCGAATACTGGCTGAATAGCCAGTTGGTGAGCGAACTCGACGACGATGAACTCGCCCGCATCCGCAACAAGGAGATCGGCTTCGTTTTTCAAACTTTCAACCTGCTGGCTCGCGCCACCGCTCTCCACAATGTGGAACTGCCGCTGATCTATGCCGGCGTTCCGACGGGGGAACGCATCGAACGTGCCAAAGCCGCGCTGACGGCCGTGGGCATGGAATCGCGGATGACGCACAAACCGAATGAACTCTCCGGCGGCCAGCGTCAACGCGTCGCCGTCGCCCGTGCGCTGGTGAATCGACCTTCTATTATTCTGGCTGACGAACCCACGGGGAACCTCGACTCGGCGACGGGAAGCGAAATCATGGCGTTATTCGATCGCTTGCATGGCGAAGGAAACACCATCGTGCTCGTCACCCACGAGCATGACATCGCCGAATACGCTCACCGTGTGGTCCACATCAAGGATGGAGTGGTCGAGCGCGACGAGCGCAAGAAATAGTTCTTCGTTCCGAGCCGCCCTGAAGGTACAAATTGCCAAACGCTTCGCTGACGAAGTCAAATACCTGCGGCTGGAATCGTGGCTTCTTCAAGCGCAGGGGACAAGGCTGTTACCACCCGGTCCCGTCCGCCTCGCTTGGCCTCATAAAGGGCCGCGTCGGCCGCAGCCATTAATTCTTTGGGCGATTGGCCATGTTGTGGCAAAGCCGCCACACCTACGGAAATCGTCGCCATTCCCATCGACCTCCCCTGGTACAGGACGGTCAGTTCTTTCATTTTCAATCGCAGGTTCTCGGCTCGCGTCTGGGCAACTTCAAGGTTGGCCGTAGGCAGAACAACAACAAATTCCTCTCCTCCGAGCCGGCAGACGAAGTCCTCCGTCCGAACGCCCTTGATCAGGGCCGCCCCCGTCTCGCGCAATACCGCATCGCCCGCCTCGTGCCCGTAAGTATCGTTGAACGTCTTGAAATGATCCAAATCGATCATCAGGATTCCCAGAGACTGCCGGGCTCGGGATGCCCGGCGAACCTCACGATCCAACGTCTCTTCCAGATAGCGCCGGTTATAGAGACCCGTCAAAGCATCCCGGACTGATTGGGTTCGCAGAGCTTCCCGCAGCCTTATGTTGGCGATCGACAGTCCCACTTGTCCCGCAAAAGTTGTCTTGAACGAAAGCTCGGCTGAATCCAGTCGTGTCCCCTCTGACGCAGCCTGAAGATGCAGGATGCCCAACGTCTCACCCTGTGCCAGAATCGGAATGCACAAATACGTACTCGTCACCCCCGCCGCGTGCGCACAGGGTGACGTCAAGTCGCCCGCCACTACGAGATGCGGATGTCCCGTCCGCAGGGCCCAGCACTCATTGCTCTCAAACTCCTTCGCGGGAAGCTGGCAGTCAGTCCACGAACCAATCACCTCAGCCAGGGTTCGAGAAGCGTTGAGCAGAGCCACCGCTCCCCGGGCTGCAGGGAAAATCTTGGGTGCAAAACCCAGAGCAGCTGCGATTACTTCATCTCGAGTAATGCAGCTCTGCAGGAGTTCGCCCATCTTCGCCAGCATCGTCGCCCGCTCCGAGCGTTTCTCGAGTTCGCCCATCATTTTGTCTTTGTGCCGATCGAGTTGGCTGCGGGCGAAGTCTTTTTCCGACATTTCCCGCTGCAACTGTGTGTTGGCATCGGCCAGTTGCATGGTCCGTTCCAGAATCTGCTGCTCCAGAATTTGCAGGCTTTGTTTTTGACTCTCGATGTCCGTACACGTTCCGAACCATTTGATAATCTCCCCCTTGCCATTGCGCATCGGGTTGGCTCTCACCAGAAACCAGCGATAGACGCCGTCCGCCCGCCGCAAGCGATATTCAATTTGATGGCTCTCGCCCGTCCGCACAGATTGCTCCCACGCGGCGAGGGTCGCTGCCACATCATCGGGGTGAAGAAATTTTGGCCAGTTATCCAGGCTTCCTATCTTTTCCCCGGCGTATTCCAAGAGCTAGTGGCTCGCGAAATCGACAGAACCATCGGGACGTGCCGTCCAGATCATTGCCGGAACCGCGTTCGTCATGGTTTGGAAATAGGACTCACGTTCCCAGCCGATCTCGGTCTCGTCTTTCTGAAGGACCAGAAATCTACTGAGGAACGACGAGGCGACCGCACGTCGCGCCGAGCTGTAGCGACCCACCAGATTCAATGCGGCATACGAGGCGAATATCGCCAGCAACAAGAAGAACGCCACCAGTCCGAAGTCGTAGGTGCCGTGCAATACCGTCATCGAATCTATTCCGGGCTTCCCGACTGCGAAATCACAGTGTTGCTGGTGTGAGCTTGGGCGCAGTCCCGGCGCACACTCCGCCTGGATGCTACGCTATATATCGGCGGCATTCGTCCGCTCTTATTAAGAAACGTTTAGATCTGCCGCACTAAAGACATTTGTTCCGCCGGAGCGCTGAGGTATTGAAGGACGAGATTCAGAGGAAAGATGAAAAAAGCCTCTCTGCCGAGAGGCTTTTTCCGGAATTGCTTTCTTCGACTGTGTAGTCGCTTACGGTCTGGACGCGGCGGTGTCGGCCGGCCGGGACGTACCAGCGATGAAAAAGTTGTGATCGTAGAGATTGCGGTACATGAGGCCGGCAATCTCGGCTGCCTTTGGGCCAAAAGTTGGCCGACCACCTTCCAGAAACACCACTACAACGATGCGTCCGCTGGTGGTGTTCGCGTAGGAGGCAAACCAGCCGAAGCGAGTACCGTCATGCGAGCAAGTCCCAGTCTTTCCCAGAATCTCTTCCTCGTTAAAGTTCAGCCCTAGCCGGCGTGCTGTGCCGTATTGCACGGCGCCAGCCATGCCTCCCGAAATTTCCGGAATCAATGGAGCGATATCAAGCTGCCGCTTGATGCGCGGCTGAAAAGTTGTGATCTCTTCCGGCGTCGTCGGATGCTGTAGGTAATAGAGGGTGCCCCCGTTGGCAATCGCGGAAACCATCGCGCCCAGTTGCAATGGAGTCATCGAAATGCCTTCGCCAAAAGAACACATTTTGCCGACACCGCCAAGCTTCTGCGGAATCACTTCCTCGGGATAGGTGCCCAACTGCTCGCTGGGAATATCGTAGCCAGCCAATTCACCCAGCCCAAACTGATGAGCGTAGTAAGCAACCTTTTCGAAGCCCAACTGTCGTCCTAGCGCCTCGAAATAAGCGTTGTTGGAGTGCGCCAGGGCTTCGGTAAGATTCATCCGGCTGCGGCCTCCCAGCGATACTTCTGTCTCCTTCGAGACCAATCCTTCGCTCAAAGCCGCCAAAGCTACAGAAAGTTTGATGGTGGAGCAAGGCTGCGCTCCGCTGGCCAGGGCCAACTTCTGATTCACCATTGCCAATAAGCGTCCGCTGGTCGGCTCAATCGCCACGACTGTTCCATTCATGTTCCCGAGAGCATCAACAGCCGCCTGGCGAACAACGGGGTCTTCGCCTTCTGTGATGTCGCCCGCGGCGATTCCCTCGGCGAACGAACTCATGAAAAAGCGCTCGTGATAGGTGTGGCGCCGATTGCTGGCGGAAACCCGGGTCAAGCTGGTACGGTTCGCAGTGCCGGCTGCGTGGTGAACCGTTGCGGGAGCGTTGGTGCTGCGGGCGCGCGCCAAGTGGCGCATGCGACGCCGTGTCCGCTGGCTCTCGCTCACCTTCGTGGATTTTGATTTGCTGTTGTTGAGAGCGTGCGGGTTCACGTGCGCCGCGAAGAGTGCAGACGCAGTAAAGAGAATTCCCACTAACCCTATTAGACGAAGATAGCGCGTGCCTGAATTGGACATCTAAAGTCCGTTCCCTCTGATCTCCGGCTCCCCTGTAGTGTTATCAGGTGCACGAAGGCTGCCAGTCTGCCGGTCTTGACCGCAGCTTCGCTCGACTCCGCTGATAATACGGGAGTTAGATCGTCTCAAGCAACAACAAATTTCGACTCGAAGAAAATCATAATTTCGATCTAACCCGTTACGGAACCAATACTTAAATGGGAATTACTTTGGTCCCAGAGCCCACAGTAATGATTACTGCCATGACTGAAGAGATGCGCATTATATTGCAAAGCTTTTCCTTTTTCTTGTCTACGCGAAGGGTTTTCGAACCTCCAGGCTCGATTTCCTGGTTTTCTCCGTGCTTCACTGCTTCCGTGGTCGGTTCTCTTTACGTCTTTCACATCACTTCGCCGCGCTTGCGCAGAAACGCCGGAACATCCAGGTCTTCTTGCTCAAAGTTAGCGACCATGGCGCTGCGCATGGTCTCAAGCGAGACCACGTCGGCGGAAAGATTCATCGCGGCCGGCGCTGGCTCCGTCATTCTTGGCTCTTCCAGCGTTGCGTCGGGCACTCGCTCCGAAAACGCGGGGGCAAAAGCTTGAACCGGCCCCACCGGTTCAGGAAAATCGTTATTGAACCCCAAGGCGTCATCGTGCGACGCGGCAAACGAACTGCGCACCTCCGTGTGGCGATGCCGTGTCCGGCTGAGATCGCCAAACCCAGTGGCGATCACTGTAATCTTCACTGCGTCCTTCATCTTCTCGTCCATCACCGCACCGAAGATAATGTTGGCGTCCTCATGCGCCGCGCTCTGGATGATGGTGCAGGCCTGCTGGACTTCGGCCAGCTTCAGCGATGCCGATCCCGTGATGTTGATCAGGATGCCACGCGCGCCGTCGATCGCTCCCGCCTCCAGCAGCGGAGAGGCAATCGCCCGCTGCGCCGCATCCGCCGTGCGCATCTGGCCGCTCGCCGTCGCCGTGCCCATTACAGCGTAGCCCATGCGGGCCATGATTGTCTTCACGTCGGCGAAGTCGCGGTTGATGATGCCTGGAATCGTGATGATGTCGGAAATTCCCTGCACGCCCTGCCGCAAAATATCGTCGGCTATGCGGAACGACTCGAAGAATCCAGCGTTCTCCGCCACCGCCAGCAACTTCTCGTTGGGAATCACGATGGTGGTGTCCACCGATTCCATCAGCTCGGCGATTCCCTTCTCGGCTTGCGTCATGCGCCGCTTGCCCTCAAAAGAAAATGGTTTGGTGACGACGGCGACGGTAAGCGCGCCCATCTCGCTGGCCAGCGACGCGATGATCGGAGCGGCACCTGTGCCCGTGCCGCCGCCGAGGCCGGTGGTCACGAACACCATGTCGGCGCCCTCGAGTGCCTCGATGATCTTGTCGGAGTCCTCGAGCGCGGCCTTGCGCCCCACTTCAGGATTTGCGCCCGCGCCCAGCCCATTTGTGAGCTTCACCCCGAGTTGCAGCTTCACGGGCGCACGCGACAATCGCAGCGCCTGCAAGTCCGTGTTGGCGACAATAAACTCGATGCCCTCGACTCCGGCATCGATCATGCGGTTGACTGCGTTGCCCCCACCGCCGCCGACGCCGATGACTTTGATCTTGGCATCGTTGAGTGGCTCTTCGTTAAAGCTGATGCGAATCTTTGAATCGTTTGTCATTTTGTCCATCCTCGTTTGAAATTCGTCTTACGCGAGTGGTCAGTGATCAGTGGCCAGCCAGACTTTGACCTGGTTCGTAATCCGGGGTTACTGGCCACTGCGCACTGATCACTGACCACTGTTTTCACCCGACCAACATTGCTTTTAATCTCGATCCCCAGCGATCGCTCTGAAACCCGCGCGCTACCCGTGCCCGCTGCCCATAAGCGACCATGCCCAGCACCGTGGCGTACTCGGGTTCGGCCAGAGTTGCCGGCATCTTCGCCAGCGGAGTCGGCCAGGAAAGCCGTACCGGACGCCGCAGTACCGACTCCGCGACATCGAAAATCCCCGGCAGCCGCGAGCCGCCGCCGCTGAGAACGATGCCCGCCAGACACGCCTCGAACATCCCGTTCTGCCGAAGAATATCCCGCATCATTTCGAACAACTCGCGCGCCCGTGGCTCGAGGATTTCCGCTGCCAGACGCTGCGGCAGCAAGCGCGAAGGCCGGTCGCCGACCGACGGCACCTCGACCTCGTTTCCTTCCGGAATCAGGGTGACGATCGCATTGCCGTATATCTTCTTAATCTTTTCCGCCTCTGCCAGCGGCGTGCACATGCCCAATGACAAGTCGCTGGTGAAGTGATCTCCGCCCACCGGAATCACTCCCGTGAACGCGACAGCCCCTTGGAGAAAAGCGACCAGTTCGGTCGATCCCGCTCCGACATCCGCTAAACAGACTCCCAACTCGCGCTCGTCGGCTCGCAACACGGAATCGGCCGCCGCCAGGGGTTCAAACACCGTGTCATCGACGTGGACGCCGGCACGATTCACCGCCGTGATCACGTTCTGGGCTGCGCTCGCCGCCGCCGTTACCAGATGGACTCTTACCTCCAGCCGGGCCGCCATCATGCCAAGCGGATCGTGCACGCCGGCCTGATCGTCCAGAATGAATTCCTGCGGGAGAATGTGCAGGACTTCGCGATCCGCGGGAAGTGGAATCGCCCGCGACCGCTCGACCGCCTGCTTGATCTCATCGCGCCCAATCTCCCGCGGACGTGTGCCCAGGCTGATGCCGCCATGGCTGTTCACACCGCGCACGTGCGCTCCGCCGATCCCGACGATGGCATGCTCGACCGCTGCCCCGGCTGCGTCCTCCGCCGATTCCACCGCTTTCTGAATCGCCGCGACCGCTTTGTCCAAATCGACGATTACACCTTTGCGCGATCCTCGCGACTCCGCCACTCCGTGGCCGCGATAGCGCAGGCCGTTCTCTGCAACCTCTACCATGAGCGCGCAGGTTTTCGCGCTGCCCACGTCAATCGCCGTCAGAAAGCTTCCCTGCTGGTTCGCCATTCTTAATTAGTTCCCCAATCAGTTCCCCAAAACATTTCCGGACAAATTCCAGACGTTGCTATAAATATGAATTCTTCACTGCGAAGCCTGGCTCGTCTGACTCCGGGCAATCGCCGGACTCGGTTTCTCACCCCCGCTGGCCACTTTCTTCGGAAACGAGGATGCCTTATTCTTCGCCGCAGAAGCCGCCTTCTTCGCGCCCGCAGTTGCCCTCACGGCCTTGGCAGTGACTTTCTTTCGTTTGATCCCTTCAGCCGCTTTCTTAGCTCCTGCCGCTTGCGTCTTAGTCTCCAGTTTCTTCTGACTCAACTCGAACGCCGGCTTCGGTACCGCCCGCTCGTTCGGCCCCACTCGCGTCAGCAACGCTGCCGGCTTCACTCCCGCGGCAGCCGCCATTTTCGCCGCCGCCGGATTCAACGCCATCGTCTTCACCGTTCGCTCTATGTCCGGATTCACGATGATCTGGTTGTCGTAGCGCAGATCCACCGACTCCAGTTTCTGGAATTGCTGCCGCCATCCTTGGGCATGGGTGACATAAATCTTGTAACGCCGCAGATAATCCGACGATCCCAAATGCACCCCCACGTCCCCCGCCGGATCGTTCACCCTCACCTTCACGTCCTCGAGATCGGAAAGATCCACTTCGCTGAGATCCTGCGAGTAACGCGCCCCGCCTGAATCCAGTTCTCGAACCATTTCGCTGTAAGCCTTCATGCGCGGCGCCCTCGTCGAAAGTGGCTCGCCTGGATTCATTCCGAGAATCACCGGGAAGGAGTATTTGTGTTTCGGTGTCAACTCCATCAGCGTGCCGCCGGCGTCAATCAATGACATTCGCGGCCCGACTCGCGCGAATGCGATCGGCGTGCGCTCGTGAATCTGGACTGTCAGCCGGTTCGGGACAAAACGCATCACGCTGGCCGATTCCACCCATGGAATCTGTTCCAGTTGCGCCTTCTGCTGCGCCAGCGGGATGAAAAAAATGTTGCGCCCAATGTCGGCGCCCAGCACTTCCATGATTTGTGCCTTGGTCACGTTCTGCATGCCGGTGATTTCGATGTTGTCGCTCGATTCCACGCGGAATCGCCACGAGTGTTCGCCGTAGTGATAAAGCGCGGCCGCACCCAATCCCGCGACACATAGGGCAACCGTGGCTGCAATGGCCCACAGCAACCGATTTGCAGTTTTTTTTGGAAGAGAACTTCGGCGGGCCGAGACGCGCTTTTGCCCGCGGAGGAATGGAGACTCCTCGTTCACATCCAGGTCGACCAGGCGCGCGTCCATATCCGAATCATGCTCGCTCAGACCATGGATCTCCGCGCGCGCGCTGCCGGCGCCAGATGGGTACAACTCCTCCTGCAAGATGGTGGAACCCGGCTTCCGTGCCATCAGTTCAGGGTTAGTTGTCGCTGTGGAATCGCTGAGCCTTCAAACTATAACTTTATTTTGAAATTAGAGATAGACAAAATATTGAAGTTTTTCACACCAGGAATCGGATTGGGCATCATCCGGAAAATCTGGAATTTGAGGACGGACGCGACACATGTGGAGACAGCAGCCTAGGCTGTCCGCCTTATCCTGCCTTGGTCGAGCGCAGCGAGCCGAAGGGGCGAAGCCCCGGCCGCGCGCAACTGCGCAATTCGAAGAGAAAATAAAAGCGGACGCGGTTGGTTCCCCGCGTCCGCCTTCTTTTTCACACTAAGGAAAAATGCTAAATCGGACCCGTACCCAGTGCTTCTAGATTCATCTCAGGAACTGAGATCTTCACCCGCGGAATATTCACCCGCACCCGTGGACACACGGCAGGGATGAATGCAGCCGGAGCAAAGCGCACGCGCGCAGCCTGTGCCTCGATCCGGCCCCGGCCAGCCTCCAGCCGAGCTAGTGCGGCTTCTTCTCGCGCTGACATTTCCTCAAACCTGGCCATGTTCGCCTGCGTCCGCGCCACCTTATTCTGCAACAGGGACGCTTTCAATCGCGCCAGGGAACTCGCCACGCGACAGGATGCAAACTCGTCCCGAGCAGCCACTGTCTCGGTTTTTGCCATCAACCAGTCTGCGCGTCCTGCAGCCAGAGCCAGTACGGGGACGGACCGCTCTTCAATGCGACTGATAAATCGGCCAACAGTGCGATGCGCCCAGGCGGCGCCGCAGTCGTGATAAACCCCGTTCAATCCCAGCGCCAGCACCCCAGCCGCCAACCATCCCCATGCCTGTATATTTTTCATCGCCTTAACCCCTTATGCCAGATTGGACGAACCGCGTCCCAATCCGTTAGCAAAAGATACGGAGGGGCTGAAGGAAAGGTTGCCTGACGCGGTCTAAAATCCGATTCTACGGGGGTGGAAAAGTATGCCTTTTCCATTCGTTCTACTCCTTGCTCTCCTACTCCAAGCGTTTTCGCGATAGCAGTGCAGCAGTCTCCCACTGTGCCTCGAGGCGGGTAATCCGGCGATCGTGCTCGCGCAACTCCACTGCCACATCCTTAAGTTCCTGCGATGTTCGGCGCAACTCGTCTGAGAGTTTCAAGGCCGCCTGCACGGCAGCAACCGCCTCGCGGAACACGCTCATGCCCGATCCTCCGCCGTATGTGTTTTGCGGCGTGCTCGCAGGTCGCCAAGAATCGCCCGTGTTTCGTCCAGGTTACGCCGCACCGCGGCTCGTGTTGCGGTCACTTCTTTGCGGAGAAGCGCGGTCAGCTCCGCCAACGCGGCCTCTTCGTCGCCCACCCGTTGCTCACAGCGTGTGCGGACTAGTTCCCCCACGCTGATGCCGGCCTTGCTGGCCTCTTTGCGCAGCCAATCCCGGAAGGCGGGCGTTGTCAGAACCTGCAATCTGGCTGTTTTCATTTACCCGCACCTTACTGTATACATATGAGCATAAACATGCTCATATGCTCTATTCTACGGCATTGCCGATTCCGCGTCTACAATCCGAGAATTAGCTCCCTGCTCCGGCGGCTTGCGACCTCAGCTTCTCCACAATCATCGGCCCCAACTGCGACACGCTGCCCGCACCCAGCGTAAGAATCAGGTCTCCATCCTGCGCCACGGCAGCGGCCGCGCTCACTGCATCCGCAAAAGAACTCACATACTTGGCGCTCCGACCACCCTTCTCACGGATAGCCCGCGCCAATGCTTCCCCGCTGATTCCTTCAATCGGCTTCTCGCTGGCCGCGTAGATGTCGAGCACGAACAGGGAGTCCGCGTCTCCGAATGCCGTGGCGAATTCTTCGATCAGATCGCGAGTGCGCGTGTAGCGATGCGGCTGAAAGATCACATGAATCTTACGAAAGCCGCACGACCGCGCCGCCGCCAGCGTCGCCTTGATCTCCGTGGGATGGTGGCCGTAATCGTCAATGACGCTCACTCCGGCAACTCGCCCGCGCAACTGGAATCGCCGGTCAACTCCGCGGAACTGGTCGAGCCCCGCGCGGATTGCATCGACGTCAACATCCAGCCCGACGCCAACCGCGATAGCTGCGGTCGCATTCAGAATGTTGTGAACACCCGGTACGTGCAACGTGAACTCACCCAAATCTTTCTTTCGATAACTTACCCGAAAGCGGCTCAGCGGCTGGCCTTCGGCCTTCTCACCTGGCGCGCCGCCCGCTCCCAACCTGATCAGAAAATCCGATCCCCGCTTCGTCCCATACGTCACTGTGCGCCGCTGCGCTTGCGGCAACAATCGCCGCAGGAGGGGATCATCGTTACACACCACCACCATTCCATAAAATGGCACGCGGTCCATAAATTCCAGAAAAGTTTTCTTCACATCCCGCATGTTGCGGTAGCAATCCATATGCTCGCGGTCGATGTTAGTCACCACTGAAAGGATGGGCGAGAGCTTGAGAAACGACCTGTCGCTCTCATCTGCTTCCGCCACAAGATACTGCGACTTCCCCAGCCGCGCGTTGGATCCCATCGCATCCACGCGCCCTCCCACCACCACAGTTGGATCGAGCCCCCCGCCGGCCAGCACCGCCGCCACCATCGACGTGGTCGTCGTCTTGCCGTGCATCCCGGCGATGGCGATGCCATACTTCAGCCGCATCAACTCCGCCAGCATCTCCGCCCGCTGAATCACCGGCACATGCTGATTGTGCGCTTCGACGACTTCGGGATTTTCGCCTGCAATTGCTGAACTCGTCACCACCACTTCTGTTCCGGCAATATTGTCGGCGCGATGTCCTTCAAAGACCGTCGCGCCTAGGCCTGCCAGTCGCTGCGTTACCGTGGAGCTCTTCAGATCCGATCCTGAAACCTTGTAGCCGAGATTCAGCAGCACCTCGGCGATCCCGCTCATGCCGATCCCGCCAATGCCTACGAAATGAATTTGCTGAATTTTGGCAAACATGAGTTAACCGCGCGATCTGTTATCCTGTGCGGAGCAAGTGCTTCGCGAATGCGCCGCACTTGCGGAGTCGAAGCATCTCGCTCTTCATTATTTACTTTTAGTCGGACAATCCGAATACTACTCACTGCCATTGGGACTTATGCCGCTCGAGCCACCAGCATGCAGGATTCCCCTTCTGCGGAAATAGCGACCGGCTGCAGGTCTGGTGCACTGTTCCCACAAAATCATATTCGGTTTTGTTCCCCTTTAATGCTGAAGCTAAGAATTGATCTACGTCCACGGAGCCGTAAGCCGTACCGTGGGCAATCCGAATCCGCAATATCACCCAGTCGCCCGCATAGAGAATTCCCAGCAGGACAATTGTCAGCACCAGGGCTTGGCTCACGCGTTCGGCCCAGTTCCTCTTCACTTCGCCCTCTCCGGCCGGAAATCAGTTTGCTATGTGTCGGTCTGGATAGAACTCCAAAAGATTTATCCGTGAGATCCGTGCAAATCCATGGCTAGTGGTTCAATGCCCGCCACGCGTGCCGCCATCGCCGCAATATCCCGCGCAGCATTGGGATGCGCCAAGCTTCGCGCCACCTGGCTCATCGACTGCAAGCGGCGCTGATCGCCCAGCAAAGCTGCAATCGTCTCCGCCAGCCAGACTCCTTCCAGCCTCGATTCCTCCACCAACACCGCCGCACCCACGCGGGCCAGCGCCTCGGCATTCACTCGTTGATGATCGTCGGCCGCATGCGGAAAAGGTACGAAAATCGCAGGCTTCGCAGCCGCGGTAATTTCAGCCACCGTGCTGGCGCCCGACCGGCATACCACCAAGTCCGCCCGCGCAAAGCCTGCGGGCATGTCTTCGATGAACTTGAAGACCTCCGCCGACTCCCCTAATCCCGTTTCACCCAAGCGACGATATGCTGCCAGCGCGTCATTATAGTCACGCTCACCGGTCTGATGGATGATGTGAATCCCCGTCGCCTGTCGCTGCAGCTCCGGGAGGCACCGGAACATCGCTTCATTAATCGCGTGCGCCCCCTGGCTGCCGCCAAACACCAGCAGAGTCGGCGTCCCGCCACGCTTTGGTGGAATCTCAAAGAACGCCTGCCGCACTGGAACTCCCGTCACTTCCGCATGACGAAAATATTTCGCAGTCTCCTCGAAGTGCACCGCCGCACCCGAGACGAACTTCGCAACCACGCGATTCGCGAAACCCGGGACGACATTCGGCTCGAAGGCCAGCGTCGGAATATGCTTCACTACCGCCGCCAGCATTGCCGGCCCGGACGCATATCCCCCCACACCGATCACCACGTCGGGAGCAAACTCATTCAACATCCGGCCGGCATCCCACACCGCGCGTGGCAAATCGAACGCTGTCTTCGCCCGCGTCATCAGGCTCACATTCTTCAGCGCTCCCACCCGCACCAGCTGCAGCGGATATCCCGCCGCCGGCACCAGCCGGTTTTCGATGCCGCGCGCCGTCCCAATGAACAGCACTTCGGCCCCATAACTTTTCTTAAGTTCGTTGGCGATGGCCAGCGCCGGAATGACGTGCCCGCCCGTCCCGCCGCCCGCCAGAATGGCCCGCATGCTGTGACTATAAACCAGAGAACAATTGCGTTACCGGGAGTTACCTTTCGCGAACTTCGCTGGTAGCGGATTGTCCACGCGCTCGGAGTCCCACGCAATCGAGATCACCCACCATCGGCTGCCGTCGTTCAGCAACTGAATGCTGTTGATGCCGCGCTCGAATGGCTTCTCTCCCGGAGCGTGCCGCGACTCGTAGCTGCTGAATACCTGCGCCATGTTCCCGTAGCTTTCCGGCTGGTTCACGATTGCACTTTCGTAGAAAGGTTGTTTGGAGAAAACTTCGCCCGCGTCGCGAACGAACTCCTCCACATTCCACGAAATCACGAAAGTCGCACCATCCGGCCCTTTGCCCACTTGCGTGAAGCGCGCCTGCGGAAGAAACAGGGACCGGAACCGCTTCCAGTCGCGATTGCCAGCCGGTCCGGAGATCACGTCATAGATCGCACGCAAGATCGCATCCATGGACTTCACGTCTTCAGCATTCGGCGCGGGAACCTTCGCGGCCAAATCGGCGGCCGAGAAAATGGGCGCTTGCGGCGGCATTTGAATTGCTTGGGACGACTCTGCTTTCTGCGCGGCACACAAAGCTGCCAGCGCAAAACAAAAGGCTATAACAAAGATTAAGCGACCCAAGCATCCTCCCGTTCCTAAATCCGCGAAGATCTGTGCACATCCGCGGCGATAAGTTTAGGACTACTCCGCCTGCTTCGTAATATTCAGCAGCACGCCGACACACGCCAGTGTCACAAACAAAGATGACCCTCCGTACGAGACCAGCGGCAGCGGAATCCCCTTCGTCGGCATCATCCCCAGCACCACGCTGATATTGATGAACGCCTGCAGCACCACCATGCTTGTGATCCCCACCGCCAGATAGCGGCCGAAAACATCGCTGGTGCGCCAGGAAGCCCGCATTCCGCGCCACAGGAAAATGGCAAACAGCGTCACCACAAACATCGCTCCCACCAGCCCCAATTCTTCCGCGGTCACGGCAAAAATAAAATCAGTGTGCGGCTCCGGCAGATAGAACAATTTCTGCTTGCCCTCCATCAAGCCTGTGCCTGTGATGCCGCCCGTGCCCACCGCGATCAGCGACTGAACGATGTGGAAGCCTGCCTTCTGCCGGTCGGCATAAGGATTCAGGAATGCCAGAATCCGGTCGCGCCGCCAGCTCACATGAAAAATCAGAAAATACAGCGGCGGCAGCGACGCCCCAAACGCGTACCCGAAATACCGAAGCCGCATCCCGGCTACATACAAGATGCAAGCCGCAATCCCAGCGCAAGCGATGGCCGTTCCCAAGTCAGGCTGCAGCACGATCAATCCCAACAACAGCACCACCGGCGCCGCCGCCGGCAGCAATGTGTTGCGCCAGTCATCCATGAAACTCGGCGCGCGACCCGACATCGAACTTGCCATCGAGCTTCCCATTGAGCTCGGAATCGTTCTTGCGCGGCTATCGAGAAAATATGCCAGAAAAAGAATCAGCACTGGCTTAGCCAGTTCCGAAGGTTGAAGCGAAAAACCTCCCGCATGAATCCAGCGATGTGTATTGTGCGAACGGTCTAGAAAGAACACTGAGATCAGCAGCAGCGTGGTAAACCCCAGAAGCGAGAAGACCAGCCCCGGATGTTTGTAGCGCCCGTAGTCGACCCGCATCGCTACCACCATCGCCACCAGGCCCGCCGCCGCCCAAATCATCTGCTTCAATAAGAAGGCGTACGGCGAACCAAACCGCTCGCGTGCCATCACCGCCGACGCCGAAAACACCATCACCAGCCCTACAAACACCAGCAGCATCGTCACGGTAAACAACCAGCGATCGACACTCACACGCTTTGCCATGGGAAGTTCATTTCACCACGGAGGTGCGGAGACGCGAGGAGGAATTTCGATTGTTGACCCTTGATTGTTGATTGTTTTGGTTCCGATGTGTCGGTTCGAAGGCACAGACCGGATCGCCCGACACCAGCCGCGGAGCGGCGGCATTTGTTAGCCCAGGACGTAAGTCCTGGGTAAGGCAGGAAAAATGGAACCGAGTCCCACTAGGGACGACACCGGGCGCTGCCGAGTCGTTCGCGCCCCCGCCGCTTTACTTCGTCGGCAAGCTTACGTACATCCTGGATGGTCGCGATGACGCGTCCTTCGCCGCGTGCCAGAGAGGCTTCCGCTAACTCGATGGTGGCCAGAAACTGCGCGCGCTTCCGCTCCCGCTCTTCCCACAGCAATAGGGCCTCCTCCACCGCATCTTCTGGACGGTGCAAGCGTCCAGACTCGATTTCTTGCCGCACAAACGCTTCCTGATCAGGCGTCAAACGCACTTCCATGCTTCAAGCGTAAGAGCCGGGAATCGGGGTGTCAAGCTCAGGCAAGAGGCAACTCCCTTTCCTCTACGCCTCTGTGGTGAAACGCCGCCTCACACCAGCCCCCGCACAATCTCCTTAAACACCCGCCCGCGATGTTCGTAGCTCTTGAACTGATCAAAGCTCGCGCACGCAGGCGCAAGCAACACCACATCACCCGGCTCCGCGACAGCATTCGCCTTGCGCAGTGCATTCTCTAGCGTCTCGGCATGCACGACTTCAACATTCTTAATCTGCGACTCAATCTTCCCCGCCGCCGCGCCAATCGTGTATACGCGTTTCACGCGCTGCCGCAGCAGGTCGTTCAGCACCGTGTAGTCGCTGCCCTTGTCTTTCCCGCCGAGAATGAGGTGGATATTTGCCGGGAACGACTCCAGGGCTTTGATCGTTGCATCTACGTTAGTGGCCTTCGAATCGTTGTAATAGTCCACGCCGCGAATCGTTGCCACAAATTCCAGCCGGTGTTCAACGGCCTTAAAGCCGCGCACGGCTTCGCGAATCTTCTCGGGAGCGCATCCCATCAGCGCGCCGACGCAAACCGCCGCGAGCACGTTCTCCAGATTATGCGCGCCCTTCAGCGGAATCTCTGAAACCAGCATGACTTCACGCTGAGCTTCTTTCTGAAACCCAGCCCCGTTACGGAATACAATGTTTCCCTCGCGCACCCATGCTCCCTGCTTAACTTCCTTTTGCCGGCTGAACCAGAACACCTGCGCCCGCGTGCGCGCCGCCATCGCCACGCAAATCGGATCATCTTCGTTCAGCACCGCAAAATCTTCGTTTTGCTGATTTTCGAAAATCCGCGCTTTCGCGTCGACGTAGGTTTCAATCGTCTGATGCCGGTCCAGGTGATCGGGCGTGACGTTCAACACCACGGCAATCTTCGGACGGAAGGTCTGAATGGTTTCGAGTTGAAAACTCGAAACTTCCAGCACCATCACCGTTTCTGGCCTGGCGCGCTCGGCCAGCGATATTGCGGGAGTGCCAATGTTACCCCCGACAAGCGCCGGAAAGCCGCTCGCAGTCATGATCTCGCCGGTCAGCGTGGTAGTCGTGGTCTTTCCATTCGATCCAGTGATGGCCACAATCGGCCCCGGTAAAAACTGCGCCGCCAATTCGATTTCGCCAATCACCGACTCGCCCAACGACCTCGCCTGCACCAGCAAGGGCGCATCCACAGGAACGCCGGGACTCACGACAATCAGATCTTGCCCGCGAAATGTTCGTTCGCCATGTCCCCCCGTCTCGACGGTGATCCCGTGGTCGAGAAGAACCGGGATCTCGTTGCGCAGCTCGTCTCCACTCTTCGTATCGGAGACAGTAACCCGCGCGCCGTGCGCCTTCAAGAACAGCGCCGATGCGACCCCGGACTTGCCGAGGCCGACCACCAGAACGCGTTTGTTTCTGAGTTCCATCGTTCAAGCAGTGGTCAGTGGCTAGTGGTCAGTAAAACCAAAAGGCCTTTACTGGCCACTGACCACTGATCACTGATCACTGCACTTCTACCTCAGCTTCAGCGTCGTCAGCGCGAAAAGCGCAAACACCAGCGACGCGATCCAGAAGCGTACGATAATCTTCGACTCCGACCACCCCATCAACTCAAAATGATGATGGAGCGGCGCCATCTTGAAAATCCGCTTCTTGCGCAGCTTGTACGATCCCACCTGCAGAATTACCGACACCGCTTCAATCACAAACACTCCGCCGATAAACGGCAGCAACAATTCCTGTTTGATAATCACTGCGACCGTCCCAATCGCCCCGCCCAACGCCAGCGATCCCACGTCACCCATGAACACTTCCGCGGGATGCGCGTTGTACCACAAAAATCCGATCGACGATCCCACCATCGCACCGCAAAAAATTGTCAACTCGCCAACTTGCGGCATTTTAGGGATTTCCAGATAAGTGGCAAACGTCGCGTGCCCACTCACATAGGTCAGAACGGTTAGCGCCCCGGCCGCAATCACTGTGCAGCCAATGGCCAGGCCATCTAAGCCGTCCGTAAGATTTACGGCATTGCTCGAGCCCACAATCACCAGCGCGACGAAAGCCATGAATGGCAGGAAGGCAAGCGGCCAAAGATGCGGAAAGCGTTCGAGGTTCTGCACGACTAAATCGGGATGAAACTGCTTGAGGAAGGGCACGATCAGCTTGGTCGAATACATCCCATAGGTCTGCATCGCGATCAGCATCACGGCGATCACAATGCTGGTTGCAATCTGCAGCCCCAATTTCGCCCGTCCCGTCAGCCCGAGATTGCGACGATGCACCACTTTGGTGTAATCGTCGGTAAATCCAATTGCCGCGAAGGCGCAAGTGGCAAACACCGCGATCCACACGAAGCGGTTGCTCAGGTCCGCCCACAGCAGTGTTGGCACTACGACGGCGATCGCGATCAGCAGCCCGCCCATGGTCGGCGTCCCAGCTTTTTTCTGATGCGCCTTCGGGCCTTCTTCCCGAATATATTGCCCGATCTGAAACTCGCGCAGCCGCCCGATCACCAGTGGCCCGACGATGAGTCCGGTGAACAGTGCTGTAAGACTGGCAAACGCAGTGCGGAACGTGAGGTAGCGGAAGATGCGGAAGGGCGGAAAATAATGCTGCAGTTTCACGAACAACAGCCAGTAGAGCAATCAGCCTCCGTTCCGCCGGAAAATGTTCTGTTACATCCCAACCTGATTCCACCACGGAGACACGGAGACACGGAGAAAAACTCTTTGCAAAACCAGCCTATGATGTCTCAAAGCATATCGGTAGAAAAGCATTCTTTCCTTTTCTCCATGTCTCTGTCTCTGTGCCTCCGTGGTGGAGGATTACCCGCCGTTGCCGTCGCGCCGTGCTTTCCAGATTTCCAACGCCTTTTCGAGCTTCACTCCGCGCGAAGCTTTCAGCAGCACCACATCGCCGTCGCGAGCCTCGTGAGCCAGCCATTCGCCGGCTTCTTCGGACGACGACACAAACTCCGCTCGCACTCCCGCCCGCTTTGCTGCGTCGACTGTCGCCTGAGCCAACCCGCGAACGCCGAGCAGCACATCGATCTTTTTCTCCGAAACGTGCTGCCCAGCCTGCCGGTGCATCTCTTCGCCAGCCGGTCCCAACTCCAGCATCTCGCCCGCCACCACAATGCGACGCTTGGCGGCCATGCCTGCCAAAGCGTCCACCATCGCATCCAGCGCCTTCGGATTCGAATTGTAACAATCGTTGATCACCGTGATGTTACCCACTTGGAGAACCTGCCCGCGTTTATCCGCCGCAGCCATCGTTGCCAGTGCGCTCACAGTTTCAGAGGGCGTCAAGCCGCGCTCCAACCCCACAGCGACGGCCGCCAGCGTATTCAGGACGTTATGTTCTCCCACCAGCAGCGACGTGGCGTGTTCACTCGCGCCCCCGATTACCACGTCGAACTCCGCTCCCTGCCGCCCTTTCGATTGAATGTTCTCCGCCCGGACATCCGCGGTTGCGCGTGTTCCGTACAGCACTACTTTCCCCCTGAAGTCGCGACCGAATTGCGAGACGTATTCGTCATCCGCGTTGAGGACAGCGGTTCCATTCGCCGGCAGCGATTCCACCAGTTCGTACTTAGCTCGTGCAATTCCCGCTAACGAATCAAAAAACTCCAAGTGAACAGGTGCGACATTAGTGACCACGCCAATTTCCGGTTGCGCAATCTTTGCCAGCGCGCGAATCTCTCCGGCATGCGACATTCCCATCTCGATCACGGCAAGGTCATACTCCGGCTCCAGTTTGAGCAGCATCAGCGGCAAGCCAAAATGATTATTGAAGTTCCCTTCGGATTTCAGCACTCGAAACCGCGTGCTCAACACATGGGCGATCGCTTCTTTCGTAGTGGTCTTCCCCGCAGAGCCCGTTACCGCAACCAGGACCTTGCCCCAACGTTTTCGCGCCGCCGTGGCTAGAGTCTGCAGCGCCACCAGCGTATCTTTTACCGCCAGCAGTCCGGTTTTCTTCTGATAGCGGTCCAGTTGATCTTTACGCACGACTGCCGCAATGGCTCCTTTTTGCAGCGCCTCTTCGACGAAGTCGTGCCCATCCAGCCGCTCACCCTTGACGGCGAAAAAAAGCTCGCCCGGCCCCACGCTGCGCGAGTCGATTGAGAATCCCCGCGCCACTTCTTCGGGCCGGAACTCTCCCGTCGCGGAAATGAACTCGGCGATTCTGGCCAGGCTCAGCTTCATCGCGTCGCCCCAGCCTTAGCCGCTTCACATTCAAAACCAACCGCCCGCAGCGCTCCGCGAGCTACCTCTAAGTCATCAAACGGAATGGCGCTCTCTTGCGTTACTTGTACCTTCTCGTGTCCTTTGCCCGCCACGAGCACAATGTCTCCGGGCCGTGCTTCGCTGATCGCCAGGGCAATTGCTTTTCGCCGGTCGGCCTCGATGCTGTATTTCACGCCGGTCTTCTGCAGCCCCACCACGGCATCATTGATAATCGCCAGTGGATCCTCGCTCCGAGGATTGTCCGACGTGAGCACCACAAAATCACTGCCTTGTCCCGCGGCCTCGCCCATCAGTGGACGCTTCTTCCGGTCGCGATCTCCACCGCAGCCGAACACCGTGAGAACTCTTCCCTTCGCGCCGGAAACTAACTCCCGCGCCAGCGCCGTCAAGTTGCGCAAAGCGTCATCGGTATGCGCATAGTCCACCACCACCGTGAACGGCTGTCCGCAATCGACCCGCTCAAATCTTCCGGGGACGCACGCCAGCTTGTCGATGCCCGCCGCAATCGCCTGTGCTCTGCAGCCACGAGCGTAGGCTGCCCCCGCCGCGGCTAAAATGTTGTACACATTTACGCGCCCAATCAGCGCTGAAAATACCGGGATATTCTCCTTCGGCATCACGAGATCGAATCGCGTCCCCCGCGTTGTGATCTCCACTCTCTGCGCGTGTACATCGCCGTGCTGCCAGCCGTATTTCAGAACGACGGAGCTTCGCTTCCGGCTGAACTCAGCCAGCTTCGCTCCCGACTCATCATCGACATTCGTCACGACGGCGCGTGGCGGTTCGGTGCCGCATCCCTCAAACAACACTCGCTTGGCCGCGAAGTATTCTTCCATGGTCTCGTGGTAATCGAGGTGGTCGCGCGTAAGGTTGGTAAAGACCGCTACGTCAAAGGGCACGCCATAGACGCGCTCCTGCGCCAGCGCGTGCGAGGAGACTTCCATCACTGCCTCGGTTGCCCCATGCCCCAATGCCTCGTTGAGCATGCAGTTCAGATCCAGCGACTCTGGCGTAGTATGCGGTGCGGGCAGAACTTTTCGTGCCACGTGATACTCAATCGTTCCGATCAGGGCGCTCTTCCGTCCCGACGCGTTCAGAATTGATTCCAGCAGAAACGAGGTCGTGCTCTTTCCATTCGTTCCCGTGATTCCGGTAATGGCAATCCGCTCTGCGGGCTTCTTATAAAAGTTCGCGCTCACTCGAGCCAGCGCCCTGCGTCCATGCAGCACAAGCGCCCATCCCACATTCGGACGCGGTTTCTCGGCAGCAGAGTCCGTAACCACGGCTACCGCCCCCGCCTGAACCGCTTGATCGATAAATCGGTTTCCGTCGCTGGATTTGCCACGCATGGCAATGAACACACACCCCGGCTTCACCCGCCGCGAGTCGTATTCCACACTATTCACGCCCGGGTCCCCGCTTTGCGCGAGGACCTCCGCTCCATCCAGAACCTGTTGGAAGGTCATTACGGGGAATTATATGGTACGGGGAAACGGCTACGCGCCAGTTCCAGCATCGCTAAAAGTTTTGCTGGTTACTTACGGAACGTTTCCTAGGGCGCCGCCTCGGAGCTACAGTGCTGTTATGTCTACCGGAACCGGCCAGGCCAAGTACCGCTGCGGACAGTGCGAGATGCCCGAGGCTCAATGCGAGTGCGATAAGTTCTGCTGCCTCTGCCAGTCGCAGCTCGATATCCGCATCTGCCAGGACGGCTTGATGTACTGCGAACCCTGCCGCAACGCCTGCGACTACAAAACCTCAGAGTAACGCTCTTTCAACGACTCAAACAAAAACCGCTTCTTTATACTCCCCAAACACCCGACGCATCACATCGGAAATCTCTCCCACAGTTGCGTAAACTTCGACTGCAGCCAGAATCCTCGGCATCAGATTCTCGCTTGATCGCGCCGCTTCCTCTACTTTCTTTAATGCGTCCTTCCATATTCCCGCGTCACGCCTCGCGCGCAGCGCGCGTACGCGCTCGATCTGCTTCGGCTCGAGCGCAGGATCGATCTTCTGAATCGGGATCGGCTTCTCCTCTTCCACTTCAAACCGATTGACTCCAACCACAATCGCGTCCTGCCGGTCCACTGCCTGCTGATATTCGTATGCAGCGTTCTGAATTTCCTGCTGCACAAATCCGCGCTCGATCGCCTTTAACATCCCGCCCATCACTTCAATCTTTCCCAAATACTCCGCTGCACTCTTCTCAATCTGATTGGTGAGCGCTTCGACGTAATACGATCCCGCCAGTGGATCGACCGTCTGCGGGGCCCCGGACTCATACGCAATCACCTGCTGCGTACGCAAAGCGATGCGCGCTGCCTGCTCGGTCGGCAGCGCAAGCGCTTCATCGTACGAATTGGTATGCAGCGACTGCGTCCCCCCCAGCACCGCCGCCAGCGCCTGAATCGCGGTGCGCACAATGTTATTTTCCGGCTGTTGCGCTGTCAGCGTCGAGCCGGCCGTCTGAGTATGAAAACGCAGCATCCACGACCGCGGATTCTTCGCCTTGAAATGTTCGCGCATAATCCGCGCCCACATTCTTCTCGCAGCCCGGAATTTTGCTACCTCTTCCAGAAAATTGTTATGCGCATTTAAAAAGAAGGAGAGCCGCGGAGCGAACTGATCTACATCCAGCCCCGCCTTGACCGCAGCCTCGACATAGGCCATGCCATTGCCCAGCGTAAACGCCACTTCCTGCACCGCGGTCGATCCCGCCTCACGCATGTGATAGCCGGAAATCGAAATCGTATTCCACTCCGGCACGTTCTCCTTTGCCCAGGCAAACATGTCGGTAACCACGCGCATCGCCTGCCGCACCGGATATATATATGTTCCGCGGGCGATGTACTCCTTAAGCACATCGTTCTGCACCGTGCCCGAAAGTCTCCGAATGTCCGCTCCTCGCCGACGGGCCACCGCCACGTATAACGCCAACAGAATCGAGGCGGTTGCATTGATGGTCATCGATGTTGAAATCTTCGTCAGTTCAATGCCGGCGAACAGCCGCTCCATATCCTCGATCGAGTCAATCGCCACTCCCACTTTGCCCACTTCGCCCGCCGCCAGGGGATGGTCCGAGTCCATGCCGATCTGCGTCGGCAAATCGAACGCCACCGAGAGTCCCGTCGTCCCGTTCGCCAGCAGATATTTGTAGCGTTTGTTCGATTCCTCGGCGTCCCCCATGCCGGCATACTGCCGCATGGTCCACAGCCGCCCGCGATACATCGTTGCCTGCACCCCGCGAGTAAATGGATACTCTCCGGGATATCCCACGTCATTCTCATAATCCGCGCCCTTTAGATCCGCGGGCGTGTAGACCGGCTTCACTGAAATATGCGAGGAAGTTTCCGGACCAGGAATCGCAACCCCGCGGGCGTTAAGCTTCGCATCTACGCCTGTCATATTTTCACCCCGCCTTGATCCGCCTCAATTCTCACTTAGCCTGGGGTTGATCTTCGTAACTCTGAGTCGTGCCTCTCCGCTTGTCCTCTTGATTGTCGACGACATCAAATTGGCTGAAGGGCACAATCAGATCGTGGTCCAAAGTCAGCATGCGAATGGTAAGAAGCTTGTCAGCCGGCGGTGCCCACTGCTCGTTTTCATAAAGAAGAAGATTACCCGCATCCGGCTGCCACGTAGAAAAGATTGGGAATCTGCCCAACAGTTTGAATTGCTTCGACTGCAGCATGTCACGAAGCGTTTGCTGCACTTCGAAGTCCAGGCTCGTGTGATCGGAGATGCCTATAAAACGAACCCCGTCGCGGCGCAGCAGATCTTCAACAGCTTCGCGCCCATGAACCAGTTCCTGAGAACCCCAACGCTTCTCGATTCGGGTTGTGTAAAGCGCCTTGCGAAGAACCAGAAAATGGCGATGCGGATCGTCCGCTCGCAGAAAGAAAATAAAGTTCCCCGGCAAATCGCCATCGAAGAGAATGATGCCGCTGGGTGCGATTTGCGTGATCGCCTTGGCGGCAGCGGAATAGCCCGAAATGTACGGCCGCCGGTAAGACCACGCGCTGACCAGAGAACTACCCAGCAGCACGACCGCCGCGGCGCCTGCCACGGCTTTCAGCGGCGGCCGCGAAAACATCCGCGTCAACATCCCCGCTGCGAAATATGTAAACGGAGGCAGCCAGTACAGCGTGTGGCGTGCATCCTTAAGTCCGATCAGTGTGAACGTTACATAGCAGGCCCCAATCCAGCTCAGCATCAGCAGAGTGATCTTTCTCCGATCCCAGCGAGGGCTGGTCACAAGTCCCAGAAGCGAAAGAGCCAGCATGGTCCATCCCAACTGTCCCGGCAGCGATTTCAAATAGAACATCGCCCCAGCTAATCCGGAAACCTCGTTATCCGCCAGGTTCATCGCCGTGGTCTGCCAGTGCGTTCGGTAGGCCAAAAAATAATAGGGACCCGCGATCAGTGCAACCCCCACCACACTCCACAAAACCCTCGGCGTCACCAACAGCCGCCAGCTTCCTACGGCGATAGCTGATGCCAGGCAAAATAGAGGCAGGTAAACACTATTTTGCTTGGTTAGTAAGGCCGCGCTCGCGAACCCGACAAACCAAAACAATGTCGATTTCTTCTGGTAAAGAAGATACTTGGTCCAGCAGCCGGAGGCGGCGACGCACAGGCTCAAACATGGGATCTCCAACATCACCGTCTTCTCGAACAGCAGCATCGTCGGCAGCATAGCCAGCAGTGCGGTGGCGAGCGCAGCCGTCCACTCGTCCTGCAAATCCCTCACCATCTCAAACCACGCCGTCAAGCCCAGCAAGGCGAAGGCGAGAATCGTGAGGCGCGCCGCAACAACGTTCGCTCCTAGCAAGAGAAAGGACAACCCTTCAAAGCCATAAAACAGCGGCGGCCAGTGGATCACGGCAATCGCCGGGTACTGCGCATAAAATTGGTAGGTATAATCGATCGGGTGGGCAGGATGATCTTGCATCAAAGCCGCGGCATAAAGTCCGGTGACCGCATGCTCAGTTTCGTCGACGTTATAGCTGAACTCCCCTGCATGAATGCCGCGCACGATAATCGCGATGCAGACAACCAAAACAGCAACCAGCAGCACAGCAGAGCGGCGGCCCCATGATCGCGGGGCCAACACGCCCTGAGTGGCCGGCTCGCTTCTCTCTTTCAGTTCCGAGATCATTGGCCCCGAGGCCACCTTTCTTGCCAGTATGTTTTTTCAAAAGTGCCTCAAGAGCGAACCAACGGTCCAGAACCGACTTCGCAAGACTATCAAAGTCAATCCGCGAAATTTTAAATTATTAGGAAGGCTTAGCCTTTCTTCTTCACTCTCAGGAATGAGCTTACCCCGAACCACGCGAACGTGACTGTGAAACAAATTGCAACTGCGACGCGTCCAACACCGGCATGCCCGGCGTGATATTTCGCATATTCGTGCGCCGAAGCGATCCCGCCGCTCGCTGCCATCAGCAGGAAAACCAGGCCCGTAACCTCTAGCCACAACTGGTGCAACACGCTTCCGAAGGCCCGAGCCGTAGTTGAGATGGCCCCTTTTACAGCACGAACGGTGCGGCTGCGTTGGGCCTGCTGCGACGCTACCCGCGCCACGACCCCCAACTTTTGTACTGTAGAAACTTTATTCACTGCTCGATTTTAACAGCCTCTGGAGATACAATGGCGCAAACGTGCGACCGCGTCAAAACCGTTCGGCGGCCGCAAGCATCTAAGCGAGTGGTGGCATGTTTTGAGCCAGAGCAGATGACAGCGATCGGGGGACTACGTGGACCAGCAACTCAAGCAACTCATGAAGGAACTCGGGGAAGCCATCAACGAATCTCTATCCGATTCCGAACAGATCGCCGAAGTCGTCTCCCGCATCAAAGAAGGCGGTTACGACATTTTTCTGGTCCTCGAAGCCACCATTGGCGTCAGCAAGCAGGGCGAAAAAACCTCTGATAAAACTTCCCTGGTCACTACCCTCTCGACGAACCCTGAGTTCAAAGTCAACGATCAGGATGTCAAATTCCTGAAATCTCTTCGCATCAAGATCGAAGAAGAAAAGTAGGGGCTCCAGGGCAGGCCCTCACGAAACTTCCCCGAATTTTCTGAGTTTTCTCGATGTGCATGTCTTCAGGAGAGCATCCGTGCAGAAATTCGCCTCCCGGTCGATTGTCCTGACCCTATTGTGTTCTGCAACCCCGGCATTCTGCCAGGGGATCGATGCGCATTCGCAATCGGACGGCCCCCTGGTCGTGGACGAGAACAGTCACATCGTCGTAATGGAGTACGAAGCCTGGTTCGGTCCAAACGCCGTAACATTTCAGACCAGCGCCGCTATGCCCCTCCTGCAGTCGGCGGACATGCAACGTGTTGGCGGCGGCTGTGACAGCGCCGATCCCGCTGTCATCAAGCAGCACGTCGCCTGGATGGAATCTCTCGGCATCGATACCGTCATCGCCGACCTCACCAACAATGTGAGTTGCATCTTCAACAGCGAGCAGTTCGTCGAGAAATATGTTCCAAACTGCACACCTTCCTTCCGCACTTACAACCAAAACATTCGAGACAATACGGGCAACCTGTTTCCCGCGTGGACCAGGCTAGGCACCCCGCTCAAGCTGATTCCGCAGCTGGGTGGGATCGATCAGAATGTTATGTTTCCGGACGTAGATGGCAAGCCCGCGCTCGAAAAAGAAATCAACTATTTCGCCGCTCTTCTGCGGAAATATCCCGAGCGCCAGGTGATCTACCAGGGCAAGCCTCTCATGCTGATTTTCCTTGGCGCGGCGCAAGATCCCGACAGCGCCGACAATCCTCTCTGGTTTCACATCAGGCAATTCCTGAAGCATCATCCCGAAATCGACAGCAAATACAACTTCAAGATGATCGCGGGATATCTCGACAGTCAGCCAGACCTCTGGTTGAATCCAGGAGCGCCCGACGGACCAGTGGAGGTCAATCCGCGGTACGGCTTCTGGAGTTGGGTCGATCGGCTCAACACTTCGTGCACACTTCCGCTATGCCCCTACTATCCTTCCTACAACCAGGCCGGTTCGAGAGTGGAGAACTTCACCGCTTCCATCGCTACTGCCGGCCAGAATGGTTGGGGATGTCCCGCTTCCCCTTCCGATCCTCTTCCCTATTGTCCCGACGATGCCCTGCGCTTCGGGGAGGATGACTTTTACTCCACCTTCAACGCGTTCATGAAGTATGCGCGCCAGCTCGATCCCATCTTTCTGATCATTCATCAGTTCAATGAGTTTGTACCGCCCGACGAAGGATGGAACGCCAATACTGACGATGACATCGAGCCGGCAAATCTCTGGGGCGCAGGAGCGCTCGAGGTAGTAAGTGAGCAGATTCGGCTCTACCATCAGGAGGCCGGGACTTCATCTGTACCCCTTGGCGCAGGTGATAACGAAAGAGAATAACACTCGCCGAGCAGTTCGCTGCCAACCCCACGCGCCTGTGCTACCATCTACTGATTTTCTGGGGTGCTTCGATGAAAGACACTCTCGGAGTCCTTCTCGCCGGCGGCGCCGGCGAGCGCCTCTATCCCCTCACTCGCGATCGCGCCAAGCCCGCTGTCACCTTTGGCGGAATGTATCGCATCATCGACATCACTCTATCGAACTGCCTCAACTCTGATCTGCGCCGCGTTTATATCCTCACTCAGTACAAAGCACTTTCTCTGAACCGGCACATTCGCGAAGGGTGGAACATCCTGGGCCGCGAAGTGGGAGAGTTCGTCGAAGTCTTGCCGCCGATGAAGCGTGTGAGCGATCAGTGGTATCAGGGTACGGCCGACGCGGTATACCAGAACATTTATTCCATCGGCTCCGAGCAGCCCAAATACGTTCTCATTCTCTCCGGCGATCACATCTACAAAATGAATTACGGCAAGATGATGAAGCAGCATAAAGAATCCTCCGCCGACATCACTCTCGCCACCATACAGACAGATCTCGCGGAGACCACGCGCTTCGGCGTGGTTGACGTCGACAAAGACGGCCGTATCAACGGCTTCGAGGAGAAGCCTGTCAAGACCGAACTGCGTTCTCCCTGGAATCCCGACAAAGTTGCGGGATCGATGGGTGTCTACCTTTTCAATGCAGATGTTCTCATTCCCGTCCTGCTCAAGGACGCGGAAGATCACAGCTCCAGCCACGATTTCGGCAAAGACATCCTGCCCAAGATGGTCGAGGATTATCGCGTCTTCGCCTACGACTTCATCGACGAGAACAAGAAGGAAGCTCTGTATTGGCGCGATGTCGGCACTCTCGAAGCCTACTACGATGCCAACATGGACGTGGTGTCAGTCTCGCCGATTTTCAATCTCTACGATCGCGACTGGCCCATCCGCACGCACCAGCGCCAGTATCCGCCCGCGAAATTTGTCTTCGCGGAAAAGGATCGCATGGGCACCGCTCTCGATTCCATCGTGTCGAACGGTTGCATTGTCTCCGGTGGGGTGGTCAAGAACTCGGTGCTCTCGCCCGACGTGCGAGTGAACTCCTATTGCGAAATCGACTCCTCGATCCTTTTCTCCCACGTCGCGGTGGGGCGCCATTGCCGCATCCGCCGCTGCATCATCGACCGCAACGTACATCTCCCTGAAGGCACCACCATCGGCTATGACACTGAAGCCGACCGCTCCCGATACTTCGTCACCGATAGCGGCATCACCGTCGTCACCCGCGACTACTCGCTGTTCGAAAATCCCGTCACGGTGGATTACTTCACCAGCGACTAACTCGATACCATGGCTCCCATGGGATGCCAGTTGCGCGCCAGTAGCCTACCGAAAGAGAACATTAAAGTCCGCCGCATCGGCGAATGAACGGAAGTCGCCATCTCGTGTGATCAGCCCTATGTTTGCATCAATACAGCATTGCGCAATGAGCGCATCTCCGAGGCGCGCCTTGCGGCGCCGTGACAACACCTTTGCCCGCAGCACCCCGGCCCGACGCCAGTAGCCTTGCGCGACGTCAAGCATAGGGATCTGTAACAGCGTCTCGGCGACGTCGAAGGGAAGCTGAGGGTCGCTCAATAGCTCGGTGAGGACGACTGGCACCATCATGACCTGGCGGTCTTCCAGCGCTTTATCGAGCAGTTCCGTGTCCTGGCATCGCTCCCCTTCCAGAAAAGCAATCCATGTACTCGTGTCGGCGGCAATCATTGATGCGGCAATCACTGATAGAGAAAATCGGGGGAATCAGCAACAGAAATCAGCGGTCGGCTTTGAGTTCTGCCAAGGTGCGTGAAAAACGGACCTTGCCTCGCAATTCCCGCAGGCGGTCGTAGGTCTTTGATGCAGCCAGCAGTTGCAACCCGGTGCGAACCGTTTGGGTGATGCCGGCACCGCTTGCCTTTTGCGCTCGCTCCAGCAAGTCGCCGGGGATTTCTACCGTGATTTTGCGCGCTGTTTCCACAACGCGACCATTATACCATAGTCGATACCAGCCTTAAGTATGGTAACGGCCGAGCCGAGGCTATACTGCCGGACAGGCCACCCGCCTATTTCCCCGCGGCAAGAAATTGTCCAATTTTCTCATTCAGAAATTTTTCGTCGGCGGGACTCCCTCCGGCGCCGGCCGTGTGTCCCCATAGCGACGGGATCGGCACCAGTGACGCCCCGGGGATGAACGCGGCCTCGTAGCGTGCGTCGCCAATCGGAAAGTAGAGATCGGTTTCCGATGGCATGTATAGAAATGGAACTTTGATGGAGCGCAGCGCCCGCTCCGTGTCTCCGCCGAATCCCGGAGTCGTTCCCACGTCGTGATGTTCCCAGGTACGGCACTGCAGGATCAAATCATTAGCATCCGCTCCGGGAATGAAGTTCGTGCGGAAATCATTCAGCACACTTTCAAATGTAGTTCCCGGTTTCGCACCTTCCCTCCACAACTCTTTGCGCCACCACTCCTGCGAGAACAGCCATGCTGTCCAGACGACACCGAAGGCTTCCAATCCCTTGGTGGGCTGGGTGGTGTAGTCGCCATTTTTGAAGGCGGCGTCCGCGGTGAGGGCGGCGATTTGGCCTTCGAGGCGCACCACGCCGTGTCCATAAGTCTTCGCGGTTCCTGCGGTGGCTACGATGCGGTCGGCAAACGTGGGATAGCTGACTGCCCACTGAAACGCCTGTTGCGCTCCCATGGAGAATCCAATGATGGCGCGAACGTGCGTAATCTTGAGCTCTTCGGTGAGCAGACGATGAACCGCCTCCACGTTGTCTCGAATCGTCATCACTGGAAAGCGCGGGCCGTGAAAAGGCTCAGGCGTATTACTGGGAGAGGAAGAGTGTCCGTTGCCGAATAATTCCGTGGTTATTAGAAAGAGCTGCGAGGTATCGAGCGCGTGGCTGGGACCGCTCAGCCACTCGTAGCCGTGAGAATCAGCCATGTAGTGCGAGGGCAGAAGCACGGCGTTGTCCTTAGCCGCGTTCAAGTGTCCGTAGGTTCCGTACTCAATTCGCGCCACTGGAAGTATTGCGCCGCTCTCGGTGTGAAAGTTTGCCATCATGAACTCGTGGAGTTCGCCGGTATCGAGTTTCTTGGGAGCGTCCTGTGCATAGGCGACTTGGCAGAGAACCAGCAGAAAAAATGCCTTCTTCATAGGTGGTGGGTTCCTTCTCTGAGGTGGCAGCCAGTATATGCCGGATAGCAGCGTCAGTTTCTGTCGCTGCTACAATGCCCTGTTTCACATAACGTTGCGGATGCAGCTTGCCGCCGCGAACTTGCGGCACTACATCCGCGTACTGTCTTGTGTAGCGTTCGGTCGCGCTCGGCGAATTGCAGGTCCCTCCTCTGCGCTTCCGCTTCCTATCGGAAGAGGAAGCTTCGGTCGGGGTGACAAGCTGTGTCGGCGAATTCAGTCTCTCGGGGAACTCAGGATTGGAAGACGTCCAGGCAGTTGCGATGCTGGTCCGCCGCTGTGTAGCCGGCGATGCCACTGCCTGGGAAGAAATCGTTCAGACTTATAACCGGCGTATCTATAACATCTGCTACCGCTTTGCCGGCTCCGCCAACGACGCCGAGGATCTCACTCAGGACGTCTTCATCAAGATGTACCGCACGCTTTCGAGCTACGACAGCTCCAAGGGAGCTTTTGTCACCTGGGTGACCACCATCACCCGCAACCTGTTGGTCGACCACTTCCGCAAAACTAAGCAAGACCGCATTACAGACTCGCTCGACGCTGCCTCATCGCCGCACGAGGATGCCCAGCCGCTGAGTGAGCAAATTCAGGACCAATCTGCGCCTCCCGATGCCCGCGTACGCAGCCGGGAGCTGGGAGAAACCGTTCACGCCGCCCTCGCCAGGCTCTCGCCGGAGCTTCGCGAGGCAGTGATTCTAAGGGACTTACAGGATCTTGATTACCGCGAAATCGCAACCGTTTTGAAAGTGCCGGAGGGGACTGTGAAAAGTCGAATAAATCGTGGCCGCGCGGAACTTGCACGGCTTTTACAACGTACCTATAGGCAGGTGATGTGATGCCAGACCGAACCAGTAACGGAATGCAGTGTCACGAGTTCGATGGGCTGCTCAGCGACGCGCTCGACGGCGTCCTGACCGGCACTCAACTCGACCGCTTCCAGGCTCACGCCCGGACTTGTTCCGCGTGCGGGCCGCTGTTCGCCGAAGTTGAGGCGGGCCGCAACTGGCTGAAGGATCTCACGGAGGTGGAGCCTCCAGTCGGCCTGGTCAACAACATTCTGGCATCCACAACGGGCGTTGACACCCAACGCCTGCGGGTGAACGTGTCCGCGACCGAGCCGCGTGTTTCGTGGCCGGCAGCTTCGTGGCTGGAACGCGCGCAAGCGTGGGTTTCGGCGGCCATGCAGCCGATCTGGAGCACTGTCCGGCAGCCAAGGTTTGCCATGTCCTTCGGCATGGCCTTCTTCTCGCTGTCGGTGGCCTTGAGTGTACTCGGCGTGAAACCCGGCGACCTGCGCCAGGTAAGCTTGCGGCCTGCTGCCATCCGGCACACCTACTACAACACGCAAGCCCGCGTAGTCCGATACTACGAGAACATCCGGGTGGTTTACGAACTGGAATCGCGCGTGCGCGAACTGAAGCGAAGCATGACGCCAGCTGAACCTCGCCCGAATGAATCGGCGCCAAGTAACGACAAGAAAGAGCATAAGAACGACACAACACAACAGCCCGAGCAGAAGCAGGAGCGCAACTACAGCCAGTCCGATAGCCGTATTATTCTGGCCAGCGCCCCTCAGGGTCCATCTGTAAACGAGCAGTCTGTAGACGATCCGTCCATAAACGATCCGTCTGTAGTGTCGGTGACCACCTACAGGAGGTTCGTATGAACTGCGCCACACACCCCAATATTGCGGCAGTCGCATTCTGCCGCACCTGCGGAAAGCCGCTGTGCGCCAACTGCACTCGCGACGTCCGCGGAGTCGTTTACTGCGAGCCTTGTCTCGCCGCCCGTCTAGAAGGTACAGCTCCCGCAGCCGGGTTCGTGCCTCCGGCTCAAACTGGATATGCCCCCGTCGGTCAGCCTTCGGGCACGCTGCCAGCAGTGCCCTTCAGGCCCGCAGGGAGTTCGGGCCCTAACCCCGCGGTCGCCGGCATCCTGGCTGGATTTTTTCCGTTCGGCGTCGGCGCGGTCTATTGCTCGCAATACGCCAAGGGACTGGCGCACCTGATCATCTTCGCGATGCTCATCTTCGCCTCAGATCATGCCGGGCGCTGGGACTGGGTCTTCGGCATCGGTATCGCGTTTTTCTACGTCTACCAGATCATCGATGCGGTGCGCACAGCCAGGGCGCTTCAAATGGGCGAACCCCCTCCCGATCCCTACGGCCTGGCGCAGACCTTCAGTATGGGAGAACGTAGCGAATACAAAAATATTCCTGCGGTCGCGATCATCCTGATTGGATTGGGCGTGCTCTTCCTCCTGCACACCATGAACATCTTCGAGTTTGGCCTCGACCGCTTCTGGCCACTTCTCCTGATTCTCTTCGGGGGATGGATGTTCGCCAGGCAGTGGGGGCTGATCGCTGGTCGCCGCATCGGATGCACCTGTGATCGGTGCCGCATGCGTAAGATCATCGGTCCGGCCATATTGATTACGATCGGGATACTCTTCCTGCTCCAAAGCCTCAACGTGGTCGAGTTCGACCGAACCTGGCCCGCGATCCTGTTGGTGATAGGGGTTGTGAAGCTGCTGCAGAGCAACGCTTCGTCGGCCGGACACGTCGGCTCATTCCAGCCAACACCGCCTGTAGTTGCGCCGCCAGCAGCTGCGCCACCTTCCAATCCGGGAGCTTCAAATCCCGGAGCAACGCCTCCTTCCGGCGAGGTGCACAATGTCTAGCCCGAGTCAACCACCCGTTCCGGCACCGTTGCCGCCGCGCCGTTACCGCCGCTCCTTTGCCGGGCCGTTCGTGTTGATTGTTCTCGGCATCGTATTCCTGCTCGGAAATCTGCACATGCTGTCGTGGGCGCGGCTGGGAACTTTATTTGCTCACTACTGGCCCGCGCTGTTGATCCTCTGGGGAATCATCAAGCTGATCGAGCACCAGCAAGCCCAGCGTGACGGTTTCCCGCCGCGAGGCATTGGCGCCGGTGGAGTTTTTCTGGTCATCTGCATCGTCGTCTGCGGGTTGATTGCCACTCACGTCGAGCGCTTCCACTGGGGTGAAATCCGCGATAACTTGAACATCGACGACAGCGACTTCGACAACATCTTCGGCGAGACTTTTAACTTCGACGATCATCTCGTACAGGACATTCCTCCCGCGGTTACGAGCTTGCGCGTCAACAACGAGCACGGAGCCGTTCGGGTAAGCGCGGCCGATGACAACAAGATCACAATCGTCGTGCGTAAGAAAATAGGTGCGGAAGGCCAGAGTGATGCCGACAAATACAATCAGCAAACTAAGCCCGCCATCACTTTCGCCGGCAATGTGATGATTCTCGACGCCAAGACTCAGGGCGCGGGCGATCACTCCGTGCAGAGCGATCTCGATATCTCAATTCCGCGCAAGATGGAACTGCGCGTCACTTCGCGCCGAGGCGATGTCTCCGTGACCGACCGCGAGGGAGAAATCGAGATCAACAACCAGCACGGCGATGTTTCCCTCGAGGTCGTCACCGGAAACGCCAAACTCAATCTCGAAAAAAGTTCCGCAAAGGTCGAACACGTCACGGGGGACGTCCACATCGACGGCCACCTGAACGAAGTCTCCGTCACCGACATCAAAGGCGCAGTTCAGCTCGACGGCGAATTCGGCGAAAGCGTGAAACTAGCCCGGATCAGCAATAACGTGTCCTTCAAGTCCTCGAGAACTGACCTGGAGTTCTCCCATCTTGACGGCGAACTTGATCTGGATTCTGACGATCTTCACGCCGAGCAGATCGCCGGCCCGGTGCACCTGAGCACCCGCTCGAAACAAATTCATCTGGAAGATGTTGCCGGCGATCTTCGCGTGCAGGATGAAAACGGCGGAATCGAAGTCTCCATGCGCTCGCTTGGCAACGTACAGATTGACGATCGCAACGGCGATATTCATTTGAGCGTACCCGACAAAGCCGGCTTCCGCCTCGACGCCCGCACCCGCGACGGCGAAATTCAGTCCGACTTTCCGGAGTTGAAGATCGACAGCAACGATCGCGAGGCGAAAGCCAGCGGCACCGTCGGCAACGGTGCATCCCACATCGTGCTCAATAATGAACACGACGGCATCGAAATTCGCAAAACTTCGGCCAAGGCTGCTTTATCACCGCCTACTCCTCCTTCAATACCTCCCAAGCCCGGCCGAAATCTGCCGCCCCCAAAAACGAAAGTCGAGCCCACGGAGAACTAGTTACGGGACTCCAAATCGGGAAACGCTTTCTCACTATTCCCTCCTTTTCGTACCATTCGCCATGGCATTGTGGGTAATGTGTTGAGAGGGTGTGCGAGAGGGTGGAGCAGGCCTTCAGGCCTGCATTAAACACTGGCCCATTTGAATCGGGCTTCAGCCCCCGAGGTGGCCATGACAATCCCCTTTCGTGGAACTACGCGCGAGAGCACCTATTTCATCACCGCGTCTAATTTTGAAAAACGATCCGTGTTGCAATCCGATCGGATGGCGGGACTCTTCCTCGAGGTGCTTCTCCACTACCAAGAGCAGTCCAAGTACCACTTGCATGAGTTTGTAGCGATGCCCAACCATTTTCATCTGTTAGTCACACCGATTTCTCCCGTGACTTTGGAGAAGGCTGTCCAATTCATTAAGGGAGGATTTTCTTATCGCGCGAAGAAGGACTTGGGGTTCATGGGGGAAATCTGGCAAACCAGTTTCTATGATCGCCGTACTCTTTGCCTTCCCGCGTTCCATCTGCGAAACTGGCCCTGTCCCCGACACTGAGAACTGAGAACCGCATTTGGGCCGCATCCACGTACTCTCCGAGCAGGTTGCCAATAAAATCGCCGCCGGCGAAGTGGTGGAGCGCCCTGCCTCGGTGGTGAAGGAACTGCTGGAGAACGCGCTGGACGCGGGCGCAACCCGCATCAGGATCAACATCGAAGCCGGCGGCAAAAAGCTCATCCAAATTACCGACAACGGATGTGGAATGGTCCGCGATGATGCCATGCTGGCCTTCGAGCGCCACGCCACATCCAAACTCAAAGACGCGGAAGATTTATTGAAAGTTTCCACGCTGGGATTTCGCGGCGAAGCGCTGCCCTCGATCGCATCAGTCTCGCGCCTGCGACTGGAGACACGCGCTGCAGAAACTCCCGACGGAACCATCATCGAAATCAACGGCGGCCGCATGGCGAGCGTCGAAGAAGCTGGGTTGCCCGAGGGAACCTCCGTCACAGTCCGGGATCTGTTCTTCAATACTCCGGCGCGAAAAAAGTTTCTGAAAGCGGAATCCACTGAACTGTCGCATATCGCTTCGCTGGTAACGCACTATGCATTAGCGCATCCCGAAAAGCATTTCGAACTTCATTCGGCCACGAATGCCCTGCTCGTGGCGCCGCCGGTTGCTGGATACGCCGAACGCGTCTATCAGGTATTCGGCAAAGAAACGCTCGACCAGTTGATCGCCCTCGCCGCCGAGCAGCCCCTGGCACGTGTGGGCTTGCCGCAGCCTCCGCCATGGCGTCGCAAGGACAGTGAAAACGAAGATGAAGATGAAATCGAATCCGCTAGCCCGGGTGTAATGCGGCTCCACGGTTTCGTTTCCAAACCCGAAATCCAGAAACTGAATCGCAATTCGATTTATGTATTCGTCAACGGACGCCTCATTCGTGACCGCCTGATCCAGCACGGGTTGACGGAAGCCTATCGCAACATCATTCCACCGAGCGTCTACCCTGTGGTGCTGCTGTTTCTGGAAATGCCGCCCGGGGAGGTCGATGTCAACGTCCATCCCTCGAAGACGGAGGTCCGATTTCGCCAATCCAGCGTGATGCACGACTTCGTTCGCGATAGCGTGCGCGCAGCGCTGATGAAGGCGCGCCCGGCGCCACAGTTCACCAGGGAAATTCACGCTCATGCCACCGCCAGTTCCGGTCTGACGCCTGGCGCCAGGGAATGGGAGCCGCCTTCCGACCTGGCCACTGCCTCAGGAGCCCCGGCTCACCCGATCTACGAATCGGGCGGCGGATTCGCCCTGCAAGCTCCTGCGCCTCCGCCGATTTCGGCGCGTTTCCAGTTCGATGGCGGAATCGCCGTTGAGGCGAACGCCGCAATCCCGGTGGCACGGGGACTGCAAGAAAAACCCCTGGAAGGAACATGGCCGGATTCAATTCCTGACAACGGCTGTGCTCCGGCATTGGATGTGCTTGACGAAGAACCCACGCTGGCCGCGCTCTCAACCCTCAGGCCGCTGGGGCAGATTCGCAATTCTTTTATTCTGGCGGTGAATGAAGATGGCCTATGGATCGTCGACCAGCATGTGGCGCACGAGCGCGTGCTCTTCGAACGCATATTGAAACAACGTGCCTTGCAGAAAGTAGAAAGCCAGCGCCTGCTGATGCCAATCGTTCTGGAACTGTCTCCGGCGCAGCAGGCAGTATTCGCGGAGATTGCCGACGAACTGCAACATAACGGCTTCGAAGCCGAGCCCTTCGGAGCCCGCAGCGTCGCCGTGAAGGTTGCACCCGCCGGAGTGGACGCGGCCGCAGTCGAGCACATGCTTCACGAGTTGCTCGACCAGATTTCTCGCGAAGAGCAGTCGCTAAACCTGGAAAAGATTCGCAGCCGCATCGCCGCCTCCATTGCCTGCCATGCCGCCATCAAGGTGAACATGCCGCTCGAGCAAAACAAAATGGACTGGCTCCTCGCCGAGCTCGCGAAAACCGACCATCCCATGTCATGTCCTCACGGCAGACCGGTGGTCCTGCGGTATTCTGTAAAGGATATTCAGAAGGCGTTTAAGAGAATCTGAAACAAAGCATTCAGCCTTAAGCACTCAGCATTAAGCCTCCGTCGGCCAATGCTGAGCACAACGGCCCGCTACTGGCTGAGTGCTGATTGCTGATTGCTGAGTGCTGAATGCTGACTTCATGACCGAATCCGACCTACAGCAACTTCGCCGCGAAAAGTGGCGTCTCGATGGCAAGCCCATCCGCACCATCGAGCAGGCGCGCGCCTTCGTCGAGGCTGTCGGCCTTTGTCTGATGTATCCGGTGCGTCCCACGATGCCAGTACCCACATTCATTGGCGCATTCGTGGGCTCTGACGATCGCCTCCCCACCTGGCAGCATGCTTACTCCGATCCGCGGGCATTGGCGGCGACAGAACTCATGGTCCGCTTGCTGCGTGAGCGTTCCGCTTACGAAGCAAATCTCTTCGACGAGAACAACGCGTTTCTCGTCGCAGCTTCGGTCTTTCCTTATTTCTATGCGCTGGTGGGCGAGCGCAACCCCAAGCTCGCACCCCGGCAGGGACCGCGCTCTGCCTACTCGCCGCTGGCCTGCGATGCCTTTGCGCTCATCGAGCGCGATGGTCCTATCTCGAAGCAGAAGCTGCAGGAAACTCTAGGTGGCGCGGTGTCGCTGCCAGCGCTCGACAAGGCTCTCGGCGAATTGCTCGCGAAGCTGCGCATTACCCGCGTCGACTACAAACCCAGCGAAGGCTCGTTTTGGGATGTGCTCTACCGCTGGTCGCCCGATGCCGTCCGCGAGGGCGTAGGAGTGTCGGTGCAACAGGCTGTGTCGGCTCTGCTTTCCAAATATCTGGACTGCGTGATCGCCGCTGAGCAAACCGAGCTCGAAACCTTCTTCGGAAATTTCGTCGCCCGCTCGCGCGTGAAGGAAGCCGTAAACGCACTGCTGGCGGCCCGCGAACTGAGCTTCATCCATGTCAGCGGCCGCTCGATGCTGCACATCACGCCGGCAAAAGAGCCGACGGTCGCCCCGGCCAAGCAGCATCGCGCCGCGAAATAAAGCATCGCAGCGCCGGCATCCCTCCCACCGGCCCCAGGGTAGTTCACGCTGGCTCGTACGTGCTCAACTACCCTTCCTGACCTCGTACCGATCGCAGATTCGATTCGCCGTTTCCCAAACCCGGTCGAACTCGCCCAAACGGTAGACAACGAGCCGCAGCACCAACTCGTAAATGACCAACTCGTAAATGAACTTCTCGGACGCTTGGTCGACGCTTTCGACTACATACACGACTGCACCTCGAAACCAGTGGCCCGTACAGCATTCAGCCGTTGCGGCTTCCGGCTCACCAGCAGCTCATATTCATTCGAAGGCCAGCCCGAAGCCTCAATCGTCTGGTAGTAGATGATCCACATCGGAGCGCTCGTCGATTCATCGGCCCCTACTTCCGCAACCCACAAGGATCTCTGCGCCGGTGGCCGCGGATTGCGCCAAACGATCTTCAGCATAACTGCCTCATCTCCGTCCGGGCTTGCAACCGGACCGCCGCATTACAGGGAGCAGGTTCGCTCCTCTGTGCTCTGCGTCACCGCCTCGGTTTGCAGGCGGTGCAAAGCGGGTCAACCCTGCCAATCATCTTTCAACCTATGTCCTATTGGACGCGACTTGCTGGAAGAAGAGCAGCCGCAAACTGTCACAAGTTTGTTAAAGGATTGTCTGCTGTGGTTGACAATGGGAACGAGAACGGGGAACCGAACCGACCGGTCGTTTCCATGTACAATCGTCTGCTTGTTCAATCGTCTCTTGGATAATCGTCTCCTGGATAATGACCGACCACTTTGACCACGACCACACCGAACGGAAACTGATTATCGCCATCGATGGCCCGGCGGGCGCGGGCAAGAGCACCATCGCCTCGCGGCTGGCGCGAAAGCTCGGCTATGTGAATCTGGAGAGCGGAGCAATGTACCGCGCCCTTGCGCTGAAAGCGATCGACAAGGATGCGTCATTTGACGACGAAGCTGCTCTGGTACAGCTCGCACGTGAATCGCGAATCCGCCTCGAACCCACGGTCGGCGGAAACCGCACGCTGCTCGATGGCCACGACGTTTCCTCGCGCATCCGCGAGCGCGACGTCACCGAAGCGGCCTCGCGCGTCTCGGTGCATCCCGGCGTGCGGGCGTGGATGGTGGCGCGTCAACAGGAGATGGGCGCGGGCGGCGGCATCGTGATGGAAGGCCGCGACATCGGCACAAAAGTTTTTCCAGATGCTGATTTGAAAATCTTTCTTGACGCCGACCCCGTGGTCCGCGAGCAGCGCCGCATGGAGCAACAGAAAATCAAAGGCGACGTAAGCGCGAACCTGGCCGCCGACCTGCGCGAACGCGATCACCGCGACCGCACCCGGGCCGCCTCGCCGCTGCAGGCAGCGACTGACGCAGTGGTGATTGACTCGACTAAGCTGGGTGAAGACGAAGTGCTGGCGCGGGTGGAGGAATTGGCGCGCCAGAAACTGGGAGGGTAGTCTCACGGAGGACGGTGAGCCCTCGGAATTTTTACCACTGTCGCTTGTTCCGATCTGGGAACCTGACGCTCAGACTCTGCTTTTTGGGTGGCGCAGCGCTTCCAGCGCTGCGATAGGCTAGCCACAACGTTTCGGCTTTAGCCGCTGCGGTAACTTATGGCAGCGCCTCCCAGAGGAAATAGAGGATACAGTGTTTATTTCGTGATGGCGTCAACTTTTCAACGCACCCCGCTGTTTCGCAAGGAACCTATGGCGCGGCTATTCTTGGAAGTGCTCTTCCATTACCGGAACAAGAAAGAAGTACCTCGGAGGCTAAAGCCATTAAGGTTTTGTTGCGGTGAATCGCAGCGCTAAAGCGCTGCGCCACCCAAAAAACCCTGAACCCCAGATCAGAACCGTCACTCCCTCGCTTTACGAATCACAATCCCCAACTCCCTTAGCTGCGCCTCGCTCACCGGCGTCGGCGCATCCACCATCAAATCCACGGCCCGCGCGGTCTTGGGGAACGGAATCACCTCGCGCAAGCTTTCCGCACCCGCCAGAATCATAACGATACGGTCCAGTCCCAGAGCAATCCCGCCATGCGGAGGGGTGCCATATTCGAGCGCTTCCAGAAAAAACCCGAATCGCGCCCGCGCTTCTTCCTCGGTCATGCCCAGCGCGCGGAAGATTCGGCTTTGCACATCCTGGCGATGAATACGAATCGATCCCGATCCCAGTTCCGTGCCGTTCAGCACCACGTCGTAAGCCAGCGCCCGCACCGCGCTCAGCGGTGAGAGCGGATCGTTCAACGACTCGACTCCCGACTCCAGCTTCGACATATCTTCTTCATGCGGTGAGGTAAAAGGATGGTGTGCCGCGTTCCATTGCCTCTCGCCCTCATCCCACTCGAACATCGGGAAGTTCGTCACCCACAGAAACCGGAAATCTTTCGCCGCGTCGCCGCTCTTCTTGAAAATCCCGTGCCGCTCCGCGTACTTCTGTGCCAGCGCCAGCCGCAACAATCCGGCCGACGCATAAATCGCCAACTCAGGCGGCGTCACCTTGCGATGCTCGGAAACCGGCGTCTGTGGGCCAGTTTGCGAGGAGCCGGCCACGATCACGATCAGATCGCCGTCTTCCATCTCCGTCTTTTTCGCAATCGCCGCCGCCGCCTCGGGAAATCTGCTGCCGATGCGCTTGAAATCTTCAAATACTCGCGCCCCACCCTTGGAATGAAACATCGGCTTGATGTCATCGCGCTCTTTGCGCGACAGCTCGCCCACCTTCGGCGTGCGAATCGCAATCACCGGCAGATTCGGATTGATGGCCAGGTCCTGCAAATTCTCCTCTGCAAAACATTCCCGCACGTCAGTGAATGCCGGCAGCCGCAAGTCCGGCTTGTCGATGCCATACAGCCGGATCGCCTCGTCGTAATCCATGCGCGGAAACGGCGTCTTGATCGCAAATCCCGCCGCCGCAAACGCCGCCGTCAGAAATCCTTCCACCACTTCCCACACGCGCTCCGGCTGCGGATAGGACATCTCCAAATCAATTTGCGTAAACTCCGGCTGCCGGTCGGCTCGCAAATCTTCGTCGCGGAAGCAACGCACGATCTGAAAATATTTATCGAAGCCGGAGATCATCAGGATCTGCTTGAACAACTGCGGCGACTGCGGCAGCGCATAAAACGTCCCCGGCTGCACCCGGCTGGGCACCAGATAATCGCGGGCGCCTTCGGGCGTTGAGCGCGTCATGAACGGAGTTTCGATTTCAAAGAATCCCTGCCCCGATAAATAATCGCGAATCGCCTTCGCCACCTTGTGCCGCAGCTCGATATTGAACTGCATAACGTCGCGCCGCAAATCGATGTAGCGATACTTCAGCCGCGTCTCTTCGTTGGTGAGCGCCGTGTCCGACGGCAGAAACGGAGGCAGCTTCGACTCGTTCAGAATTCGCAACTCTTCGGCAATGAGCTCCACTTCGCCGGTAGGCATATTTGGATTGACGGTGTTGGGGTCGCGCAGCTTCACCGTGCCGGTGACGGCAATCACGTACTCATTGCGCAATGCCCCGGCCTTTTCGTGGATGGTGGCATCTCTCTCGGCGTTGATCACGACCTGAGTGACGCCGCTGCGGTCGCGCAGATCGATGAAAAGCAGGTTGCCGTGGTCGCGGCGGCGATTGACCCAGCCCATCAGCACAGCCTTTTTGCCCGCGTCGGAAGTGCGGAGAGCACCGCACATGTGAGTTCGCTGTAGGTCGCCTAGAAAGTCGAGCAAGCTGTGTCCTTGATAGTGAGAATGACGGCAGAGTGTCGAATTAAAGATTATAACTGGTGGGAGAACTGCTCTGTGACCGCCTACACCACGCTCTGTTCACCGCGAGCATCGCACTCGTGTGACTTGGAGTGGGCTTTCAGACCGCACCAAAACGGCCAGCTGCAGTCGGGACTGAGCCCTTGAGAGGATGCCACTGCGGTGAGTAATTCTACTTCTTGGTCGCCTTTCCATCCATGACGGTCGACCACTTGGTTCCGTCCTGTGACATATCAAACGTAAAGTTGTAGGACGTGGCCGAGGTCATCTTCATCGTAAAGCGACCTTTCATGGTCATGCCGTTCATCTTCTCGTCATTGGTCCAAGTCCATGTGTCGCCATCAAGCGTGCCCCTGGAATCGTCGAATTCGCCGAAGCTGTTGAACTCCCGGTACGTGTAGGCTTTGTCATCAGCAGAGTATCCCAACACCGACAATCCCACGCCGTTTCCCATCGAACTCTTGTAATCCGAATGGCACACCAGGTAAAAACCGCCTTGCATCCACTCGCATTTTTCGTTCTCCGTCATCGATCCGCCCGGACCCATCGCCCCAGGCTTCATATTTCCGTCCAGGGTCCATGAGCCGACGAATACATCCAGCTTCTTAAGTTCGGGCCCGGGCTTCGGAGGCTCCATCTGCGCTGTCGCCATTGCCCCCAACGCCAGTGTTGCCGTTAAAATCATTGCTGCTTTTTTCATGCGATATCTCCTAGGCCGTAAATCGGCGCTGCCTAAAGATTAGACGTTTCCGACAACAAAGTAGAAGCGGAAGCAGCCTAGCACACCGAAGCCCGAAAGCCGAAGCCCGACCTACCAGTCTCCCCAATGCGTCGCCGTGGCCTGATGAAACTTAAGCTTCCATCCGTCTCCGTCTTTCACCCAGACCGAACTGAAGTGCTGATAGCGCGGAGGAGGTCCCTGATCCTCCTCCGGCGCCTTGCGCACGATCGCGTCGTAGGTAACGACAGCGGCGTCCTCTCCCACCGTCACTACCTTGATGTCATAAGGCGTTAACTCCACCAGGCCAGAATCGCCCAACTCATCGATCGCTTCCTGCCGCTCCAGCAGCTGTCCGTCTACGCCCACGAGTGCGAAATCCGTACTGACCGTTCGCTTGAAAAATGCCCCATCGTCCTTTTTCTTCGCTTCGATCAGGCTCTTCTCACTGCCAATCAAAGTCTGCTCCAGCGGACTAAGAACCTTTGCCGGCACGCGTGTCTGAGCGATGCTTGGGATGCAACTCGCCAGAAAGAGAGCCGTACAAATCACCCAACACAGTTTCATGATGTCTCTCGTTTCATGATGTTTCTCCGTAATCGCGTCTCATCAAGAGTGCTGTCATCCTAAGGCGGACGCAGTTCCTGCCGAGCGATCTCTTCCAAAACGATTGCAAACGATCCACAAGGTCGACAGAAGACCCACAGCTCACTCTCGAATTTTCTGCGCCAACTCTGCGCGCGGTACGGAAACCTGTTCGCCCGTTGCCAGATTCTTCACCGCAAACGCGTCCGCCTTCACCTCATTCTCGCCCACGATGACAATATATTTTGCCCCCGCCCTGGTAGCCGCCTCGAATGATTTTTTCAGCCGGAAACTCTCATCTCCCAAATCCACCACCAAATCATGGCGCCTTAACTCGCGCGCCAATCGCGACGCTTCACCGTTCATCCCCACGCCCAGCGCAGCCACATAAGCATTCGGCTTCCTCACTACACCTTCAGCCGACGCCGATTCCTGCAGCGACATCACCAGCCGGTCTTCCCCAATTGCAAACCCAATCCCCGGAGCCGCCGGCCCACCCAGCGCCTCAGAAAGTCCGTCATACCGCCCGCCCCCCAGAATCGCATTCTGCGCCCCGAGCGCCCCATGGGTGAACTCAAATGCCGTGCGCGTGTAGTAATCGAGCCCGCGCACTAACCGATCGTTCAAAACAAACGGCACGCCCACGGCCTTCAGAATCCCTTGAACGTCCTGAAAGTGTTTTCTGCATCCCTCATCCAGAAATTGGCTGATGCGTGGCAGCGTTTCGATGATCGACTGATCCTCCGGCACCTTGCAATCAAATACGCGCAGCGGATTGGTCAATGCCCGCCGCTGGCAATCGGCGCACATCTTCCCCACCACCGGTTCCAAAGCCTTGCGCAACGCTTCGTTGAAGGCAGCACGATCGTTGGGACAGCCGACCGAATTGAGCTCCAGATTCCATCCGCTGATTCCCAGACGGTCGAGCAGAGTCGCCAGCATCTCCAGAATTTCCGCATCCCGCGCGGGAGACTCGCTCCCCGCCG
>Ga0208324_1000045_pt1 | contig 85310 bp, 67 predicted proteins | sample Sb_taG_2_FD_187707 | JGI IMG/M metagenome (GOLD analysis project Ga0208324, IMG submission 187707) | Peat soil microbial communities from Weissenstadt, Germany - Sb_50d_5_LS metaG (SPAdes) (version 2) | ecosystem: Environmental > Terrestrial > Soil > Wetlands > Peat | place: Germany... | reverse complement strand
CGTGCCGGAGGAGGCGAGCAGGGTCGGCAGGGTGCGGCGCAGCGCGGCGGCCATGGCGTCCTCGGTGGCGGCGTGGCGGCACAGCTCTTCGCGGTAACGGTGGATAAGCAGCAGCGCGTAGTCGCTTGCGGCGCCGAAGACCAGCACGATCAAGATCGAGGACGACAGCGGGCTGACGGTGAGCCCGGCGCTGGCCAGGCCGTGGGCGCCGGCCTGGGCGACCTGGATGCCCGCCACCGCGCCGAGCAGGGGAAAGAACCACAGCAGGGGGCTGCGGTAGACGACGAAGAACACCAGCGCCACGATCACCACCGCGGTGAGCTCCAGGGTGGTCGTGGTCGGGGTGCCAGTGTCCGCCTTCACCGCGGCCGGCCCGGTCACCTCGACCTGCAGGCCGCCGCCTGCACGGCTGGCCGGGCCGCCCACTGCTCCGCGGATCGCCCGCACCGCGGCCGTGTCGGCGCTGGCCTGGCTGTTCGCCGGTGCGGTGACGTTCGCCGTGAACACCGCGGCCTGCCCGTCGGCCGACCGCTGGGCCGGGCCGGGCGTGCTGAGCCCGCTCACCTGCCTGGCCAGGCGCCCGACGGCGGCCCGCGCCGAGGTGATCACGGTCATGTCCGCGGCCGTCAGGCCCTTGCCGCGGGCGAACACCACAAACGCGGTGTCGGTCTGAGGCTGGCCCGGGCCGTTCCGGGAGGCTTGCTGGAGCTCCAGCGCAATGACCCGCGTCGAGGGTGCCGAGGCGGGCAGGTTGGCCGCGTTGGTGTTGTTGGTCACCTGGGACAGGCTGCTGGCCAGCGGGAACAGGAAAACGACGGCGATCAGCCAGGCGATCATCACCGGCCAGCGCAGCCGGCGCAGCGTCCTGGCGAATCGGCTGCCCGAGACCGGCCGCCTCGTTCGGCGGGCAATGGACATGTGACGGCTCCTTAGGGTCGGTTCCTGGCCCAACCATCGCGCTCGCCGCGGACCGGAGCGTCCACCCGCCAGGTCGATTTCGCCGCGCGCCCGGGGGGAATTCCGGTATGAGCCGCGGGGCGAGATCTCACACCGGAATTCCACCCGCGGGCCGGTGACCTGGTGCCGCTGCGCTCCTACCGTCAGTCGTGTCCTTGGGCTTATCAGCCGCGGGCCGGCACCCATCAAGTCTCGCGGCGAGGAGACGGCAGCGTCACGGTCGTCGGGGAGCGATAATGAAAACCGTGCTACGGGTCGCGAACTTGGCGGTACGGGCCACCCTGCTCGTTATCGTGGGAGTTCTCACCTTCAGGCAGCCCTGGCCTGGCGCCGGCAACATCTCCGTGGTGATCCAGGCGTTTGCCGCCGCCACCGTCCAGCTCGTCCTGTGGGCACCTGCCGACCTCTCGGCATCGGTCCGGCTTCCGTATGCCTGCCTGCTGCCGTTTGCCCTCGGGGTCGTCACGGTCACGTGCAGCATGGCAGCGGCCACGCCGACAGGCGGAGAGCTGGAGGTTCAGGCTTTCATCGCCGCGATGATGGCCGGAAGCGAGACCAGCCTGGCCGCCGGGTTGATCGTGGTGGGCGCGGGGGCACTCGCATGCGAGGTAATGGGCCTGCTGGGCGCGACTGCCTCGGCCACCCTCGAACACCCCGCCCTCCTGCTCGTCGCCTGGATACTCGGGCGCAACCTGCGCACTCATCAGATGCAGGCCGAGCAGTCGGCGGCCTTGCTCGCCAAGGCGGATCAGCTTCGCGAGGAGCAGGCCAAGGTGGCAGCGCTGGACGAACGCGCCCGGATCGCCCGGGAGATCCACGACGTGCTTGCCCACTCCCTCGGCGCCCTGGGACTGCACATCCAGGCCGCCCAGGCGGTCCTCACCAGGCAGCATGACGAGGCACAGGCGGTCGAGCTCCTGGGCCAGGCTCGCCGGATGGCCACCGACGGGCTCAACGAGACCCGCCGGGCCGTGCACGCCCTGCGCGGCGAGACCCGGCCGCTCCCGGACGGGCTGGCCGAGCTCAGCGCGGAGCACCAGCGCCGTCACGGCGCCCGTGTGATCTTCGAGGTCAGCGGCGAACCGCGTCCGCTGCCGCCCGATGCCGGCCTCGCCCTGACCCGGACCGCGCAGGAGGCGCTGGTCAACGCGGCCAAGCACGCCCCGCACCAGCCCGTGGGCATCCGCCTGGACTATGCCGGCGCCCACACCAGCCTCGCGGTGACCAACCACCTAGGCGAGGACGCCCTCAGCGGTCACGGGCCAGAGCTGGCCACGGTCAACGGCGGGTACGGGCTGGCCGGGATGCGCGAACGGCTTCTCCTCGTCAAGGGCACGCTGAGTGCCGGGCAGAACGGCAGCGACTGGGTCGTCACGGCGAAGGTCCCCCGGTGACCCCACATCCCGACGTGCCCGTGCCGCTGCGGATCGTCGTCGCCGACGACCAGGCCAGCGTGCGTCAAGGACTCGTGGTCCTGCTCGGCACGCTCCCCGAGATCGAGGTCGTCGCCTCCGCAGCCAACGGCGAGGAGGCCATCCAGCTCGTCGCCGAGAAGAGCCCCCACGCGATCCTTCTTGACCTGCACATGCCCGTACTCGACGGGATCGAGGCCACCCGCCGGCTGACCGAGCAGCACCCCGACGTCGCCGTGGTGATCCTGACGACCTACGTCGACGACTCGTCGGTCGTGGCCGCGCTGGAAGCTGGCGCTCGCAGTTACCTGACCAAGGACGCCGACTGCGCCGACATCGTCCAGGCGCTGCGCAGCGCGGCCACCGGCCTGTCGGTCATCGATCCCGCCGTCCGCGCCGCACTGCTCTCCGCCGCGACGTCACGACCAGAGAAACCGCCCGAGCAGAAGCTTCCCGAGAAGCTGCCCGACGGGCTGACCCTACGCGAGGCCGAGATCCTCTCCATGATGGCCCGGGGCATGACCAACCCCGACATCGCAGCCGAGCTCTACATCAGCGCTCAAACCATCAAAAGCCACATCAACCGGATCTTCGCCAAGACCAGATCGGCCAACCGCACGGCCGCGATCCGCTACGCCCGCGACCACCATCTCAGATAGCGGCCCGCCGCCCGGCACACCAAACCCGGCTCCCGGCGGCCGCCCCGCCACATGAGACCCGCGCACCGCTCCCCGGCCCCGCCATAATCGGCTGATCGGCACGCCGCCGTGGCAAGCACCCGGCCTACCTACCCGACGCTGCCATTCGGCGCGCCTTGCAACGTACGGCAAATTTAAATTGACGATCGGCCCCGATATCGGCGGCATACAGCCCAGCGCACCTCGATCCTGCCTCACGATCACAGGCATATCAGCCAGATCCGGACGTCGGCTGACCGTCGGACCAGGCCATGCGCGTACCGGCACACAGATCGCCCGGTTCGGCACGACACCGGGTGGCTACCTTGGCGGCTAATTAGGTTGCCGACCATTGGCCGGATATCGCGCGCCATATCTCGAGTCGGCCGCTGCCGTCTGTGACGCGAGCCGGGATAGCCGCAAGTCGTCTGGAGCCGCCATGGCGAGCATCTCGGCGCCAGCCCGGCGAGATGGACGGGATTGGCGCCGTCGACCCGAATCCTGGAGCAAATACATCCGATTGTTACCGGTCCCAGGAACGAGCCGACCCAGCGCGAGCGGCTCATCCGCCGCGCCCGGACTTGCCGCACCCCCTACCCCTGGGCCGAGATGCCAGGCGCGCAGCAAACCGGCTGGTGCTGGGAATGAAGGGCCTGGCTACGTCCTCTGTCGACGCGCTTCTTTCCCATGGCACGGTATTCTGCTCAACTGGCTGTCCGAGATAGGCGCGACCGTGGCGCGGCAGCCCGGGAATGACGGTCATCTGTGAGAGCATAAATTCCCGTCAAGCACGCGGAGGAGGGTCGGCGTGACGGACTGGCGGCCGGGGCGATCGGGCGAGTGGGACGCGTTGGAGCTGTACGCGCCGCTGCTCGCCAGCCTGGGAGGCGGCGTCGGTGCTGGCAGCGTCGGGGCGCTTGTGGACGAGCAGCTGTCGCTCCTCGTGGACGAAGCCGTCAAGGTATGGAGCAGGCCGGGATTCGACACGTTCCTCTCAGTTCCCGCACTGCACTTTATCCCGTTCGACTACCAGTTGCAGGCGGCGCGAAGCGCGCTGCGCCGGATGCGGGGGCGGGCGATACTCGCCGATGAGGTGGGACTGGGCAAGACCATCGAGGCCGGGCTGATTCTCGCTGAGCTGCGGCTGCGCGGGCTGGCCGACCGGACGCTGGTCATCACCCCGGCTGGGCTCGTGGCGCAGTGGCAGGAGGAACTCGAGCGCAAGTTCGGTGTGCCTACGGCGATTCCCGGCCAGGACGTGGATCGGGGCGTGCTGGTCGCCTCGCTGGCGGCCGCCCGTCGCGACCCGCTGAAATCGCAGCTGACAGCGGACCCCTGGGACCTGATCATCGTCGACGAGGCGCACCGGGTCCGGGCGCCGCGCAACGCTTCCGGGCAGCTGATCCGCCAGCTCAGGTCGCGCTACCTGCTGTTGCTGACTGCCACACCGGTAGAGAACCGGCTACAGGACCTGTACGAGATGGTGAGCCTGGTCGCGCCCGGATTGCTGGGGACCGCGGCCCAGTTCCGCGCCGCCCACGGCTCCGCGCCGCTCGCCACGCCCGGCAAGGAACCACGGAACATCGCCGCGCTGCGCAAGCAGACCGCCGAGGTGATGATCAGGCACCGGCGCAGCGAGGCGAGCGTGCTCCTCCCGCAGCGTCTGGCCGAGACGGTCCGCGTAGAGCCGTCCGGCGCCGAACGGCAATGGTACGCCGACCTGACAGCACGAGTCCGCGCCGAGGGCAGGACGACCACGTCGGCGCAACGGCTGGCCCTGCGCAGCGTGGCGAAGCTGGCCGGGTCGAGCCCCGCCGCGGCGGCGCCCACCCTGGCCAAGATCGGCTGGGACGACCTGGCCCGGCGCGGCTCCCTGCTCACCGCCCCGGCGAAGGTCGCGGTGCTGCTCGACCGGCTCGGCCGGTTCACCCAGGCCGGGCAGAAGGTCCTGGTGTTCACCGCGTTCCGGCAGACCCTGGAGCTGCTGACCGATCAGGTCCCGGGCGCTGCGGTCTACCACGGCAGCCTGCCGCGCGCGGAGAAGGAGCGGGTGATTGCCACTTTCCGCGACGAGGCCCAGGTACTGCTGTCCACCGAGTCCGCCGGGGAGGGGCGCAATCTCCAGTTCTGCCACGTGATGGTGAACATGGACCTGCCGTGGAACCCGATGCAGATCGAGCAGCGGCTCGGCCGCCTGCACCGGATCGGTCAGGAGCACGACGTGCTGCTGACCAACCTGGTCGCCAGCGGCACCATCGAGGAGCAGGTGCTGCGCGTGCTCGAGGCGAAGATCAACCTGTTCGAGCTGGTGGTTGGCGAGCTCGACATGATCCTCGGCCGGGTGGACGACGAGTTCGACTTCGAGACCACGGTGTTCGACGCGTTCGTCGCCTCGGAAGACGACGCGGAGTTCGGCGAGCGGATGGCGGTCATCGGCGACGATCTGGCCCGAGCCAGGACCGATTACCTGGCCAGCCGCGCGTCGATCGACAACCTGGTCTCGGAAGAGGAGGGCGCGTGATCGCCGACCCCGCGCTGGAGTTCTGGCTGCGGCACGTGGCCGCCGACGGCGGGCTCTGGGAGCCGGCCGGGGATTCCGCGTACGTGGTCCTCCCCGGCCAGCTTCGCGACGCGTACCGGCTGCCGGAAGAGCTCCGTGTCACCGCCGACCCCGACGTCGCGCGGGAGGAAGGTGCCACGCTGCTCACCGCCGGTCATCCCATCCTCGCTGAGGCCGCCGACCGGGTGCTGGCGGCCGGCGACGCCGGCTGCCTCGTCCTGGACCGGCCCGCCGCCGTCCCGCCGGGACGTGATGTGTTGCAGGCCGAGGTCCGCGAGGCTTTCCCGACCGACCATGGCCGGATCGACCTTTCCGGCGAGCCCGCCTTCGTGCTGCATCCCGTCGTCCGGGTGGGCGCGCTGGTCACCTACGAGCTGTCGGCCGAGGATCGCTTCCAGGAGGAGGCGGAGCGCTGGGTTGATGTCTCTTCCCGTCGCGAGCTACCTGCCGCGCTTGCCAGGTCGCTGTCCAAGGCTCTTTGTGCCGAACGTACGGTGGTACCTCCCGCTGAGAACTTGCTTCCGGCGATCGGTCACGCCCACCGGCTGATGGACTCGGCCGCAGTTTCCCGGCGTGCCGTGCTCGCCGCCGAGGTGAGCGGCGGATTCGAGGCCGAACGCGGCCGGGCCGCGGCGTATTACGCCGACGCGATCGCCGGCATCGAGCGGCGCCTTGCGGCTGCCACGCCAGACCGGGCCGCCGTGTTGCGGGAGCGGCTGCGCGCTACCCGCGAGGAAAAGGCGCGGCGGCTGGCCGAGATCGCGGAGAAGTACGATGCCCGGCATGTGATCAGGCCATACCGGCTGCATGTGCTGCTGGTGCCCGCGCTGCGGGTCGCGGCCGACGTGCTGCGCGGGTCGCGGCGGTACCCGATGAGTTTCGACTGGCTGTTGCCAGCCGGGGTATACGCGCCAGCGCGCTGCCCGTCTTGTTCGGCCGAGGCCGCGCTGGTGGCCGGCAAGGAGAAGCTCGGCTGCGAGGCGTGCCTGTCCCCGAAGCCGCCGACCGCGGCAGCTGCTAAGTCGGCCGCGGGGAAACCTGCGTCGGCCGTCGGGAAGTCCGCGCCCGCCAAGCCTGCCGTGGCGAAACCGCCCGCTGCACTCCCCGCAGCAGCGGGGAAACCCAGCCAGCGTCGGGCTGTCCCGCCCAAGGTGCGCGGGCCGCAGCAGAAGACCAGACCCGCGCTGGCTGAACGCGTGTGGTCCGCGGTGGCGGGCGGCGACCGGCGCACGCTGGCCAGAGTCGTGCATCCTGATTCGCCCGCGGCGGCACTCGCCCGCGTGTACGGCCCGGCCGCCTTCACCGGCATCATCGGCATGCCCGCCAGTGAGGCACCGGAACGGTTCACCGCGGCGGTTGACGCGCAGATAGTCCATGGCATGGTGCTCGGCTCATCCGGCGCCGAATACCGCTACTTCATCCCCTGCCAGGACGGGCAGGCGGCTGAGGTGCTGCCGTTTCCGGTGACCGCCGACGGCGCCTTCTGGAACTTCTACTGGTGGGGTCGGCGCCCGGACGCCAGGTCGTCCGTCCTGGCTGTCGGGGTACTTGATCCGGTCGAGCGCCAGCTGGCCGTCGCCGGGTGTGACTGGAACGGCCTGCCAGTCGCCGCCCGCGCCCTGGCGGCATGGGATCGTCTCGACGATGTCCGGGATCGGCTGCTCTCCGCGCATCCGCCGGCTGTCCTGGGCGCCTGCGTGATCCGCCTGGTCGCTTACCGGGCCGGAGGGAAGGCGACCTTCGCCAGCGTGGCAGACCATTTCCGGCTGCCGGAGGAGGATGTGCGCCGCGCCGACCGCGCCGTCCGGCCGCTGCTGGCCCTCGGCCCTGGCTGTCCCTGGTAGGCCGCTGAGCCCAGTGTCATGTGCCCAGTGTCGCGCGCTCAGGGTGGCTTGTCTGCGTCCGGCCAGGTGCTCACGGCAGCGCGAGCGAAAGCCGCTCCGTCTGTGTTCGGTGACCCCGCCCCGTAGTGCCGGGGATCTTCCGTGAGACCGCCGAGGCGCCGCAGCACGTTACGGGTGTCCCACGCCGCCCGGTCGGCGTCCAGGGTGCTCAGCGGCGTTCCGTCAGCCAGTGCCCAGCCGATGCCCGCCAGTGTCCGCGCGACGATCTCCGCTGGATCGCCGGGCCACTGGGCTGCCACCGCGAGCAGCCAGATAAGCCCGGCCTGTGTCTCGCAGCGATCGGCGGATCTGGGCGGCATGCGTTCGGCAAGATGCCACCACAGCGACACGGGATCGGTCCTCAGCCTCCGGCCGGCGGCCGTGAGCAGCAGCATCCCTCGGCGCTTGCGCAGCAGGCCCATCTTGGTGGCGGTTTCGCGCAAGTGCAGCACCGGCATCGTCTGGCTCTCCCGGTTCCCCTTGCCTATCCAGTCTTCCAGCAGGCCCAGTTCCGTCGCGGCGGCCTCGACATGGGCTGGCGGAAGGTATCCGGCCCCGGTCAGCCGGATGCCTTCGTCTCCGACCCGGTCCAGGACCCAGGTATAGGGACGCACCATCCGGGCGGCCGTCACGGTATCGATGTCTGGCTTGCCCGCCAGCGCCGCGCCGATCAGCCAGCGCAGTTCCCGGCGCGCATAGCCGTCCCGCACCGCGCTGAGGAGTTCCTCCAGCGGGCCGGGCACGTCGCCAGGCGGCTCCGCCCGCACAGGCCTCGCGCCGGGCGGGAAACGCTTGGCCAGTTCGGCATTGATGACGTCATTCCGGAATGGGTTCAAGCTGTTGCCATCGGCGCGGAACTCGGTCCCGTACATCCGCTCGAACTCGATGACAGCATCACTGTGGTCCGGATCGAGCGGATCGATGGCTGCGCTGATCAGCTCATAGCCGCCCAGTCCGCCGCAGTCCTCGGGCGGGCCGTCACGCCTGCCGTCCAGGCAGACCGCCGCTGGCGCGGTGTCGTCCCAGGGCGCCACGGCCTCGAGCCTGATGACGTGTTCCCAGCTGTCGCCGAAGTCATAGAGGTAACACAGCGTGTCGCCGGGATCCGCGAGCACCTCGTCGAGGCGTACCTCTTCCTCGGGCACGCCGGGCTCGCCCTCCTCCACCTGATGTGGGCACAGGTAGTACTCAGTCTCGGGACCGTGATACCGCGAACCGGAGCCGAACTGGTGCAGGTGACTGTCGGTCCAGCCGAACGCGATCTGGAGGATCTCGTGGACTTCGTCGAGAAACAAGCCGGAGGCCAGCTCAAGCCGCCGCCACAATGGCGGCTTGGACCCGGAGAGATCGACCCTGACCCGGTACCTGACCAGATCGGGCCGTCGGGGGCGCCGCCGGGACTCAGCTGCGGCGAGGTCAGCCGGGTCGGCTGCGCACGGCGGGCCACCGGAGATCTCGGTGGTAAGCCGCCGGATCAGATCCGCTGGAGACTCAGGGATATCGCCGGAATGGTGGCGGCGCGGCATGCCGCCAGGCTACCGGTCCCGGCCCCGTTCTACATTTGCTTACGCTTGTAGAACTGATGGCTGCCGCAGAACGAGCGCCGCAAAGAGGAGAGAACCGATGAGCAGCGTCCTACCGGACATGGGGTTGCCGAACACCATGAGCGAGGCCGAGTATGAGGCGCTCCCGGCCGGTGTAGCCCAGCGGATCGAGGTGGTTCACGGTTACGTGATCGTCTGCGAGTCGCCGACGCCCCAGCACCAGCAGGTGGCCCGGCGTCTGGCGAACACGTTCGAGACCGCCCGGCCGAAGGAGCCGTGTACTCGCGTGCAGATGGAGACCGACGTGGTGCTGTGGCATGTTCCGAAGTACGCGTTCCGGCGTCCCGATGTGGTGGTATACCGCTGCAAGGAAGACCGCAACGCGAAGCCGGAGGCATCGGACGTCCTGCTGATGGTCGAGGTGTCCTCTCCGTCGACCGAACGGGAAGATCTGGTGGACAAGATGGCACAGTACGCAGCGGCCGGGATTCCCGCTTATGTGGTGGTCCGGATGTCCGCCGATGGCGACATCATCGACACGCGGGAGTTTCACCTGGACGCCGCCACGTGCCAGTACCGGATGGAATCGGTCATGGAGCACGGTGTGGTGCTGACCTATCCGTTCAAGATCGCCGTCCCATTCGAAGAGCTGACCGAATAGGCGACGCAGGTCCCTGTGCGACATATCCGGGGTGCGTGGTCGCACACCCCCCACAGGGAACTGCGAATTCGCCGACGGCTTTATGCGCGCCTGATCGCCGTGACCACGCTTACCGAGATGGCCGGACGGCCCGGCGTCCTGCGCGGCACTGGCCCCATCGACCCCGACCTGGCCCGGGACCTGGCCGGGGCCGCGGTCCGCAGCCCCCGCTCCACCTGGTGCGTGACGGTGACCGACTGCCAGGGCCACGCCGTCGGCCACGGCTGCGCCCGGCCCGCACCAGCAACCACCCCCTCGAAACGACGCAGACCCGGTGTGCCGGACGGCCCTGATCCGCCCCGCCAGCCATCGTTCACCGTCACCCCCGTCGGGCAGCCCGGCCCGCCCGGCGGATACGGGACCTGGCGGTTCACCACCGGGATCCCCGGGCAGCGGGACCTGCTCATGACGATCGGGCCGATCCCCGCCGGCGAATGCGACCACCGCCACCAGGCCCACGGCCACGATCCCGGGGTGATGCTCCGGCACCTGGCCCAGGTCCGGTACGCCACGTGCACCGGGCCGGGCTGCAGGCGGCCGTCCCCGCGATGCGATTTCGACCACAACATTCCGTACGAAGCCGGCGGCCGGACGTGTGCCTGCAACGGGAACCTCAAGTGCCGGTTCGACCACCGGCTCAAGCAGGACCCCCGATGGAACGTGGAGCAACTCGAAAACGGGGACGTCCGGTGGACTACGCCGTCGGGACGTCAGTACACCACCGAACCCATGCGGTACCCCATCTGACCAGGATTGTCACTCAGCCCTCGCCCGGAGCTGCCAGCTCGACGCCTTCGGCGTGCCGTCGCCGCCCGAAAGCGAAGTATGACAGCGGCCCGACCCCGGCGGAGTTGACGAGTACCGCCGCTATGATCCAGATCCGCTTCGAGCCGCGGATCTGGCTGGCCGGCCGGCGCCTGATGTCGATGAGCACCGCTGTCTTGAGCGCGGCTTCGCCGATTGCTGCGGCAATGATCAGCCTGCGTCTGCTCTCGCTGAGGTCGCTCCACCGTGTGGCCATGACATCCTCCGCTTCCGTGCAGCGTCCATGATGGCCTGTACCTTACATCGGGAGGAGATAGTGGCTCGTTGCCTGGTCATGGAAGGCCAGATCCCGCTAGTCGGTCGGCACGGAGGCCGGGCCAGGCCGGCGCCGCAGCGCTCCAGCCGGCTTTCGCGAGCCTCGATCTGCTGGTCATCACGGTGATCACGCCGGAGACGGAGCGGGTCCTGCCGGCGGCGGAGATGCCCGGGCTCCGAGCGGAGATGAATGACGCGCTGGTGGAACTGGTCTACGACGACCCGCTGAACGCCTGGCCGGACATCCCGGTGCTGGAACTCGACGGACCGCTCGAGGGCCGGCTGGGCGCGGTCCTCGCCGCGCTTGGCCGGGCCTGACGGTGACGTGCGGCTGGCGATAGACGGCCTCAGTCGCGGTGGCTGATCCACACCGAGACGTGGGCGGGTTGCAGGGCCTGGTGTACGACAACGGCCAGGTCATCTTGGACCGCATCCAGGCCCATGGCGTCATTCAATCGGGCCGCGAACGCGGCCACGGTGTGGTCCGCGTCGTACCGGGCGCGGTTGAACCGCCGGTCCACGGCCGTCTGAACCCGCCGCCGCAGCGGGCTGAACAACGCCGCCGCCGCCAGCGTGGAGGCAGCCACGGCCACCGGCGTATGGACCAGGAACACCTGGGTGCTCAGCAGCACCAGCCCGGCGTACACCCCCACCAGCAGCCCGGTCACGATCGCGTACGCCAGGGTCCGGGAGATGATCCGGTCGATCTCATACAGCCGGTACTTGAGGACCGCGGTGGCGATGGCCGTCCACAGGCACAAAAACGCCAGGCTCTGCAGCACATTCATGACCGCCGTGTTCACCCAGATCGATGCGACAAAGACGACGACCAGCAACAGCGCGGCCGCCGCGCACCACTTCAGCTGCAACCGCTCCTCACCTGATGACTTAGCGAACCTGACCACGAGCGCCACCACGCTGACCAGCAGCACGGCAGTGATCAGGAAGGCAGCCGCCAGCAAGAGCAACGCGGTCAGACCGCCCGGGCTCCCCGGGCCGGACAAGGCGAACGGGTGCGCCCACTCGCTGCTGGCCGCGATCAGCGTACATACCGTGGTGAGCGCGAATGCGCCGCCTGCAAACCACGCGGCCGGGCGCCACCGCCGGGAGCGCAGCTGCCCGGTCGGGAAGAGCAAGAACAAGAAGGCGAGCATGGCGGTCGCGATCACCCACATCCAGTTGGACAGCCAGGCAAACAGCGGGCCCATGGGCCAGGACCCCCGGTCCGCGACCAGTGCGTGCAGCGCGTACTGGTTCGAGAAGCCAAGCAGGCCCAGTGCCAGCCCCGCCACCAGGAACAGCCAGCCAATCCGGTTCTCCGGCCGCCGGGACGCCAGGACGAACCCTGTCACCGGGACAGCCACGTTCACCACCTGGCCGGAGATATTGGAGACGGTCCAGCCCGTCAGGCTGGCAGGCACCAGATGCCGGTCCACATACGCCAGCACCAGCCCGCCGCCGATCAGCGCGGCCGATCCCCCCGCGACGCACCCGGCCACCCGCCGGGCCGTCCGGGCTCTCATCTGGATTCCCCACCCGCCGATCCAGGCCGCCGGCCTGGGCGCTGGCTGTACCCCACCCACGAACTGCACGCTACGCCCGCACCGTTCCGGGAACGTTACGGCTCAGCGCGCCATCCTCATGCCCATCTGACGCACCGGCCGCTCACCCGGCGGCCGAGCTGGGCTGCCCGGGCCTGGCCGACCCGAACGGCTGGGCGCTGGCCGTCTTCAGCAGGCCCGGGAGCTTGTCCAGCTCCTTGGCGTAGACGGCGCGGTACTGCTGGACCGCGGTGGTGAGCGCCTGCTGGTTGGCGTTGACGATCTGCTGCTCGTAGCTGGCCTGGACGGCGAAGTAGATTCCGGCCAGGTCCGCGGAGCCGGTGCAGCCGGCGTCGGTGACGGCCGTCGCGATCTGCGCCTGGTTGGCCGCGGTGCCGACCGTTTCCCCGGGGGTTATCGTCCGCTGCCCGCCGTAGATGCTCTGGATCTCCTGGAAGAACACGTTCCCCGGCTGCGTGAAGCTGTAGCCGTTCCTGGCCATGCAGGTCTTCCAGGCCTGCGTGGCGCCGCTGACCGCCGGGTCCTTCGCCACGTCGTCGTAGATGTCGTTGCTCAGCGTGCCGACGCCGGCCAGGGCCCCGTTCTGCACCGCGTTGGTGAAGTTCTCCACGATCGTGGCGCACTTCCCGATCGCGGCCTGCTCCGCCTGGGGCAGGCTGACCGGGTCGGCGCCCGGCCCCGGGGTGTCGATGCCCAGCTCGCTCAGCGCGGAGCCGGGCGGAACCCGGAAGCCGTACTGCTGAGCCTCGGCGGCGCCGAGGTAGCCCCACGCCCCCCAGGGCTGCGAGAACCCCAGGTTCGCCGGCCCGAGGCGGATCCCGAACGGGACGTTGCCGCTGTCCGGGTAGCCCGCGGCGGTCAGGCACGCGCTGGACAGTGCCTCACCCGACTCGCCGGGCGCCAGCCCGTCGTTGTTGGACTGGCCGAGCGCCGTGTACGGGGTGAACGCCTCGCTGGACAGTGCCGCCTGGACCGAGGCGGGCGGCTGCGGCCGGCCGACGCTGGGCGTGCTCACGGTCACGTTCGGTCCCTTGGGCGCGGCGGCGGTGCAGGCGGTGCACAGGCTCAGGACCGCGCCGCAGCAGATTATGACGGAACGGACGTGGCGGATGCGCATGGTCTTCCTTTCGGGCGGCCCGTGGTTCAGGCGTGCCGCAGCGCCGCGAGCGGGCTGGTCCGCCCCGCGCGCAGCGCGGGGTAGGCGCCGGCCAGCAGGCCGACCACGCTCCCGATCAGCGGCGCGGGCAGCGTGTAGGCCGGGTTGAGCACGGCGGTCCAGTCCTTGAGCGCGGCGAAGATCACCACGGTCCCGACACCGATGCAGGTGCCGATCAGCCCGCCCAGCGTGCCCAGCGCCGTGCTCTCGGCCAGGAACTGGGCGGCGATGTGCCGTGGCCGGGCCCCCACGGCGCGGCGCAGGCCGATCTCCCCGGTGCGCTCGAGCACCGCGACCAGCGTCGTGTTCGCGATCCCGACCGCGCCGATCAGCAGGCTGATCAGGGCCAGGATCAGGAACAGCCCGGCCAGGTCACCGCTCACCTGGCTCTGCAGGTTCTGCGGGCTGGGCGGGGAGGTCACGACCAGCCGGGCCGGGTCGGCCGGCCGTTCGGCGGCGGCGATCTGCCGTGACACTTCCTGCGCGGCGCCGATCCTGGTGGCGATGACCATCTGGGCCTCGTCCTGGTTCCCGATGCCGGGCTCCGGGTTGCCGAATTCGGCCAGCGCCGTGTTCTCCGGGATCAGCATGGCGGGCTCGTCGGCCACCACGCGCTGCGCGGAGCTGTAGACCCCGACGACGGTGTACGCCACGCCGTCGACGAACACCGCGGGCTGGCTGCCCAGGCGCGCGGGGGAGATGCCGAGCGCGGCCGCCGTGCTGGTGTCGATCATCGCGACGTGCTGGCCGGTGTCGTTCTCGTACGCGGTCAGCGGCGCGCCCGCGACCAGGCTCAGCCCCATCGCCGCCAGCAGGTAGCTGCCCTGCGTCGGTGAGTCGAGCAGGCCGAGCAGGTGCAGCAGCGTCGACTTGCCCGAACCGGACGGCCCGGTCACCGCCAGGTAGTCGCCGTCGGCGATCACCAGGTCGGCCGGGCGCAGCGCCGGCACCGGCGGCGGGCCGGGGTAGGTGCGGGCCAGGCCGCGCAGTTCGATCACCGGCCCGGTGATCCGCCCGGAGATCGGCACTGCCATCAGCCGCTCACCGCCACGCGGTCGCCGGCCGCGAGCGCGCCCGCGGTCGCCGGGCTGACCTGGACGTAGCCGTTCTCGGAGATGCCCGGCGTCACCGGGACCTGAGTCTGCTTCCCGCGCGCGCCCACCACGGTGACGTAGCTCGTGCCCGACGCCGTGGTGACGATCGCGGCGGCCGGCACCGTGAGCACCGGCCCCTCGGTCTGCCCGGTCTCGACGGTGACCAGGACGTTCTCCCCGTTCAGCGCGGCCGGCAGCGGCGTGGACGGACGGACGGTCAAAGGGATGAACACGGTCGAACTTGAGCTGCCCGACCCGGAGGACCCCGAGGACCCCGAGGACCCAGAGGATCCCGGGGACCCGGAGCCGGCGGACTCCGAAGAGCCCGCCGAGCCCGAGCCGCCCCCGATATCCACTACCGCCCCGGTCGGCGTGACGGTGGTCGCCGTGCCCAGGTCCGCCACGGACCCCGTCGCGTGGATACCGGTCACCTCGTCGTAGATCGTCACCTTCAGGCCGGCCTTCACCTGGCCCGCGTAGGCCGGCGGCAGCTGGCCGGTCAGCGCCAGCGACCCGCGGGCGGCGAGCTCGAGGAACGGCTGCCCGGGCTGCTCGCCGGCCGCGCCGTTCACCGCCACCACCGTCGCGGGCAGCGACGGCAGGAACACCACGTCCGCCGCTGGCACGCCCCCCGACGACGGCGGGGTGTAGCCGAGGTGCTCGTAGTACGCCCGCACGGCGTACTCGGTCGCCGGGCCGTAATACCCGTGCGTGTCGCCCTCGTCGTAGTACCCGAGCGAGGAGAGGGCGTCCTGCAGTTCGGCCACGTCCGGCCCGGTCTCGCCCGGCGTCAGGTCCGCCACGCCGGCACCGCGCCGGTCAGCGCGAACATCGGCTCCCCGTCGATCTCGGCCAGCTGCTCGCCGTTGGCCAGGTTGTCCCCGGCCGCGACGTCCAGCTTCGATATGTACACCGCGGGCGCGCCGCCGCCGGAGGACGAGCCGCCGTCCGCGCCCGTGCCCGCGGACGACGGAGCGGTCGCGTACACGTCGTACTGGGTGGCCGGGTACACCTCGCCGCGCATCTGAACCGACGAGGTGAGGATCTGGGAGACGACCGTGGCCGTGGTGACCGTGGGAGGCGGTGCCGCGGTGTCCGCGGCGAGCTGCTGCGGGCTCTTCACGAACGAGGCGCCGATCAGCCCGCCGAGGGCCAGCAGCGCCGCCGCGATGCCCACCCCGAGCAGCACGCGGCGCCGCCGGGCCAGCCGTGACCCGCGCGTCGCCTGCCGCCGGCTGCTCTCGCCGGGGCCGCTTTCGGTGGCCGTGGAGCCAAGTTGCGTCACGAGATCCTCCGTAGCTTGGGCCTTGGCCACACACCTTCCACGGTGGTTCTGCAGAAGCCGAACGAGTTTCGTGTGAGTTCCGTGTCAACCCGGATCCGTGGCGCTCATACGAAACTTGCAGACTTCTCGCACACGACGTTCACGGTCGTATGCTGCGCTTACGTGGTGGCACCCGACGACGGGAACCTGCTCGTGGTAGACGACGAGCTGTTCCTGAGAGAGGCCGTCGCCGCGTCGCTGCGCTTCCTCGGCTTCGAGGTGACCGCCGCGGAGACCGGGTCGGACGCGCTCCGCCTGGCCCGCAACCGCCCCTTCGACCTGCTCATCCTGGACGTGCTGCTGCCCGACATCGACGGATTCGAGATCGTCCGCAGGCTGCGCCGGGACGGGAACCGGGTCCCGGTGATCTTCCTGACCGCGAAGGACACCCAGGACGACAAGGTCACCGGGCTCACCATCGGCGGCGACGACTACATGACCAAGCCGTTCGGGCTGGAGGAACTGGCCGCCCGGGTCCGGACCGTGCTGCGCCGCACCCGCCCGGCGCCCGTCGAGCCGGTCCTGTCGTTCGCGGATCTCACCCTCGACCAGGACACCTACGAGGTCCGCCGCGGCGGGCGCCGCATCGAGCTGTCGCCGACCGAGTTCCGGCTGCTGCGCTTCTTCATGCTCAATCCCGGCCGCGTGCTCGCCCGCGCCCGGCTCCTCGACCACGTCTGGGACTATGACTTCGGCGGCTCCAGCACGGTCGTGTCCACCTACGTCACCTACCTGCGGCGCAAGCTGGCGAGCGACGGGCCGGACCTGATCCACACCCAGCGCGCCGTCGGCTACAGCCTGCGCCTGCCTCGGCCCGGAGACCCCAGCGACGAGGAGCCGTCATGAACCATAGGCGAACCTCCCCCGCGAGGACGCTGGCCCGGCGGCTGATGTGCGCCCAGCTGCGCTTCAAGGTGCTGGCGGGCGTGGTGGTCGTCACGCTCGTCGCCCTGGTGGCGTTCGACGTCGGCGCGGTCGCCACCGTGCGCCGCTACCTGCTCGGCCAGACCGACAACAACCTGCAGGGCGCGCTGACCCTGACCCTGCCGCAGTTGGCCAGCATCCTGGCTCATATCTCTCCGCGCGTGTCGGTGAGCGGCGGCCGGGGACCAGGCGCGGTGCCCGCGCCATTCCAGGATCTGCACCAGGACGTGGTCCCCGCCCTCGCCGGCGCCTTCGACATGGTGTTCCTGCCCAACCGCGGCGGGCCGACGACGCTGCAGGTCGCCGCGAACGGCGGTCCGGGCGGCTACTCGTGGAAGCTGTCACCCACCGCGGCCAAGATTGCGGTCAGGCCCGGCCCGCACACCCTGGCCGGCCCGGGCGGGAGGACCCAGATCCGCGTCCTGTCGCTCCGCGTCCCCGGCGGGTCCCTGGTCGCCGGCACCAGCCTGAACCAGGTCTACGAGACCATCGTCCGGGTCGAGCTCATCGTCATACTCGGTTCGATGGCCGTGGTGCTGCTCATCGGCCTCGGCGTCTTCGCCGTGCTGCGCCGCGGGCTGCACCCGATCGAGGCGATGGCCGCGCAGGCCGACCGGATCACGGCCGGCGACCTCACCGACCGGGTGACCCCGCATCATCCCGGAAGCGAGGTGGGCAGGCTCGGCACGGCCCTGAACGGCATGCTGGCCCGGATCGAGGCCGCCATGGCGGAGCGCGAGGCCAGCCAGCAGCAGATGCGCCGGTTCTTCGCCGACGCCAGCCACGAGCTGCGCACGCCGATCGCGTCCCTGCGCGCCAACGCCGAGCTCTACCAGCAGGGCGCCCTGAGCAGCCCGGACGAGCTCGACGAGGTGATGAACCGGATCGTGCTGGAGACGCGGCGCATGGGACGGCTGGTCGACGACATGCTCCGCCTGGCCCGGCTCGGCCAGCATCCAGGCCAGTCCTCCGAGCCGGTCGACCTGACCTCCGTGCTCAGCGGGTGCGCGGAACGGGCGCGGATCGCCGACCCCGCGCGGACCTGGCAGGTGCAGATCTGCGACAGCCTGGCCACGGTCGGCGACGAGGAACTGCTGCGCCGCGCGGTCGACAACCTGCTCATGAACGTGCTCGTGCACACCCCCGCCGGCACCGTGGGCACGATCACCGCCTGCGAAGCCGGCGGTCACGTCACGATCGAGGTCAGCGACGACGGGCCCGGCGTTCCCGCGGACCAGCTGCCGCACATCTTCGAGCGCTTCTACCGCGCGAGCCGTACAAGTCGCCCGGGGACCCGGGGCTCCGGCCTCGGGCTCGCCATCGCCGCCGAGATCGCCTCCGCGCACGGCGGCGCCGCGTACGCCGCACCCGCCGCCCCGCGCGGCCTGCGGATCACGCTGATCCTGCCCGTGCGCGAGCCGCCAGTCCGGCGCCATGTGCGCGAGCTGGCCGCCTCCGCCACCTGAGGGCCGCGGGTCTCAGCCGGGACGGGACGCGCGGTCAGCGTCAGCTCGCCGTGCGGTCGCGGTACGCGGCTTCAGGGGCGGGCCCGGGCCGCATTGTGCTGTGTTCTGCGCCGGGCCCGGGCCGCATGGTGCCGTGTTCCGCGCCGGGACTGGGCCGCATGGTGCCGTATTCCGCGCCGGGCCCGGGCCGCATGGTGCCGTGCTCCGCGCCGGGCCCGGCGGCCGGGTCGGCGATGCTAGCCGCGATGTGGCTGGTGAGGACCTGGATTGCCGCCTGGGCCACCTGGCGCGTGACCGGCGGGTCGTGCCCGGCGGCCAGCCTGGCGAGCGGCGGCCGGCAGACCCCGGACACCGTGAGGACCGTGGCGTCCGGCCCGGCCGGGGTGAGCTTGATGTCGGCGTCCAGTGCCGGGACCAGCGCGCCACAGCGGCCGGCGACTTCCCACCGCATCGCCCACAGGGCCGAGTTCCCGTGGGTCACCATGCCGGTGACCCGCACCCGGACGATCCGGTACATGCCGAGCATGGTTCCCCGCGGGCCGGCGCGGACCAGGCCAGCTTGCCACTGGTCGTACGCGTCGCCGGATATGCGGCCGAGCAGCCCGTCACTGGCCAGGTCGGCCAGCTTGTCCTGGGCGGCGCTGAAGCCGATGTCCAGCCGGCTCTCGGTGCTGATGAACATGCCAGAAGCTAACCCGGCGTAACGTCATCGCGGCAGGGCCGTACGTCCCGCCCTCGACGGCGAAAGGTCCGCGGGACCGCGGGATGGCGGGCGACCTGGGGCCAACCGCGGGCGGAATCGGGCCCCGGGCCCTCAGCCAGGCGTCAAGCGGCAGGTCAGCCGGGCCCGTCCGCTCCGGACGGAGGGTAAGGTGCTTTAGCAATGCGTCAGTCCCATCCCTCGCCGACCGGCACCGCCGTCAGGCCGCGCGCTGGTCTTGACGGACGCGCCGGGCGCCGCCGTGCCTGACGGCCCGTACCCGGTACGGTGGGCGGGAGGCCGGGCGGTGGTGACACTGCCGGAGCACGTCGGCGTGGCCGATTCCGGCTCCATCCGCGTGCAGCTGCTGGAACTGCTCGACCGGGGTGCCGCCGTGCTGATCGCGGACATGACCGGGACGCTGTCGTGCGACCGTTCTGGCGCGGCTGCTCTGGTGCACGTCTGCCAGCGCGCATCGGACGGCGGCGCGCAGCTGCGGGTGGGGGTCACCGCCCCCGCTGTCCGCCGGGTGCTGGAGGCCAGTGGACTGGATCGGCTGGTTTGGATTTACCCGTCGGTGGAGGCGGCCATCGCCGCCGGGGTGCCAGGTGTCATCCCGCTGCTGCCCCGGCCGGGTCCGGGCCCGGGCGAGCGTCCGGCGGGTTCGCGCCGCAGACGTGCGGCGCTGGACAGGTCCCGGGCGGGGATCAGCCCGGCGGCGCTGTGGGGGCTGGTCGATGCGCTGGCCGACGGGGTGGTACTGGCCAACGAGGATGGCGTGCTGGTGCTGGCCAACCGGCGGGCGGAGGACATGTTCGGCTGCGGGCCCGGTGAGCTGACCGGCCAGCCGGTCGAGTCGCTGGTCCCGGCTAGCTTGCGGACCGCGCACGTCACTGAGCGGGCCGAATATGCGCGGGAGCCGGTGGACCGGCCGATGGGATCCCGGGTGCGGCTGGCCGGGCAACGCCGGGACGGCAGCACGTTCCCCGTCCAGGTCAGCCTCAGCCCGGTGGTCACCGGGACCGGCCGTTTCATCCTGGCCGTGATCCGGGACCTCACCGAGGACCGGCCACAGGCGGTCCTGGCCGACGCCGACGCCGCTGCCGCCGACGCTCGCCGCGGCCGGGAGCTTCTAAGCCGGCTGGTCGACGACCTGTTCCGCGCCGGCCTCAGCCTGCAGACCACGGCTGACGTGCCTCATGAGGCGGCCCTGCGGCAGATCGCCGGCGCCCTGCAGGTCCTGGACGACACGATCCGCGAGATCCGTGACCACGTGTTCGCCGCACCCGGCCAGGACGGCCCGCCAGATCTCCGGCCGCCCAGCCAGGCCAGGTAGCCCGCTAGCCGGGCTACCTGGCCCTCCTCTTCCCCGTCATCCCGGGCCGGGAGACCAGGGGAACCGGGCGGGCGGCCCTGGCTGGGCGGCCGCTGGATCACCGCGGTCACGGTCGAGGCCAGGCTGACGTTGCGCGCGCCCACGAGCTGCCAGGACCGGGCGATGCCGAATAGGAAGAACAGGATGGCCAGGCCGCCCTGGCGGCTGATCCCGGCGACGTCGCGCGGTCCCCCGTCCAGCTGCCCCGCGTTGGCCAGCTGCAGGGCGTACAGGACCAGGAGGATGGCGAGCATCCGCACGTCGCCGCGGCCCACGTGCCCCCGGTTCTCCCGGTACAGCACCACGATCAATCCCGCCGTGGTGGCCAGCCCGGCCCCGGCCAGGATGATGGCCGCGTCCCCGAGGCTGGCCTCGGGCAGCAGGCCGACCAGCGCGATGACCAGGGTGTTGACCAGCGCCGAGAACGCTGCGGCCGCCCTGACCTGATGCTCGGTGCGGGCATCGCCGCCGGTCAGCTTCTCCTGGGATACCGACAGGGCCACGAAAAGCAGCCCGATGAGGGCACCCGCGACACTGGCGCAGCCGCCGAAGAAGTCATGGAAGCTGGCGGGGACCATCGGCTCACGGTACCGGTCAGCGCCGGCCCCTGTCCTACTCGGCGCTGACTTCCAGCGCGGCCGGGACCCCAGCGCGTGACGCGCGGGCCGTGGCGGCGCGGGCCTTGGCGGCCAGGATGCCGGTGCGGCCGAGCAGCATCGCGATCGACACGAAGATGAAGCTGTCGGTCAGCGCGCCGACGCTGACCCGGTTGGCCACCAGCCAGCTGCCCAGCTGATCGCCGAAGATGTGGCTGGCCCCGTACTCGAAGTAGATGCGGCCCGCCGTGACGGCCACCCAGACCAGGGCATACGCCAGGCCCGCCCAGGATACGGCCCGGCCGGCCGCAGGATCGTACCGGACCCGGAGCAGTGACCCGGCCAGCGCGCCGAGCGCGACCCCCGCCGCCAGCCCGGCGATCTCCAGCAGCAGCCCGTTACCCGACGTAGCCGCACCCTTGAAGAAGAACGGGATGATGATCACCGCGGCGATGACCGGGCGCAGCAGCCGCATCACGGTGACCTTGCGCCGGCCCATGTCGGCGGCCAGCACGATGGCCAGGAGGACGAGGTTGAGGATCCAGACACTAGCGTCCATTCCGGGTTCCTTCACGCTCTGCGTACCAGCACGTCCCGCTCCGTCACGGCGCTATGCCGCCCCTAGGATATAAGCCGAAACGACTCGTTGGAAGGGCAGCGGAAGGGACGGGATGGCGTCTCCGCGGCCCCGGGCTAGTGCCGCGCCTGGCCCGCCTTAACCGGGCTCTGTCGGGATATCTATCTCCGCCCAGGCCGCTTCCCGCAGCGTGCTGACGATGACCCGGAGCTTCCTGGCCGCCGGCGGGACCGGCGGCCAGAACCAGAACTCCCAGCTGCCCTCCCGTGAGCCGCCCCCGCGAGAAGTCACCCGGATAGCGACGCGCACCGACAGGAAGGCACGCCGACCCGGTCAATCCGCGTCGAAGTTGTTCTTGCGGCCCTGGCGGACGTAGTCGACGGTCGAGGCGATGTGCTGCTCGCCGTGGACGGCGCGCTTCTTGGCGATGTGACCGAACATCTGGATGCCGAACCCGCCGTCCAGGTCGTTGACGATCCGCTGCTTCCACGGGCGCCGGACGATCTGCGTGGTCAGCCGGCGCACCGTGCGCGGCTGGGTCATGATGTGGTCGGCGATCTGGTAGGCCCGCTCGACCAGCCGCTCGCGCGGCACCACCTCGTTCACCATCCCCCACTCCAGGGCCTGCTGCGCGCTGATCGCCTCCCCGGTGAGCAGCGCGTAGGCCGCGCGCTTGACCCCGAGCAGCTCCTGGAAGGCGTTGTGGATGCCGTCGGCGGGCACCGAGCCGATGTCGTAGTGCAGGTCGAAGATCACGGCGTCCTCGGCGGCCAGCGTGATGTCGCACATCAGCACGATCTCAGAGTGGAAGCCGGGCCCGTTGAGCAGGCCGATGGTGGGGATCTCCACGTCGTTGACCAGGGCGCTGACGTTGATCCGCCCGTCCTTGTAGGCGTACTCGTAGGCCCAGTACTCCATGTCGGCCTCCTCGAGCGCGAAACCCTCGGGGTCCGAGCCCATCATGAACTCCGGTCCCGAGCCGGTCAGGATGAGCACCTCGTTGGCTGGGTCCGCGCCGACGGTCTTCAGCATCTGGCCCAGCGAGCGGTGGTTCTGCACGCTGAGCTGGACGGGGCCGCCGAGCGTGTGCGCGGCGACGAGCAGCACTCCGTCGTCCCGGCGTTCCATCCGGTAGAAGTCCTTGAACGTCTCCCGGTACTCCTCGAGCCGCGGGGTGGGCACGAAATTCTGTAGTGACACGTCATCCCTCCGGTTCGAGGACCAGCCCCGCGCCGCGGGCCTGCTGATCGTATAGCGACAGGAAGTCCTCTTCCCGCAGCCCGATGCCGATGGCGGACTGGATGAGCTGGTGGACTGTGGCGGCGACGGGCATCGGTACCTCCAGCGACCGCGCGGCCTCCAGCCCCAGGTCGAAGTCCTTGCGCAGCAGCGCGGTGGTGAAGGTCGGGGTCCAGTCCCGCGCCACCAGGTCACCGGTGCGCTTGCGGACCCAGTCCGAGGCCAGCACGGTGCCGTTGAGGAATTCCAGGAACGCGGCCCGGTCGGTGCCGCCCTTCTCGGCCAGGCTGGTCACCTCGACCAGCGCCTGGACCATGATCCCCAGGTACAGGTTGTGGCACAGCTTCACCAGCCGGCTCTGCTCGGCCTCACCCGCGTAAACGGCGACCTTCGCCATCGCGTCCAGGTACGGCCTGACCCGCCGGAACACCCCGGCCGGCCCGGACGCGACGATGCAGGCCCCGCCCTCGGCCACCACGTGCGGGTTGCCGCTGACCGGCGCGGCCAGGAAGCCCACCCCGGCCGCGTCTGCCTCGGCCCGCACCCGGGCCGAGGCAGCGGCGGATACGGTCGAGCAGTCCACGATCACCGCCGGCTTGGACTCCCCGCCGAGCAGCCCAGTGACCACCTCCACCAGGTCGCGGGGGCCGGACACCGTGACGAACACGATGTCGCAGGAACCCAGGTCGGTGATCCGGCCGGCGGCGCGCGCTCCACGGGCCACCAGCGGCTCGGTCTTGACCGCCGTCCGGTTCCACACCGTGACGCGCTCGCCGGCGTCGATCAAGCGGCCCGCCAGGGCCGCGCCCATGCGTCCCGTGCCCAGCCAGCCGAGGCAGAGGCCGTTCGTGCTCATACAAAGACTCCTCAGACGGGAAGTACCCGCCGCTCCCGGCCGCGGCAGAGACCGGACACGCGCGGTGCGGCAGTCATGGACCCTTCTCATGACGGAAGCGGCGAAGTTGCCTAGCCGCATTATGGCCGACCGCAGCCAGCGGTTGACCCCTGACCGAGGAAGGCCCGGAAGCCCGCGCTATGCGCCTCGATTCGGGGTGCGTGCACCCCCGGCCCCGTCTGCGGGACCAGGGTGCCACGGCGCTCGTTCCAGCCGCTCACAGGTTGGCGGCCAGGAACGTCTTCAGCGCTGCGCGCAGCTGGGCGGAGAACGGGAGCGACTCGTTGTAGTCCGCGGTGTTCTGGGTGATGTCTTCCTTGAGGAAGTGGTCGACCCCGTCCAGGTGCACGAAGTCGAGCCTCGCCGAGTCTTGCGTCAGGCCTGCGGCAAGGTGGTCTACCAGGGCGCAGCCGATCGCGCCGTCGGCGTTGCTGCAGGTGAGTAGCACCGGTGTGTGCGCGGGGAGCTTGGCGGCGACCGCGGCGGGGTCATAGCGGTCGATCTGCACGGCCTCGCGCAGCGGCCGTTGGAACGTGTACGCCAGTCCCACCCCGGGCTGCAGGCCGGGCGGAAGTGCGCCGGTGCGGTGCAGCGACGCGACCATCCGGGCGAACGCCTGCTGGGTGCTCTTGGCCTGGGCGGCGGTGATGTAACCCTGCATGACCTCACGCGTGAGCGATGCGGTCGCCGACTGCTCGATAAGGTCGAGGAAGCGCATGGGGACGGGCTCGAGCAGCACGACCGCGCGGACCTTGGGCGCAGGGCCCGCGAGCCCGGAGGCGAGCAACAGCGCATAGATCCCGCCCTCGCTGTGCCCGAACACCGCCAGCCGGGCCCGGTCGACCTGCCGCTGCCCGGCCAGGAAGTCCAGCGCGGCGGTGGTCTCTTGCTCGTAGGTCCCGAGCCCGGCCTGCTCGGGATGCGCGGCGTAGGGGCCCCATCCGGTCTGGCCGCTGCCCAGCTTGTCATAGCGCAGGCTGGCGACCCCATCGGCGGACAGCCAGTTGGCCACCGCCTCCAGCGTGTTCCGGTCCGGCTGGCCCGGGGCGTTGTCGTTGCGGTCGGTGCTCGACCCGTAGGCCGCGATCAGCAGGGCCGCCGGGAGCGGGCCAGCGGCCGCGTTACTGGGATGGGTGTACGTGCCGTAGATCGTGACCCCGCCCGCCTCGAACGTGACCGGCTGGGCCACCCATCCCGGCGCGAGCGCGGGGATCACGCTCGCCGGCGACGTCGCCGGCGTCAGCTCCTGCGCCTGGATGTTACTGATCAGGCCATGGGTGTCCACCGTCAGATTGACGCGGAACCGCTGCCCTCCCCGGATCGACATGACGAACACCGTCGAGTCCGGCCGCGTGCTCGTGACAGACACCAGGCCGAGCTGCCCCGCCCCGGCGAGCACGGCGTTGAGCCTAGCCGCCGGCGCTTGGCCGAGAAACGCCGGAGCGAAATGGGCGCGGATCGCGGCAGCCGGAATCGGCTGCCTCCCCGCCGCCTGGAAGAACCACTGAGCCTGGACACCGGCCGGGGTGCTCGGAAACGCCGGTCCAGAAGCCGCAGATGACCGAGGGCTGCTCCCGCACCCGGCCAGCAGCAGGCCCACCACAGCCACGGCCACCAGAGCAGACCGGCGCCACCCGGCCGTTGCCGGCCGAGGCCGACCCGTAGTCGTTGCAGGTGCGGGGTAATAGATTGTGCTGGTCTTAGCCCGGCCGCCCGGAAAGGCCAGCTTCGGGAGCCCCATGACACGCCTTTGCCTTCCTGATGAGGCTCCCGCCGAGCAGGTCCTCATGGCGGCGACGCCGTTCAAGGTCTCCGCGGGAACCGCATCTGCCCGGAGACGCCCACTTCACGTGGGGCCGATCGCGTACGGGACCGGCGCGGACGCCCCCTGATTCAAGCCTGTCCGTACGGTGCCCGGCGCCCAGAGCCGCACGGCCTGTCATCCCGGGACCTACGGCCCGTCTCACAGGTCCATCGTGGCCTCGCTGGTGAGCCGCTGGGCGGGGCGGATGTTTGCAGAGTTGGCGTTTCCCCTCTTTGGTTGCCTGTGACCACCTCGCCCCTGTGCGGCGGTACGCGGATGTGGTGCCGGTGTGGCGTCGAACATCTTCCGGTGCAGACGGGCCCCAGGGTCGTAGCCCGAAGGTGAAACCCGGGGTTCACCCCCCTCTTATCTCTTACGAGGTGAAACCCGGGGTTCACCACGTTGCGCCGACCGGACTCAGAGGTTCACCGTGGCCTCGATGGTCAAGCGGCGGGCCGGGTGGCTGGTTGCACAGTTGGCACGCTCCCCTCTCCGGGGTCGAGGTGCCATATGCGGTGCCGCTGTGCGGCCAGTGTGCGGGGGGTGTCGCCGGATTGTGCGGGACGAGCGGAGCCTGGTGCCCCCGAACCGGCCGGTAATGCGCTTGGCCGGTTCCTCCGCCGCCAATTGCCCGGTTCACGGTCACTGCGTCCGGGGTGGGCACTACGAGCCGTCGCACGCGATCGGCTCTGCGCAGGACTAGGCCTGCCGTCCGCTCGCATGGATCCCTGGCGCCTGCCAGGAGGAGGGCCGGGACCGGAAGGCCGCGGATGCAGTGCTGGCGTAGCCTTTGGTCATGGCGGGACCGCGGCGAGTCTTCGTGAGTTATACCGACGAGTTGTGCGAGTTTCCGCTGGGCCGGTCGTTTGTGGCTGCTGCGGAGGCAGCGGTTACCCAGGCGGGATACGCGGTGGCCGCCAGGGCGTATTTTACCGCGCGCGAGGGCAAGGAAGCTGATTACCGCCGGGACCTGATGCGCCGCTGCGATATCTACGTGGGGCTGATCGGCCTGCGGTATGGCCCGCCGATGCGCGATCAGCCAGAGGTGTCCTATACCGAGCAAGAGTTCGACATCGCCACCGGGGCGGGGCTGCCGCAGCTGGTGTTCTTGCTGGAGGAGGATCCGGTGCCAATCCCGCCCGGGCAGCTGCTGGATCGCGACCCAGGCTTGCAGGATCGGCAGCGGGCGTTCCGGGCGCGGGTGCTGGAGTCAGGGGTAGTAGCGGGCACGTTCTCCAGCCCAGAGCAGGTGGAGCTATTGCTGTTGCAGGCGCTGCAGAGATAGGGCAGCGGGATGCTGACGAAAGGCGCAATGTCCTGGCTGCACTCAGATCCGGGGATGGCCCGCTGAGTGCACGTGTCCGCCCCTCCAGCCTAAGCGTCACCGGGGGCGCCCTAGACGATCACAAGTTCACCGTGGCTTCGATGATCAGCCGACTGCTGGGCCGGCTGTTGGCAGAGTTGGCATGGCTCCCTCTTGCGGGCCGGGGTGCCTGGTAACCAGTTCTTGCGGGTACTGCGCAGAGCGCGCATGCTGAGGACCAGGTGTCAAGCACCGTCAGGTCTCGTCACCTCGGAGTGGACCCCGTGGCCAGCGGCCGACATGCCAGACAGGGCGAACCACAGCGCGTACTGGGCGAGCCGATCGGGGACCTCGGACCGCATTCCAGACCGGATGAGGCACAGCGCGTGGTGGGCTACCCGATTGACTCGGTCGGGCCTAGTCCTGCCGATATCGTGTGGTTCAAGTCATGGGCACATCCCATCCGGACGTACGGGCGATGGGTGCGCCGCCGCCGGCTAGGCCCTTACGATGACGAACCATAGTCCGGCGGGCTACGGACACGCCGCCCCCGTTCGGGGCGACCGGTTCGGCGCCGGGTGCATGCTGGCCGGCGGTGGTGTCTGGCCGGTATGGCGGAGCGTCATGGGGATGGGTGGGGCTGTCTTCTCGGGCTTGCTGTTTCCGTGCCCAGCCGTGCGGCGGGTCGCGGGCCGGGTCTGAATGCCCCGAGGCTGAGCCGCCGGGGCGTTGACCGGAGTCGGCGGTCGGGGCCCGGCCGTAGGTCAGACCTGGATCGCTGCTTCGATGACCAGCCGGCGGGCAGGTTGGGTGCTGGCGCAGTTGGTGTGCTCCTCTCTGCGGGATCGGGGTGCCGCGGGGTCGTCTGTGCTGCCGCCACCGCGAGGCCCGTGCGCGGCCGTCGTCCCGCAGCCCCCAGGAGTGCGCCAGCGTCCCATTTGCGCGGAAGATCCGGCTTACGCGGAAGATCCGGGGCTGCCCGGGTTGCCCAAATCTTCCGTATGAGCCATATCTTCCGCATAAACTTCCAGTGCTTCGAATATGCTGGTGAGTTACGGGACGGGTGAGGTGCCAGCGCCCGGGGCGGGGTGCCAGCGCCGCAGGTGAGGTGCCAGCGCCGGGGGCGAGGTGCCAGCGCCAGGGACGGGGGGCCGGGCAGGCCGGCGGGACCGGCCCGCCCGGCCCGCGCCAGCCCGGGACCGCTCACCCGGGCCGCCCGCCCCGACCCAGGCCTCAGCACGGCAGGCCGGCGGCCACGACAGCAGCACGGGCCACGGCGGTCACAGGGCAACCACGACCTCCACGGCCAGTCGCCGGGCGCAGTTGGCGCGCTCCTCTTGCGGAGCCGGTGTGCCACCGGCCGGGTGCCCGCGCGTGCCGTCGTCCGGCAGCCCTCAGTAGTGCGCCAGTCTCCCAGCAGCACGGAGGATCTGGACGTCGCGGAGGATCTGGGCCGCTATGTGATCATCCCAAAACGACGCGAGGTTACGGCGTGTCCGCGGTCCAGGAGGTGTCCGATGGCCCGCTGCGGGTTCCGGGCGCCCCGCCCTGGGCGGGTATTTGCCCGTTTCGCGGCATTTGCGCAGCGCTCTGGCGACCTGGTGGATGGGCCACCGTACCAGTTCTGACTGGTACAGCGGCCCATCCACCAGCATGGGGCACGCGGCCGCGGGCCTCCATCCGGTGGGCAGGAATGACGCCGGGGCCCGTGGTCAGACGGGGGAGTACTCGCCGCTCCGGGTCGCGGTGACCGGCGCAGGAGGGGCCGGCCCGGCCCGGCTCAGCGCCGACCAGATCGTCTCGACGATCGCCCCGGTGGACAGGCCGTACCTCTCGAACAGGAAGGGAGCGTCGAGCGAGCCTTCGGCGAACGTGTCCCGCAGCCCGATCCGGCGCAGCGGCCGGCCGAGCCCGGCCTCGGCGATCGTCTCGGCCACGGCCGAGCCGAGACCCCCGATGACCGAGTGGTTCTCGGCCGTGACCACCAATCGCGCCGCCGCGGCCGCCGCGGCGAGCACCGTGGCCGAATCCAGCGGCTTGACCACCGGCACGTTGACGACCGAGACCGAGACCCCGTGCTCACCGAGTACCCGTGAAGCGGCCAGCGCGGCCGCGAGCATCATCCCGCTGGCGAACAGTGCCACGTCGGTGCCGGCCAGGACCACCTCGGCCCGGCCGAGCCGCAGCACGTGGTCATCGCCGAAGATCACCGGGATCTCGCCGCGCTTGAGCCGAACGTAGACCGGCCCCGGCACATCCGCGACCGCCGAGACGACCTGGCGGGTCTCGACCGCGTCAGCGACATCCACCACGGTCATGTTCGGCAGCGCCCGCATCAGCGCGACGTCGTCGATCGCCTGGTGGGAAGGCCCGCCCGGCGTCGACACGCCGGGCATGAAACCGATGATCCGCACCGGCAGGTTCGGGTAGGCGATGGCGTTGGCGATCTGATCGAAGGGCCGGCGGGTGGCGAAGACGCCGAAGGTGTGCACGAACGGCAGGTAGCCGCAGCGGGCGAGCGCGCCGGCCATGCCCATCATGTTGGCCTCGGCCATGCCGCCGTTGATGAACCGGTCCGGGAATTCGGCCTGGAACAGGTCGACCTCGGTCTGCCTGGTCAGGTCGCCGGACAGGCACAGGATCTCGCCGCGGTGCCGGGCCGCCGCGACCAGCGCCCGGCCGTACGGCTTGAGCTCGGTGCGGTACGGCGGCTCACGCACGCAGCGCCTCCAGCTTCCCGGTCAGTTCCCGCTCCGCGGCGAAAGCCAGTTCCGGGGTCAGCTTGATGAAGTGCCCGTCGGCGCCCGGCGGCAGGCAGTCCAGGCCGTGCCGGGTGGACGTCCGGCAGACCAGCACGCTCGGCTGCCCGGCCCGCATCGGCGCGGCGGCCAGCGCGACCGACAGCGCGGACACGTCATGCCCGTCGAGATCCCAGACGTCCCAGCCGAACGCCGCCCACTTCGCCGCGATGGGCTCGAGCGTGGTGATGCTGTCGACCGGCCCGTCCACCTGGGAGTTGTTGGCGTCGAGCAGCACCACCAGCCGGTCCAGCCGGTGATGCGCGGCGAACAGGGCGGCCTCCCAGACCTGCCCCTCCTCCAGCTCCCCGTCGCTGACCATGGTGAAGACCCGCGCGTCGCGGCCGCGGAACCGGTCGGCCAGCGCGAACCCCAGCGCGGCGGACAGCCCCTGGCCGAGGGAACCGCAGGTGTAGTCCACGACCGGCGAGCGTTCGGTCCCGATGGCCTCGAACGCCGAGTCGTTCTGCCCGTAGCCGGACAAGTCGATCAGCCCGAGCTCGGCCGCGGCCGCGAACGGGCCGATGATGTAGTGCCCCGGCGAGCAGACGATCCGGTCCACGCCAGGCCGGGCGCTGGCGAACACCGCGGCCACCTGCTCCGCGGACGACAGCGCCTGGCCGAGATAGCCGGATCCCGCGGGCGCGACCATCCGCACCGCCCGCAGCCGGATCCGCAGCGCCAGCTCACGCGGATCGGAGACAGCCCAGGCAGCTCCGGTATCAGAGACACGCAGCGTCGCAGGCATAGCGGCCATTATGGCCGACCGCGGCCCGGCCGGGACTAACCGGCCGGCGTGGCCTCGGTGGCCGGCTCCGTGGCGTACCGGGCCATCACGTCCGCGATCAGCTCCGCCGACGGCGGCTGACCGCCGGCGGTCATGTCGCGCAGGTCGCGGAAGTACTGCACGTACAGGTCCGGGGTGAACGTGTTGAGGATGACGGCCGGCTCGTCGCCCGGGTTGGCGAAGCTGTGCGGCGCGCCGGGCGGGACCATGACCAGGGTGCGGGCGGGCGCGTCGAAGGTCTTCTCGCCGCTGGTGAACCTGACCGTGCCGGAGACCACGTAGAAACCCTCGTTGTGCCGGGCGTGCCGGTGCTGCGGGGGCCCGCTGGCGCGCGGGGCCAGGACGATCTCGGCCATCCCCAGGCGGTGCGACGTGGTGCTCCCGTCCTCGATGATCCGTACCGTGGCCGGCCCGGCCAGCGCCGGCTCGCCGTCTGCCGGGCCCACCACGGAAATGCCGGGTCCGCTCGCGAAGTCCCAGACCGCCGCCAGCAGCCGGTCGGGCGCCTCGAGCTGGGGCAGGTGACCGGCCTCGGGCAGGAGCAGGAACCGGGCGTTGGGGATGGCCTTGGCGTAGGCCCGGCCGTGCTCGACCGGGATGATACGGTCGGCTTCGCCCCAGATCACGAGGACCGGGACCGTCACCGACGGCAGGCGGTCCAGCAGCTCCGGGTCGGCCATGGCCCGCCCGGCGTAGACACCCAGCGCGCCCCGGTTGGCGGCCATCATCGCCTTCTGCGCCTCCGGCATATGGTCCAGGTCCAGCCGGAAGGCGTCCGGGCGGTAGTAGCTGAGGTCGGCCACCTGGTCCATGGTCAGCGAGAAGAAGTCGGCGATGGGGGAGTCGCTGAGTTCCAGCCCGGCCGCGTCGGCGAGGACCACGCCGCTGACCCGCGGGCTGCCCAGCAGCGCGATCTCCGCCGCGATCCAGCCGCCGATGGAGTTCCCGACGACGGTCACGCCGGTCACAGCGAGCTCGTCGAGCATCCGCACGTACAGGCGGGCCAGTGACCGGATGCTGTCGAGGCCCTCCGGGCGGGGCGTGCCCCCGAACCCCGGGTGGGTGGGCACGAGCACCCGGGCCGGTTCCCGTGTCGCCAGCAGGCCGGCGAAACCGTCCACGGACTGCGCTCCGGCCCCGCCGTGCAGCAGCAGGAACGGGCGCCCGTCGCCGTGCTCGGTCACGGTGACCGGAACCGGGCCGATGCCCTCGACCGTCACGTGCCGGGTAGTGGTCGTCATCTCGATGGCTCCTTCGTGATAGCTGACTCTCACGGAGGAGATTATGAGGCGTTACCCCATAATGCAAGTTTTCTCTCATAAAGAGAGTTGACTTGCTTAATGAGAGCGGATTGCGTACCGTGAGCTCATGACCACGCGAACCGGCACCGTCCCGGCGGACCTGGACCGGGCCCGCGGCGGCCGCGTGAACCAGAAGGCCCGCACCCGCGCCGCCATCGTCCGGGCCGTGCGGGACCTGGCCCGCGACGGTGCGGAGATCACCATGCCGTCCGTGGCCCGGGCGGCGCTCGTGTCGGAGGCCACCGCCTACCGCTACTTCCCTGACCTGGTCTCGCTGCTGCGGGAGGCCGACGCCGGGGAGTGGCCGGATCCGGCCGGGGCGCTGGCGCCGGTCGCGGGCAGCGACGACCCGGTCGAGCGGGTCGGCTACGCCACCGAGGTCCTGCTCACCGGGATACTGGCCCGCCAGAGCGCGGTGCGGGCCATGATCGCGGCCTCCGTCACCCGCCCGGACGTCGCGGCCACTCGGCCCGGGCACCGGTTCGCGCTCATCGAGCACGCCCTCGCCCCGCTGGCCGGTGCGGATCCCGGAGCGCTGGCCCAGCTCAAGCGGGGCCTGGCCGTCGTGATGAGCGCCGAGGCGCTGTTCGTCCTCACCGACCTGTGCGGGCTGTCCCCGGACGACGCGGTGGCCAGCGCCGTCCGCACCGCGCGCTCGCTCACCGCGGCCGCGATCCGGGAAGGCCTCTCCTAGGAGTCCAGCGCGGGACCGGCGCCCGACTTCCCGTCCGGCGTCGAGACCGGCTCGCGGCCGGTCCCGGGCGGCTGGCCGGTGATCACCCTGGCCAGCCGGGTCAGCGAATCCTCCAGGTCCTCGGTGGTCACCACGTCGGCCAGCGCCAGGCGGACGGCGGCCAGTTCGCGGGCCAGGAACTCGGTGTCGGCCTGGGTCCGGGCCGCCACCTCCCGGTCGCGTTCGATGTTCGCCCGGTCCCGGTCGTCCTGCCGGTTCTGCGCGAGCAGGATCAGCGGCGCGGCGTAGGCCGCCTGGGTGGAGAAGGCCAGGTTGAGCAGGATGAACGGGTACGGATCCCAGTGATTGATGAGGCCGATGGTGTTGAGGATGATCCAGCCGATCACGATCACCGTCTGGCCGACGATGAACCGCCCGGTGCCGAGGAACCGTGCCAGCGCCTCCGCGAACCGCCCGAACGCGTCGGCGTCGTAGCGCGCCCCCATCCCCGGGGAACCGCGCGGGACGGACAGGTCGGCCCGCTCGCCGAGCCGGCGGAGGGCAATCCGCGCCATCTCAGCCTCCCGTCCTCCGCCAGTCCGCGGGCAGCAAGTGGTCTAGCACATCGTCCACGGTAACGGCTCCGACCAGGCGGCCGTCGTCGTCGCATACCGCCACGCTGACCAGGTTGTAGGCGGCGAGCCGAGCCGCCAGGTCCCGCTCGGGCAGATCGGGCCGGACGAAGACGCTGGCCTCGACGCACCGGCCGACCAGGGTGGACGGCGGCCGGCGCAGCAGCCGCTGGAACCCCACGCTGCCGAGGTAGCGGCCGGTCGGCGTCACCATGGGCGGCTCGCAGACGTACACCTGCGCGGCCGAGGTGACCGGCGTCTCCGGGTTCCTGATCCGGGCCAGCACCTCGGCCACCGGCGTGTCCGGGGTCACGATGAGCGGCTGGGAGGTCATCAGGCCGCCCGCCGTCTTCGGACCGTACCGCAGCAGCCTCCGCAGGTCCTCGGCCTGGACGGCCTCCATCGCCCTCAGCAGCCGTTCGCGCTGCTCGGCTGGCATCTCGGCCAGCAGGTCCGCGGCGTCGTCCGGCTGCATCTCTTCCACCACGTCGGCGCTGCGCTCGAGCCCGAGGCTGGCCAGCAGCCGGACCTGGTCCTGCTCGGGCATCTCCTCCAGCACGTCCGCCAGCTGCTCGTCGTCCAGCGCGGCCGCGATCTGGCTGCGCCTGGTGGGCGGCAGTTCCTCGACGGCGGTGGCGAGGTCGGCCGGCTGCAGCTCGCGCAGCTCAGCCAGCTGCTCAGCCAGCGGGTCGGTCTTGATCAGCTCCGGGTGCCGGTCCCAGGGCACGATCTCCGGGCCGCGGTTCAGCAGGCTGATGCCGCGCGAGACGGCCAGGGCGGAGACCTCCCAGCCGGCCCGCTGATGTTCGCCGGGGCTGATGGCGACGTCGACGATCGTCCCGCCGCCCTCGACGTGGTGCCCGTACAGTTCGGAGGCCAGGATCTCCCCGGTCCGGCGGGTGAAGCGGTCCAGGTCGATGGCAGCGCCGTGCAGGTGGGCGCCGTCGACGGAGATCTCCGCGATCTGGCCGAGGTTGACGAAGATGCGGCGCCGCTGCAACGTCACGACCAGGCCCAGTGCGCGGGGTGGTTCCTGTACGGGGCCGGGCAGGATCACGACGTCGCGGATCCGGCCGATGGTCAGGCCCTCGCTGTCGAGCAGCGGACGGCCCCTCAGCCGGGACGTGAATATCTGGTGGCCGGTCATGACCACGGCATCACCTCCCTGCATCTCGGCCCGGCCTGCACCAGTATCGTTTCAGGCCGCCAGGTCAGGCGCGACCCTGGTGCCTCGGTTACCCCGGTCGGGCACCTCTATCCGGCCGTCCGGGACTGAGATGTACCTTCGCCCATGCGCTGGGCACTCGGCGGCCCTAGGACCCGGCGGCCCTTGGCTCTCAGCCGTCGGAGCCCGCACGGCGGGCTACGAGTTGCGCGAGCTCGTTGCGTGTGGCCTCGGTGTCCGGGTGGCTGGCGCCGAGGACCCGGTTGCGGTCGGCGAGCAGTTGCCGGTATAGCTCCTCAGCCTCGACGTGCGGTCCCTGGCGGGCAGCGAGCCAGGCGAGAACGGCCCGCGAGGTGAGCGTGTCGGGGTGGTCGTCGCCCAGGACCCGGCGCCGGTCGGCGAGCACGTCACGAGTCAGCTGCTCGGCCTCGGCGGGCCGGTCTTGCCTGCCGATCATCCGGGCCACGTCCTGGCGGGTGGTCAGGGTGTCCGGGTGGCCGGGACCGAGCGTGTCCTGCCGGTCGGCGAGGACATCACGGTATTGCCGTTCGGCCTCGGCGTACCGGCCCTTGAGCTCGGTCAGCCACGCCAGGGATGAGCGGGTGGTCAGCGTCTCAGGATGGGCGGGGCCGAGGATGCGGAGCCGGGCGGCAAGCACGTCCCGGCACAGCTCTTCGGCTTCGCCGAGCCTGCGGCGCAGGCCGGTGAGCCAGGCGAGCGTTTCACGTGCAGCCAGGGTGTCGGGGTGGTCGTCGCCGAGGATCTGCCTGCGGCCGCCGAGCACCTGGCTGACCATTTCTATCGCTTCGGCGTACCGGCCCTGTCGCCCGATGAGCCAAGCAAGCCGATGGCCGGTGGCCAGGGTGTCCGGGTGATCGTGTCCGAGCGTCCGGCGCCGGGCCGTGAGCACCTGGCGGAACAGCGGCTCCGCGTCGGCGTAGCGGCCCTGCAAGCCGAGCATCCGGGCCAGCCGGTGCCTGGTGGCGAGGTTGTCGGGGTGGTCGTCGCCGAGGAGGCGCCGGCGGTCTTCGAGGATCTCCCGGCACAGTTCCTCCGCCTCTGTGTAACGGCCCTGCAGGCCGATCATCCGGGCCAGACGGTGACGGGTTGACAATGTATCCGGGTGGTCGTTCCCCAGGACCCGGCGTCGTTCGTCGAGGACCCGGCGGTACATCTGCTCCGCTTCGGAGTACCGGCCTGCCATTCCGGTGATCCGGGCCAGGCTGTGGCGGGTCGCCAGGGTATCGGGATGGGTGTCGCCCAGGAGCCGGCGCTGGTCTTCGAGGACTTCCCGGCACAGTTCCTCCGCCTCGGAGTAGCGGCCTTGCCGGCCGGTCATCCTGGCCAGGTTGTGCCGGGCCGCCAGGGTATGGCGATGGTCGGGGCCCAGTAGCCGGTAATCGTCGTCGAGCAGCTGCCGGTACAACTGCTCGGCCTGGCCGTACCGGCCTTGCAGGCCTATCGCGGCGGCCAGATCGTGCCGGGTCGCCAGGGTGTCGGGGTGATCGTCGCCCTGGACCTGGCGCCTGTCGGCCAGCAGATCACGGTAGAGCATCTCGGCCTCGCCGATTCTGCCGCGCCTGACGAGGGTAAGCGCGAGCTGCCCTCGTGCCGTCATGGCGGCCGGATCATCGCGGCTGAGGTGGGCCGCGGCCACCACGTTCGCCTCGGCGAGCTTTTCCGCCGCCGCCCGCCGGCCGCCGCCCAGCAGGGCCTCGATGCAGGCCGCGCCGACCGTGAGAAGGCGGGCGAGCACCGTGGGGTCCAGATCGGTGGCGAGCAGGTCAATCGCGGCGTTGACGTGCGGGACGAGCAGACGCCAGGCCGGCCAGTCGCTGGGCCTGGCGGCCTCGAGCCCGGCGGCGGCCGCCTCGAGCAGGGCGGACGCCGTGGCCCGCACGGCGGCCCGGTCGGCGGCGGCCAGGGTGGATAGCCGCCTTCGGTTGACGTCGGCGACCACGGGATGCACGGTGACAGCGTTGAGGCCGCCCGGACCGTCGCTGCCGGAAACCTCGATAAGCCCGGTACGCGATAGGCCCTGCAGACCCTCACGCAGATCGCGCCGCCGCTCGTCGTGCTCACCGGCGGCGCCCGCCGTGCTGCCGGTGTAGCCGACGAGCAGATGGACTATCGGTTGCGGCTGCAGGAGCCGGGCCGGGATGGGCGTCGCGGGCGCGAAGCATGACAAGACCAGCAGGAGCTGCCTGGCCTGCGGCCGCCCCTCGGCCGCGAGCGCGTCAAGCGACAGGTCCCAGGTTCGCTGCAGTGTGGCCCGCGTGTCGGCACCGGGTCCCTCGATATCGTCCAGCGCCGCGGGCAGTTCGACACTGTCCAGCGCGTCATGGTACGCGGCGAAGCTGGACCACCGGGCGAATGGCGACCCCAGATAGGCGCCAGCCAGGTGCAACGCCAGCGGCAGGCCGCCCAGGCGGCGGGATAGCCTTGGCGCCTCATGTCCAGCCGGATCAGCCACATCCGGCGCCAGGTCCCGCAGCACATCGGCTCCGGCCTCGTCGCCGAGCGGCTTGAGCTCACGCAAGATGACCCGGGTTCCCCATACCTGCGGATCACGGTTCCGGGTGGTCACGATGACCATTCCCGACGGGTCGGTTCGCAGCCATCCCGTGCCGTCCGCGGGCGTCGCGGTATCGGTGCCGGCCAGCACCGCGGGGTTATCAGCGCCGTCGAACACCAGCAGCCACCGCCGGCCGGCCGGATGCTCGCCATTGAGAAATTCCCACGTCCGCTCGGGTGCGGTTGGCGCGCCCTCGCGGACTGGTGCCATCACCGATTCCGGTGCGCGAAGCTCTCGCAGGACTTCCAGCATCCCGCCGGTAAGCAAAGCCGTGTCCGCGGCGCCGACCCACCAGACGCGGTAACCGCGCGCCCTGGCCATCCGGGTTGCCTCGAGCGCGATGGTCGACTTCCCGAGGCCGCCCATTCCCGCGATCACGAACGCCCGGCTGGCCCGCCACGGATAGGGTCTCAGCGCGCGGCGCAACTCGTCGAGCAGCCCGTCGCGCCCCCGTATCTCCGCGGGGAGCCTTCCCAGTGGAGCCGCCACCGGCTGCGGGCCGGCCCAGCCGCCAGATACGGGCGACTGGCCATTGTCCCGCGGATCAGTGCCAGCCGCCAGCGGCGAGCGCGGGTTCCCGCCTGGGTGGCTGCCCGGCCGTGACTGCGATGCCGCTTCCCCGGCCATGTGAACCCAGGCCGAAACGCGTAGCTTTTTAACCTCGTAATCCACGTGCTCGAAGGTGGCGGAATCCACTCTCCCCACGCAATGCCTCACGACATGGTCGTAGACGAAATCAGACGCGGCGAACATCAGGTCCGCCTGATCGGCGGCGAGCCTCGCCTTGAGTGCGGGCGCCTCCAGAATGCGCGCGGCGACAATAATCGCCTCTCCGTTAAGGCCTTCGGCATCGCGGCCTACCGGACCGACATGCAGCGCCACTCTCAGCTGTATCTGTACCACGTCGCTGGCCCGCCGGTTGTACTGCCGCAGCCGGCTAGCCAGTTCCGGGATCAGCGGATCGACAACACGCACGGTAGCGATCGTGGGCGGCACGACGATAACGGTTCCGTCGCCGCGGTCTTCGTAATAGCAGCTGGTCCACGGCACCCCTGACGCTTCAAGCGCCGACCGGGAGATCTCGTACAACGCGGTGCGCACAGCCTGACGGTCGTCGTCGTTTCGCTTCGGATCGCCGAAACCTGCCACGTCGGTGAACAGGACTGAGCAGTTCAGCGGCTCAGCCGACACGTCGAGCCACGAAGGCACGTCCCGCGCTGCGCCAGGCCGCGGCCGGCCGCCGTGTGTATCGCCGCCTGCTATCGAGGTGGCCGGCCGGCTTGCTTCAGCTACGGTTCCGAACGATCCGGCCGCTCGTCCGCCCGGTGACCTTGGCTGAGCGGATGGGCTCGCCTCGCAAAGGGCGGCGAGCCCGTCAAGGTCGGCGACTGTCAGCCGCCGTGAGCGGTCGCTTCGCGCAATGATCCCGCGCTCCCGCCACGACCGGAGGAACCGGCCGATGGCATCGGGGCTGGTGCCAGCCCACTCCGCGAGTTCCTGCTGCGACATGGGCAGGGTGAACGCCGCAGCTGAAGCCTGCTGGTAGCCGCCCCGCCGCCGGGCAAGTTCAAGCAGCAACCAGGCGAGCCGGCGCTCTGCGCCGGCCGGCTCGCCCAGGGAAAGCCGTGCCCTGTCCTCTTCGCGCCGCTCGGCAATCTGGTGTTGCAGCACCTCGCTGGCGCGCGGATGACCAAGCAGGAACTCGGCGAACCGATCCCGGGGCACCACCATCGCCGACACCTCATCCAGCGCGGTGACCGTGGCGGATCGCACCTGGGTGGTCAGGGCTCTCTCGCCCACCAGGTCTCCCTGGCCGCGCACCGCGAGGATCTCCTCCCTGGCCTCAGTTCCCGCGTCGGACTTGATACTGACCTTGACCCAGCCCGAATCGATGATCATGAGCTGGGAGCCTTCATCGCCAGCGCGGCACAGTACCGACCCGGCGCGGAAGATCTGCTCCACTCCCGCGGCCGCGAGCGCTTCGCGTTCGGGGTCGGCGAGCGCATTCCAGAAGCTTCGCCTGGTGGGACGCTCCCACCGTACGTTTCCCGCGGTCACCGGAATCTCTTTGACCCCGGCCTGATGGCCCGCGTGGTGGCCACCGTCAGCGGTCTCGTCGAACTCCCCGGAACGGCCTCCGCTCACCGCACCTCCAGCTGACCATCAATGTCGCGAAACGGGATGCGTGGCCGGGTGCAGGAACTCAGACTCGACAACCACTCTCCCGACGCATGAATGACCTTACGAAGACTACGCGCACGAGGCAATTTCCCACAGGGAAGCCCATGTCATATGGCCATTCCCGTGCCGTTTCCGAATGGATTCACTTCCAGCCGCACATTCTCAGCCCGCTAGCTCGTCGTCGCCTCACTCAGCAGCTCGGTGATCAGCTCCCCGGGCAGCCCGTGCGTATCGCGGAGGAACTCGTAGTCCTCCTCGGTCAGCCGTCCCGACGGGTACAGGCGGCGCAGCAGCATCCGGCCGCGGCTGACCAGTTCGCGGAACTTGCGCTCCTCCGCCGCCAGCACGTCGGTCACCAGCGCCGACTCGATAACCTGCCCGAACCGGCGCGCGGTGTCCGCCGTCAGGTCCGGCGGCAGGTCACTCAGGGTCAGCGAGCTGCCGCCCTCGCCGCGCCACAGCGCGGTCAGCGCCCGGCGCAGCAGCCTTCGCAGTACGTAACCGCGGCCGGTGCTGGACGGCCAGACGCCGTCGCCGATGACGACGATCGCCGACCGCAGGTGATCGGCCAGGATCCGCGACGACCGCGGGTCGGTCCGCCACAGCAAGGGCAGCACCGACCGCCACGGCGCGAACAGGTCGGTCTCGTACACCGAGCGCGCGTGCTGCGACACCATCAGCAGCCGCTCCAGGCCCATGCCGGTATCGACGCTCGGCTGCCTGAGCGGAGTCAGCCCGCCGCCCGGGTGCCGCTCGTACCGCAGCGTGACGTGGTTCCATAGCTCCAGCCAGCGGCCGTCGGTGCTCGGGCTCCCCGACGGCGGCCCGTCCCCGGTCCAGACGTGGATCTCGGAGTCCGGGCCGCAGGGACCGGTCGGCCCGTTCGACCACCAGTTGTCCTCGGGGCCGAGCAACTCGACCGGCAGCCCGAGTTCATCCCAGGTCCGCTGCGCCGCGGTGTCCGGGCCCACCTGGCCGTCCCCGCCGAACACGGTCGCGTACAGCAGGTCCTGCTTCAGCCCGAAAACCTCCCGCAGCAGCTCGAGACCCCACCGCTGGCTCTGCGGCCCGTCATAGTCGCCAAGCGACCACGAGCCCAGCATCTGGAACACCGTCAGGTGGGAGCCGTCGCCTACCTCGTCCAGGTCGGTGGTGCGCAGGCAGCGCTGTACCCCGGTGAGCCGGCGGCCGAGGGGATGCGGCTGGCCGAGGAGGTACGGCGTCAGCGGGTGCATTCCCGCCGAGGTGAACAGCACCGGATCGCCGGGCGGGGACAGCAGCGAACTGCCCAGGATCGGCTGATGCCCGCGGTCCCGGTAGAAATCGATGAAAGCGGAGATGGTTTCGTCGGTATTCATGACAGCTGCGCCTCTCGGTATCAGGGCACCGGGAACCAGCAGCCGTCAAGCCGGGGGAAGCATGCGCCGGCGAACCGTTCCCGGTCGTCGGCAGGGATCTGCGGTCAGGCGGCGGCGACCGGCGAGCACGTAGCTCGCGCGGCCGCGGTGATGATGCGCCGGCCACTGACCATGACCATCACGCTACCCCGGGACGCGGCCGGCCCGCACGTCCATTTCGCCCGCCTGGCATGCTTGGGGACGTGGAACCCGTGGAGGTCACCGACAACGCCGCCGAGTCCCGGTTCGAGCTGCGCCAGGACGCGCGGCTGGCCGAGCTGTTCTACCACCTCCGGGGCGACCGGCTGGCGCTGATTCACACCGAAGTCCCGGCCGAGCTGGAGGGGCGCGGTATCGGCGGCAGGCTGGTGACGGCGGCGGTCGACCGGGCGGTGCGGGAGGGGCTCACGCTGGTGCCGTTGTGCCCGTTCGCCCGCGGCTGGCTGGAGCGGCATCCCGAGACGGCGGGCCGGGCGGTCATCGACTGGGACAGCTGACCGCGGGCGGGCGGTCTACGGCGTGCCGGGGTCGGCCCGGGAACAAGGTTCCGGCCGCACGGCGGGCGAGAGGGCGGGATCGGCCATGGCCGCCGCGATGTCCTGGGCGAAGACCCGGATGGTCGCCTCGGCCACCCGGTGCAGGAGCACCCGGTCCAGGCCCGCGCCGAGGGCGCCGAATGGCGGCCGGTAGACCCCCGCCACCATGAGCTTGGTGGCGTCGTCCCCGGCCGGGCTGAGCGTGATATCGGCGTCCAGGGCCGGGAACAACGCGCCGCCCGGCCCGTCGGCTTCCCACCGCATCGCCACGCTGGCGAAGTCCTCGTGGATCGTCATGTCGCTGAATCGCACCGCCACCAGCCTGGACAGGCCCGGCACGGCCTCGAGCGGCCCGACCCGGGCCAGGCCGGCCCCCAGGTTGCGGTAGGCGTCATCGCTCGCGCGGCGCAGTACCCCGCCGCGGGCCAGGCGCGCCAGCCGGGCCCGGGCCGCGCCGAAGCGCACATCCAACTGGATCTCGGTGCCGATGAACACGCCGTAAGTTAACCCTGGCGAACGCCGGCCAGACAGGGGACGTAAGTCCCGGCGTGGCATGCCGGAAGTCCACAGCCGGCGCCGGGGGCCCGGCCGGACCGCGGGGCCGGGGTGATCCGGGCCGCCACTGGCGTTTTGATGATTTACCGATCGGTACCGGTTCCGTACATTGACCGTAGACGGCGGATGCGGTCAGCCGCCGGTGCCCGCTGGCCGCGTTGGTTGAGGGGCAGGTGCGATGCCGGACGACATCCTTTCCATCTATGCTCAGAGCCAGCCGGACAAGCCGGGCGTCATCGACGACCGGCCGGACGGGACCGTCGTCACGTGGACGTACGCCGAGCTCGAGGCCCAGGCGAACCGGGTCGCGAACCTGCTGCTCGCCCTGGGGGCCGGGCCGGGCCGCAAGGTCCTGTGGTGCGGGCCGAACTCGCCCGAAGTGGTGGCCGCTGCGAACGCCACGAGAAAGATCGGCGCGGTCGCGGTGCCGCTGAACTACCGGCTGACGCCGGAGGAGGCGCTCTACGTCATCAACCACAGTGACGCCGAGATCGCCTACGTGGACCACGAGCACGTGCCGATGTTCGCCGCGCTCCGCGACCAGCTGACGAAGGTGCGGCACATCATCGCGGTCGGCGGCCCGATCCAGGGGATCCGGGACGGGATGCTGACCGAGGCCGACATCGCGGCCGCTCCGGCCGGCCCGCCCGACGTCGGGGAGGCGGCCGGCACGGGCGGGGCGATGATCTACACCTCGGGCACGACCGGCAAGCCGAAGGGTGCGGTCCGCAACGGCCCCCCGGATCCGGAAGTCTTCGGCGCCCTGCTGAACCTGTTCGGCTACCGGCCCGACGACCTCTACCTCACCTCCGGCCCGCTCTACCACAGCGGCCCCGGCGCGTTCATGATCGCTGCCCTGCTCTTCGGCCAGACGATCATCGTGCAGCGCAAGTTCGACGCCGAGGACTGGCTGCGGCTGGTGGACAGGTACCGGGCGAGCTCGACGTTCTCGGCGCCCGCGCTGATCCGCATGATCTGCGCGCTGCCCGCCGAGGTCAAGGACCGCTACGACCGCTCCTCCATGCGCGTGATGATCGCCAACGCGGCGCCGTGGAGCTATGCGCTCAAGCAGCAGTACGTGGCGGACTTCCCGCCCGGGTCGCTGTTCGAGGTCTACGGGTCCACCGAGCTCGGCGTGGACACCGTGCTGATGCCCGAGGACCAGATGCGCAAGCCGGGATCGTGCGGCAAGCCGGCTCCCGGCATCGAGATCATGCTGGTCGACGGCGACGGCCGCCAGGTCACCGGTACCGGGCCGGACCATCCCGGCGAGGTTTTCGTCCGGTCCAAGGTCACGTTCGACGCCTACTACAAGAACGACGCCGGCTATCGGTCGAACAGCCGCGGCGACTTCCATACGGTCGGCGACATCGCGTACTGGGACGACGAGGGCTACCTGTACATCTGCGACCGCAAGTCCGACATGATCATCTCCGGCGGCATGAACATCTACCCCGCCGAGATCGAGGCGGCGCTGGACCAGCATCCCGAGATCTACGACGTCGCGGTGTTCGGGATCCCGTCGGAACAGTGGGGTGAGGCGGTGCACGCGACGGTCGTGCGGGCGCCGGGGTCGGCGCTGACCGGCGAGGAGGTCGCCGCGTTCGCGCGCGAGCACCTGGCCGGTTACAAGGTGCCGCGGTCGGTGGAGTTCACCGACGAGCTGCCGCGCACCGGATCGGGCAAGCTGCTCAAGCGCCAGCTCCGGGCGCCCTACTGGGCCAGCCGCACCGCCCAGGTCGGATAGCCCGCCGCTCCGGGCCAGCCGCGCCGCTGATTACCCGCCCGATGCCCGGCACGGCCGGGCGAACCGGCCGGCCGGGACGAACCCTTCCCGGTGAGCGTGTCATAGCATCGGGGCCGTGACGGGAGGCAAGACCGGCGAGCTGGCCGCCGCCCTGCGCGGCGCGGGGCTGAAGAGCGTGGATGACTCGGCCCGCCGGCGCGCGGAGTACTCCAGCGACGCGTCGAACTACCGCGTGGTACCGAGCGTGGTGGCCTTCCCCGCGCACGTCGAGGAGGCGGCCGCCGCCCTGGCGGTCGCGACGCGGCTCGGCGTGCCGGTCACCTGCCGGGGCGGCGGCACCTCCATCGCGGGCAACGCGGTCGGGCCCGGCATCGTGCTGGACTTTTCCCGGTACCTGAACCGGGTCCTGTCGGTGGACGCCGAGGCGCGCACCGCGGTCGTCGAACCGGGCGCGGTCCTGGACGACATCACCGCCGCCGCGGCCGGGCACGGGCTGCGGTTCGGCCCCGACCCGTCTACGCACGCGCGGGCCAGCATCGGCGGCTCGATCGGCAACAACGCCTGCGGCTCGCGGGCGCTGCGGTTCGGCCGCACGGCCGACAACGTGGTGAGCCTGGAGCTGCTGACCGCGTCCGGTGAGCGGCTGACCGCGCGCCGGGCCGGCCGCGCCGGACTCAGCACCACCGCCGGGCCGATCGGCGCCGAGCTGGACGCTTTGGTCGCGGCGCGCCTGGCCATGATCCGCACCGAGTTCGGCCGGTTCGGCCGGCAGGTATCGGGTTACTCCCTGGAGCATCTGCTCCCGGAGAACGGGGCGGATCTGGCCCGGTTCCTGGTCGGCACCGAGGGCACGCTCGGCATGATCACCGGCGCGACCGTGGCGCTGGTGCCCGCCCCGAAGGCGGTGGCGCTGGCGGTGCTCGGTTACGCCAGCATGCCGGCCGCCGCCGACGTGGTGCTCGGCCTGCTGCCGCACCGCCCGGTGGCGGTGGAGGGGATGGACGCGCGGCTGGTGGACGTCTTCCGGGCCCGCCGGGGGATCGGTGCCGGGCCGGCGCTGCCGCGTGGTGAGTCCTGGCTGTTCGTGGAGACCGCCGGCGAGGACGAGGCGGAGGCGCGCGCGGCGGCGATGCGGGTCATCGGCGACGCCGACTGCGTGGACAGCCTGGTCGTCACCGGCGGCCCGGCGCGGGCCCTGTGGCGGGTCCGGGAGGATGGCGCCGGCCTGGGCGGCCGCACCCCGGCGGGCGCGCCGGCCTGGCCCGGCTGGGAGGACGCCGCCGTCCCGCCGCAGCACCTGGGCGCGTACCTGCGGGACTTCGGCGCGCTGATGCGCGAGCACGGCCTGGACGGCCTGATCTACGGGCACTTCGGCGACGGCTGCGTGCACGTCCGCATCGACTTCCCGCTGGCCGCCCGGCCGGAAGGATACCGGGAGTTCGTCGTCGCCGCGGCGCGGCTGGTGGGCAAGTACGGCGGCTCGATGTCGGGGGAGCACGGCGATGGCCGGGCGCGCGGCGAACTGCTCCGCTACATGTACTCACCCGAGGCCATCGGCACGTTCGCCGCGGTGAAGGCGATCTTCGACCCGGGCAACGTGTTCAATCCGGGCGTGCTGGTCGATCCGGCGCCGCTGGACGCGGACCTGCGGGTGCCGCTGGCCCGGCCGATCCGGACCGGGCTCGGCTTCGCCTACAGCCACGACGGCGGTGACCTGTCCACCGCGGTGCACCGGTGCACCGGCGTGGGCAAGTGCCGGGCCGACACGACCGCCACCGGCGGGGTCATGTGCCCGTCCTACCTGGCCACGCGGGACGAGAGGGACTCCACCCGCGGCCGGGCGCGCGTCCTGCAGGAGCTGGCGAACGGCACGCTGGTCAAGGGCTTCGGCTCGGCGGAGGTGGCGCAGGCGCTGGAGCTGTGCCTGGCGTGCAAGGGCTGCTCGGCGGACTGCCCGGCCGGGGTGGACATGGGGACCTACAAGGCCGAGGTGCTATATCAGCGGTACCGGCGTCGGCCGCGCCCGCCGGCCCACTACGCGCTGGGCTGGCTGCCCCGCTGGGCCGCTCTGGCCTCGCACGCGCCGGGACTGGCTAACGCCGCGCTGGGCCAGACGGCGCTGGCCGCGGTGGCCAGACGGCTGGGCGGCATCGACGCCCGCCGCCCGCTGCCGCGGTTCGCCCCGGGCCGCTTCCGCGCATGGTTCGCCGGCCGGCCCGGAACGCAAACCGGAACGCACTCGGGAACGCCAACGGGAACGCAAACCGGAACGCCGGTGCTGCTGTGGGTGGACACGTTCACCGACCATTTCGCCCCCGAGGTCGGACGGGCCGCCGTCCGGGTGCTGGAGGCGGCCGGCTACTCGGTGCAGATCACCCGCAAGCCCGTGTGCTGCGGGCTGACCTGGATCTCCACCGGTCAGCTGGACGGCGCGCGCCGCCAGCTGCGGCGGAGCCTGGACGCCCTGGACGCGGCGGTCCGGGCCGGCACCCCGGTGGTCGGGCTGGAGCCGTCGTGCACCGCCGTGCTGCGCGGCGAGATCACCGAGCTGCTGCCCGGCGATCCCCGCGCCGGCCAGGTCCGCGCCGCCACCCGCACGCTCGCCGAGTTGCTGACCCAGACCGGCACCTGGGAGCCACCTGACCTGTCCGGCGTGCGCGCGGTGGCCCAGCCGCACTGCCACCACCACGCGGTCATGGGCTGGGACACGGACTCCAAGCTGCTGGCCGCCTCCGGCGCCCAGGTGCACGCGGTCGGCGGGTGCTGCGGGCTGGCCGGGAACTTCGGTGTCGAACGCGGCCACTACGACGTCTCGCGGGCCGTGGCGGAGACCGCCCTGCTGCCCGCCGTCCGCGACGCCCCGGACGATGCGGTGGTGCTGGCCGACGGGTTCTCCTGCCGCACCCAGCTCGACCAGCTCGGCCACGCCCGCGGCCTCCATCTGGCCCAGCTCCTGGCCAGCCGGCTCCCGGACGGCGTGAAATAGCAGCGTGAAATAGCAGGGGCCCCCACGGGGTTGCATATCTGGGCGCCCGCACCCAGCGGGCGGCACCATCCCACACCAGGAGCGCATATGACGACCGAGAAGGCCATCCTCGCAGGCGGCTGTTTCTGGGGCATGCAGGACCTCATCCGCAAGCTCCCCGGCGTGCTGTCGACCAGGGTCGGTTACACCGGCGGCGACGTGCCGAACGCCACCTACCGCAACCACCGCGGCCACGCCGAGGCGATCGAGATCACCTTCGACCCGGACCGGATCTCCTACCGGGACCTGCTGGAGTTCTTCTTCCAGATCCACGACCCGACCACCCGCAACCGGCAGGGCAACGACATCGGGACCAGCTACCGGTCGGCGATCTTCTACCTCAGCGACGCGCAGAAGCAGACCGCCGAGGACACGATCGCCGACGTCGAGGCCTCCGGCCTGTGGCCGGGGAAGGTGGTCACCGAGGTGACACCCGCCGGGCCGTTCTGGGAGGCCGAGCCCGAGCACCAGGACTACCTGGAGCGTTACCCCAACGGGTACACCTGCCACTTCCCCCGCCCGGGCTGGAAGCTGCCGCGCCGCGCGGACCGGGTCACATCCTGAGGTCTGGCGCACGCACCCACGGCCCGTTCCGAAAAGTCTTTTGATACCGAACGGGCCGTGGTTCACCCCGGCCCTTGCTCGAAGAAGCGCCGCGGGTTGGCGGTCAGCATGGTGGCGATCTGCTCCTCGGTCACCCCGTGCTCGCGGGCGTACGGCAGGACCTCGTCGTGGATGTGCAGGTAGTGCCATTGCGGCAGGAACGGCAGGATGTTCGGGTCGACCCAGTCGATATAGCAGGCCGCGTCCTGGGACAGCACCATGCGCTCGGCGTAGCCACGGCGGCACATCTCGACCAGCGTGTCCGCCCGCACCTCGAACGTAGTCTCCAGGTTGATCCCGAACCGGTCCATGCCCAGCATGAACCCGGCGTCGGCCAGTTCCGCGAGATGGTCGCAGTCGGGGGTGTCGCCGCTGTGGCTGAGTACCACCCGGCCGGGATCGACCCCGGCCCGGTCGCACAGCACCCGCTTGACGTCCAGCCCGGTGCGCGACCCCGGGTGGGTGTGCACGGTGACCGGCACGCCCGTCCGGTGATGGGCCGCGGCCACCGCGCGCATCACGCGCTCGACGTCCGGGGTCATGCCCTCCGCGTCGATGGCGCACTTGAGCATGCCCGCCCTGACCCCCGTGCCGTCGATGCCCTCGGTGATGTCGCCTACGAACATGTCCACCATCGGGTCGGGCACCTCGGTGCCGAGCGCCTGGTTCAGCGCCGGGCCACGGTAGCGGAAGAAGAACGGCACGCTGTCGTAGGTGTACAGGCCGGTGGCGACGATGATGTTGAGCTCGGGCACCTGCTCGGCGACCCGCTGGATCCGCGGCAGGTTGCGGCCCAGGCCGACCACGGTCGGGTCGACGATCGTGCGGACGCCCTGGGCGGCCAGCGCGCGCAGCTTGGCCACCGCGTCCGCGACCCGGTCGTCCTCGCTGCCCCACTCGCCGGGGTAGTTCTGCTGCACGTCCGCGGTGCGCACGAAGATGTGCTCGTGCATGTAGGTCGGCCCGAGGCCGGCGGTCTCCACCGGGCCGCGGACGGTGGGGATCAGGCTCATCCGGCCCGCAGCTCCCGCTTGAGGATCTTCCCGGTCGGGCCCTTCGGCAGGTCGGCGACGATGATCACCTCGCGCGGGTACTTGTAGGCCGCCAGCCGCTCCCGGGAGTACGCGATGATGCCGTCCAGGTCCGCCTGCGCGCCCGGCTTGAGCACCAGGAGCGCGACCACCTCCTCGCCCAGCCGCTCGTCGGGCCGGCCGATGACCGCGGCCTCGGCCACCGCCGGGTGGGCGAACAGCACCTCCTCGATCTCCCGCGGGTAGACGTTGTAGCCGCCGCGGATGATCATGTCCTTCTTGCGGTCCACGACGAACAGGTAGCCGTCCTCGTCGGCGTAGGCCAGGTCGCCGGTGTGGAACCAGCCGCCGCGGAACGCCTCCTCGGTCGCGTCGGGGTTGCGGTAGTACCCCTTCATCAGGATGTGGCCGCGGATGACGATCTCGCCGATGTTCTCCGGCCCGGGCGGCAGCGGCTTGTCGTCCTCGTCCACCACCCGGACCTGCACGCCCCAGATCGGCTTCCCGATCGAGAGCACCTTGCGCTGCTCGGCGCTGATGTTGAAGGTTGCGGTGCTGGCCGTCTCGGACAGCCCGTAACCCTCCAGGATCACCACGCCCGGGAACTTCTCCTCGAACGCGCGGATCACCTCGCCCGGGATCGCGGCGCCGCCGGATACACATTCCCGCAGGGACGACAGGTCCCGGCCGGCCAGGTCCGCCGCCAGCAGCGCGAAGTACATGGTCGGGACGCCGGAGAAGATCGTGCACCGGTGCCGCGCGATGGCGTCCAGCACCGCATCCGCCTCGAACCGGGGGATGAGCACCAGCGTGGCCCCGAACCGCACGATGATGTTGAGCACGCTGGACAGGCCGAACACGTGGAACAGGGGCAGCACCCCCACCGCGATGTCGTCGCCGCGGAAGCCGTATACCTCGCCGGACACGGTGCAGTTCATGTACAGCTCGAAATGGGTCAGCTCGGCGCCCTTGGGCTTGCCGGTGGTGCCGCTGGTGTAGATGATCACCGCGGTGTCGTCGGCATTGGTCGGCTCGATCTCGCCGGTGTCGTCGGCGAAGTAGAGCTCGTCGTAGTGCCTGGTCCCCTCGGGCCGCTGGTCGTGGCCCGGGAGGTTCACCACGTACGTGGGCATGTCCCCGGCCGCTCGGGCGCCGGCCACCGCCTCGTCCGCGAACCCCTCGAAGGTGACCAGCAACCTGGACTCGGAGTCCTGCAGCTGGTAGGCGACCTCGGGCGCCCTCAGCAGCGGGTTCAGCGGCACCATCACCAGGCCGGCCTTCAGGATGGCGAAGTAGGTGAAGATGAACTGGGGCAGGTTCGGCAGCTGCACGGCGACCTTGTCGCCACGGCGCAGCCCGAGGCCGAGCAGCGCACTGGCCACCCGCCCGGAGATCTCGTCGATCTGGGCGTAGCTGAAGGTCAGGTCGCTGATATGGCACAGCGGATGGTCGGGTTTGGCGTTGCGGGACTCCCGCAGCATGGTGGCCAGGTTAAAGCTCATGACGCTCCTGTTACGGACGGGTAACTCACTCTAGGACGCCCGGGGCCCCATGGCGAGGGCCACCCGTGCCGTCGTGCAGACTTGCGAGCATGGACGGTGACCAGAGCCGGGCGGCGGATTCCGAGGAGACGCTGCGGGACGGCCGGGTAGTGATGGTGCGCCCGCTGCGGGCCGATGACGCGGCCGGGGTCGTGGCGCTGTGGCGGCGCCTGGACGCTCCGGCCCGCCGCCGGTTCACCGATCTGGCTCATCTGCCGCCCGACCGCGCCGGTGACGTGGCCCTGCCGCGGCTGGGCCACACGGCGGGTCTCGTCGCGACCATGGCGTCCGGGTCGGCGGGCCAGGTGGCGGGCGTGGCGCGGTATGAGCGCACCGGGAGGGACACGGCCCGGCTCCTGGTCTTCGTCGACGCGTCCTGGCGGCGCGCGGGGCTGGGCACTTTGCTGCTGCGCGGGCTGGCCGAGGAAGCCCGGCACGCCGGGATCGGGCGGCTGGCCGCCGATACGCCCAAGGGCGATACGGCGATCCTGGGCGTGCTGGAGGAGCTGGGCCTGGAGTACCAGGAACAGACGACGGCGGCTAGCGTCCACGCCAGCTTCGCCGTGCAGGAGACCGATGCCTACCTGGAGGCGGTGCTGGCCGACCAGCGCGCCGCGGCCCGCGCCGCGGTCGCGCCGTTCCTGCGCCCCTCCTCGATCGCGCTGGCGGGGGCCAGCGACCGCCCCGGCAGCATCGGCGCCTTGCTGCTGGACAACCTGCTGGCCAGTGGGTTCGCCGGGCCGGTGTATCCGGTCAACCCCCGCCGCCAGGTCATCGGGGGGATGACCTGCTACCCGGAGCTGGCCGCCTGCCCGGCCCGGCCGGACCTGGCGGTGGTGGCGGTGCCCGCGCCGCTGGTGGCCGGGATCGTGGACCAGGCCGGCGCCCTGGGCGTGCGGGCGGTGTGCGTGATCTCGGCCGGGTTCGCCGAGATCGGCGGCGAGGGCCTGGCCCTGCAGGACGAGCTGCGCCGGCGCGCCCGGGCCGCCGGGGTGCGGCTGATCGGGCCCAATTGCATGGGGCTGCTCAACGGCGGGCCCGATCCCCGGTTCAACGCGACGTTCAGCCCGGTCTTCCCGCCGCCGGGCCGGCTGGCGTTCGTGACCCAGTCCGGCGGGCTCGGGTTCGCCGCGCTGACGTTGCTGGCCGGACCGTCGCTGGGTATCAGCGGGTTCGTGTCGGTCGGCAACACCGCCGACCTGGCGCCCAACGACCTGCTGCTGTACTGGGACGAGGATCCCGGTACCGACGTGGTGCTGGCCTACCTGGAGTCGGTGCCCGATCCCCGCCGGTTCGCCAGGATCGCCCGGCGTGTGTCCCGGCACAAGCCGGTCGTGGCGGTGAAGGCCGGCCGTACCGGTGCCGGGCGGCGGGCGGCGTCTTCGCATACCGCCGCGCTGGCGGCCGGCGAGGTCGCGGTGGAGGCGCTGTTCCACCAGGCCGGGGTCATCCGGGCCGGCACCTTGGAGGAGATGTTCGACGTCGCGGCCGTGCTGTCCGCCCAGCCGGTGCCTGCCGGGCGGCGGGTGGCGGTGCTGACCAACGGCGGCGGGCCGGGGATCCTGGTGGCCGACGCCTGCGAGGCAGCCGGCCTGCTCGTGCCGGAGCTGTCCGACAGCACCCAGGCGGCGCTGCGTACGGGGCTGCCGCCGCAGGCCGCGGTCCGGAACCCGGTGGACGTGGTGGCCAGCGCCACCGCCGCGCAGTACGGGCGGGCGCTGCGCCTGCTGGGCGCGGCCGAGGAGATCGACGCGATCATCGCGGTGTACATCCCGCCGTTCGTCACCGACGCCGAGGATGTCGCCCGCGAGATCGCCGCCGCCGCGCCGGTTATGAACAGCGCCCTGGCCGCCAAGCCCGTGATCGCGGTCTTCCTGACCGCCGGGCCGGCCCCGGCCAGCCTGTCCGCCGCGGGCATCCCCGTCTTCACCTACCCCGAGCAGGCCGCCGCCGCGCTGGGGCAGATCGCCCGGTGGGCCGAATGGCGGGCCCGGCCCGCGGGCCACGTCGTGACACCCCCCGGCATCGACCCGCGCCGCGGCCAGTCGGTAACCGGCCGCGTGCTGGCCGGCCAGCCGGGCGGCGGGTGGGCCGACGCCGAGGCGGCCGCGCAGCTGCTGGCCGCTTACGGCATTCCCGCCGCCAGGTCCCGCCTGGTCCGCACCCCGGCCCAGGCCGCGGCCGCCCAGGCCGAGCTGGGCGGACCGGTCGTGGTCAAGATCGCCGCGGCGATCCACAAGAGCGACGTGGGCGGCGTCGCCGTCGGCCTCACCACGCCGCAGGCGGCCGCCGACGCGGTGACCGCGATCCGCGCCGCGCTGGCCGAGGCCCGCCTCGGCCACCTCGGCGGGGAATTCCTCGTCCAGGAGCAGATCCGCGACGGCGTGGAAATGATCATCGGCGTGACCCACGACCCCGCCTTCGGCCCGCTGGTGCTGGCGGGCCTGGGCGGGACCGCGGTAGAGGTCCTGGGCGACGTGGCGGTGCGCATCACGCCGCTGTCCAACACCGACGTCGATGAGATGCTCCGCTCGCTGCGCTCGTACCGGCTGCTCACCGGGTACCGGCAGTCCCCGCCGCTGGACGTGGCGGCCTTCGCCGAGTTGCTGCACCGGGTCAGCGCCATGGTCGAGGACATCCCCGAGATCGCCGAGCTCGACCTTAACCCGGTATTCGTCCGCCAGCACGGCGCGGTCGTCGCCGACACCCGCGTCCGCTTCGGTGTACGGTAGAGGGCGTCGATGAGGGGGTGGTGGCTGTGCCGGTCTTCCTGATCGAACGCCGCTTCGCCGAGGACCTCGAGGCATCGGCCGAGGTCACTGACCGGATCAACCGGATCAACGAGGAGGAGGGCGTGCGCTGGCTCTACTCCTTCCTGGCCGCGGACAAGCGGAAGACGTACTGCCTGTACGAGGCGCCGGACGCCGATGCCATCCGCCGGGCGGCCGCCCGGGCGGGCCTGCCCGCCGACGCGGTGGTCGAACTGAGCGACCGCATGCTGCCAGACGGGTCGCTGGCCGGGTCGCCAGTGGGGTGATCGGCTGGGCCCGGGCCAGGTCACGGGGTGGACTCCGGGGCGTGCTGGTCGACCCAGCGCCGTGACACCGCCATCATCGCCACCTGCGTGCGGTTCGCGGCCCCGGTCTTGATCAGGATGCTGCGCACGTGGTTGGCGGCCGTGTTCTCGGTGATCCTCAGCTCGGCGGCGATGTCGCGGTTGCTGCGGCCTCGTGAGATCAGGCGCAAGACGTCGATCTCCCGCGCCGTCAGGCCAGCGGCGTGTGCCGTGGGGGTGTCCAGCAGGCGGATCAGCCTGAGCTGCCCGGTGCTGGCGGCCAGCCGGAGGGCCTCATCTCGCATTCGTTCGTACCGCTGCGGCTGTTCCCCGCGGGAACGCAGGTGGCCGGCCCACGCGGCCAGGATCGCGGCGCGGTGGACCACCGATCCCAGCAGGCCGTTCTGGGCAAGTGCCCGCTCGAACAGCCGCTCGGCTGACTCGTCGTCGCCGAGCACGGAGTCCAGCGAGGCGAGGTAGGCATCGGCGGGGCCGAAGAGCGCCACGAAGTGACCGGCGATAAGCTGCCGGCCGGTGAAGGGGGCCAGCAGGGGCCGCACCCGTCGCGCGGCGTCGGCATCCCGCAGCGCGACCGCCGCCTCGGCGAGGAAGACCAGTACGGCGGTCCACTGTCCCCACCAAGGCTGCCGAGCCTGCGAAACGTCCGGGCTCTCCAGCAGGCGGTGCAGCAGGCTCTGGGCCGGCCCGGTGAGCCCGAGCTCGGTGTAGAGCGCGAGCAGGCCGGGCTCCCACGCGGCGTGCGCCTGCCGCGCGACGTCCACCAGGGGCCGGACCGCCTCCAGCGCGCCGGTCTCCCGGCGGACCATGTACATCTGCAGGCCGTAGGGTCCCTCGGTGTCGTCGGGTCCGAAGGACCGGCCGACCTCCAGCAGATCCTCCGCCACCCGTTCCGCCGCCGCGAAGTCGCCGCGCAGGAAGGCGTGCGCGTAGTCGCTGCATCCGCGCAGGTACGCCATGAGCGGCTGCCCGCTCCCGCGGACCGCCCGGTCCAGGTCCGCGACCGCATCGGACCAGGCGTCCGGGTCGGCGTGCGCGTAGGCGATCGCCGCGCGGAATATCGCCGCTATTCCGAGCGCTTCCCAGTCCTCGCTTTCACGGGCCAGGGGAGCCAGCTCGACGGCCACACCGAGCTGGCCATCGGTGGAGCCGGGCGCGAGGGCGTGCCACAACATGGCCTGCAAGGCGTGGATGAGGAGCCGTTTGTCCCCCAGCCGGCGCGCGAACTCCAGTGCCTGCTCCCCGACCCGGCCGCCCCGGCCGTCGCCGACGAAGACCATCGCCCGGCCCAGGCTCGCCAAGGCCCGTACATACCCCGGGTCGTCCGGATCGGCGGGGACGTCATCGAGCGCCCGGCTCAGCAGTGTGCAGGCATCGGCGCCTGACAGCCCCGGGCGCCATATCGCGTCCTCGTACCCGACGGCGGCGCGGAGCCGCACGCCGGAGTCACGGGAGTCGCCGAGCCGCAGGTACAGATTCCGGGCACCGGCGGTATCGCCCGCGCGGACGCAGCTGCGGGCCGCAGCGAAGCACAGCTCCTCGCGCTCGGACTCCGGGCCGTCCAGCAGTTCGGCGGCCTGGGTGTACCATGCCGCCGCATCCTCGAAGGCCAGGCTCCGCTCCGCCTCGCGGGCCGACCGCGCGAGATACTCCGCGGCCTGGCCGCCATAACCCAGCGCGCTGGCCCGGGCGAAGTGATAGGCAAGCTGGCGAACCACCCGGGGAGAGCCAGGCCCGGATGACTGGAGCACCTCGCCGACCCGCGCGTGCAGCAGCGCCCGCCGCGAAGGGCTCACGAGATCGAGGACCGCCTGCCGGGTGAGCGTATGCGGGAAGGCGACCCGCCCCCTGGTCAGCTCCTCGGCGTCCACCAGCCCGAACCGCGCGGCGGTGTCGAGCGCCGACAGCGCCTCGCCCGGATCGCCGCCGCAGGCCGCGACCAGGATCTGCACGGCCCCGCCGTCGCCCAGCACGGCCGCGGTCTCGAGCACTTCGCGTTCACGTAGCGCCAGGCGCGACAGGCGCCGCTGCAGGGTGTCGCGGATCGAGACGGGAGCGAGCGGGGCGGAGGGACGCACCTGGGCCACGCCGCCGCGCGCCACGATGTCGCGCCAGGTCTCCCGCAGGAAGAACGGGTTGCCGCCGGTCTGATCACGCAGCACGGCCGCGTACTCGCGCGCCCGGCGCACCGGAAGACCGCCCTCGGCCACCAGGTACTGGGCGACCTCGTCGGCGCTGAGCCCGGGCAGGTCGATGCGGCGGACGCCATCGAGCCGGTACAGGTCGGCGATCGCATAGGTCAGCTCGTCGGAACGGTCGGGCGCCGTGGTGCGGTGGGTACACAGCAGCAGCAGCCGGGACTGCGCGGAGTGCTGCGTCACGTGGCCGAGCAGCTGCAGGGTCGGCGTGCCGGCCCAGTGCAGGTCCTCCAGGACGCACACCACCGGGCGGACCTGGCCGACGGATCGCAGCAGGTCGGTGACCGCGTCGAACAGCTCCCGGCGGTAGTCGCTGTCGTCGCCCGGCGGGGCCTGCAGATCGGGGCGGTGCCGCCGTACCAGTGGCGTCAGCCGCAGCAGCTCACGCGCCGAGCCGCGCAGGTACTCCGCCAGGACACCCTCGGCGGTTCCGCCCAGCAGCTGCTCCAGGCACTCGGCGAAGGGCTCGTAGGGAGGGCCGGGCTCCGGGGAGCAGGTACCGATCAGCACCACCGCTCCCCGGCGGTGCAGAGCCGCGGCCAGCTCCTCGACCAGCCGGGATTTACCCGCCCCCGGTTCGCCGCCGATGAAGATCAGCTCACGCGCGCCGGAACGGACGGCGGCCCAGCCCTGCTCGGCCGCGGCCGTCTCCGCGGCGCGGCCGACGAAGACCGGCTTCGCCTTCCCGGCGGCCCGGGCCGGGAGCGGCGGAGCGTCCCATTCCCCCATTTGCCCACGTTAACGCCGGTAGGCGGCACCGTCGATAGCCAGAATTGGCTAAGCGCCCTCCAGGACCGGTACCAGGTCTGGTCATGACCGGATGGACTGCGGCCTCTAACGTCGGATCTGACCCGGCAGGCGGCGGCCGCTGCCAGCCTCGGCTCCCACACGGAGGACACCATGACCTCGATGACCTCGCTGCCCGACCGCATCACCGGCCAGGTGGTGAGCCCGGGCGACCCCGACTACGAAGACGCCAGGCGTGTCTATAACTTCATGATCGACGTGCAACCGGCCGCCATCGTCCGCTGCGCGGACACGCGTGATGTCCGGGCGGTGGTGGAGCACGCCCGTGACAGTGGCCGTGACCTCGCCGTCAGGGGCGGCGGGCACAGCGTCCCCGGGTTCGGCACCGGCGACGGCGCCATCGTGGCCGACCTGTCGGCGATGAACCGGGTGCTGGTCGACCCGGAGCGGCGGACGGCGCGCGTCGGGGGCGGGGCCACCTGGGCCATGGTGAACGACGCCACGGCCGCCCACGGGCTGGCCACCACCGGCGGCATCGTGTCGACCACCGGCGTCGCCGGCCTCACTCTCGGCGGCGGGATCGGGTACCTGACGCGGGCTCATGGGCTGTCCTGCGACAACTTGCTGTCCGCCGAAGTTGTCCTCGCCGACGGCCGCATCGTGACCGCCAGCGAGACCGAGCACCCGGACCTGTTCTGGGCGCTGCGCGGCGGAGGGGGGAACTTCGGCGTGGTCACCGAGTTCGAGTTCCGCCTGCACCCCGTGGGCGAGATCTACGGCGGGCTGATGCTCTTCGAACGCGATGACGCCGCCGACGTCCTGCGGTACTTCCGCGGCTTCATCGCCGACGCCCCGCGCGAGTACGGCGGGTTCCCCGCCTGGCACCAGGCGCCGCCACTGCCGTTCATCCCCCCGAACCGGGTGGGCGAGCCGTTCCTCGCGGTGATGTCCTGCTGGACCGGCGACCACCACGAGGGCGCCCGGGTCCTCCAGGGGTTCCGTGACGTCGCGCAACCGGTCGCCGAGCACGTCGGGCCGATGCCCTACCCGGCGCTCAACGCCGCGTTCGACGCCCTCGTCCCGCGCGGGCTGCAGCACTACTGGAAGGCGCTGTTCGTCAAGGACGTCACCGACGAGGCGATCGCGGCCCATCTCGAATACGGGCCGCGCGTGCCCGCGGTCAACACCGCCGTGCACCTGTACCCGATAAACGGAGCCTGCCACGACATCGCGGCCGACGCCACGGCGTTCGGCCACCGCGACGCCAACTATGCCTTCGTCATCGCCGGCATGTGGCCCGACCCGGCGGACAACGAGGCCAACATCCAGTGGGTGCGCGACTATTACGCCGCGTTGGTGCCGTATTCAGATCCGGGCGGGTACGTCAACTTCGCATCGGCAGATGACCAGCAGCGGGTGCGGGACAACTACGGCGCCGGGTATGACCGGCTCGCCCAGGTCAAGCGGCGCTACGACCCGGCCAACCTCTTCCACCTCAACCAGAACATCACCCCCGCAACCGGCTGAACGGATCGGAGGGGCCATGGACCAGGAATTCGACGTCGTCGTGGTGGGCGGCCGGTGCGCCGGCTCGCCGCTGGCCACGCTACTGGCCCGCGCGGGGCTATCGGTTGCGCTGGTGGAGCAGGCGACGTTCCCGCGAGACACGCTGTCGACGCACGTCTTCGAGGCGGAGGCACTCGCCTTTCTCAGCCGGCTTGGCGTGCTGAGCGCTGTGCGCGCCACCGGGGCACCGATCGTCAGCCACGTCGACCTCCGGCAGGAGGGGTTCCGGGCGCGGGTGCCGATACCGCAGCAGCCTGGAGATGCCGGAGGGGCGATGTCGGTACGCCGGCTGCTGCTGGACCCCATCCTGCTGGAAGCGGCCGCGGCGGCGGGAGCCGAGGTCCGGATGGGCGCGAAGGTGACCGCGCTGGTCAGGGACCGCGGCCGGGTGACGGGCGTGCGCGTCGCCCATCAGGGATCCGAGCAGTCGCTGAAGGCCGGGCTCGTGGTGGGCGCCGACGGCCGCAACTCGGCGGTGGCCAGGCTCGCGGGATCGCGCAAGTACAACCTGACTCCGAACGAGCGGTTCTTCTCCTGGTCGTTCTTTGAGGATGCAGATCCGGGGGCTGAGCCGACCGTGATCTTCCATCGCTGGTCAGGAACCTTCGTGGTCGCGATCCCGGCGGACAGCGGGCTGTATCAGGTCCTTGCGATCCCGGAGCTCAGCGAGCTGCCGCGCTTCCGGCAGGGCCTCGAGGAAAGCTACCTGGAGTACGTCCGCCGCTGCGACCCGGTGGCTCAGGCCCTATCGGGCGCGCGGCGGATCGGCAAGCTGTTCGGGATGCTCCGCTGGGAGGGGTTCTTCCGCGAGGCGACCGGGCCGGGGTGGGTACTGGCCGGCGACGCCGGCCATTTCAAGGACCCCGCGCTGGGCCAGGGCATTCAGGACGCGTTCCGGCAGGTCGAGTTCCTGGCGCCGGCGATCATCGGCGCCATCAACGGGTCGCCGTCCGCGCTGGACGAGGCGCTCGCGGGCTGGGCGCGCTGGCGCGACCAGGACGCCGGCGAGCACTACTGGCTCGCCGCCGACCTCGGCCAGGCGGGCCCGGCGCCCGCGGTGCTGCCAGAGATCGCCCAGCGTTTGTACGCGCGGGGCAAGCTGGACTTGTTCCTGGACCTGTTCAACCACCGCTCCGCCCCCTCGAAGGTGCTGACGCCGCCGCGGCTGGCGGGCGCGACAGCCCGGTTGCTGGCGCGCGGAGGATGCGACCGGCGGGCGTTGCTGGGCGAGGTGGGCGGCCTCATCGCCCAGGACGCCCGGCGGAAACGCCTGGCCCGGCATCCGCACTATGTCCCGCTCGAGGCGTCCGTGGACGCCGGGCCGACAGAGGTCGAAGACGCCGACGCTGTCGGTCATGGGTACTCAGCTCACTGAGTCCCGTCTGGCCCGCCTGCCCGCTTCTTCTTCGCCCGCCTGGCTTCTGCCTTGGCCTTTCCGGCCGCCGCCGCTTCCGCCGCGAACGGGTCGGCGCGGGTACCTCGAGGGGCCTCGGCTTCGAGCTCGGCCTTGACGGTGAGAAGTTCGGCTCGCTCGTCCGCGCTCACCGCCGGGTACTGCGGGTCGGTCTCGATCAGGGCGTGCGCCAGAACCGCGCCTGCGCAGATCCGCGCGAACCACTTGCGATCCGCCGGTATGACGTACCAGGGCGCCCACTCGGTGCTGGTGGCCGACAGCATCTCCGAGAACGCCTTCTGGTAGTCATCCCAGTACTGGCGCTCCCGGGCGTCAGCGGCCGAGAACTTCCAGTTCTTCTCCGGCAGGTCGATCCGCTTGAGGAACCGGGTCCGCTGCTCCTCCTTGGACAGGTTCAGCAGCAGCTTGACGACCTTGAATCCGTTATCGGTCAGGTAGCGCTCCCAGTCGTTGATCTCCCGGTAACGCCGGTCCCACACCCCTTGGCCCTTGGCTGCTTCCGGCAGCTTCTCGCGGTCGAGGATTTCCGGGTGTACCCGCGCCACCAGGACTTCCTCGTAGTGAGACCGGTTGAAGATCCCGATTTCGCCGCGCTGGGGCAGCCGGCGGACGTGCCGCCACAGGTAGTCGTGGCCGAGTTCCTCGGCCGAGGGCGCCTTGAAGCTGCTGACGTGCACGCCCTGCGGGTTCACCCCGCTCATCACGTGGCGGATCGTGCCGTCCTTGCCGCCGGCGTCCAGCGCCTGCAGGCACATCAGCACCCCGTAGGTGTCCTGGGCGGCCAGCCGCTGCTGGTAGTCGGCCAGCAGTTCGACACCGGCCTGGAGCAGCTCGGCCCCGTCCTTCTTCTTCAGGGAGCCCGCCCGGTAGCGAGGGTCGAAGTCCTTGGCCAGGTCCACCTTCGACCCCGGCTTGACCCGCAGTGGCTTGATGAGCTCCTCGAGCCTTTCCGCCCTGTGATCAGCCATCGCCGATCCCCGGCCGTCTAGAACGGTGTGGGGATGTGCCGCAAAGGCAGGTCCGGCTGCACGTAGCCGCCGGGCGGCTGCCGTTTGGGCAGCGTGATGTCCCGGTGGGCCAGCGGCCTGTACGGGACCTGGCTGAGCAGGTGGCTGATGATGTTGAGCCGGGCGCGCTTTTTGTCGTCGGCGTCGGCGACGTACCAGGGGGCCCAGGCGGTGTCGGTGGCGGCGAACATCGCGTCCCGGGCCCGGGAGTAGTCATACCAGCGGCTGTAGGACTTCAGGTCCATCCCCGACAGCTTCCAGATCTTCCGCGGGTCCTTGATCCGGGACTCCAGCCGCCGGGTCTGCTCACCGGGGCTGACCTCCAGCCAGTACTTCAGCAGCAGGATCCCGGAGTCGGTCATGGCCTTCTCCCACGCGGGGACCAGTCCGAGGAACCGCTCGGTCTCCTCCGGCTGGCAGAACCCCATCACCCGCTCCACGCCGGCCCGGTTGTACCAGCTGCGGTCGAAGATCACCACCTCGCCGGCCGCCGGGAAGTGCGCGACGTACCGCTGCACGTACATCTGGGACTTCTCCCGCTCGGTCGGGGTCGGCAGGGCCACCACCCGGAACACCCGCGGGCTGACCCGCTCGGTGATCCGCTTGATCGTGCCGCCCTTCCCGGCGGTATCCCGGCCCTCGAACACCACGCAGATCTTGGCCCCGGACTCCTTCACCCACTCCTGCAGCGCCACCAGCTCGCCGTGCAGGACCTTCATCTGCCGCTCGTATTCCTTGCGCTTCATCTTCGGCGGCGGCCCCGATTCGGCCTCCGGACCCGCCGCGGGCGACAGCGCCCGGGCCTCCGCGTCCTGCTTCTCGTGCTTGTCCTTTTTCTTCTTGGCCATGCTGGCTATCTCCAATTAACACGGTTATGTGAGCCGGGGTTTCGCGGCCGGTCCCGGTTTGGTCTCCCGTCCCTGTCATACGGTCGGCGTAATCGCGCGCCGGGCTTGTCCTCTCCGGCGCGCGATCCACTTGCCGGCCTCCCAGCCGAGGAGCAGGACGACGGCGGCGAGAAACGCGAACCCCCACTGCGCGGCGGTCAGCTGAGCGGTGCCGAGCAGATGATTCATGAAGTTCGCCTGGGTGATGAGGAACGCCCCGGCGACCTCGGCCGCCGCGATCACGTTCATCTTCGAGCTGTTGAAGACTTCGGTGTCGAAGGCGGTCGCAGTCTCGCTGCGGGCCTCGAAGGCGGCGACCACGAGCATCAGGGAGAAGGCGACCAGGCCCATCGACTGGCCGATCTTGACGCTGCCGTAGTGGTTCTTCCCGGCCGCGATCAGCGCCAGGTTGGCGACGGCGATGAACAGCCCGACCAGACCGCAGGTGATCATCACCCCACGGGTCAGGATCGGCTCCCCGCGCGGCCGGGGATGGCGGTTCATCAAGCCGGGCGTCTGCTTGTCGAAGCCGAGCGCCACGCCGAACGGGGCGTTGACCAGGAAGTTGATCCACAGGATCTGGACCGGCGTGAACGGCTGGCCGGCCGCGAGGTTGAACAGGCTCGCGCCCAGGAAGGTGAGCACGAAGGCGACCAGCTCGAGCAGGACGAAGCGGATGTACTTGCTGAGGTTGTCGTACAGCTTGCGGCCCTGCTCGACCGCGTAGACGATGGTCGCGAAGTTGTCGTCGGACAGGATCATCCGGCCGGCGTTCTTCGCCACCTCGGTGCCGCTCCCCATAGCCACGCCGATGTCGGCCGCCTTGATGGCGGGCGCGTCGTTGACGCCGTCGCCGGTCATCGCGACGACGTGGCCCTTCTTCTTGAGCGTCTCGGCCAGCAGCACCTTGTGCTCGGGGGCGACCCGGCCGACCACGCCGATGCGGTCGATCCGCTCCAGCCGGTCCTGTTCGGACAGCGCCGCGAAGTCAGCGCCGAGGATCGCCTCGCCCGGTATGTTGAGCTGCTTGGCGATCGCGGCGCCGGTGATGACGTCGTCGCCGGTCACCATCCGCACCCGGATGTGCGCGGACTGGGCATCGGCGACCGCGGCCTTCGATTCCTCGCGTGGCGGGTCGACCATCCCGACCAGGCTGGTCATCTCCAGGTCCCGGACCAGCGGCAGCAGGTCGCTGTCCGGGTCGAAGCCGGCCGCGTCGAGGTCGCGGTAGGCGCCGGCCATGACCCGCAGGCCCGCCTCTCCCATCCGCTGCATGTGCTGCTCGGCGCGCTGCCTGAGCTCGTCGTCCCAGGGGACGCTGGTGCCATTGGCCAGCGCGGTCGCCGCCCGGGCCAGCACGGCGGGCGCCGCTCCCTTGACGTAGCAGCGCACGACGTCGCGCCCCGATGCGTCAGTGGCCTGGTTAAAGGTAGCCATCAGCTTGTAACTGGGGTCGAAGGGCAGCGTGGCCAGACGGGGCAGCTGCTCACGCGTCGCGTCGATGAATACGCCCGCCTTATGCGCCAGCACGAGCAGCGCGCCCTCGGTGGGGTCGCCGATGACTTTGCCGTCGACGAGCCGTGTATCGCTCGCGACAACGTACGGCAGGATCGCGTCGTCCAGGGTGTTGGTCTTGCCAGCCGGGTGGCTGATCCTCCCTTCCAGGCTGTAGCCGGTGCCCGTGATGGCGTAGCGGTCGGTCGGATCGACGACCTCGACCGCCGTCATCTGGTTCATGGTCAGCGTGCCGGTCTTGTCGGAGTTAATCGCCGAGGTGAACCCGAGCGTCTCGACCGACGGCAGGTCCTTGACGATCGCTTTTTCCTTGGCCAGCTCGACGCTGCCCAGCGACAGCACGACCTGGACGACCATCGGCAGGGCCAACGGGATCGCCGCGATCGCGAGCGCCACCGCGGTGTCGAACAGCATCTTCCACCCCTGCCCGCGGGCCAGGCCGAGCGCGAACATCACGATCATCGTGACTCCCGCCGCGCCCACGATCCACAGCGTCAGCGTGTTCATCTGCCTGGTGAGCGGCGTCTCCTCCTTCGCCGTCGCCGAGAGCATGCCCGCGATCTTCCCGACCTGCGTGTCGCTCCCCGTCCCGGTGACGACCACCACCGCGCTCCCGTGCGTGACGGGGGTGTGCATGAACGCCATGTTCGACTGCTCACCGGGCCCGATCTCGCCGCCGGACAGTGTTCCGGCGCTCTTCGGCGCCGGGACACTCTCACCCGTCAGGGCCGACTCGTCGATCTCGAGCGCACTCGAGGTCACGATCCGCCCGTCCGCCGGCACCTCGTCACCGGCCGCAATCAGCACCACATCGCCGGCCACGAGTTGCTCGGCCGGGATCTCGGCCTCCGTGCCGTCGCGTCGCACCCGCGCCGTGGCCTTCATCATCGACTGGAGCGCGTTCATCGCGCTCTCGGCCTTGCCCTCCTGGCGCAGCCCGACGAGGGCGTTGAAGAGAGTAATCACGGCCAGCACGATGGCCGTGGCCCACTGCTGGATCACCAGCGACACGATCGCCGCCCCGACCAGGATGAGCTGCATGTAGCTCGTGTACTCGGCCAGGAAGCGGCGGAGCATCGACGGCGGCTGCTCCACCGGCAGGGCGTTGGGGCCGTTCTTGGCGAGCAGCTCGGCGGCGCGCGCTGCGCTCAGGCCCGTGTCCGGATCCACGGCCAGCTTGGCCGCGACGTCCGCTGCGTCGAGCGCGTACCACCGCTCACCGCCAGAAGCGGAACCATCGCGGGCGTGCGTAGCCGCCGTCATCGTAACTCCCTTCCGGGGCCGGTGCCGCGCTGACCTGCTTATCCGGCCACCAGGCAAGCATGAGGTTGCGGCAGCGTTAATATCGAGCGAACTAACCTCATGGTTCATGGCCACCGGGTTGCTCGACCTCACCCATTGGGGATGATCCCGGCCAGGACCGGCGACTCCGGAGTCGCCGTGCGCGATCCGCCCCGTACCGGGGAAATCTGGGGACGGCCGCCAGGCATCTGATCCGGGCCGGCTACCGCCATCCGGCGTCGGCCTGCTCCTTGACTTTCCCGGCCGGGATCAGGTCCGCTGAGACCACATCGGTCACCCACACCGCGGCGCCGGGAACCAGGGAAGGGGCGGATGATGAAGACGGCCGAGCACGCCAGGGCAGGGGTGCGGCATCTGCTGGACCCGCTGACGCCGGAGGAGATCGAGGCCGCCTGCCGGATCCTCAAGCAGGACCGTGGCCTGGCCGCGAGTGCGCGCTTCGTCTACGTCACGCTGCGGGAACCAGCCAAGGGGGCGGTCCTGCGGTACCGGCGGGGCGAGGCGGCCGAACGCGAGGCGCATATCGTGCTCCGGGAACGAGCCGAATGCCGGACCTACGAGGCGGTGGTCTCGATCACGGCCGGCGAGGTGCGCCTGTGGCGGGAGCTGCCCGGTGTCCAGCCGGCGGTCATGCTCGAGGAGTTCGTGGCCACCGAGGCGGCGGTCAGGAAGGATGCCCGCTGGCAAGAGGCGATGCGCCGGCGTGGCGTCACCGACTTCGACATGGTGATGATCGACCCGTGGTCGGTCGGCTACCACGGCCCCGAGGACGCGGCTGGTCAGGGCCGGTTCCTGCGGCCGCTGACCTGGGTGCGGCAGGGGGACCCGGACGACAACGGATACGCCCGCCCGGTGGAGGGCCTGATCGTCCGCTTCGACCTCGACCGCATGGAGGTAGTGGATATCGAGGACCACGGGGTGGTCCCCCTGCCGCCACGCAGCGGCAACTACACCGCCGGGCGGATCCGCGACGCCAGGAACGTCCCGTATTTCCGCGATGGTCCCCGGCAGGATCTGAAGCCAGTGGAGATCAGCCAGCCGGAAGGCACCAGCTTCACCGTCGACGGGCACGAGGTGCGCTGGCAGAAATGGCGGTTCCGGGTCGGCTTCACCCCCCGCGAGGGGCTGGTCCTGTACCTGGTGGACTACTTGGACCAGGGAACATTCCGGCCGCTCATCTACCGCGCCTCGCTCGCGGAAATGTTCATCCCCTACGGCGATCCGAACCCGACGCACTACCGCAAGAACGTCTTCGACATGGGGGAATACGGCATCGGGGTGCTCGCCAACAGCCTGGAGCTGGGCTGCGACTGCCTGGGCGAGATCTACTACTTCGACGCCTGCCTCAACGACAACGACGGCCGCCCGCAGCTGATCAAGAACGCGATCTGCCTGCACGAGGAGGATCACGGCATCTCGTGGAAGCACGCTGACTGGCGGACCGGCAAGACCGAGGTCCGGCGCTCGCGGCGGCTGGTGATTTCGATGATCGCCACCGTCGGAAACTACGAGTACGGCTATTTCTGGTATCTCTACCAGGACGGCACCATCGAATACGAGGTCAAGCTCACCGGCGTGATCTCCAACGGGGCAGTACCCGAGGGGCGCAAGCCGGCCTACGGCACCCTGGTCGCCCCCCAGCTTTACGGGCCGAACCACCAGCACATCTTCTGCGTACGGCTGGACATGATGGTCGACGGCCCGCGGAACACGGTGTATGAGTGTGACTCGGTGGCGCTGCCGCCCGGTCCGGAGAACCCGTACGGCAACGCCTGGGTGGTGCGGCAGACCCCGCTGCGCCGCGAGTCCGGGGCGCAGCGGGTGGCCGACGGGCGCGCCGCCCGTTACTGGAGGATCACCAACCCCGGCCGCCAGAATGCCACCGGCGAGCCGGTCGCCTACCGGCTGATGCCCCAGGACAGCGTGCTGCCTTTCGGCGAGCCCGACACCCACATCATGCGGCGGGCCCAGTTCGCCACCAAGCACCTGTGGGTCACCGCGTACGACCCCGACCAGCGGTTCCCGGCCGGGGAATACCCCAACCAGCACCCCGGCGGGGACGGCCTGCCGGCCTGGACCGCGGCCGACCGCCCGCTGGAAGACACCGACTTGGTGCTCTGGCACACCTTCACCGCTCACCACGTCGTGCGCCCGGAAGACTGGCCGGTGATGCCGGTCACCCGCGTCGGGTTCCAGCTCAGGGCCGACGGTTTCTTCGACGGCAACCCCGCCCTCGACGTACCGCCCGCGCCGCACTGCCACCACCCGGGCTGACACCCCGATGACGGATCCACCGGGCGCCTCCCAGGCCGATCAGGGCGCGGCTGGCCCGGTTCCGCTGCTCGTGGCTGATCCGGATACCGCTTCGGGTACCGGGCTGATCCTGTTCCCGCGGGCGGCCGCCCTGCCGGCGGTCTGGGCCGGGCCGCGGCCGGCCGCCGGGCTCCGGCCCGAGGATGCCGCGGCGCTGCTGGCGCCGACGCGGCCCTGCTCCCTGCTGCCGGAGCACGGGGAGGGCTGGTTCGGCCGGCCCGGGCTGTCCGGGCACCGGCTGGACACCAGCGCGGGCTACCCGGCTGCGGGCCGCGACTGGTCGCCGCGCTTCCGGCCGGCGCGGTCCGAGCACGATGGCCGGCGGGCACGTGTCGAGGCCGCCGACGCAGTTGCCGGCCTGCGGCTGGTCACCGAGATCGAGGCGGTGCCGGGCGGCTTGATCCGCGCCCGGCACACTCTCACCAACACCGGCCGCCAGCCCTACGTCGTCGACAGCCTGGAAGTGGTCTTCCCCCTGCCCGGGCGGGTCGGTGAGGTCCTCGACTTCACCGGGCGCCAGACCGCGGAGCGTATCCCGCAGCGTCATCGCATCGGCGACGGACTCTGGCTGCGCGAAGGCCGCCGCGGTCATACCGGCCACGACTCGGCCACCATGGTGGTCGCGGGGATCCCCGGCTTCACGTTCGGCAGCGGGGAGACCTACGGCCTGCACGTCGCGTGGAGCGGCAACACCGTGCACCGCGTTGAGCGGGTTACCTCCAGCGTCGGCATGAGGCAGAACGGGCCAGGTGAGCGGCTGCTGCCGGGGGTGACGACCATCGGCGGCGGCGAGCTCCTGCTGCCCGGCGAGATCACCCTGGCCGAGGGCGGGTCCTACGCCACGCCCTGGGTTTACCTCGCCGCCACCCGGTGCGGCCTGGACGACCTGTCGGCCCAGTTCCACGGCTACCTGCGGTCGCTGGCCGCGCACCCGGGCTCGCCCCGCCCGGTCAGCCTCAACGTCTGGGAAGCGGTCTACTTCCGCCACGACCTCGGCCAGCTGACCGCGCTGGCCAGCCTCGCCGCCGGCCTCGGAGTAGAACGGTTCGTCCTGGACGACGGCTGGTTCCGGGGACGTCGCACCGACCGGGCCGGGCTGGGCGACTGGTGGGTAGATGAAGACGTCTGGCCCGGCGGACTGCACAAGCTCGTGGAGTACGTGCGCGCCCAGGGCCTGCAATTCGGCCTGTGGATCGAGCCGGAGATGGTCAGCCCGGACTCGGAGCTGTACCGCGCGCACCCGGACTGGATCCTGTCCGCAGGGCAGCGGCGGCCGCCGCTTCAGCGCCATCAGCTGGTCCTCGACCTGACCCGGCCAGAGGTGACGGGCTACCTGCTCGAGCGGATCAGCGCGCTGCTGGGGGAGTACCCGATCTCCTGCGTCAAGTGGGACTGCAACCGCGACATCATCGACGCCGGCAGCGGTGCCCGGTCCGGAGCCCCGGCAGCGCACGACCAGGCGCTTGCTGTTTACGCGCTGCTGGACGAGCTGCGGAGGCGGCATCCAGGCGTGGAGTGGGAGTCGTGCGCGTCCGGCGGCGGCCGGGTCGACCTGGCCATGCTGGAACGCGTCCAGCGGGTCTGGGCGTCGGACATGACCGACGCGCTCGCCCGGCAGCCCATCCAGCGCTGGACCGGCCAGCTGGTGCCGCCGGAGTACCTCGGCGCGCACGTGTCGGCGCCGTTCTCGCACCAGACCGGCCGGTACATGCCGCTGTCGCTGCGCTGCGCGACCGCGCTGTTCGGGCACTTCGGCATCGAATGGGACATCACCCAGGCCAGCCGGGAGGAACTGGCCGAGCTGGGCCAGTGGATCGAGCTCTACAAGCGGCACCGCCGCCTTATTCACTCCGGCCGGGTCGTCCGGCTCGAGACACCCGACGAGGGCGCGTGGATGTACGGCGTCATCTCCACCGGCCAGTCCGCCGCCCTGATGAGCTACGTGCAGCTGGACGAGCCCAGGAACGGCCAGCCAGTCGCCCTGCTGGTTCCGGGGCTCGACCCCCTGCGGCGCTACCAGGTCACCGACGTGACGCCCGGCTTGCGGCGGCCGGGCCAGCCCGAACGCGGCCTGGTCCGCCTCGAGGTCTCCGGCGCCGCGCTGGCCGAGATCGGCGTGGCCATCCCGGCCCAGCGCACGCTGACGCCGGCGGTAATCCTGATCGAGGCGATCTGAGCCGGGCAGGCGGGGGCGCCACCGCTCGCCTTTTGCCAGGTGGTACGGCGGTGACCATCACGCTGTCATAGGCCGGCCATCGGCGGTGACGACCAGGACTAGGCCAGTGGCACGGCCATCAGGGTCCTGGGCAGATCAGCGGACGACGAGGACCGTCTTGCCCGGACGGCGGGCCCCTTCGCCGCTTTCGAAGGCCTGCCGCCCTTCGGCCAGCGGGAAGGTGTGGCTGATCACCGCTCGCAACCTTCCCGTGCCGGCCAGCTCCGCCAGCTTGGCTAGCTGGTCAGCGTCCGGCTCGACGACGAAGAACATGGCGTGGACCTTGTGCCTGCCCGCTCGCTCCTGGTCCGGGGGCGCGCCGAGGGTGACCAGCCGGCCGCCCTCGCGCAGCAGGCCGTACGAGCCGTCAAGCACCGCACCGCCGACGGTGTCGATGACGACATCGAACCCGCCCGCGGCCGGGCCGGGCCGCCCGGCCTCGGCGCTGATGAAGCGTTCCGCGCCCAGGTCCCGGACGAAGCCGGCGTCGGTGCTGCGGCCGGTGGCGGTGACGTGGCCGCCGAGGATCGCCGCGAGCTGGACGGCGAAGATGCCGACACCGCCGGCGCCGCCCTGGACCAGCACCTGCTCGCCGGGTTGCAGGGCCGCGTGGTCCGCCAGCGCCTGCCAGGCGGTCAGCGCCGCGAGCGGCAGTGTCGCCGCTGCCATGTGGGAGAGCGACTGCGGCTTGGCGGCCAGGCTGGCGGCGGGCATGGCCACGTACTCGGCGGCGGCGCCATCGCGGTCGAAGTCGATCAGGCCGATCACCTCATCGCCCACGGCCCGGCCGGCGACGCCGGCGCCGAGGCCGGCCACGGTGCCCGACATCTCGTGGGACGGTATGACCGGCGTCCGGTCCTTACCGTCCCGGGTGGTCCACTCCAGATCCCAGGTCAGCTCGGCGAAGGTGATCGCCGCGGCGTGCACGGCAATGAGCGCCTCGCCCGGCCCGGCGGCCGGCGCCGGTGCCTGTTCGTAGACCAGCTGTTCGGGCCCGCCGCGAGCATGCGCCCGCAGCGCCATCATGGTCCCCATCGTGGACCTTCCTCTGTTCCTGCGGTTGGCTACAGGCCTTTCTGGCCGAGCCAGGCCAGGGGGTCTGGTGCCGCGATCATCTTCCTCATGCCCCAGAAGCCAGAGCTTCAGTCACACACCTAAAATTAGTCACATGCCACACAAAACGGGGTAACTCCGGAACTATCCGGGCAAGGCGCGGCTGTACGGGCCGTCAGCTCGATTCCGGCGTCCGGCGGGCTGCTCGACTCCGGCGAGCCACACCGAGGCATGGACGGGCTCGAAGGCACGGCGGACGGTGTCGATCAGGTCGCCTTGGACGGTGTCCAGCTCGACGGTCTGGCGCAGCCGCGCGGTGAAGGCGGCCACGACTGCTTCGGTCGAGGTGAGCGTGGCCGGTCGTTCGTTCCGGTGGCTGCGCCGGCACCTGACGTCTCAGCCCAGCTCACCGCGCACCTTGCCGGCACCTTGACTGATTAGACCTGTCTGTCTAGTATTCGTAGTCAACAGACCTGTCTACTCAATAAGGTGGGTACCAGACATGACGATGCACCACGGGGCGGGCGCGGGCGTCGCGCAGGCAGCACCGCATCGGGCCGGGCGGGTCGCGAGTGCCCTGGCCCTGCCGGTCCGCCGTCCGGCCAGCGTGACCGCCGAGGCCCTCCCGGCTGACCCGTTCGCGCGCCGGCCCCGGCTGCGCGGGCGCGGCGATCACCGGCTGAGCGGGCGGCCAGCCGTCTTCGTGCTGGCCTCGCTGATCGTGGCGCTGCTGGCCTCCTCCGCCGCCCCCACCCCGCTGTACGCGATCTACCAGGCCCGATGGCACTTCACGCCGATCACCACCACGGTGGTGTTCGGGGTGTACGCGCTGGCGGTGCTGGCCGCCCTGCTGACCTTGGGCAAGCTGTCGGACCACGTCGGACGCCGGCCGGTGCTGCTGACTGCTATCGCCGTGCACGCGGGCGCGCTGGTGATCTTCGCCACCGCCACCGGGGTGCCTGCGCTGCTATCGGCCCGGGTGGTCCAGGGCTTGTCCACCGGCGCGGCGCTGGGCGCGATCGGCGCGGCCATGCTGGACATGGACCGTGAGCTCGGCACGTTCGCCAACGCGGTGACACCGGGCATGGGCAGCGCGAGCGGCGCGATCGCCTCCGCGCTGGCGGTCCGCTTCCTGCCTGACCCCACCCATCTCATCTACCTGGCGCTGATCGGCGTGCTCGCCCTGCAGGCGACCGCGATCGCCGCGATGCGCGAGACAGTCAGCCGGGTACCGGGCGCGCTGGCCAGCCTGCGACCTGAGATGAACCTGCCGCGGGCGCTGCGGGCCCCGGTGCTGACCGCCGTGCCCGTGCTGTTCGCGGTGTGGGCGCTGGCCGGGCTGTACGGCGCGCTCGGCCCGGCGCTGGTGCACGCGCTGACCGGCTCGAACAACGTGGTGCTGGGCGGCCTGAGCCTGTTCGTGCTGGCCGCCTCGGCCGTCGTCGCGACCATCGTGCTGCGCCGGGCCGCGGCCCGGACAGTGATGCTGTCCGGCATCCTGGCCCTGGTCACCGGCGTGGCCGTGACCGTCCTGGCCGTGAGCCTGGGGTCCGCGGCGGTCTTCTTCGCAGGCTCAGCGATCGCCGGCGCCGGGTTCGGCAGCGGCTTCCAGGGCAGCATCCGCACGGTGGTGCCGCTGGCCGCGGCGCACGAGCGGGCGGGCCTGGTCTCGCTGCTCTACGTGGTGTCCTACCTCGGGCTGGGCGTCCCCGCCGTGCTGGCCGGGTTCGGCGTGGTGCACGGCGGAGGGCTGATCAGCACCGCCCGCTACTACGGGGCCGCCGTGATCGCGCTGGCCGCGCTGGCCCTGTTCGGCTTGGCCAAGAACCGGCCCGGCCGCGCCCCGGAGCCCGCGCTTGGCCCGCTCAGGGGATACGATAGACAAGTCTGTCTAGGAAGGTGGTGGCCATCACCATGGCTGTCAAGGAGGCCGGCGCGGCCCAGCCGTCAGCGCGCGAGCGGCTGCTGACCGCGGCCAACGAGCTGTTCTACAACGAGGGCGTGCACACGGTCGGCATCGACCGCGTCATCGAGCAGGCCGGCGTGGCCAAGGCCTCGCTGTATAACACCTTCGGCAGCAAAGACGAGCTGATCCGTGCCTACCTGGAGACCCGCCAGGCCAGCGTCGCCCAGCGCATCACGCAGGCGGTGGAACGCTACGACACCCCGCGCGAGCGCCTGCTGGCCGTATTCGAAGGCCAGTGCGAGCTGTTCGCCCAGCCCGGCTACCGCGGCTGCGCGTTCGCCCGGGCCAGCGCGGAATCCCATCCCGGCGACCTGGCCGAGCAGGCCGCCGAGGCCTACCGCCGCTGGGTACGCGCGCTGCTGACCGACCTGGCCGCCCAGGCCGGCGTGCCCGAGCCCGAGGTCCTGGCCCGCCAGCTGCACCTGCTCTACGACGGCAGCGGGCAGTCCGCGCGGATGGACCACGACTCCGGCGCGGCCGCCGCGGCCCGCGCCGCCGCGGCCACCCTGCTCGACGCGGCCCTGGCCCGCGGGTCGGCGGCCCGGCCCGGCCGGTAATCTGCGCGGCCAGCGGTACCGGGTAATCAGGGCTGGAGGACGACCCGGCCGGGCATGCCGCCGGCGGCCTTCGCGGCGTACGCCCGGGCGGCTTCGGCGAGCGGATATACCGCGCCGACCTGCGGGCGCAGATGCCCCTGGTCGACCAGGCGGGCGAGTTCGGTCAGCTGACCGCTGATGACCGGCCCGGCAGGTCCAGATGGGGTAGTCCAGCTCGTTGTGCGTGATGCCGCACGCGACGACCTTGACCAGCACGTCGCAGGCCATGGGCGTGGCATCAGGCGCCTCTTCGTAGACAAGCCCGCTGATGCCAGTTGGTTCGTGGATGCGGATGGCCTTCATTGCCAGTTCCCTTTCGTGTGGAGATGCAGTTCTGGCCCGGCCGGCCCGGCTTCACCGTCAGCGGCACGGCGCGGACGCACCGGTCCACTTTGGGGTGACGAAGACCGGCGATACATACCAGTAATTCTTACTGGCGCGACGCGGCCGCCCGATGCGCGATGGTGAAGCGGTACCGCTGATTCGTATGGCCCGCGGCCACGTACACTTCGCGGGCCATCTCCGGACCTGAGCCCAATCAGAGCTATGCACTTTCCTCTGGCTCAGTCCATATGGGATTCCGATCCCCGACAATTCTTAGTATACCCGCGTAAATTCATTTGAGCAACTAACTGGTAATTGCGCGCATTATGCACATATTCTTATAATGCACCGTACCGCTTGACTTATACCGCGGGAGTTTCCCTGTGCCTGCTGACAGTGGCGCGAGAAACATCGTGGCCAGCGCCAGATACCGGTGGTACGCCGGTTCGCAGGCTGTGTCGGTGACGGGCACGATGATGACCTATACCGCGCTGTACTGGCTGACGCTGCACCTGGCGCACGGTGACGCGGTGGAACTGGCCATCTTGGTGGCGGCGCAGTTCCTGCCGATGCTGTTGTTCAGCCGCCGCGCGGGTTCGATCGTCGCGCGGCATCAGGCGGCGCGCGTGGTGATCGGCACCCAGTCGGCCCTGGCGGCCGGGTCGCTGGCGCTGGGCGTTCCGCTGCTGGCGGGATGGATGTCGGTCTGGTACTTGTGGGTGCTGTCCTTCTCTATCGGATGCGTCCAGACGGTCGATGTCCCGGGCCGCCAGATGTTCATGCTGGACCTGGTGGGCGAGACGGAGCTGCGCCGCGGATCATCGCTTTACGCGGCGATCACGGGGATGGCGAAGATCGCCGGCCCGGCGCTGGCCGGGATCGTCATCGCGGCGAGCGGTGAGGCCGCCGTGTTCCTCATCGATGCCGCCTCGTTTCTGCTGGTGATTGCCGTCTTGGCCCGGCTGGCGCGCAGCATGCCCCACCGGCCCTCGTCTGCCCGGGCAGGCGCCGGCGAGGCGCGCCGGTTCGGCTGGCTGCTCGACCTGGCCGCCGCCGGAAGCCGGGTGCTCCGACCGGACGGCCAGCAAGCCTGAAGTACCGCGCATCGTTAATGCGGGCGTCGGCCGGTCATCGCGGAACCCTGGCGTCATTGGGCACTCGACCATGGGGCGGCGTGACAGCCGGGAAGCTGGCCGGCCAGGTCCTCAAAGTCGTCGCCCGGGTCCGTGGGCCGCTGGAGCCGGCCGGCGATGTGGACTGTGATGCGGACGGCCAGAGGGTCGCAGCCGACACTGGCGAGGTGCTCGCGGAGCAGGTCAGCGGCCCGCGTGGCCCGGCCGGCGGCCGCGGTGGCGACCACTTCGATGTGGTGGCGTTCCCAGTTCATCGCCCGGCCAGCGGAACCGCAAGCAGCTGATCCCCGGCGCCCGGGCTGCTGGACCGGTGTGCCGGTGAGGGCCACCAGATCGGCGGCGGCGACGCCGAAGCCGGGGTCAGCGCTGACGGCCAGGCGCAGGGCTGCGGCGGCCCGGTCCGGGTCGGCGGCCCGCTGCGCCCGGCGGTACCACGCGGCCGCCCGGGGGCTGGCCGTGACGACCCGGCCGTGGTCCTCGACCGCGGGCCCGGTGGCGGGCAGATGATCATGGTGGCCGGGACCCTGGCCTGGTGGTGACTGCATAACGGCCAGAGTGCCCGGGGGGCCTGACGCGACGCTGAGATGGTGCTGAGGTCAGCGGGCGAGCAGCGCGAGGCGGGCGGTGAGCGCGGTCACATCTGGCTCGTCGGTCAGAGAGCGATACGCCAGCCCCTGGGCGCGCCGCAGCGCGAGGGCGGTGAAGGCTTCGGTGTGGTCACGGGTTGGGTGGGCGATCGCCTTGACCGCGGCTACGGCGGTATCGGCGAGGAGCTGGGTGGCCGGGTCCCCGCTGGCCGAGGCGCCTTCCGCGGCGTCGGCGGCGAAGACGGCGGCCTGGTCCGGGTGGCCGGCGGCGAGCGCCCACCAGGCCAGGCCGGCGAGCACCCGGGGCGGGCCGGCCGGAAGGTCGATGTGCCGGTAGTGACCGCCCGCCGCGTCGAGCAGGGCCCGGGCCCGCGGCAGGTCACCGAGGCGGCGCGCGGCCGCCGCCTGACCGACCATGGCGTCGGCCGACACCCACGGGTTGAAACTGCAGCCGATCGCTTCGGCGTAAAGGACGTCGGCGGCGGCGTCGTCGCCTTGCCTGGCGCGCAGTGCGGCCAGGGCGACCAGGCTGAACGGCACCTGAATGGGCTGGCCGGTGGCCCGGCATCGCTCCAGGAGCGCTTCGTAGGCCGCTGAGGCCGCATCGAGGTCCCCCCGGGCCTCGGCGATGCTGGCCAGAGCGTTCAGCGGAGAGACAACCAGCAAGACCTCGCCCTCAGCGTCGAAGCGTTGCAGGCTTGAACGGGCGACTGGCTCGGCATCTTCAAGCCGCCCCAGCGACAGCAGGTTCCACGCGACGATCAAATCGTGCACGCCGAGAAGCCAGCCGCGGCCAGCTGGCTCCAGCAGACCCCGGGCCTCGCTCAGGGCGTCGAGTGATCGCCCGAAGTGGTGCGCGAACCCCAGCACCGTCGCGCAGATGACCAGCGCCTCCGCCAGGCGAACCCGGTCGTGGCCGGCCCTCAGGGCGGCCACGGCCTCCTCGCATTCGATGACGCCCGACGCCGGGCTGGTCGACATGCCCACGCAATAGCCGTGCCAGAGGTGGGCGGTCGCTGCCACTTCGGGACGGCGCGGCTCCTCGGCGCCCAGCGCATCACCAAGCCAGCGGGCTCCTTCGAGGAAGTCGCCGCTGATGAACCACAGCCAGGCCATGCCCGAGGCCAGCGACAGCGCCGCGTCGGCATCGCGCGTGGCGATGTGCCAGTCGAGCGCGGCCCGCAGGTTGCCCGACTCCGCGACGAGACGGTCCCGGCACCTCGGCCCGGCGGCACCGCGCAGACCCTGGTGGGCTTCGGTGGCCAGCTGCCGGTAATACGCCGCGTGGCGGGCTCGCATGACGTCGGCTTCGCCGGATTCACCGAGCCGTTCCCTGCCGTACTGCCACAGCGTCTGGAGCTGGCCGAACCGGGCCTCGCCGTCGCCGCCGGAAGCGGTGACGAGGGACTTGTCGACCAGCCGGCTGAGCACGTCGAGGATCTCGTCGGCCGGCACCAGGTCGTCCGCGCAGACGGCCTCGGCCGCGGTGAGTCCGCAGCCGCCGGTAAACGCGGCCAGCCGGGCGAACAGCCGGCGTTCGTCCTCGAACAGCAGGTCATAGCTCCAGTCCACCACCGCGCGGAGCGTCTGCTGGCGGGGCAGGGCGGTGCGAGCGCCCCGGCTGAGCAGCCGGAAGCGGTCATCGAGGCGTTCGGCCAGGGTGGCCAGCGGCAGCGCGCGGAGGCGGGCCGCGGCGAGCTCCACCGCCAGCGGCAGGCCGTCCAGCCGGCGGCAGATGTCCTCGATGACACCGGCGGCCGGCCCGTCGGCGGTGAAGCCGGGCCGCACGGCCCGGGCGCGATCGACGAACAGTTCGGCGGCGGCCGCGGGGGCCAGCCCGCCCACCGGCACCAGGACTTCGCCGGGGATGCCGAGCGGCTCGCGGCTGGTGGCGATCAGCCGGAGACCGGGCACCGCTGCGACCAGGGTACCGGTCAGCGCGGCCGCCTCGTCGATGACGTGTTCGCAGTTGTCAAGGACGAGGACCAGCGACCGTCCGGCCAGGTGCTGCACGATGAGCTCGGTGGTCGATCCGGCCGGCTGAGGGCTCGCAGCCGCGGCCGCGGCCGCCCCGAGCGCGGCCGCGGCGGCCGGCACCACCCCGCCGGGCTCGGTGACGCCGGCCAGCTCGACGAGCCAGGCGCCGTCGGGATGCTCCTGGCGCAGCGCGGCGGCCGCCTCCACCGCGAGGCGGGTCTTGCCCGCGCCGCCCGCGCCGGTCAGCGTGATGAGCCGGCTGGAGCGGACCGCCTCGCGCAGCTGGGCCAGCTCGGCGTCGCGGCCGACGAAGCGGCCCAGCCGTTCTGGCAGGTTGCCGGCGGTCACCGGCGCAGCGGCGGTCACCGGCGCCGCGGCCGCCCCGGCCGCCGGGACCGGGGCCGGGCGGGCCGGGGCTAGCGACGGGTCCTGAGCCAGGATGCGGGCCTGGAGCTCCCGCAGCGCCGGGCCGGGGTCGAGGCCCAGCTCGTCGGCCAGGCGATCACGGACTTCGGCGTAGGCGCGCAGGGCCTCGGCCTGCCGTCCGCTCCGGTACAGGGCCAGGACGAGCAGCTCCCACAGGCGCTCGCGCAGCGGGTGTTCCCGGCACAGCGCCTCCAGTTCGCCGGCCAGTTCCCCGTGCCGCCCCAGGGCCAGGTCGGCGCCGGCCCGGGATTCGGTCGCCACCAGGGTCAGCTCGTCCAGCCGGGTCCGTTCGGCATCAAAAAAGCCCGCATAGGCGAACTCGGCCAGCGGCTCACCCCGCCGCAGCCCCAGCGCCTCGCTCAGAGCCGCCGACGCAGGCGCCAGCTCACCGTCGGCGGCCAGCCGCCGGCCCTTGGTCACCAGCTGCTCGAAGCGGACGATGTCGACCTCGTCGGGTCCGACGGAAAGGGCATAGCCGGCTTCGCTGGTGACGATGGCCGCCGCCCCGAAGGTGCGGCGCAGCTGGCCGATCTGGGCCTGCAGGGCGTTGGCCGGGTTCGCCGCCTGCCCGTCGCCCCACAGCGTATCGATCAGCCGGTCGGCGCTGACCGGCTGTCCCCGCTGCAGGGCCAGCAGGGCCAGCAGCGCTCGCTGCTTGGCGCCGCGGACCGGCACGGGCACGCCCTCGGCCCGGGCTTCAAGCTCGCCGAATAGCTGTACCTGCACCACCTCACCATAGGTCCCCGCCTCAGTGTTCGCGCCTCAGTGCCACGACAGTGCCGCCTCAGGACCCCGGCGCAGGCTGGCGTCCAAGACCACAGCACATCGAGGGAAGGACTGACCATGATCGAGGCGCAGCACCTCACCAAGCGCTACGGCACGACGGTCGCCGTCGACCAAGCCTCCTTCACCGTCCGGCCCGGCCGGGTGACCGGCTTCCTGGGACCGAACGGGGCCGGCAAGTCGACCACCATGCGCATGATCCTGGGCCTGGACACGCCGAGCTCCGGCTCGGTCCTGGTCAACGGCCAGCCGTACCGCGAGCTGGCCGACCCGCTGCGGTCCGTCGGGGCGCTGCTGGACGCCAAGGCCATCATCGGCGGCCGCAGCGCGGCCAGCCACCTGGCGTGGCTGGCCGACAGCAACGGCGTCGCCCGCCGCCGCGTGACCGAGGTGCTCGAGCTCGTCGGCCTCAGCGACGTCGCGGGCAAGCGGGTCGGCACCTTCTCCCTGGGCATGAACCAGCGGCTCGGCATCGCCGCGGCGCTGCTCGGCGACCCCGAGACGGTGATGTTCGACGAGCCGATCAACGGCCTGGACCCTGACGGCATCTTGTGGATCCGGAACCTGATGAAGTCGCTGGCCGCCCAGGGCCGCACGGTGTTCCTGTCCAGCCATCTCATGAGCGAGATGGCCCAGACCGCCGACCACCTGCTCGTCATCGCCCGGGGCCGCATCATCGCCGACGCCAGCACCGATGAATTCGTCAACCGCAATTCCGCCCCCAGCGTCCGGGTCCGGGCCCAGCAGCCGGCCGACCTGGCCGCCGCCCTGACCCGCCGCGGCGCTCGGGTCGAGCGCTGTCCCGACGGCGCCATGATCGTGACCGGCCTGGACTCCGCCGCCGTCGGCGGCGCCGCGTCCGCCCACGACATCACCCTCCTCGAGCTCGCCGTACACGGTGCGTCGCTCGAGGAGGCGTTCTTCGAGCTGACCCGAGACGAAACCGACTACCACGCCGGCCAGCTGGCCGGCACCAGCCAGGGAGCCTGACATGAGCGCCACCACCTACATCAGCAGCCCGGCCCGCCCGGCGCGAGCCACCTTGATCAGCCGGACCCTCAAAGCCGAGTGGACGAAGCTCCGCACCCTGCCCTCCACGTGGCGCACCGCCGCCCTGACCCTGGCCGCAAGTACCGGCTTCGGCGTCGCCGTGGCCTTCTCCGAAGTCAGCCAGTGGCACACCATGACCGCGCAGCAGCGCCAGGTATTCGACCCGACCAGCGCCTCGATGAGCGGGGTCATGATCGCCGCCGTGGTCCTCGGGGCGCTCGCCGTGCGGACGGTAACCGCGGAGTACTCGACCGGGATGATCCGGTCCACCTTCGCCGCCGTGCCCGCCAGGCGGCTGGTGCTAGTGGCCAAGGCCGCCACCGTGGCCGCGTTCGCGTTCCCCGTGACCCTGCTCGGCAATGTCGCCGGCTTCGAGCTCGGCCAGCGGATTTTCGCCGGGCAGCACGCCGCGGTGGCCATCGGGCATCCCGGCGTCCTGCAGGCCATGTTCTTCGGAGCCGTAGCGGTCAGCCTCGTCGCCGTCATCGGTGTCGGTATCGGCGGCCTCATCCGGCACACCGCGGGAGCGGCCACCATCCTGTCCCTGATCATCATCGGGGGACTCACCGTCGGCCAGTTCCTTCCGGCCGGCTGGCGGCAGTACCTGCCCGGCATCGCCACCCAGGCGGCCGTGACGGTCCACCGCTCAGCCGGGCTGCTGCGGCCAGGCACCGCCCTCGTGGTCCTGGCCGGATACGCCGCCCTCGCCCTGGGCGCGGCCGCCATGCGAGTGGCGCACCGCGACGCCTGACCTGGCTCGTCCTTCCGAGATCAACGACAGGCAGGAAAGGGAACTCTCGTGAACATCTCTACAATGACCACTACCCAGCGGACCACCGACGGGACGGCGATGCAGGCGATCATCCAGGACCGCTACGGCGAGGCCGAGGACGTGCTGCGGCTCGAGGAGATCGCCCGGCCCGCGATCGGCGACGAGGAAGTGCTGCTGCGCGTGCACGCCGCCGGGGTGGACCGGGGCGTCTGGCACCTGATGACCGGCCTGCCCTACCCGGTGCGCCTGGCGGGCTACGGGATCCGCGCCCCCAAGACCCGGGTTCGGGGCCGGGAGGTCGCCGGGCGGGTCGAGGCGACCGGGCCGGCCGTCACCGCGCTGCACGTCGGCGACGAGGTGTTCGGCATCGCCGACGGCTCCTTCGCCGAGTACGCCAGCGCCCGGCCGGGCAAGCTGGCACCCAAGCCCGCGAACCTCACCTTTGCCCAGGCCGCGGCCGTCCCGGTCTCGGCGCTGACCGCCCTGCAAGCGGTCCGCGACCGCGGGCGCGTACAGGCCGGGCAGAAGGTGCTGGTCATCGGCGCGTCCGGCGGCGTGGGGACGTTCGCCGTACAGATCGCCAAGGCAGCCGGCGCCGAGGTCACCGGCGTCGCTAGCACGGCGAAGGTGGATATGGTCCGGTCGCTGGGCGCGGACCATGTCATCGACTACACGCGCGATGACATCACGGCCGGAGGCCACCGCTACGACGTGATCCTCGACACCGGGGGCAACCGCCCGCTCAGCCAGCTGCGCCGGGCCCTGACCCCGCGCGGGACGCTGGTCATCGTCGGGTCTGAGAACGGCGGGCGATGGCTCGGCGGCAGCCAACGTCAGCTCCGGGCCCTGATGCTCTCGCCGTTCACCAGCCAGACGCTGACCACGTTCATCTGCTCGGAGAACACGCAGGACCTGCAGGCGCTCACCGAGCTCATCGAGTCCGGCCAGGTGCGGCCCGTCATCGACCGAACCTACCCGCTGAGCCAGGCCCCCGAGGCCATCGCGTACCTGCGGGACGGCCACGCCCAGGGCAAGGTCGTCGTCAACCTCTGAAGGTACGGTGGGACCAGGTGACCGGATGGGCCCGCTGCTCGAGACCAAGCTCCACGTCCCCAGATGGCGGCGCGGTCTGGTAGCGCGCCCGAGACTGAGCGAGCGCCTGAGCCGCGGGGCGCAGTCGGCGCTGACCCTGGTGTCAGCTCCGGCCGGGTTCGGCAAGACGACGCTGCTGGCGGAGTGGCTGGCCGCCGCTCCGGCCGCTGGACGGTCCGTGGCGTGGCTCTCGCTCGACCAGCGTGACAACGATCCCGTGTCGTTCTGGATCTACCTGGTCGCCGCGCTCAAGGCAGCGGTACCCGCGGGGGGTGCGGGTGCGCTCTCGCTCCTGCAGCCGCCCCAGCCGCCGGGCGAGGCGGGCCTGGCCACTCTGCTCAACGACCTCGACGCCGTCTCGGACGATGTCGTGCTGGTGCTCGACGACTACCACGTCATCGACGCGCGCGACGTACAGGACGGGATGGCCTTCCTGCTGGAGCACCTGCCCCCGCAGATACACCTGGTGATCGGCAGCCGCGCCGATCCGGCGTTGCCGCTGGCGCGGATGCGGGCGCACGACCTTTCGCGGGCTGACGACCACCTCGGCCGTGCTTCGGCCGCCGGCCTGTCGGGACTCGCGTTCTGGGCGAGCGGTGACCTGGAGGCGGGGCACTCGGCGTACGCCGAGTGCGTGGCGGGACTACGGCGGGCCGGGTACATCGCCGATATCTTCGGGTGCGCGATCGCGCTGGCGGACATCCGGCGTGCGCAAGGTCGTCTCGGCGAGGCCATGCGCACCTACGAGCAGGCATTGCAGGGCGCATCTGAGCAGGGCGGGCCGGTTCTGCGGGGAACGGCAGACATGTACGTGGGGATGAGCGAGGTCCACCGCGAACGCGACGACCTGCCGGGCGCCACGCAGCAGTTGCTGCGGAGCCAGGAGCTGGGTGAGCACACCGGGCTGCCGCAGAACCGGTATCGGTGGCGGGTCGCGATGGCTCGGATACGGGAGGCTGAAGGAGATCTGGACGGCGCACTCGACCTGCTCGACGAGGCGGAGCGCCTGTATCTGGGTGATTTCTTCCCCAACGTGCGGCCGGTCCCGGCCGTGAGGGCACGGGTGCGGGTCGCGCAGGGGGAGTGGGGTGAGGCGCTCGGCTGGGCCCGTGAGCGGGGTCTATCCGTTGCGGACGACCTCAGCTACCTGCGCGAGTTCGAGCACATCACCCTGGCCAGGGTGCTCCTGGCCCGGTACGCGGCCGAGCGTACCGAGGGCTCCCTTCAGGAAGCTACCCAGCTCCTGGAGCGACTGCTGCGCGCGGCCGAAGAGGGGCAGCGGACGGGAAGCGTCATCGAGATCCTGGTGCTGCAGGCGCTGGCCCACCAGGCGCGGGGCGACCTCCCCGCCGCGCTTGCGTCACTGCAACGCGCGGTGTCGCTGGCTGAGCCGGAGGGTTACGTCCGGATCTTCGCCGATGAGGGCGCGCCCATGGCCGCCCTGCTCAGAGCGGCCGCGAAACAGGGAATCACCCGGAACTATGTCCGTCGGCTCCTGGCCGCCGTTACCACGACCGAGGACAGCGCGCCCGCCAGTCAGGGCTTGATCGAGCCACTGAGCGAACGCGAGCTGGACGTGCTCCGGCTGCTCAGAACCGACCTGGACGGCCCGGACATCGCTCGCGAGCTCGTCGTGTCCTTGAACACCGTGCGGACGCACACCAAGAACATCTACGCCAAGCTCGGTGTGAACAACCGCCGGGCGGCGGTCCGCCGGGCCAGGGAACTCGACCTGTCGTGAACCGGCGGGTGCTCACCGGACACGCTTCACGGGCAGGATGGCGAGGGCTCCGATGATGGCGCAGACGCCGGCGACCGCGTACAGCACGCCGTAGCTGCCGCCGCCGACCGCCAGGATGGCCGGCGCGATCCCCGGCGCGATGGAAAACGGAAGAGCGCCGGCCATGTTGAACACGCCGAGATCCTTGGCGGCATTGTCCTGGTCCGGCAGCACGTCGACCACGAGCGCGAGGTCGACGGCCGCGTAGATGCCGAAGCCGAGTCCGCTGATGGCCATGCCGACGAGAAAACCGTTGAAGTTGCTGGCGACGGCGATCACGAACATCGCCACCCCGTACACGATCGAGGCGGTGAGCACGAAGATTTTCCGCCGGCCGGTCCGGTCAGAGAGCTTGCCGCCGATGAGGGAAGCGGCGACGACGACGACGGACTGGACCAGTGCGCCGAGGAATATCTGCTGCGGTACCTCGGCCTTAGGGCTGCCGATCTTGTCCAGCAGATAATAGGCCTGGTAGGTAGCCAGGAAGGCGTAGGCCACCACGAACATGAAGCGGCTGACGAAAGCCCAGGCAAAGTCTGGGCTCTTTCGCGGATTAACGTAGAACGTGCTGGCGAATTCTCGCAGCGACCAATTCGGCTTGTCCGCCTTGGCCAGCCGCCGATCTTTCAGCGTGACCGCGAAGAGCAGGATGAAGAACCCGCTGATCGCGCACGGGGCCAGGAACATGGTGAGCTGGCTGCCGGTGAACAGTTTCACCAGGAAGGTGCCGCTGACCGATGCGATAGGGGTGCACACACCCAGGACGCCGGCGACCAGGCCGCGCTGAACGGCCGGGACCTGGTCGGGCATCACCGCCGCCTCGGCAGCGAGCAGTGCGTTGAAGAACACCTGGGCGATGCACCATCCGGCGAGGACGACGGCGATGTTGGGTGCCAACGCGATAATCAGGATGCCGAGGGAACCGCCCGCCAGGCCGATGACCATCCATGGCCGCCGCATGCCCAGCCGCGACGAGGTGCGGTCGCTCATCCTGCCGAAGAACGGATTGCCGAACATGGCCAGCAGGGCGCCGACCCCGGCGACAAGCGCCAAGCTGTCCGGCGCCTGCTTGATCCCCACCAGCGAGCTGACCTTCAACGGCAAGGTGACCAGCAGGGGCGCGAGGAACAGCAGGGAGGTGCTGATGTACGCCAGCGTGTACAGCGAGATGAAACCCCATCCGACCCGGTGCGCCGCAGGCGACTCAGGCTCCAGCGCAGCCTCGGCTGCGGTTCGGTACTCCAGTCCGTCCAGCCCGGCGGTGGGAGGCAGATGCGGGCGGGTGGCGGGGGTACTGCCCCCGGGACCGGAAACGTCGGGCATTGCGCTCTCCTCAGATCACCACATCAATCACCACACGTGGTGATGCGTGCTCATCACATTCCCTTCTACGTTTCGATCAACAGCGAACGTCCGAAACGCCGGCTGAGATCCATCCAGCCAGGCAACGGTTGAAGGGAGGGCAAATGAGCGAAATACCGACCGGCCCTCATTCTCATGACAACCCGGGACGGTACGAAATCCGCCTCAGGGGGCACCTCAATCCCCGATGGGCCGCCTGGTTTGACGGACTGAGCCTGACCAACGACAGCGACGGTACCACCATCATCCAGGGACCGGTAACCGACCAGGCCGCGCTGCATGGCCTGCTCCAGAAGGTGCGCGACATAGGCCTGCCGCTTATCTCGGTCACTCAGGTCCAACCCGCCCAGCCCAATGCGCCCGCCATCGAGCCCGATAACTCATCAATCCAGCCAGGGAGAACGACATGACGACCACCATGCGAATCACGGCAGCGAGAAAAGTCCCGATGGACTCCATGAGGAAGACCGCGCTCGTCGCGGGTGTCTTCTACCTGATCACCTTCATCTCGATCCCCACCCTCGCCCTGTATTCCTCGGTGAAGAACCACCGGGACTGGATCCTCAGCTCCGGCGGCCACACCGGCGTGCTCGTGGGCGGCTTCCTCGAGGTGATCATGGCCCTGGCCTGCATCGGCACCGCCGTCACGCTGTACCCGGTCCTCAGGCGGCAAAACGACGGCGCCGCGCTGGGTTTCGTGGCCGCGCGTGTCCTGGAAGCCGGCCTGATCTTCACCGGCGTCATCAGCCTGCTGTCGCTGGTGACCTTGCGGCAGGCCGGAGCGACCGGGGCAAATGCGGCCGCGCTGGTCACCACCGCCGCGTCGCACGTCGCGGTCTACAACTGGACGTTCCTGCTCGGTCAGACCCTGATGCCGGGCATCAACGCACTGCTGCTGGGCTCGCTGCTGTACCGGTCCCGGCTCGTGCCCCGCATCATTCCCCTGCTCGGGCTCATCGGAGCCCCCATACTCATCGCCGCCGTGATGGCCACGCTGTTCCGCGGCACCGTGCCGCCCCCCTCCTGGGCCGCGCTCGCCGCCCTCCCGGTAGCGGCCTGGGAACTGTCCCTGGGCCTGTGGCTGGTCGTCAAGGGCTTCACGCCCTCCCCGATCACCGCCGGAATGACCGCAGCCGACATCGCGCCCGCCTACCACGACGTCACCGCCTGACCCCGAACATCGATCCGCCCAGGAATCGGCTCCTACTCGACTGGAGAAGTCAATGGATCACGCGACCCGGACACGCCTGCGGGTGCTGGCCATGTTCCTGCCCATCGCCGCCGTGCTCTACATCAGCGCCGAGGCGCTCAGCCCCAAAGGCACCGACCAGGTGGCCACGGACACCGCCACCGCCCTCAAGCTGCTGGGCATCGCGGCCCAGCACCCGACGCAGGTCTACGCCGCCGGCGCGTGCGCGGTTCTCGGGCTGGGGGCGCTGGCCGTCTCGTACGCCGCGATCGCCACGCTCACCAGAGGCCGCGGTTCGGCCCTGGCCACGGTCGCGGCGCTGATCGGCGGCATCGGGGCCTTCTGCGGAGCCATCACCAACGTCATGGTCTTCCCCAACCTCGCCGCCGCCGCCACGGCCCGCACGACACCCGCCGCGGCCGCGCAGTTCCTGGTGACCACCTTCACCTCCGGGTTCGGGCAGGCGTTCCAGTACGCGTACTTCCTCGGCATTTACGTCGCGCCGCTGCTCATGGGGATCGCGCTGTGGCGAAGCCGGGCCGTTCCGCGCTGGCTGGCGGTCCTGTTCTTCGCCGGCCTGGAAGTCGCCCAGCAGCAGATATCCTCCGGTCCGGTCGTCGTCCTGTACATGCTGCCCTTCGCGGCCGCGATGGTCCTGCTGGCCGCCCGGATCTGGCCGGCGGCCGCGCTGCCCGCCAGCCAGCCACACCTGGAGCCGGCCGGCCTGCCCGTCTAGCAGCATTCAGAGGCGTTTCCCGCCAGCGCCAGAACAGGCGCCCCGGACACGGCCGGGCCCACCAAGGGCCCGGCCGCTGTCCGCGCCTGCCCACGGCCTATGGCGGTAACTTGAAACAAGCAATATTTTTCAAGAAATGGCTATACACTTGTCTGCATGACAGAGTGGGGCTTCCTGACCAACCACGCCCGGGTCCTGCTGCACATCGCCCACGACCCAGGCGCGAGACTGCGCGACATCGCGGCCAGCCTGGGCATCACCGAGCGCCGCGCCCACGGCATCATCACCGACCTGGCCGAGGCCGGCTACGTGATCACGCAGAAAGACGGCCGGCGTAACCGCTACCAGATTCAGGCTCACCTGCCGGTACCCGAGCCCGGCACCAGGGAGCCGGCCGTCGGCGAGGTCGTCGCCCTGTTCGCAGCCGGGCACCGGGCCGGAACCGGACCCGCCTAGGCCAGTGACCGTGATGTCGGCGGCGCCGGCCAGGCGCAAACTCCCTGACCTGGCGGGCCGGCCGCACCCGGGCTTCGCTGGCGAGGAAACCCCGCCCGACCCGGGCCAGTCCTACCGAACATTTCCGGAAATTTATTGCTAGTTTCCTGGGACCGGCGTAGCGTGGCCAGCAGGCATCGAGGTCCCGCTGTCGCCGACGGCCCGGCTGCTCGGCGTCAGCGAGGACCCGCTCATGAGCGACGATCGGCTCCATGTCGTGTTCGGGACCGGTCAGGTCGGCAGCGCCCTGGCCGCGCACCTTGCCGGGCAGGGTATCGCCGTCCGGGCGGTGTCCCGGCACCAGCCGCCCGCGCTGGCCAGGGTCGACTGGCGCGCCGCCGACGCCGCTGACCCCGAAGCCGCCGCCGACGCGGCCA